>Ga0315540_10000003_pt1 | contig 116323 bp, 98 predicted proteins | sample SalMarSW160110MG_FD_203677 | JGI IMG/M metagenome (GOLD analysis project Ga0315540, IMG submission 203677) | Salt marsh sediment microbial communities from the Plum Island Ecosystem LTER, Massachusetts, United States - Salt Marsh Sediment SW1601-10 ...
GCCTATGTAAACGGGCGATTCTTTTTTCTATATCCGGATATAAGTCATCAATTCATATCTGATACTTTAATCTCGGTAATATTGTATGCTTTAGGATTTGTTGGATTACTTATGGTTTACCAGAGCTCAAAGAGTGCATATAAACCAAGACAAGCTTACATGATGCTGGTAGTCGGTGTTACATTTTTACTTTTGGCTTATCTGTTCTTAGAAGGCTCTATTGGTTTCAAAGCAACGGGCGGACAGTCTTTCTAAACCGTTTATTCTTTTTTTACCAAGGATTTTTCTTTAACTTCAATTTATACGCACAGAAATTAGTTAATAGATGAATTGGCGGAGTAATAATTAATGCGGCCACAGCTATCTGCCAAAAAGGAATAACACCAGTTGACCAAATAGTCAATGCAAGTGGAAGAGAAAAGACAACAGCTCCCACTACAAAATCAATCTGGTCCACAATAGGTAACAAGCCTCCTGGAGCAATGCTTAATCTACGTTTTATAAAAGCCCCAGTCAAATCTCCCAAAAGCGCTCCCAACGGAATAAGCAAAGCAAACAGAACAGGAAAATTTTCAAAGCCGAAAACAAATCCTTCCATTAAGCCAACAGCAAACCCAACTGCCCAACCGAAAAAAAAACCGCGGAAAGTTTTGTTATTGCCAAAGACGCGTTTGCCGTCGACAAAGTTTTTGCCAAAATCCATCTTGGTTCCGCCTCCAGCAAGTACAGGTGTACCGTTGGCACAGTATGCTGGAAAAATGAATTTCAAAGCTTCAACGAGTAGCAGTGCAATATCCATGACTTTCAACCATTAATTAGGGGGTGCTATCTTGTATTCCCTTTTCCCCTATTTGTACATAACATACAACTTGATTATCAGTCTCATGCTCTTTCTCAAGAACCGCCTTTATTATGTGAGGCTGCTCGGTTGGTTTTAATGCAATTATGGTTTCTGCCCAAAACTTTAAAACTCTAGTCGCTACAGGTCGAACACTATCTTCTTGCTCGCCTAAAATGCTTCGGACCTGGCTGGTGATTATCAGGGGAATTTTGCAGATTTTTACGGTCTGCGCTAAAATAGCTAATTGCCTGTTTAATTCACGGTTAATAGAGAAAGTTTTGCTTGAAGTTTCGCAGACTTCCGCTCCATAAAGCGAAGTCAAAGTGTCAAATACGATTAACCCGACGTTTTTGCCTAAGTAATCTTGAATTTGGTCTATAAAAGCGGTTTGCTCACAAAAATTCTTGGGCTTAACTAAAATAATTCGTTCGGCAACCTCATCAAATTTGTCCTCAGAAATCTGGGCAAGCCGCTTTGTTGAGAATGTGTTGTCGCAATCCACAAAAAGAACCTTCAAGTTTTGAATAGCACAATTAACGGAGCACTGCATTGCGAGGGTAGATTTCCCTGTTTCCGGAGCTCCATAAATTAGAGTTATGACGTCTGTTTTGATTCCGCCGCCTATATTAGTGTCGATGCAACTGCAGCCTGTCTGGATTTCCACCATTCTTTCACATCAGGATTATTAACTTGAAGATAATAATGATTTTTGCACTTAAACATATACATTAAGGATTTCTTTATGAAAGAAAAAGTTGCAGTTGCAACAGTCCAAGGCAAAGCATACTTCCTAATCGTTAACGCACTAAAAGAACAAAACATTCCTTTCAGCAGTATAATCCCGGGTAATCCAATTTTTACCAGAGTTAAGATAGTAATAACAACCGAAAGAGAAAAGAGCCTGGTAAACTATGGAAAAATTCTTGTTTTTAAAAGCGAGAACGAGTTAGAGAATTTAATTAGCGAGATCAAAAGGATTCTTCTCGGAAAAGAAATGTTTGATAGAATAGTTATTGGAATTGACCCAGGTGAGACAATTGGATTGGCTGTTTTGGCCGATGGAAAAGTAATTGAAGAAAGTAATAATTTCAGCGTTCGTGAATTATCTAATAGCGCGCTTAGGGCAATAAGAAACGTAAACTTTGAAGATACACATGTTGTGGCAAAGATTGGAAATGGAACGCCCATTTACAAAGACCTGCTGATTGATCTAGATAATGTCTTGCCAATCCAGGTAAGGCTGGAAGTAGTGAATGAAGCAGGAACCGACAAACCCCAAAAAAAGCATGCCCGTAAAATTAGACACATTTCTTCAGCCATTCGTATAGCAGGCAGGTTTGGGTACGTTCATAAAAGGAGGAAGCTTATTGCGACAAACAATTAATTAGTAGCAATTAGACAACTTTTATTTACAAATTTACCTAGGTTCACCTTGTTTCTGAAAAATATAAGCCCTCAGCAAACAATCGCAGAAGAATAACAAAGTGCGGTTCATCAGGAAAAAAGACAAAAATCATTTTGAAGCCAACGAAGGATCTGTTTTTAGAAACAAGTTCTAGCAGATATGAATATTAAGGAAGCTCAAGATTGATTTCTAAAGAAATCGCTGACTTCGACTGCTAAAACGTCCCTTTTATCAGGTAAAACTTTCATTGAATTAGTTATCCATGATGGTAAGAAGTTTCGGCAGTAAGTGGTAGAAAAACGATAGTCCAAAAACACAATAGCTCCCTTATCTTCTAAAGTTCTTATGGGTCTTCCTGCAGCTTGAGAAGCTTTTTTCATTGCTGGCAAAATGTAGCCATATTCGCGGCCTAACCCTGGAAAACATTTCTCATAATAGTCAATTTGTGCTTTGACTCTTGGTGTCGGCTCTGCATAAGGCACCCCTACAACAATTACCGAATCCATTTGGTTACCAGGAAAATCCACTCCTTCTGAAGTTCGTCCACCTTGAACCCCTAGAAACACAGCGCCGCCTTTGCAGCCACAGACTTTGAAATCCTGAACGAGCTTCTCATTTGCCTTGGAGGTCATACCGCGATGTTCGTGAAATAAGGGCTTAAGCAATGAGTCCTCTAACCCTGCCTCCAACAACTGGTTTAGGACTTGAAAAGAAGCTGCAAAAACTCCTGTATTGGTGGGGGTGCTGTTCACGACTTCGTTAATGCGTTCTATCATTGTTTTATACATTAGGGGAGTCCTTTTTTCCATAGAAGTAGTTACGCCACAGCTAACTGCTGAGAAAACATGTTCTTTGGCAAATGGCGAAGGTGCAAGAAACCTTACAGTGCTTTGAGGAAGCCTAGTGATTCGCGCGTAAGCTTCCAAAGGCTGAAGAGTACCTGACATGATAACGTTAGCATAGGTTGACGCGAAAATGGGCTCAGTTATTTTGGCTGGGTCAAGGGCGACAATTTCTAGTTTTGCAGTTTTGTTATTTTCTTTGGTGAAATAATGACTTGCTACGTTGATGAATGAGTCATCATCTACAGTATCATGCCATTTTAGCAAAAATTCACCCATAGCATGTACATAGGAACGGGGATTTTTGCCTTCAGCTAAAAGTGTTTTCTTAATGGCTCCTCCTTCATCATGCATGTGTTCAAAGAATTTTTCGGGGTTGGCGATGTTTCCCTGTTTTTGGATGATTTCAATTATACTGTCAGGAGAAATAATTTCTTCTTTGCTGACTTTGTCAGTTATTTTTTCGACTTCATCTCTAAAAAAACTTACAAACTCTTCAATATCTTTTTTGCCGAAGTGCTTAGCTTCTGACTCAGCCTGTTTCATCACGAATAACGAAAGGGAGCTACTTGAAATATCCACGGCAGTTTCAGGCAAATTGTGGGCTTCATCGACTATGAGTATAATTTTTCCCAAGTCGGTTTCTAGATTTTTTAAAAAAGCATTTCGTATTTGCGGGTCAAAAACATACAAGTAGCTTAAAGCTATCACTTTTGCGTCTGAAACAGCCCCTTTAACGAGCTCATATGGACAGAGTTCTTTTTTTCTGCAGAAACGTAGAATTTCAGATGCCATATATGGGTGGGTGGCAACTTGCTGTTGAAGCTGGAGATAATCGTAGGTTCGATTGTCCACATTAACGTAGAATGGACACCTCCCCTTAGCTTTCAATAATTCGCAAACCTCCATCATGGACTTTGAATCAAATCCTCCGTCAGCAGCAAACGCGTTAAGACACATTTCATTTCGTCCCCGAATAGATACACCAGAAACAGGGTGACGCTTGTAGACTGCCCGAAGCTCTTCAATAACACGGTCATGCTGACGATGGGTCCTAGCGACATACAAGATTTTTAGATTCTTTTTAATGGCTACAGGCAAACAGGCAGATAACGAAGAAATAGTCTTTCCGAGCCCGTTGCTGCCCTCAATTAGAACTGAACGTTTGTTATCGACTGCGTTGTAAACTGTGCTTATGAAATCATCTTGGTGGGGGCGTACACTTTTGTAAGGAAAGTATGCTTCAGCTTCACTTGGAAGCATAGTCATTGCTTTACCCCTAAACTGTTTTTGGGGCAATCGGAGTTAACGGAGCACTTTGGACAGAGAGGTCTACGGGCTTTGCAGTATTTTCTGCCCAGCGCAATCAGCAGCAGATGTACCGCTAGGTAGTCTTTTGGTTCGAATATTGCTTGAAGACATGCGCGCACTTCTTCGTAACCGCTGTCGGATGGCGCCAAACCAAGCCGCTTTGAAACCCGATTCACATGTGTGTCGACTGGAATAGTGGGTTTATTTGCGGAAAATAATAAAACAACGTCTGCGGTTTTAGGACCGACACCAGGTAAGTCCATAAGAATATTTCTTGCTTCGTCAATGGGCAAAGACAAGATGGGGTTAAGTGAACCTTGAAACTTCGCCATAATTGTATTTGAGGCATTTTGTATTGTTTTGGCTTTATTTTTGCTTAGTCCTGCAATTTTGATAGATTCTTCAATAGCACCTGTTTGGGCTCTGGCTAATATTTTAGGAGTAATATCGAACCTTTTGGAGAGGATTGCGAAGGCACGTTCGGTATTGATATCGGTAGTATTTTGTGAAATTATCGTTACGACTAATGTTTTAAATGGGTCGGTGTTAGTTTTTACGAGTTTGGGCAAATCCAGCGTATCCTTTAGCGCCTTAAGTATTGTCGTTGCAAACTTCTGAGTCATGGTTGATTCATCGCCTTAAAACATTGCCAAAGTATGTTTTTCTGCATATAAATACCAATTGTGGTCACAAACAGAAACTTGTGAGCATATCGTTGAGCTAGACTATTTACGAGTACTTTTCAGTTTAGCGTTTGGGATAATCTCATTTAAATTTAGGTTAGAAACAGTAGAGGGCAAGTTAGGTTTGGTTTTGCTTTGGCGTTGTGTGTATTCTTTTTCGATAGCCACTCGATGCACGTTGTTGTAGGCGCAGAACGGTATTATTTTAAGGTCAGGGGTTATGTAGTGAACTACGCATCGGCGAACGCGGTTAACGTCAAAGTTGAAAGAATCCATAAACGCCATGCAGCCTAGCAGGAATATTCTGCGTCGAATTTTTCCCAACGACTGGTATGATGGTGAGAGGTGCATGCGCATGATTGATTTAACAAGTGTTGGCATTCCTACTTCCTTTGTAACTAAGAACATGTCCATCGATAGCATAGATGCCATGAATAGTGACGAAAGCAAGGACATTTTGCCTTTGGATTCAGCTGTCTCTGCGGTTTTGCGAATGCTGTTAAAGAAGCGGTCAAAATTCACGAAGCGGTTTATTGGGAACATTTTGCCGTTTTTAGAAACATAAACCCAGTTTACTATACCGCACTGTGGGCTACACGAGAACAACGGCCAAGGTTTTTGCATGAATTTACGCATAATTTTAATTGGCGAAGTCATAACCGACATCGGATATAAATCAGTAGCTTTTATTTCACCATCAGTTTGTTTTTCAACACCTTCGGCAAAGCTCCATTCGCGGAAGTTTTCACGGAAAGGATTTTCGGTTGCTCTCCCTGTAAAGGCGATGGGTTGGAAGATTAAACCTCTAATTATATCGGTGTTTTTAGCGGCGAATCGTATCATATCACCAACTTCTTTGTCATTGAGGCTCTTCATGAGCGTATTGACAAGAATTATTTCCATATCATATTTACGGCAAACTTCGATTGCCTTAAGTTTCATGTCAACAAGCTCAAGTCCCCGCACTTTTTTGTTGAATTCTTCATGAAAACTGTCAAATGACAGATAAACGATGTTTAAACCGCTGTCTTTTAGTTTCTTGGCTAAGCCAGGAGTGTCAACTAAATGGGTTCCGTTAGTTGCTAAAATAGTCATGAACTTCAGTTTATGAGCAGTAGCGATTATTTCAGGCATGTCTTCTCGTTCAAGAGGTTCACCGCCTGAGAAGAGAATGGCTGGAGGTTTAGGATTTGCTTTGCTTGCGAATATCAACATATTTTCGAGTGCTTCTCTTGTTGGTTCATAATCTGAGTCTTGTTGGGGAAAAGTAGAGAAGCAAACTGCACATTTGAAGTTGCAGCGTTTGGTTACGTCAATTACGCCTATAACGGTACCTGAAGCATGTTGAGTGCAGGTTTCGCATTTATAGGGGCAGCCATCAGGGTTTTTAGGTGCATTTAGGTCTCCCAGATATTGGAATTGGTCGTATTTTTGCATATGTTCGAATACGGGTTTACTTTGCCAGTGGGTTGCTTTGAAGTCTCCATGTTCTGGGCATCGCTTAGTAATTTGTATTTTACCGTTAGCTTGACTTAATTGGGCATCGATTTTTTTTTGGCATTCAGGACATATGCTTTTTGTTTCACTCATGCTAATAGCCACCCAAGGACTGCTTCAATGATCAACGCAAGAGGAAGCAATATCATCGACATGGTTACGATACGTTCGTATTTGCGTATGTTCTGCACAGTTGAAACTGAAGTCATTAGACGTATAGAAGCATAGATTAAAAGTATACTCCAAAGTAGAATTAGCGGCAAATAATACACTGTGAAGTGACCCGCGAAGAAGGGGATAGCTGGCAGGGGCGCTAGCAATCCTGTTAAGAGAAAAAAGATTGCTCCGACTTTCGCGGCGCTAATTGTGCCTATTTTCTGTGGCAACGTGGGATATCCAACTTTCGAGTCACCCTCCAGGCTGAGAATGTCTCGAAGTACGTTGCCGCCAATTGTGCCAAACGCAATTGGATAAAGTGTAAAGGAGGTCAAGTTTACAGTATCTGAAATGGTTGCTTGCCCATAAATGAACGCGGTACCCGTTAAAATCCCCATTAATAGGTTTGCTGCAAAACCTGACTTCTTCTTGACCATGTACGAGTAAAGCAACAGCAAAAGTGAATCAATAGCAATGATAGTAAAGCTAAGCCAATTTATGAACGATGAAAGAATCAATCCTAACGCAAAAAGTGCCCCGGAAACAAATACAACCTGTTTGAGTGAGAGTGCACCTGAAGGAATAGGACGTCTAGGTTTAATGACTGCATCGCTTTCGCGATCAAAATAGTCGTTTATGGCAAAACCTGCAGAAGCTATAAATGCCATGGAAAAAAAAGTTAATAATGCAACCAAACCGAAAGCCATATTGCCTATATTGGTTTGTATGCTCGAAAAGTCGCCTTTTAAGATGGCAAACGCCGTTAAAACTGCTAAGCCACCAGTCATTAGCCAGTAAGGAAGTCGCAGAAGCGCTATCAGTCCTCTTGCTGGCTTGACAGTGCTCATATCTTTATTTTCCTGTCAGCGACGACTTCTTTAATAGCATCTTCCAAGGTGACCTTTGGGTTCCAGCCTAGTTCTTTTTTTGCTTTTGAGTTGTCAAACCAAATAGTGTGAATATCGCCGTGCCAGGATACACCGGTAGTTGTGATTAGGGTCCTGTCTTGAAGACCAAGAATTTTTAGCATCATTTTTGCGAGGTCTATGATCTTGGTTGTTTTTCCTAAGCCCACATTATAGGTTTCTCCATTTACTGATTGAAGCGAGCCAACAGTAATCAATAGGTCAACGACATCAGAAATATGCACAAGGTCGCGTGACTGCAAACCAGTACCGATGATTTCAAGTTTATTGGGGTTCCTAGCAAGTTTGTCAAGAAAATCATGGATAACACCATGGCAACGCAATCCGTAAACGTTAGCAAACCGAGTGATGACAACATCTAAACCATATTGCTCACTATACATTTGGCAATATTCTTCCCCAACAACTTTGGATAAGCCATAACATGAAACCGGATGAAAACCGTACTCTTCCGTTGTTGGCATTTGGGTTGGGTTGCCATAGACAGCTGCGCTAGAAGCAAAAACCAGTTTGGCATCATCTTTGCGGGCTTTTTCCAATACGCTAAGCGTGCCTTTGGCGTTTGTTTCAAAATCAATCATAGGATTCTCCATCGAATACGGCACAACAACCTGAGCAGCTAAATGGTAAATTAAATCCTGTTTGGGTAAGTCAAAGAGACCTTTCAGGTCAAGTATGTCACCCTTCACGAACTTTGCTTTCGAAACATCATTAACATTCTCAATCTTACCGCTCGATAAATTATCATAAATCGTTAAGTCATCGGTTAAATTTTGGAGTTTATTACACAGGTGATAACCTACAAAACCTGCCCCGCCAGTAACCATAACTTTTTTTCCTTTTAGGTCAGCCATCCAAGTCACGACAAAGCCTATATTTTCATTCAGGTAGTTGTAAGCTATATGTCGCCTGTGAAAACTATAAAAACTTTTAGGGATTTGCTGTCTTTCCTAACCATCATACCGGTTGGAGGAAAAGAAGACTTCATCTTGACAACAGCAGAGAATGTTTGGCTTTTTCCGTTAATCGGCGGCTTTATTGGTTTACTTGGAGCGTTTTATTTTGTCGGTTCAAACATAGTAGTTTCGTTCATTCTCGGGTTAGCAGGAAATATTGTTGCTTTGCCAATAGCAGTACTGGGGAACCTCATTCCTGCAGCCATGACGATTGCTTTTCTCTCTGTTTTAACTGGGCTTCAACACTTTGACGGTTTAATCGATTTAGGCAACGCTATTGGTTTGCGAAACGTGCATGACCGAAAAATGAAAGCTCATGCTTGGACCGTTACTTACGCAGGCGCAGTTTTAGCGTTAGCTGTGGAGTTTTTAGCGTTTGCTGGCTTGTTTTTGGTGAATCCAGGATATGCATTCGGAGCGGTTATTGCAGCTGAGGTGTCGGCGAAGCTTGCAATGGTAACTATTGTCTGGGCAGGCAAACCAACACATAAAGGGTTAGGCTCAATTTTTCTTGCTAAAGCCAAAAATAAACTCAACGTCGCCGCTTATGCATTTGCCGTTTTGATAGCGTTCGCCTGCTTCGGCTTATTCGGCAACTTAGTTTTGGGATTAGCAAGCGTTGGAATGGTTTTAGTTAGTATTCCCGTTGCATTTGGAATGCGTAAAGTCTCAGACAATGTTTTTGGCGGGGTTTCAGGTGATATGATTGGAGCAACTAATGAAGTTGCACGAGCTGTAACGTTAGTTTTACTTGCCGTAACATTCATGGTGATTGCATGAAGGTCCCTTGTTTGATTATGGCTGGCGGAATTGGAAAAAGGATGAGATTATCGTCTGAAAAGCCAATGTTACAGTTTTTGGGTAAACCTCTGATTGACTGGGTTGCTGAAGCAGTTGCCAGCGCGAAAAATGTTTCAGAATTCTATATTGTCACGAGCGGTAATACATCTGAAACTGAGCAACACTGTCGCAACAAAGGCTGGAAAATCCTGCGTACAACAGCTAAAGGTTACCATGATGACTTAAAACAAGCGGTTTTCAATCTGGGTTGGATTGGTCCAGTGCTCACGTTGCCAGCAGATGTGCCGGCTATTACAGGGAAAGGGCTTGACAAAATCGTTAGCGAGTTTGAATTCTGCAAAAAAGATTTTTTGGCGGTTTTTGTTCCAATTAAAGCAAGAGAAGACGCAGGTCTATCGATTTCTTCCATCGATGAATACAATGGAGTTTGGTATGCGGTATCGGGGATCAACATCATTAATGGGACTAAAATTCAAAGCCAAAGCAAAATTGAAACAAGCGCAATAATCTCGGAAGAAACAGAATTTCTCCTGAACATAAATACAACCAAAGACCTTGAAATCGCCCAAAATACAATGACAAGAACAAAGAAGCTTTAGGGATTAATTTAAAACTCCTCAGTTTTATGCGCTTCGTTCTAAAATGAACACTCACTTCATAGCATTGTACCTTCTATTAATAGACTTAATGCGCTTAAGGTTAATTGTATGCGGTTAGTTGGAGGTCTGATGCCACAAATATCTCGTCGTCCGCCTCCACTGGCGCTAACACGTATTGGTCGAAGCGTTGGCTTCTAGCCAAGTTGCCGTTTGCGGCGTCAAAAACCCAAAGAGCATTATTCTCGGTCAAAAACAGAGCGTCCTTGTTGATAGCTGAACCCGTTTGGCTGTCGAAGGAGAGGGTGCTATCTTGGATTTGTTTTGTCCATTCAACTTTTAGTGTGGCTAAGTCGAGGCTGACTATGGTAGCTTTGAATTGGTTTTGTTCTGTGATCCCAAAGCTCCAATATATCCGTTGATTTTGAGGGTTAACTTGTATTGGAAAAACTGTGAGGGCATTTTCGCTATTAGCGAGGGAGAAGAGGTTTTGATTATCAACTTTGGCTGTAGCGGATATGGTGCCGCTCTGTAAATCGAGCCCGTAAAAGTTGCCGTCTGAGGCTCCGAAAAGCAAGACACCTTGATAGGCTACGGGGGAATGGATTCCAGTGCCAACATCGATGTTCCAAAGGCGTTCACCTTGCGTGGCGTTTAGACTCAGGATTTGGTTGCCGCTCTCTATGATTAGTTGCCCTTGGCATATTGCTATAACACTTGGAATCCCTACGAATGATGTTAGGTTGCTACGCCAAAGTATGTTGCCGTTGTTCGTATCCAGCTTGAAAATATTTTCCTCAGATTCGTTGCCGCCTAAAGCATAAACGTTGCTGCCGTCAAAGGGGGAACCTCCCAACGGATAACCGCTTACCCACCAAGTCTTGGAGTCGGATATGTTTCCAAATATGTCAAACCGGTAGGTTGTTTGCCACAGAATCTGCCCAGTTGAAGCATTGAGAGCAGTAACTCATGCTCCGGGGCCTTCTGCAATCACAAACAACCGTCCATCTTTAACGATAAGATTATCAGGCGCTTGATTAACGCCAGCGGTATACATAAGGTTCCATTGAAACTGCCCTGTTGCCTCATCTAAACATCCAACGGAAGCAAGCCTGTAACCGCCGTAAACCCTGCCTTCCGCCACTGTGAGTTCTGCAGCGAAATAACCACCCACACTGCTACCCTTCCAGATAGATTTGCCAGTTTGATTGTCATAACAATTAACGTTCCCATAAATGTCCATCGTAAAAACCTTTCCATTATCAGTGGCTAAAGCAGTGGCAAAATTCTCAATGTTGCGTTGCCAAAGAACATTGGAGCCTTCTGGGGTGATCACACCGTGTTCGTAAATTATCAACGTGGATACCACTATAACTGCAATCAAGCCTATCGCTGCAATCAGCAGAGCACGTCTTTTCAATTTCTTCCCTGAAATACACTCCGAGATTTCAATCTAATATCGTTTTGCGACTTTAGTCGATTCTTCAATTATCCTGCCTTTTTACATCATTTTGAATCGGCGTTGCGATTAGAGAAATATTTAACATCCCACACACTCAATTTACTACCAAAGCCGCACGGAGAAAACTGTATGAACATCCTTAGCCACGATATATTTTGGAATGCAGTCATTTCTCTGCCTATGACCAAAAAGATGCTCCAGCTCTCTCTAAAAAAATGCCCCAAATGCGGCAGAACCGTGCTGGAGACAGCACTTGACGATTACGCCGGCAAAAAAGACAAAAAATGCGAGCAATGCAGTGGTTTCTACTCTCAGGTCATTAGTTTTTGGGTGGAGTTTCTGCGCAGAAGTCTCGGGTTTAAACGGACAAAGGTTGAAAAGCTTTTAGCTGACCGCTATGCGCAGACTGCCGTTTTGAATTTAGTTCGGTCATTTGCTTATTTTGGCATTAAAAGACCTATGTCTCTTTCCGCGCCGTTTCTGGTTGTTTGGGATTTCACTCATAAATGCAACTTAATCTGCAAACACTGTTACTCCAACAGCGGCTCTGTCCAAGAGCAGGAATTAACCACTGAACAGGCGCTGGCCGTCGTTGACCAACTTGCAGATGCAGGTGTAACGGCATTGGCGTTTAGCGGCGGCGAACCATTAACCCGCAAAGACTTCTTCCAAGTTGCACGATATGCTTCCGATCGTGGCCTCTACGTGTCACTCGCTTCAAACGGCACCCTTCTCACCAAAGAAAACGTACAAAAAATCAAGGCAGCAAAAGTTAACTACATCGATGTAAGCATCGATGGTGCATCCGCCAAAACACACGATGATTTCCGAGGCGTCCCCGGCACCTTTGAAAAGGCGGTAGCTGGACTTAAGAATTGTGTGGATGCCGACTTGTGTGTATGCATCGCCACAACTGTTGGCAAAAACAACATGGCAGAATTACCCGCTATTATCGATTTAGCAGAGAACATCAAAGCTGAACGATTTACTTATTTTAATTTTATTCCGACAGGACGCGGCAAAGCACATGTTGACCAAGACTTGTCACCCAAGGAAAGAGAGCAAGTTCTCCGTTATTTACTTAACCGCATATCAGCCGGATGTAAAACAACAATCCTTGCGACTGCACCGCAGCTGGCTCGAGTGGCTTTGCAGTGTCAAGGTTTAGGAGGCACGGGTGAAGTCACAATGTCAATGGCACACATGCAAACCGTCAAAGTCACCAAGAAAGCTGTGCCACTTGGTGATTTCATAGGGGGGTGTGGAGCAGGCAGACTATATTGTTCGATCTCACCACAAGGAGACATGCATCCATGTGTTTTTCTGCCTGTAAAAGTCGGCAACCTAAAATCCCAAAAGTTTAATGACATCTGGCTAAACGCACCCCTTTTCAAGAAGTTCCGCAACAGGGCTAATTTGAAAGGGTCATGTGGCAAATGCGACTATAAGTTTATCTGCGGCGGATGCCGAGCTCGATCAGCAGCATACCATAATGGTGACATGCTGAATGGAGATCCCGGTTGCCTCCAGGGAGTGAAAACAAAAAATGCTTGAGCAGCAGCAGAAAACAGTCAAAATTTTTCGCGCTAAAGATGATGTAAGCAGCATTTTGAAGGAGGCAGTTGCTAATTCTGGGCTACGAGGCAAACGCAAAATCTTCATCAAACCAAACCTAAGTCATCCAGAATATTTGCCCGGCGTTGTCACCAGCCCAGAACTCATGCAACAACTTGTTGGATTACTAAGAGATGGTAACAGTGAAGTAGTGGTTGGCGAATCCAACGGATTCAACTACCCTTGTTGGACTGCCTTTGACAAAACCGGCACACAAGCTGCAGTTAAAGAGGCAGGTGGAACCGTAATAAACCTCTCCGAAGACAAAGTAGTAGAAGTCAAATTCCAAGGTAACACACCACTTAAACGCCTGTTTTTACCTAAAACGATCCTTGACGCTGATGCAGTGGTGGATTTGCCTTTGATGAAAACGCATGAGTTTATGGTTTTCAGCGGCGCCATCAAAAACCTGTTTGGATGCGTACCAAGCAACAAACGCATCTACCTCCACCCTTACTTGCCTGAAGTGTTTTATCGTATTTACACACTTTTTAATCCACAGTTAACGATAATGGATGCTCGAACTGGTATAGAGGGCAATGGACCAACAAAAGGCAAACCAGTCAAGATGAATCTAATGTTGACCGGGGATGATGCGTTAGCAGTCGACATAGTCGCTGCCAAAATCATGAAACTTAATTGGAAAGAAACTTATTTGCAGTACATCACCCACAAAACAGGTTTCCTCGAAGAAAAAATCAGAGTTGAAGGTTTGCCCATTTCTTCAATTGCCTACCGCTTTGAGCCGCCACGTATTGACCTACCAGTAAAGGCGCAAATGATGGTTTATCAGCATGAATACCTAACGAAAATTCTCTTCTGCTCTTTAGATATAGTTAAACTTTTCCAGAGGGTTACGATGGCGTATCGGGGCAGATCAATCGAAATTGGTTAACTTAAAACTTCATTGTAAACTTTTATTGCATCTTTTACAACTATCCGCCAATCCAGTTGTTGCTCAACTGTCTGCCTCGCTTTTTTGCCCATCTCAGCCGCTTCCGTCGGATGCTCAAGAAGAAATAAGATTCTTTCAGCGAATTGACGTGAATTGAAGGGCTTAACGAGAAATCCATTCTTGCCGTTTTCAATTGTTTCAGGGATACCGCCCACAGTTGTTGTTACAACTGGTAAACCTGTTGAAAGCGCCTCTAAAACCGCAAAGGGATGGTGCTCATAAAATGTAGAGAATGCAAATACGTCAGCGGCTTGATAGAGCTTAGGCAATTTCTTGTCTGGGTAATAGCCTGTGAATATGATATTGTTTTTAACCCCTAGAAGTTCCGCATAAGTGATAAGTTTGTGCATTTCGTCTCTTTGCCCTTTGCCAGATATTATGAATTTCGCATTTGGGAATCTTTTTACGATGGCCGGCATGCTTTCAATGAGGGTGAACAAGCCTTTTCTGGCGTATAACCGACCTACAGAGAGGATTGTCAGATCGTCTGGGTTAAAGCCAAGCTCTGCCTTGACTTTGCGCTTATCAATTGCTGGGGTGAACTTAAAAATGTCCACGCCATTGTGAATAACATTGATTTTACTTTCGGAAATTTTGTAGTAATTCATCAATTCCCATTTTGTAAAGTGACTAACTGCAATAATTTTCCTCGCTCGGTGCAACATGCCCTCTTCGAAAAAACGTAAAAACCAATTGAAACTAACCAAGAATTTTTCATTTGGGTTTAAGCGGGTATATGGCTCACCTTGGATTGCTTTAGCTTCGCCTTTCCATGTCGAGTGAACTGTGCAAACAAGAGTTTTACCAAAATTAGGTGGCACTGCGAAGTTGGGTGTAAGGGGAAGTTGTGGATGAGTAATGTCGACATTAGCAGTATTTCGTACGCTTCGAAGTTTGCGATTGCTGTTCCCTGCAAGCATGAAGGATTTAACTATGGGCATTTTAGGAATCTTTAGAAATGAAACATCAAGTTGAGGGTTGACTTGTATGTCTTGTGTTTGATTTGATCCTGTAACCACATAGATTCGGTAGCCGTTTTTGAGCAGTTCATTTGAGAGGTAATAAACATAGCTTCCTGTACCTCCTGTTAGGGGCCAGTATTCAGGAGATATAAAGCAGACCTTATACGACATCATTTGCTCCTCCCAGTTAGGTAGCGCAAAGTCGTGATAGTTGCACCGATAAACCATGCTCCCGATCGAACAAAGTAAAGCACAAAAAGACGCATTGCCGACCAGTCTTCAAATTTTTGCGCGATCTTTGCTGCAGAAAAAATAAAGTAAACAATCATCGCCAACAAAATTAATCCAGAGGCAACCCAGAGCAATCTTAACAGGGGAAGGATACCCAATAGGAAAGAGACCACTGCTGCCAAAATCAGGATTGGCTGAATGTTCATTCCTACATCTGTAATCTCATCGCCTCTTGCCAGTCGTCCATGTTTAAAATAAAGCTTCAAAGTGTTTTTTCCATACTGCAACTGTTGCCTATAAAATGCTTTCAGAGTTGGACGATTATAATGATAGCAGAGTGCGTTGGGTTCATAAGCAATTTTGTATCCTTTTGCACTTATCCGAAAACCAAGGTCAGTATCGTATTGGCTGGGCAGCTTCTCATCCCATCCGCCTACTTCCTCAATCGTAGCCTTTTTCATAAGCAGATTCATGGTTGCAATTCGCCCTGTGTATTTGCCGATACGTTGGTAGCGGTTTTTTAGTTCGTATCCGATGCTTCTAGCCCATGGATTGTCTTGGTTCCAGGTTTCTATACTCCCGCTAACGCCTACCACATTTTGCTCATTTAAATGAGAGACAAGTTTTTGAAGCCATTCTGTTTCAACTTTAGCGTCAGCGTCAATAAATCCTAAAACCGAGTATTTGGCGATTTTGTGAGCGTAGTTGTAAGCAGCTGGACAGTTAAGGCGAATTGAAAACACTTTAATTGGAAACTGTTGGGCGATTTTGACAGTGTTATCTTTGCTACCCCCGTCCATAACTATTATTTCTAATGAGTTTGCGGGGTAGGTTTGTGCCAAGATGGATTTAAGGCACTCCTCGATAGTATCTTGGCTGTTGTAAGCTGCCACAATAATTGTAACATTAGGTGTTGCAGTTTCAACCATTTGTTTACCCCTTCACATACGAAAAGACTATGGATAGCAATATTTTGGCTCCGTCTATCATTGGGTCCACACCTGACCTACCATAAGTCCTTTGTTCAAAACTAATCGGCACTTCTGTTACACGAAAGCCTTGTTTGGCAGTCTTAACTAACATTTCAGATTCTATCTCATATTCGCCTGATTTCAATTTCTGCTTTTTCAATACTTCAATCTTCATTGCTCGGAAACCGGACTGGGAATCGGTTATACCAACACCTGTGAAAAGTTGGATTAGATAATTGAAAATCCGAACGCCAAATGCGTTGAGTTTTCTGGCTGCCACGCTTTTGTGGTTTAAGTAACGCGAGCCTATAACTAAGTCGGCTTCATCCTCCAGAATAGGTTCCAAAACTTCACTTAGTTCTTCGGGTCGGTGGGAAGCGTCAGAATCGATTGTAACAATGATGTCCCCTTTAGCTTTGGCAAACCCAGCTCTCAAAGCGCAGCCTTTCCCTAAATGCTGCTTTAAACTCAGCACCCGAACATTGCGTGTTTTGGCAACTGCAAGCGACTTGTCGTAAGAATGGTCATCCACAACAATAACTTCATATTGCACACCAATCTGCTCAGCCGATGTTTTGGTGCGGTCAATTATGTTGCCTATTGTCAATTCCTCGTTAAACACGGGAATTATGATGGAAAGCAGCATTGAAGATCGGCTCATTTTATTGTTAATTGCCAATGGAAGCCCTTATAAAGTTTGGCTACCCCAACTTTGTAAGCAACAAAAGTTTAGAAGATTGAACTTTCATGGAAACCGCTATGAACAATAGAATTTGTCCTGACAGAAAAGTGTGGTTTTCCATGTGGTTCCTTGGCGCAGTAGTGACTTTCGGCATAGCTTTTTTCCCTATGTTTTACCGTTTAGTTGAAAGCAGAAACAGGCATTTCGAAAAAGAAACTATGCTAGAAACGCAGATTGGAACTTATCTGAAAAGCAAAGGAAGAGAGTCGCCAATTAAAAGCCTAGAAGTTAAAAGAATGAACCCGGAGGCGTGGGCAGCCAGCATAATTTTTGTATTACCCATTTTCTTCATTCTTTACAAGTTATCAAGAGACTTGCTTTTGCATGAAAGTAATCAAGATGCCTTCCTCGCAGCTGCGTTTCCAGAACGGATGTTTATGCCTCAGACAATACCGATAAAAACATTTGCTGCAATAACAATAATTACCCTAGGCGTTGGGGCAGTTTACTGGCTATACAAAGTCGTAAACTTATACAACGCACACTTTAAAGCTCACTCACTAGTAGAGAAAGAAATTGCAAGATTAATGGAGACATAGACTTGCCGAGCACATGTAAAAAACGAAGATTCGTCAGCCACGGCGGCGACATCTGGGGATTTAGTAGAAAATACAAAATACCCCTTGAAGAAGTGCTCGAATTCAGTGGACCCATTAACTTCCTCGGACCTTCACCTAAAGCTGTAGAAGCCGTAAAGCAGAATTCTAAACTGATAAAATTCTATCCCGACCCAAACCCAGTTGAATTCAAAACTGAAATCGCCAAATATGTTGGCTGTGGGATTAGAGAAAAAAACGTGCTACTTGGTAATGGATCCATCGAACTCATATATATGATAACTGAAATTTTGCCACGTGGGCATGGAGCAGTGATTCCTGTTCCCTCATTTTCAGAATATGAAAAAGCAACCCTTCGGGTAAATGGTGAACCAATATTTGTTCAGCTGCCAGAAGATTATAGTCTTAATTTACACAAAATAAAAGAGGCAGTTACCGACGACACGAAAATCATGTGTCTTTGCAATCCTCACAGTCCATCGGGTAAGCTCTACAGCAAAGAAGAGCTCCTCGATTTGGTTAAATTTTGCAACAAAAAAGACATTATCTTTAGCGTGGACGAAAATTATATCGAATTTGACAACAAAAGCTTGGACAACACTCTGGCTGGTATGGTAGAAGACTACGAGAATCTTTTTGTTATCCGTTCAGTTACTAAATTCTATGGTATGGCGGGTATCCGTTTTGGTTACGCCTTAGCAGCACAAGATTTAATTACCAAACTTGAAGACAAGCGACTGCCTTGGAGCATCAACGGCCTAGCTTGCCAAGTAACCATGGCAGCTATTAATGATATTGAATTCATCGAAAACACCAAACAAACCATCGCCAAAAACCGCCAAGACCTCGCCCAAAAACTTAGCCAAATTCCAAGATTATACGTCTATCCATCGGTAACCAATTTTATCCTAGTCAAAATCCTTAATAACAAAATCACTTCCACAATGCTTAAAGAACTGCTCGCCAAAGATCATATCCTAATCCGCGATTGTTGCACTTTCATGGGAATGGATAACAGTCACTTCCGCGTCACGATCCGTTCAGAAAAAGACAACCAACAACTTGTCGAAAAAATAAAGCAGATTTTAATTAAAAACGAGTAAAACTTTCATTATCTCCAGAGAAATTTCTTAGCAAACAACTTTTGCCAAGCAGATCTGCTCTAAGAAATCGCCAGTTTTTTAAAATTCAGTTTCCGTGTTTTGGTGCGCTTTTTGCAGCTTATTCTTAATTGATAACTGATAGGGGCATCTTGATTCACATTCGTCACAATTTTCTGCACATTTGTCGGCTTTGACTTCTAGACCGTTGTAGAGTTTATTAGCCCAGACTTTTAAGCCGTATGTTTGGTCAAGGTTATGAAATCGGAGTATTGCCGGAACATTGACATTTTGTGGGCAAGGGAGACATTGCCCACAGTCTCGGCAGTAATTGCCCAAGTGAAATGAAAAGTGCTGTTTTTCCTCGGAACTAAGTGAGGTATATTCTTTTCCAACAATTTCGGCAACCTCAACCTCATTCAAACTGCTCAGACCTGGAATGACAACCGAAACATCGTTTGATAATACATACCTTAAGGCGCTTCGCACCATCTCATCGGCAGATTCACCTAAAAGCGCTTTGAGTTCGGGTTCTTGAGAGATTAAAGAGAGCGAGGGTTGGTATAGGCATGTTATCAAGTTCGATGTTTTTGCGGAAAATGGCTTCATTGCCACTACACCCACATCATTCGCCTTTGCAATAGGCACCAACTCCTCCAATGCTTGTCGAGTTACAACATTAATTGGAACCAAAACAGTGTCAAACTCTCCACTCTCAACTGCCTTAACTAAAATCCGCGGTTTATGTCCTGTTATTCCAATGAAATTAACCAAACCCTGCTTTTGCGCTTCCTTGCAAGTTTTAAGTGAACCATTTGGACCCATGGCTTTGTCGAGAGTCTTCTCATCGTCTATTCCGTGTAGTTGAATGATATCTAAGTGATCAGTTTTAAGACGTCTTAAACTGCTTTGAACGTCTTCAATTGATCCTTGTTTTGTTCTTGAGCCTGTTTTGGTGGCGATAATACACTGATCTCTAACGCCTTGAAGGGAAGCACCTATTTTTTCTTCGCTATCACCGTCGAGTTTAGCGGTATCAAAATAGTTAATACCCAAGTCAAAAGCCCTGCGCACGACTGCAATCGCGCCGGAAATTGGAAGTTCAGATATCCATGTTCCACCAAACCCTACCTGCGAGGCCTCAAGGTTTGTTCGTCCAAGCCTACGTTTCTGCAAAACAACCACTCAAGCCATTCCAGAAGTCTTACGTGTGCCAACCAAAAGCCTTCGTTTGGCAAAATTCAAGACCCCTTCTCGGCGAACACGTTTGAGAATTTGCCTCGGTGCCATGTGGAATTCTTTAAAAAAACGTCGCTGGATAGCCTGCAAATCCTCGTAAGTGTATTCGTCACTCTTAACGCTGAGCAAGAACTCGTCAAGCTTCACGTACTTTCCGCTCTCCAGCAGTTCATTGTAGAGACGACTATCAGGATAAGCTATGAATGTATTGAATTGGCACCAGTCGGGATCGATTTTTTTGGCGAATTGCAGAGAGGCTTCCATATCCGCGAGAGTTTCGCCTGGCAAGCCGAGCATGAAGCTGCAAGCGGTTTTTATATGATTTTTCTTGCATAACTTAAAGGCTGTTTCGACTTGCTCTAGTTTTGTGTTTCTGCCGATTCGTTGCAGAACGCGCTCAGAAGCTGACTCCACGCCAAACCATATTGTCTTGCAACCTGCTTTGCTCATTAATGCTAAAAGTTCATCGTTGACCAAGTCGATACGTGTGTCACATACCCATTCTAGATTTAGCTTATCTTTAAGCATTAAATTACAGAGTTCAGTTGTTTCTTTTTTTCTGAGCGTAAAGTTGTCATTGATGAAATAGATCCCTTTTGTGCCATATCTACTTTGCAGGTCTTTAATTTCACCAACGATCCGCTGCGGGCTAAAGCTTCGACACATGTTACCCCAGAGTTTTCGCGTTTCGCAAAAGCCACAGTTGAAGACGCAGCCTCGACTAATGCTCATAACATCTGCTGGTTTGACGTCTAGATACTCTATGGTTCTATCGTAGAGTTCCAGAGGCAATAAATGTCTTGCTGGATAGGGGATTTCATCCATGTTTTCTATAAAAACGGGTTGGTTTTTGATGTTTGTACCGTTGCGTTTGCAGGCAACACCAGCGATAGACTCTGCTTCTTTTTCGGTTCCGTTGGTGATAGCGTTTGCGAGTTCAATAATTGCGCGTTCACCTTCGCCCATTACCACAAAATCTATTTCAGGGTTATCGAGCAGACTGTCGGGTAGGTATGATGCATGCCATCCACCGACGACGATTTTGCAGTCTGGTTTGACTTGTTTGATAACTTTGGCAGTCTCAATACATTTTGGATATGTAGCGGATCCGCAGGTTATGCCTATGATTTGGGGTTGAGTTTTAACGATTAATTGACTAATTTCTTCTGCAGGTTTCTTCATAAGGTAGTTGTCGAGCATTTGCACTTCAAAACCAGCTTTTTCCAATGCTGCGGCAACATACATTAAGCCGATTGGAGGCAAACGTTTACCGAGATACCATGCGCCACTTTCAGGTGGAGCAGTTGTCATCAAAAGAATCATTTCAGGGTTTGCTCCTTAAGGTTAGAAATCTTGTCTTCGAAGATGTGCATTGTTTGCCTCTTTAGTGTGATTGTTCTTTTTGATATTTTGCGAAGTTAATAGCTTTAACGGAAAGCAGTCAGCGATCCAAGTCGCAACGTTTTTTTGCAGTATCTCATGTTTAGTTAGAGGGGCTTGCTTTGTTTGAACGTTTACGCTTCATGATATGATCTTCTATTTTTGATTTTGAGGAGTTATTTCTTTGCTATCCAATAACTCATTTCAGGACTGCATAAAAGTCTATAAACAATTGACAGTGGGTTGGGAAGCCATGTTGCATGGAGGTAATGGTCAATTCTTTTGTAAGAGGTGAACCGTGCTTCTTTGAATACCTGTTCAATTTCTTGGTGGTTTAGGGCGTGTTCTTTCTTGTGCCAGTAATCTGATAATGTGTAATCGATTTCGGGTACTTTCAAGCCGATAATTTGGAAGTATAGAGCGTTGATTGTTGGGTTAGAGTGGAAATATATGGCTTTTACAAAGCTGGCAAGGCTGCTGGATTCCCCTTTCCAATACGAGGGTGAAGCTTCATGGTCAATGTAAATTATTCCTTCGTCTTTCAGGTAACTTACGAGAGTTGTTAAAGCCGAAATATAATTAGGAAGATGATGAAGAACAGAATAGGAAGTTATTAAATCGAATTTGTCCTCGTTAAAAGCTAATTCTTCAATAGGGGAATTAACTACCGTCAAATGTCTAGGTATGTAAACGCGGTATTTCTTCCGTAGAATCTCGCACATTTCAGGTGAAATGTCTGTTGCTGTCACCTTATACCCTAGTGACAGAAGCTTGCCAGTTAGGTTACCTGTTCCTGCCCCAATATCCAAGGCATTTTTCGTGGTGCCTGTGATTTGTTTGTCTATGTCTGCAAGGGTTTCCGATATTCTTTTTTGTTCTTTTTTGCTGTAAACTTCTGGATGCATTGCCTCATAATATTTTGCTTCAGACCGATGGACTTCGATGTTGGCTTGGTGGATTTGTTCTTTTAGTGTTTGGTCTTGGAGCAAGTTTTTTTGCCTCTTGATCGGTTTTAGCTTTGTCAGTAAGTTGCGGCTTCGAATTAATATATAATTTGAAGAATTTTTCGCTTTGAATTAACGGAAAATAAACAATCCAATTTATTGAATTAAAAAGAGTCTTTTTTTAAAAACTTTTTTTCTTTGGTCTAAAGGCGAAATGTTTAAGCATAAAATATATTCATTGTGAAGATTAACAGTGAACTCAATGAAGCCTCACGTAACTCTAGTTAACCCTGCTGCGCCAATTGGCGCTGCCATGCATATGCCATTTGCACTTCTTGGTTTAGGGTATTTGGCAGCTGTCTTAGAGAAAAATGGTTATCAAGTTGACGTTATCGACTGCCAGATACTGAAACTGTCATTTGAGGATTTTCGCACTGAAATAAGCAAGCGCAAACCAGACATTGTTGGGGTCACTTCGTCGACGTTGACTTATCAAACGGGTTTAAAGCTGATAAAAATCGCAAAAGAAGCTTTACCTAACGCTCTAATAGTTGCGGGTGGTTCACATGTTACTTTTTGGGATGATCATGCCCTTGAAGAATGCCCTGAACTTGACGTGGTCGTAAGGAGAGAAGGAGAAAACACGCTTTTGGAGCTGGTTCAACGAATTGAAGCTGGTAAAAGTTACTTAAATGTTATAGGCACAACAGTTCGAACAGATGGCAAAATCTTGCGGAACCCAGACCGCCCCTACATTGAGGACTTAGATAGTTTGCCATTTCCTGCAAGGCACCTTTGGCCAATGGAACGATTCCGTGAACTTGAAGACATACTCTACTTAGCAGCCAGTAGAGGGTGCGTTTATTGGTGCGAGTTCTGTACAACAGTGCGGATGCATGGCCGTAAGTATCGAATGAGAAGCCCACATAACGTCGTTGACGAGCTAGAGTTTCTATATAAAACATATGGTATCAGAAAATTTACGTTCTGTGATGACGCTTTCACTGTGGATCAAGAAAGAACCGAAGTACTATGCAATGAAATTCTTAAGCGTGGTTTAAAGATTGAGTGGAATTGTGGGAGCCGTGTTGACATGGTTACCAAAGAGTTGCTAGCGAAAATGAAAGAAGCTGGGTGTGTCTCGTTCTGGTGTGGTCTTGAATCTGGAACGCAGCAAGTGTTAGATGCTATGAAGAAAGGCATTACCCCGGAGTTGACTGAGAAGGTACTTGGCTGGGTAAGAGAAGTCGGTATGAAACCTGTGCCAAACGTTATTCTTGGCTTTCCTGGTGAAACTAAAGAGAGTGCTTGGAGCACTATAAAATTCGTTGAGAAAGTTACTCCCGACGCGGTCGGCTTCTACAATGTGGCCACACCGTTCCCAGGCACACCTATGTATGACATAGTTAAAGAGAATGGTTGGCTCCGTGTAACGGACTTTGATCTCTACGACACTACCAGACCAATTTTTGAGACCCCACATCTAAGTATGAAGGAGCTGGGTAAGTTGCGTGAAGGTGCATTCCACCATTACTATCTACGGAGAGCGTACTTCCTTGAGAAAAGTAGACGATTTAAGCTTTCTACTGCCATTATTGTTGGCATGCACTTCATTGCAAACATTAAACTGAAGCTGAGAAGGAAATAGCCTTCATCGAGCTTTTTTTCTAAATCGCAAACCTTCTATTAAGAAAATAAGTGCACAAGCAATAGTCATCGCAGTTAGGAACCAAAAAGATTCCTCAACAGGTGCACTCACAATCAAATGGGGAATCAAAACTGCAATCTCTGCGATTAGAAAACCAACAAAGATAAATCCAAAAATTGCAAAGGTGGGAATAAGGTTCTTTCCAAACCAAACGTAACCTTTCATGCTCAATTTCTCTTTTATGACATAGTCACCATAGTTGTCTTTGACAACTAAACCTAAATCCATCAGTTTTTGGAGGTTTCGGTAAGCAACGCTGGGGCTGCTGAGGTTGGCGCCACGCATCAAATCTCTTGGTCCGACGGGTTTACCAACCTTGACCAGGTAGAGGTAAGTTTGAAAGGTCGTAGCGTTTAGTTCTTCTTCTGGCTCCAAGGCAAACACTGTATGCTATAGATGTGTTTGTACTAAAAAAGCAAACGCAACTCTTAGAATTGAGCTCCAGCTTCTTAACCGTAATTGATATAAACACATTACCGAAAGTATCGAAACAATGTGGCTCGTCATCGATTCTTTGCTGACGCAAAACGCTCTAAACAGTATAGTCGCAACTGTAATTCTAGTTTTTGCGGTCTTGCTAGCATATATCTTTGGAGACCCCTCTCCCAATTATCCTGATAAACTTGCCTTCAAGCTGCATCCAACTGTACTTATGGGCAATTTTATACAAAAAATTGAGCCTTACTTCAAGAACAAAGACCAAAACACTGAAAAATTCTTTGGTGTTCTACTGGGTTTAACGGTGATTGCAGCCTTTGCGTTACCAACTTTCTTCGCATTTTGGGCAATCTATACATACTTACCCTTTTACCTCAACATCCTCGTATACAGTTTCATCGCCGTAATCCTCCTAAAAATGACACTATGCATCAAACTTGAAACAGATTGGGCAAAAGCCGCTGCCAAAGCAATTCAAGTAAATGACTTAGAAGAGGCAAAAAAATATAGCCACTTCTCAAGACGTGACAGCCGAACCCTAAACGGTTCCCAGATAAGCAGTGCAGTAATCGAATCAATGTCGGAGAACCTTATCGATTTTAAACTATCACCAATGATGTCGTTTGCTTTATTTGGCATTACAGGTGCAATTGCTTTCCGCGCCATAAACACACTCGACGGCATGGTTGGCTTCAAAACCAAAGAACACATAAACACAGGATGGTTCAGTGCAACTCTTGACACAATCGTAAACTATATTCCCACAAGGCTGACGGCGTTGCTTATGATTATGGCTGCAGGAATTCTGCGCATGGATGCTAAAAATGCTTGGAAAATCGCTAAACGAGACCATCGAAAAACTCCTAGCAGAAACCATGGCTGGCCAATGGCTGCTATTGCCGGCGCACTCAGGGTTCAGTTAGAAAAACCTGACCAATACATCCTTGGCGACAACCAAGAACCATTGACCGGAGAGAAAATTTTAAGTGCCCTACGAATTAGGGACACTACGATTGTTTTATGGGGACTATTATGTATCGCTGTAATCGTAGTTATGCGGATTTGGTTTTTCCCCATTTAGGAGTTTTGCCTTTTCTATTTAGAAGCTTAACAATAGAGCATTCAGCCACAAAATCTACATCTTCTAAAGGCAAATCCTCAACAACTTAACCTAAATCGCAACTAAAAACACCCAACAGTTTTCAAGCCAGATTACCGCCCTCAGGCAGCAACCAAAATTTCCACACCTGTTGCAACAACTCAAATGAGAATCCTATTTAGTGCAAAGTTTTAATCACACCAAAAAGCTATTTCTGACTAAGAAGTGCAATCGATGCGAGTTTGCCTCATCAACCCACCAAGAATTCAACCCAAAGCATGGGGAAAACCTAACGTTTTTCCACCCATAGTGATAGCTTCCGTTGCCGCCGTCTTAGAAAAAAAACACTCAGTAAACATCATCGATGCCCCAACTGAAGGCTGGGAAAACCTCCTAGAACTAGACGAAACCAAATACCGAGTCGGGTTAGCAGCAGAAACCATTGCAGAACGCATCGCCAACTGGAAACCCAATGCCGTCGTAATAGAGATTCCTTTTTCAGGCTGGTCAAAAACAGCCTTTGAAGTTGCAGCCACTACTAAAAAAGTCAACAAAAACATTATTGTTGTATTGTTCGGGTTACATCCATCTTCGAAGCCTCTTGATTGCCTACAAAACGTTGATGTAGATTTTGTGGTTGTGGGTGAACCTGAAAACACCATCTCGGAATTGATGAGCACTCTGGAGCAAAATAGCGATTTCAAAAAAATCGATGGTTTAGGTTTCAGAGAAAAAAAACAGTCAATATTAACAGGCAAACGTTCAGTAATCGATGACTTAGACACACTACCGTTTCCAGCAAGGCACTTACTCCCCATGGAAGTTTACGCCAAAGCCGTTAAACAAAATCCCCTTCGAGGAGAAATCACCAAGCCCTATACAATAATCATCACTAGCAGAGGTTGCCCCTACAACTGCGTGTTTTGTTCAAGCTGTGTAGTTTGGGGCAAGAAGTGGCGTCCACGAAGCGCAAAAAACGTTGTGGACGAGGTAGAGCAAGTAATCAAGAATTTTAGGATCAAACAAATTGATTTTTCAGACGACAACATGACGCTGGATAGACAACGCATGATGAAAATCTGCGATCTAATTGTGGAACGCAACATTAAAGTTGAGTGGTTTACACCAAACGGAATCCGCGCAGACAGTCTCGACGAAGAACTACTCAGTAAAATGAAAAAAGCAGGATGCAAAAAAATTCGAATTGCCCCCGAATCAGGCGTACAACGAATCGTAAATGAAGTTGTCAAAAAAAATCAGGACCTCAGAGCAGTTGAAAAGGCGGTTATCTTATGCAAGAAAGTCGGAATTAAAGTCGGCTGCTTCTTTGTTATCGGACTTATTGGAGAAACCAAACAAGACATCGAAGAAACAATTAACTTCGCCTACAAACTAAGAAGTTTAGGTGCAGACACCTTTATCTTCAGCATCGCAATGCCCCTGTACGGGACAGAATTCTACGAGCAAGCCAAACAAAAGGGTTTTCTTAAAGAAGGCTTCTGTGATTATGCGTTAGCAGCAACAGAACCACAAGTTGAAACCCCAGAGTTTTCAGCGCAGGATTTACAAGAGCTATGCATGAAAGCAAACATGGTAAATCCAACCTTTACTCGAAGCAAGGTTTTAAGAGCAATAAAACATCCAGTGAAGACGACCAAGATGCTGTTAAAAAAGAAGTAAAACGCTTAGTATAGAAGTACCCCATTAACCACAACATGCTCGACTTTTATGTCCTTGATTTTATCCAGCGCTTCTTCAGTTATGTCATTGGAGAGAACTGTTAAGTCTGCAAGTTTACCTTCTTCGATTGACCCCTTAATTGCTTCTTCGCTTGAACTGAAAGCAGCATACGACGTGTACATCTTTAGAGCTTCCTCAACGCTTAAACGCTGCTCAGGAAAGACCTGCCGAAGAACAACTTCTTGAATCCCCAGCAATGGATTTAGGGGTTCCATAGGGCAATCAGAACCTCCAACAACTTTTACACCGGCAATTATCAGAGTTTTAAGTGGGTGCAACCACTTTGCACGTTTCAATCCGAGACGCTCAACTGCAGACCAAACCGAAAATTCAGTTGAGATAACTTTAGGCTGAACTGACACAATGACTTGTTGCTGCTTAATCCGCTGAACCAAGCCTTCGTTTAAGACCGCAGCCTGCTCAATACGAAAACGCACGCATTTAGGTGACTTCTCAATCACAGTTAAAGCCAAATCCACTGCTCTATCGCCCATAGCAACAATACACGGCTGCAACCCTACAGCCACCATTTTGCCAATAGAATCCGACAACATATCCTCAGAACAAAGCGTTTTGCCGCTGTTTTGCTGGTCGTCACTGTAAGGTTCAAACAAAGCAGCCTCTTTAGAATCCAAATACCCATCAACATTTACGGTAACGCCGCTAAAACGTAACTCCAGTGGGTCAAAAGGTTCGAAATTCCCCATTTTCCCCAAAAGTTCGAATGGAACAATGACATTAACTCTGAAAGGCAAACGTTTCTGTTCATACAATTTTTGAATAATCGGCAGTTCATTTTCCGACAAAACAATCCAATGCACACTGGTTAACCCTGCTTTGGAGATTTTTTGACAAGCCAACGCTGCATTCTTCAAAAGTTCCTCTTGACTGGGTTCAGGCACAGCTTGCCAGATTAGGTTGGTTGCAGTGTCACGGAAAATTCCGGTTGGTTTCCCAGTTTTTGGGTCTTTATCCATTGACCCTCCTAAAGAAACAGGAATCTGCTCCGTTATACCTGCAAGTTCTTGGGCTTTGCTGTTTGCGACACAAATCATTGCGGCTTCTCGATAGAGGATAACTGGGTTGTCTGGCACTGCCTCGTCCAGGTCTGCAGTTGTTGGCAAACGTTTTAGACGGTTTTCATTCCAGCCTTGCCCAATAATCCACTGCCCCCTTTGCATATTCTGGCCTCTTTCTTTTAGCATATTTTGGAGTTCAACGATAGATTTGGCATTCTTTAACTCGAGCCACATTAGGCATCTCCCAAAATCTGCCACGTGGATGTGCGTATCAATTAACCCAGGTATCACCGTTTTACCGTCAAGGTTGATGACCTTGGTCTTTTCGCCGACTAATTGTTGAACCTGCTGGCTTGACCCAACCTTCACGATTTTGTTTTCAATAATAGCTATTGCTTGAGCTTCGGGCTGGTTTGAGTTGAGGGTTCTTACGTTTGCGTTAAAGATTACCAAATCAGCTGACAAACCAATTTTCTCCAGGTACCAATGATACTATGGGGTTAGTTGAAGGCTTTGCATAAAAAACCTTGCGTTATTGGCAGATTCTGAGGGATTGCAGATTTTACAAAACACATAATAGCATCAACCACCGTTTTTGACTACACTAAGTTGGGGAACCAAGTGAAAGCTCACGTAGCACTAGTAAATCCACCTTACCCAATTGAGGCACCGCAAGCTATCTTTCTGCCTTTAGGTATTAGTTACTTAACAGCGGTTCTGGAAAAGAACGGATACACCGTAGATGTGGTTGATTGTCAAACTACTCACCCAACCCAAAAGGATTTGGAAGACAAATTTCGGAGCCTCAACCCCGACATAATCGGCGTAACATCCGCCACATTAACCTACAATCCAGCCTTGGATATTTTGAAAGCCGCAAAATCTGCCCTGCCAAACGTAGTCACCATCATTGGCGGACCACATGTAACAGTCAGAGATCAAGAAACTTTCACGGAAAGTCAGTATGTTGACATAGTTGCTCGCGGCGAAGGCGAAATGACCATGCTAGAGCTTGCGCAACTAATTAGCGAGGGAAACCAAAAAAAACTCAGCCAAGTCGCAGGTATAACATTCCAAAAGAATGGTCAAGTCTTCCGCACCCCCGACCGCCCCTTCATGCAAGACATCGATTCTCTTCCCCGCCCAGCTCACAATCATTTCGACGTAGGCAGATACAAAATTTTAAACAAAACTTATCTCCCAATCATCACAAGTAGAGGTTGCCCTTTTAGTTGCGCGTTCTGTGCAGCGTACAAAATGTGTGGAAGAGGCTTCCGTGCTCGCAGTCCAGCAAATGTAGTCAACGAGCTAGAATGGCTACGTGACGAGTTTGGAGCAGGGGCATTTGCATTTTATGATGATACCTTCACCTTCGACGTACCCAGAGCAGTCGCAATTTGCGATGAAATGCAGAAACGCAAGCTCGATTTACCTTGGGATTGCCGAACTCGAGTTGATAAAGTATCCAAGGAACTCTTAACAAAACTGCACGATACAGGCTGCCAACTGATTCATTTCGGAGTTGAATCAGGAAACCAACAAATACTTAACCTAATGCGAAAAGGCACAACCGTTGAACAAAACGCCCGAGCAATAAAATTAACCAAAGAAGCAGGCATCTCAGTCGCTATATCCCTGGTTATCGGTTACCCTGGGGAGACACCTCAACAATTGCAGGAAACAATTGATTTTATCTACAAAACTAAACCCGACTACGTCTACATGTGTGAAGCAGTTCCATACCCAGGCACAGAACTCTACGACTATGCAAAGAGTTTAGGCTTAGAACTAGCTTCTGATTGGAGCCAGTATCATGAACAAACACAGGTTTTTAATAACAAACTTTTACCGCTGGAAAAACTTGAAGAAACCAAAAAAGAATTCTACGACAGATATCTCTCTCCAAGTTTCTACCTAAAAAAGAAGTTAAAAGGCGACTTTTATAGCCAAGTTATGGCGCGTATGGCATTAAACCATATAGTGGCCAATAATCGCGCTGCAAAATGGGCAGTTCGTAGGCTCTATCATCCAAAAAAGAATGCTGGAGGGCACAGTGCACCCATTAACCAGAATCAGGATTAGCGGCAGGGGATCATATGTCGAAGGCATTATCAAGACAAGTCTCAGGCATTAAATACTTGCTAACCCACCCACATCAACTAAAATGGGTAATTAAAAGAGAGATTCAGTTTGGGCAACGAAAAAAGAGTAAGCGCAAATGGATCGAATGGCAAAAATACGATGCAAACATGCATATTATGATGATGCAGGCGCACCCCGAAGCTATGAACGTTAACACCTTAAATTTGGATAGACTCAAAATTTTCGGCAACATGGTTGACAGCATAGGTGTCAATAACTTGCGGATTTTAGATGTCGGCTGTGGCGACGCTGTTATAAGCGAACCGCTGATAAAGAAGGGACATTATGTCGCGGCCGTGGATTTACCAACAGTGACAACCGCAAGCCAAAAATGTAAAGTTTCCTCCGTTATGGCAGGTGATGCAGAAACCTTAGCCTTCGCTGATAAAACATTTGATTTGGTTATTGCTTCCGAGGTTCTGGAGCACCTTTGGGGACCCGAGAACTTCATATCAGAAGCTTACAGAACCCTAAAGTCAGAAGGTTACTTGATAATAGAAACTCCCGAAGGCATAGCGGGATTAAACTACGATTCCCACATGAACTTCTACACTGTAGAAAAATTAGTAAAAATGTTGGAGTCCAATTTTATTTTAAAAAAGGTTGAGAGGTTGGCTGCGACGGGTTCTGCACAGACACCGACAATTATTGCTTTTTTCGAAAAGAAATTATGATGATTGATTTTTTTGGGCTTTTATTTTCCGGAAAAAGTAGGTACCGCTTATTGCAGCTAATATTACAATTGCGATGACCAACAAGGCAACTACAGCAAGTGAAGGTTGATACGGCATATTATCTGTCGGCTGCGAGTTATCAGTTACGGATATTTCGTTCGCAAAACAGTAGACATTCCAGTCATGGTTGCCAATGTATAGTCTTTCGTTAGCGATAGTGGGTGAAGACCAGCTGCCCGAAGGCATCTCATAGCTATCAAGCTTTGATCCGTTATTTTTAGCATCAAGAACGAAGATATGACGCTGACTGGTCATCATGTAAATTTTGCCATCCGCATACGAAGGAGAAGCATAGAGTTCATCACCAGTGAAAAAGCTCCAATTGCTCTGTCCGGTTGTTGCGTTAAGAGAAGTTATGCTGAACTTGTCGATTATATAGAGTTGACCATTAACGTAGATTGGGGAGGAAACAATAAATTCCATTGCGTCAGGGTCTCGGAAAGTCCAGATTATAGCGCCAGTGCTCGCATCTATACCAAAGTATGTTCTCAAGTCCGCAGATGCAAACACCATACCAGCAGCAACAGAAGGCGATCCAATCATCTCAGTTCCGCCCGTAAATTGATATTCAAAGGGTAAATCTTGCTTCCAACTCAAAGCCCCACTGACGGCATCTAATTTGTAAAGGACCCCGGTATTGGGCTCTTCTGAAGTAAAATAGACATCTCCATTATCAACAGCTGGAGAAGATAAAATGGGTCCACCTGTTTCATATTTCCAATCGATATAGCCTGTGTTCGCATCAAGTGCATACATATTGCCATCCAATGAACCAACATATACCCTACCTTCAAAGACCGCTGGAGAAGATTTTAGGACAAATGACCCGTAAGTGTAGGGTAAGTTACCGTTAACAAAAGTTCTCCAATACAATGTACCAGTGTAGGCGTCAAGGCAGGAAACATAGCCATCATCACCTCCGGTATAGAGTCTGCCATTGCTGATCGCAGGAGAAGAAACTTGAGCATCTTCTGTTGCAAATTTCCAAATTAGACTTCCGCTAAAAGCACCTAAAGCATAGATGTTTTTGTCTTGAGAACCAACGTAAACTATACCGTTTACAACGCTGGGCGAAGATATAACGGAACCTTGGGTAGTAAAATTCCATGACAAAGCCAAGCTGGAAGGACCACCTTTTGCAGTTGAAGAATGAGAAGGATCAGAACGCCACATAGACCAGTCGCTGGTTACAATTTCTGGTTCGCCTATTGCCCAAACCTGGTCGAAATTGGTGTATTCATTTCCCGAAATGGAGTCAACAGCATCAGTGACAGTTCCTGGAATAAGATAGAGATGACCGTAAGCAACAGCAACGGATTCTCTGGGCGCCAACGCTTCGATGGGCAACTTCCAGTTAACTGCTCCAGTATAAGCGTTTAAGCATACAAACTCTGAAGTGCCAACCTGACCACCATATTGGGCAATTTCACCTGTTGTGGCGTATACTTTCCCATCTGCAACCGTGGGATACCCAGGCCAAAGAAGTGTACCTGGACCCTTATACGTCCACACCAATTTACCCGTTGCCAAGTCTACGGTGTAGAGATTACCGTCTTTATTGAGTTCATAAACCATCCCGTATGCAATTGCCGGTCCCGTTGTAAAATATCCGTCCGATGTTCTAGGGGAGTAAGTCCATAGAATTCTTCCATCAGTTGCATTAAAACAGTAAAGGGTGTTATCGTCTGTTCCACCTCTTATAAATCTGCCATCAGAATAAGCGCCTTCAAAAATCATCGGACCCTTAGTTAAAGTTGTCCAGACCACTGCACCTGTTTTAGCATCAAGTGCCATCTGTTGGTTCATAAAAGAACCTACGAAAACCAATCCTTCACCATAAGTTGTTCCGATTCCAGTTTTGCCACCACCTGGAACATAAGTCTGCCAAACCATAACAGGAGGATTTGACGGATCAGCAAAACTCCAACCTTGAATAAATGAGTCAACTTTAATAAAAAACATTCGTTCTTCTGGGCTGTAAACATTGGCACTAAAAATACCCGTATCCTCGTTAAAAGTGGAACTAGTCCAAAGTATTTTGCCTGTTTTTGGGTCAAGACAACTATTCTCTACAACCAAGTGTGAACCATCAATTTTGTAGGCGATGGGCCAAGAACGAGGCATCGGAATAGTCGTTTCCCAAACTATGCTCCCCGTTTCGCCGTCTAAAGCCGCCACAGAAGTGTTGGTACCAACAAATATCATACCATCAAATGCTGAAAGGTAAGTTTGTATGCCAGTGACATTGGCTTTCCATAGAATATCGGGTTTGTCTGGGGCAGGACCAGAGTTGAATCTTGTAAAAGAGGAGTCTCCCATAAATTGAGGCCATTCATATTGCAACAAATTGCCACTAGAGCTTGTCTGTGCATCCACAATAGTTTGACTTGATTGTACAGCAAGACCTGCTGAAACTGAAGAAACAAGAAGGAGTGCCAGAATAATTATGACATGTATTTTCGTTTGCATTGACCCTTTTGCCCCGAGATTGAATGTTTAGGCTATGTTTCACTATAAACCTTGCGGAAAACACCCTAAAAACAAATACATCGCTTTAGTTTAGGCGAAAAAGGGGAATAACTAGCAAAATACAGGAAAAACTCAAAAATCGCCCATAACGCACAATCTTTTTTAATGCGAAAACTGCCCTTAAAGTAAACATGAAAAATGCTCACAGGTGTACTTTGCTTTGACAGAACATAAAGGTCCATTACTCATGACCTCGTGGAGGGCCACAGGTGCATGCAACGCTAGATGCAAATACTGCAACGTAGATGCCACAGGCAAACACGCTGAAAGAGAAATGACCACCAAGGAAGCTTTTCACCTGGTGGATGAAGTCAAAAAGTTCGGTGTCAGATGGTTTGGCATTAAAGGTGGCGAACCCTTAACGCGCCCAGACATTTTCGAAATTGTCACATACGCCAAAAGCAAAGGATTGAATGTCTGCCTCTTGACAAACGGCGTTTTTGTTGATGGATCAATCTACGATAACTTGGTTAAGAACCAGGTGTGGACCTCAGTCAGCATCGATGGTCCAGAAGAAATAAACGACCAACTCCGAGGAATAGGCTCCTACAAAAAAGCCCTCGCGGCCATCGAAAAACTATCCGCCGGCAAAATCTTAAACGGCTTAGCCTGCGCGATAACAACCATAAACTACAAGCACCTTGACCACGTCGCCGAGTTAGCTGACAAGTACCATGCAAATTTTGTATGGTACAACCATCTGGTTCCCAGTGGACGAGCAAAAGAAACCATGGAATTAACTCCAACACCCGAACAGTACGAGTGGACTCTAAATCACATCTGGGATATAACAACAAGGTACAGGGGCAAATTTGAGGTTCATGTACATTGCCCTCACTTCGCACGGGTTGTATGTCAAAGATTGCCGGAAAAAGAATTCAAGGAATGGTACGAAAAAGAATTCCACGGCAAATGCACCTACTTCGCGTTTGGCGGATATCTAAGTGTAACCGAAAACGGTGATCTAATTCCTTGCTTTTATACGGATCTACAACCTTCTGAACCCATGATGCTGGGAAACATACGCAACAAAACCCTAAGCACTGCTTGGGAAGAAATCAAAGCTTCAAAATACTACAATAAATTCCAAGACCGCAGCGTCCTCAAAGGTAAATGCGGAGTTTGCGAATACCGAGAAATTTGCGGTGGATGCAGAAACCGTGCATTCGCCTACACAGGCGACATAACTGAATCAGACCCCGCATGCATTTACATTCCCAAGAGCCTAAGGAAAGAGTAAGTAAAGGTAAAAAGGGATGAGCACTAAAAAAACCAAAGTCGCTTTGGTAACCACACCACTCTTAGAGAATGTTGCTCATCACCCGCTTTTTCCACCTCTCGGCTTAGCGTACATGGCGGCTGTTTTAGAGCAGAATGATTTTGAAGTCAAAATAATCGATTGCCCAGTGTGCCAAATAGACCATGAAAAACTCAAAGCTGAACTTGCAGCTTATGATCCAACTATAGTCGGCATAGGATCTATGACGCCCACCATCGTTTCAGCTCTTAAATCGGCGCAGGTAGCCAAGGAAGCCTGTCCAGATACCAAGGTCCTAATGGGAGGACCTCACGCCACTTTTGCAGATAAAGAAATTCTTAGTGACGAAAAAGCAGTCGACATAATAGTGAGAGGTGAAGGTGAAGAGACAATCGTTGAACTCGCCAAGCAAGCGCCCAACATGCAAAAACTCGGTGACATCAAAGGTATAAGTTTTCGAAAAGAAAACCAAATAATCCAAACAGTCAATAGGTCCTTTATTCAAGACCTTGACGCTCTTCCACGTCCGGCTTACAAATATGTTCCCATGGAAAAATACAGAATCACAGGCAAAACTCTTCTACCAATTATAACGAGCAGAGGTTGCCCCTTTCAATGTTCCTTTTGTGTTGCCTCACAAATGTTTGGCCAGAGATTCCGAATGAGAAGCTCAAAAAACGTTCTAGACGAACTTGAGTGGCTAAGAGATGAATATGGAGCTGAAGGGATAGCTTTCCAAGATGACACTTTAACTTTTGACAAGAGACGCGCCACTGAAATATGTGATGGTATGATTGAAAGAAAAATCAATTTGCCGTGGGGTTGTGGAACCCGAGCAGATGTGGTAACAAAAGAAGTCCTAGCAAAAATGGCGAAAGCCCACTGCAATGAGACTATGTTCGGAATCGAATCTGGCTGCCAACGAATGCGGGCTGTCCTAAAAAAAGGAGTCACAAACGAGCAGTGTTGGAACGCAATTAAATGGGCTAAAGAAGCAGGCATGTTCGTAACCGTCTCAGTCATTTTAGGATATCCCGGTGAAACCAAAGAATCATTGCAAGAAACACTAGATTTTGCTCGCAAACTAGAACCCGACGACGTTTGGCTTTGCCACGCAACGCCATATCCAGGCACATATCTTCGTGATTTAGTTAAGAGCTATGGATGGAAGATGTCAGATAATTGGGAACTGTACAATACTATGAACCCCATCTTCGAAGATCCAGCTCTCCCAGCCAAAGAAATAGCGGCAATGAGAAGAACATTCTACAACAAATTTTACTCACCACGTTACGTAATGCGTCAAGCAGTAAAAGGTTACATCAAAGGCAACTTGTATAGCAAGATAATGACGCGAACCGCCGCGAACTATATGCTTTGGCGAGCAAAAGCTCGTGTCTAACAATTTTTTTGAGTCTTGATTAAATAAAGCCATTATTGGGGCTTGATAGATTTTTTGCGGAAACTTTATTATGTCAACGAACGGTTTAGAACCACAATCACAGAGGAAACGTAATTGACAATAGCCTCCCAACCAAAAGCAGAAGCATATGAATCCAGAGAAAACTGGCCCCCTTACACCTACAGGGATTACCCAAGCATAAAACCTGAAACATACAACGCATTCTTGAAATTTTTGGAAACAGAGAACACTTCAAGCAGACTAATGGAGTTGCAGCCCTGGATTTCTGTTTGCGATAGCCGATGCGCTTTCTGCTATTTTCCAACTACAGCCTCAAGTAAAGTACAACTTGAACCCTACCTTGACCTACTCAAAAAAGAGCTGGCAATGTACGCTAAAACCAAATACGTCAAAACTAGCTATTTTGACGAAATCGTTCTAGGAGGTGGAACACCCAGCGTTTTATCAGCCGAACAAATAATCGATTTAATCGATTTTTGCAAAGCCAACTTTAATACAAGTAAAGAATACTTTATAAAAGTCACTGGCTCCTCAAAGACACTCGCACTTAAAAAAATCGACAAATTAGCCGAATACGGTGTCTACCAAATGGACATGGGCGCCCAAACTTTTGACGATAAACTTCGTAAAGCCCTTTGCCTACCTGATAGTGGAGCTGACGTCGAAGCAGCTATCAAACATGCACGAAAACTTGGATTGGTCGTCTGTGTCGACCTTATGTATAACTTGCCAGGGCAAACCATGGAAAGTTGGATAGAGACACTAAAGAAAACAATCGAGTTAGATGCAGAAGTTGATGCTTACTCACTACATGTTGATCCAGGAACTATTCTTGAAAAAATGATAAAAAATGGTCAAGCACCTCCACAGGGTAACGCGGAGTTCGAGAAACAAATGTTCCTAACAGCGCACAAGATGCTTACGGAAGCAGGTTACAAAGCTGTTGGTCACGACCGTTACAGCAGAGTGGAGTGGCACATGCGTGAAAACTGCCTTAACGGCTGGCCTTGGGGCGGCATTTTAACCACAGGAGCAGGGTGCTTCATGGGTTACCTGCAAAAATTCTCCTACTCAAACTTAGAAAACATCAATGATTACATGGCAACAGTAAAAGCTGACAAGTTACCTATTTGTAGGCTTTCCGAGTCCACGACTGAAGACATGATGCGCCGAACCATGACGCGATTATATTTGCGTTTGCCGGTAAACAAGAAAGAGTTCATGGAGAAATTTCAAACTACACCGGAAAAGGTCTTTCCAAAGCAGCTGCAGAAACTAAAAGAGCAAGGGCTAATCGAAATTGATGACGCTGAAATTCGCTTGACTAAGAAGGGTGAACTTTGGAAGGGGAACATTGCTTGGGAATTTGCACCTAGCCAAACTAAAACCTAACTTTTTACTTCTTTTACAATAATTCTATAAGTTAAATTCGAAAAATTTTAAAGTTTTAAAATAAAAAAGAAAAGAGGTTGAATGTTTTTAGTGCCTTGCCGGCTGAAGACCATACCAAGTCATTACTTTTGCAAGTATTGGTACAATCACACCTAACGCAATGCTCGGAACGAAATTAATCAATATAGCCTGTCCTAGATCAGTCGCCCATAAGCCTTGAGCCATTCCACGAGAAGGGTCAAGCGAGACGGTATAGTTCATGTAAGCCTGAATAAGAGCAGTTGATATTGCAGCGGTTAAACCTGCACCTAGCATGCGTTTGAAGTTTGTTGACCCGTTAGTGAGCGCTCCCGCCATATAACCGATGATGACACCGTTCACAAGCCAGAAAAGCAAGCTGACGTCGCCAAAGTAGTTGTATGATGGATTTGAACCTGCAAAGTATCCTGTGTAAAGTCCTGCTTGAGCAACATAATAAAGACCGCCCATGATGAAGCCTGCTGCTCCACCTGCCCATTTGTTCCAAAGCAAACCAAGAACTAAGGGAACACCTAGAATAATCATTTGAGCAAAGCCTTGCGATAAGATAACAGCGATCGTTCCGGTTGTACCTGCAACGCCGAGAACATGGTTTTGTCCACTTGGGTTTACATAGACAGCAAGAACATAAATCAAGAAAGCAAGAAGGAATGGTATTACTATGCCGTATAATATGTCTATTAATTTGAATCTTTCTGGTTCCATTCTTTATCCCTTTAGGATTATTTTCTGCATATGTCTGTAATAAGCTTAACCGTTTAAACAACAATACTGTTTAATTATCTTGCATAAATCAATTGAATTATGGCAAGATTTTTGCGACCTCAATGTCTGTTTTCTTGAATGGCTGATCTTTGAAGAAACAAAGCTGTCAGAATTCTTTAAAACAGCAATAATATTATTAGCAGGATTTGGCAGTTGGATTTTACTGTTGAGAAAAAACGCCCATTAACAGCCAGCATTAATTCCCTGCTTTCCGCTTCATCGTACTTCAATTGTCTTATCAACCAGTTAAGAATTATATCTGAAAGTGGTTGTTTTCCTTAGTTCGTTAAAACGATTAAGATTATCACATAAGCTTCATTCCAACTTTGCTTTATAGTTGTTGATTCATCTCTAAACAAAAAGGCAGCTTACGTCTTATACGAGCAAAAGGAATAGGAAAACTGGGGATAGCCAATGATGATCACAAGTATGATAAAGGTATACTTGTTCTGTTTTTACCTTCTACTAGTTGACGCTCTGTTAATCACCGCAATAAATATTTGCCGAATCTCTGATGAAAGTATACAGTCTAACTCAAAAAAAGAAAGAAAATGTGTTTTAGTAGTGCCTTGCCGGCTGAAGACCATACCAAGTCATTACTTTTGCAAGTATTGGTACAATCACACCTAACGCAATGCTCGGAACGAAATTAATCAATATAGCCTGTCCTAGATCAGTCGCCCATAAGCCTTGAGCCATTCCACGAGAAGGGTCAAGCGAGACGGTATAGTTCATGTAAGCCTGAATAAGAGCAGTTGATATTGCAGCGGTTAAACCTGCACCTAGCATGCGTTTGAAGTTTGTTGACCCGTTAGTGAGCGCTCCCGCCATATAACCGATGATGACACCGTTCACAAGCCAGAAAAGCAAGCTGACGTCGCCAAAGTAGTTGTATGATGGATTTGAACCTGCAAAGTATCCTGTGTAAAGTCCTGCTTGAGCAACATAATAAAGACCGCCCATGATGAAGCCTGCTGCTCCACCTGCCCATTTGTTCCAAAGCAAACCAAGAACTAAGGGAACACCTAGAATAATCATTTGAGCAAAGCCTTGCGATAAGATAACAGCGATCGTTCCGGTTGTACCTGCAACGCCGAGAACATGGTTTTGTCCACTTGGGTTTACATAGACAGCAAGAACATAAATCAAGAGCACTAGAATTATCGGTATGACAATGCCGTATAGTATGTCAACTATTCTGAATTTTTCCTGTTCCATTTTTATCCCTTTGGACTATTTTACGTTGGGGCGTGTTAATAAGCTTAATGCTTACAAGCGCTCTGTAAAAAGTCTATTTTTCAAGGTCCATGGCAAAACCAGGACAGCAAAAGTGGATGATTCTTTAAGAATTAGAAAAAACAAAGAAAAGGAAAAGGGAATTTTCTTGTTTTATTGGTGTTCTTGAGCACGTTTCTTCTTGTTGATTGATAGCTTGGTGATGTCTTCTTTCCTAACTTCGCCACGGTTTAGTTCGAGTTTTTCTACTAGTTTTGCACCGACGTCTGAGCGAACTATGACTGTTGATCGTCCTTCTTCGCTACCGACTGAACCTACTGATATATCTGAGTATTTTGATGCGAAGTCTGGGCAACTTAGGCATCCTTTGTCGACTGCTGCGCTTAAGTCTTTGACTGAAACTGAGCTTTCTGTTCCGTTGATTGTTACGATGAATTTGCCTTTGTGGATTTGGGTCTTTTCAGCTTGGTCTATGTTGACGTTTAGTAGTCTTCGTATTTCTGATTTTAGGATTTGGTAGTTGAAGTCTTCATAGCAGAATAGACCTATCATTGTTAATTCTAGGTCTGGGCAGTCAGTGAACATTTGTTGTTGAATTCGTCTTGCTGCACGTATGTCACAAGGTGTACCGATAATTGCGATTTTGCGTTTACCTTTGGCAATTAATTCGCCTAGCTTGGAAACTATTCTAACACGCATGTATTTTGTTCCGCTTGCTTTAACTATGTCGTCAACGCTTTCAGCGACGTATGCTTCTGCTAAATATCCTTTGCTGCGTCTAACCACGATTGCCGAGTCAAACAAGCCTTTCTGCATGCCTGAAACCAGCAACGCTGTGGCTACTCCTCCATCTTGTCCTTTATAGGTGCTTTTTGCTGAGAATATATCTTGGTATATTCCGATGTTTTCGTCTGCTTTGCCTTGTAAGAAGGATTGCTCTATTGCTTCTGCGTCTGCATCACTGAACGGGACGTTTATAATATTGCTCTTGAGGTCGATTCTTGCTGGGCAAACATAGTTGCAGCTTCCACATCCAGCGCAGAAGTCAGCATCCAACTTCATAAGTTCTGTAAAGTCGTTTTTGTCACGTGCCTGTTTAATTAGTATTGGACTTAATTTGTTGCAGCAAATGGTCATACAAGCACCGCATCGGACACAAGCTGTTGTTTTGACTTTTGGAAAGACTCTGCCTTTGGGTAGTTTTGGTTCTTCTCCGCCTTCTATAGGTTTTTGTTTGCCGACTTTGTCAAGAACTGGACAGGTTAAGTTCATTATAATCAACGCTAGTATTGAACCACCGAAGAATCCTGTATATGTCTGAATCAAAACCGTAAGCACACCTAAGCCCGCACCGAAGATAATTTGCCCCATATGTGTTATAGGCGTAGTCGCTGGATCGGTTGCCATAAAGAACGCGAGAAATACTGAGCTACCCATGAAGATTTCAAAGCCGAGTCGCAGTAGCAAGTCACCACCGGGATATGCGAAGTTTAGGATAACTGACATGAGTGCAACGCTGACAAAGTAAACAGTGGTGATTCTCCATTTTATGTATCGGCGAGCTAAAGCGAAGAGTGCAATACCTATGATTATAACTGCAATGCTTGAAGCTCCGCCTGCCCAACCGTGGAATTTGTCGAGAATAAGTAAGTTAAATATGTCGCTTTGTGTCGGTGTCGTTGGTATTGGCATGTTGGGGCTTCCGAAGCAACCTGCAAGGTAAAAGCCAAAGCCTGCTGCACCGTTGCCATTTACGACGTTATAGCTGATTGGTCCAGCCAGTGAAGGTACCTGTAGTAAGCCTGAATTTAAATGGTCTTTTGGAATTAGAATAGTGAACAATCCAACAATGCTTAGAACGACAAGTTTGGCTGTTGCGGCGGGGTTGAGGTATTTTCTGCCTTTAAGTCCTGCGAGTTTCTTAAAAACAACCATGCCGATTATAGTTATTAGCGTTATGTATAGGAATGAGTCAGGGCCAAGCAAAGGAAGCACATCACCTGCACGCATTTGGGGTTCGCCGATAGTGTAGCATAATGAAACAATCATGCCGAAAACTGCTGCTGACCATAGGTTGAGTGGACTGTCTGAGGCTGTCTTTGCTAGTAAAATGTCGATGCCGACTGCGAGTCCAACTGCAATAAGGCTGTTTATTAGAACAGTTAAACCGTAATTCCAGCCAATTTGGTTGCCGGTTGCTGCGTCTATTGCATGAACGTCCCACCATAAAATGGTGGTTACTGCTGCGATGATCGCTAATGCAGCAAAAGTGTAAATCATTAGTTTATCTTTAGTCATCAATGAATATTCTTGGGGTTTAGACATTTTTTATTGATCTCCTTAATTTCTGCTTGAATTTAGCGCTGATAGGTTTTATAAGACTTTCCTAAAACATAGTGAAGGTTTAAATATCAACACCGAAAACGGGCTTCGTTTACTCGGTGATTACCAGACTGTATTTACAGATGCTGCTTTCACAATGCTTAACCGAAAAGATAGAAATCTTGGCAAAACTAATACGACTAAAAGCGAAACTATTCTTTTGTCTAGGGGTTAAAGTTAGTTTGACTGGAGACAAAAAAGAGGAACTTCAAGGAATCACACTTAACGTTTACTTGTACGCCGCAAAAAAGAACAAACCAGTGGGTCCTCGAGACGCCATGAAAAGTGTTAATCTTAGCAGCCCCAGCGTCGCATATCGTCACTTACAAAAACTCGAAGACGCAGGATATTTAAAGAAAAACGAGTACGGCGAGTATATTGTTGCAAGAAAAGCCCGAATCAGAGGACATATTTGGCTGGGAAAACGTTTGATGCCTAAGATGTGGCTTTATTCATTGATTTTTTTAGCGATCTTAATTGTTGAACTTGCAATTTTACTGGTTCATTTTTCGATTGAAACCTATGAGTTCAAGATTTTTTTCCTACTTTTGGCTCTTATCACCAGTTTGGCACTAACGGTTTTCACCGTTGAAGGTATATTGCAGCGTAAACGGATAAGTAATCTAACAACGGAATAGTCTGATGACAATGGTTTTTGAGCACACCCAGTATTCTCTCTGCGGATTTTGCCAAAAAGTGGAAAGCTATTTTTTTAGAGTAAGTTTTATATCACAACGGCAAATCTATTCTCACCTGTGAATTAAATGAATCCAACCACAACGCCGTTGTTTATGGTTGTTTGGCGGTGTACACGTAACTGTGTTGGCACTTGCACTTATTGCAGTTACATAAAAGATTACGCTAAAGACCAAGAATTAACCACTGAACAAGCCAAACACATGGTTGATGAAATGGCAGATTTTGGCTCACAATGGTTCGGAATCAGCGGCGGAGAGCCTCTGGTTCGTCCAGACATCTGGGAGATTATTGAGTATGCAGAAAAAGAGCACGGTCTCAATGTTAGTTTAATCACAAGCGGCTACGCTTGGGATGAAGAACGCTTCAATAAACTAACAAAGTACAACGTTAAAACAGCCATCAGCATTGATGGCGAAAGAGACACAAACGATAAGATAAGACGCAAAGGCGGCTACGATAAAGCCATGAATGCAATGCAGAAACTTAGCAGCGTTGGATTACTTGACTGCCTTGTCACAACTATGACTAAATATAACATTCATCAGATGGCTCACACCGCAAAGTTAGCAGAAGACTACAAAGCCCGCTCAGTCGTATACCACAACCTTGTTCCAGTAGGGCGAGCAGGCGAACATATGGAGGATCTAGCTCCAACCGCCGATCAGTATGAAGTAGCATTCAACGAAATATACGAAATACAGCGCAGACTCTACGGCAAAGTCAAAGTCAACGTTTACGCCCCCTTCTACGCACGCATTGTCCGACAAAAGAACGCCGTAGACTTCTGGGACTGGTATAACGAAGGATACCTCGGCAGATGCACAATCGGCGGCAACTACATCGGAATAACTGAAAACGGCGACTACCGAAGCTGCGGCTTCCACGAAGGCTACCGCATCGGCAACGTCAAAGATACAAAACTACGCACCGCTTGGGAAGACCTACAAAAAAGCGAGTTCCACCTCAAACTTCGTGACAAAAACAACCTCAAAGGAAGATGCGGCGTCTGTGAATATCGAGAAATCTGCGGCGGATGCAGAACACGCGCAGAATACTACACAGGAGACCTGTTCGAGTCAGACCCAGCATGCAACTACATACCCAAAGTTCTACAAGAAGACCCGAAATATCTAGAAAAACTGCGGGCAACCCCAATGGGAAAACAATAAAGCAACCTTTTCTTTCTCACATATTTTGATATTTACGCGAGCAATCAGAGCATTATCTCATAGAAAACTAAAATCTCTGGGCGATCTTGAAAGGTCGGAAGAACAACAACAAGAATTTTTTAGGTGTTGTTGTTCTAGCAGACAAACAGATTTATGGGAAATAATTATACAACAAATTTTGTACATCCTTAATAATATTTATTATAATCGGTTGATGTCGCAAATCGACATAAAAAAAGTTTAAAGCTCCCTTGGACATCTACGAACAATGTTAGGACTAAGAGACATGTCCTTTTGGTTTTCAGAAAGGTTATTATCTGCATCATAGTTCAAACGTAGAACGGAGAACATTATGCCTGTAGCGTTTATCATTGGAACAGCTGGATCAGGTAAATCCCTATTCACAGCAGCTTTTGCCGAATGGCTAAAAATGAGCAAACAAGACGTAGCAGTGGTCAATTTGGATCCTGGTGTCTTAAAGTTGCCCTATCAACCAGACGTTGACGTTCGCAACTACGTCGATGTAGGCGATTTAATGGAAAAATATAACTTGGGACCCAACGGCGCACTCATCATGGCGGCTGATTTAATCGCTGACGAAATTGAAAACTTAACTCGAGACATCGAAGAAGCCCATGCTGACATTGTCTTGGTGGATACTCCGGGGCAAATGGAGTTGTTTGCTTTCCGAGCAAGCGGACCATACATCGTTAATGAACTCACCAAAGAACCTAAAGCGTTAATCTACCTCTTCGACGCAGTATTCTCAATAAATCCTCTCAACTACGTTTCCAACATGTTCTTGGCGGCAGCGGTTTACAACAGATTCTTCCAACCACAAGTACATTTACTTTCAAAGAGCGATCTAATTCCAAAGAAAGATGTCCAAGCAATCGCAAATTGGTCAGCAAGCTCCAAAGCGTTAGAAGACGCAATCGAAGAGAAACTGGAAGGCACAAAACGATTATTCAGCCGCAACATGATGCAAGCAATCAGCAAACTGGACCTGCAGTTCCACTTAATGCCCGTTTCCTCCAAATCAAACGAAGGCATGGTAAACATTAACACGCTGCTTGAACGCATACTCAACGAAGGAGAAAAATACACAACCTAAAAGCTGACAAGTGACCAACTCGCAGCAAAAGCTCCCCGTTTAGCCCTCAACAACGAATCTGCACCTGCAACAATAATGACATCGTTCTCTTTGGGTGCCAACTCATCTATTATTTGACCAGCAACAATAGGATAATCCTCCTCGATATGACTGCTAACGGATTCTATGCACAGATGCCCATTTCGGTAAACAATAACTAACGCGTTTCGAGCACCTGCAAAAATGGCTGCATCACGCTGGTTAATCCCTGATTTGATTTTTTGCCCGCAATTCTTGACCAAAAAAGCATAATTAAATTCTGAAGAACTCAAATCAGATTTCGAAAGCACCATTTGTTTAGGAAAGATTTCTTCAAATTGTTTCCAAACATCTAACCCTTTCTTAGTTAAGTTACATCCGTGCTTAGATGTTTCAATCAAATCCGCCTCTTTGAGTCTGCTTATTATGGTACGCACCGCACCATCACCAACCGCCAGTTTTTCTGCCAACTTTTTTCTGCCCAATGGCTTCTGTGCAATGAGCTCCAAAGCATAGAAGATATGGAATACAGTAAACGTTGTGGATGGTCCAGGAGCTTTTTTCCCAGCGATTTGGTGGATGAATTTCTTTATGGACACTGGCATGTTTTGCCCTTACATAAATAAGCGGCTACAGGGACTTTTATAACTTCTCAAAACAAACCATCCAGTTTCTATGAACCCACAGAAATTTCGATTAAAACATCTGCTGCTTTAAGAAAGACTACTTGAATAGCGTGCACATGTTCCTATTGGCCTAAATGCATCAGAGCTACGATTTTTTTTAATTTTTCGTCTTTAATAGAGAGCAGTATAATCGCTAAGACAGCTTTTGTTATTGCATCATCGTAATTAATTGATTCAATACGTCTTGCATTGTAGAAAGCCTTTTAAGAAAAACTCTGAGTTACCTATGCTATCACACGGCAAAATCGGAAAGATTCTTATGAAAACAAACGGAAAATATTTGTTCACATCTGAGTCAGTCGGAGAAGGTCACCCAGACAAAGTTGCAGACCAAATCTCAGACAGCGTTTTAGATGCAATATTTTGCAAGGACACAAAAGCTCGAGTTGACTGCGAAACCCTCGTCATGCAAGGAACAGTCGTTGTCACAGGTCAAATCACAACAAGCACCTACATTAATATTCCCAAGATTGTTCGCCAAACCCTCAAAGAAATCGGATTTGACAACGCTAAAGACGGATTAGACTGGGAAACCTGCGGCATACTAGTTTCATTAACGGAGCAGTCTCCAGACATTGCCAGGGGAGTAAATGAATGCGAATGTCACGAGCAAGGTGCTGGAGACCAAGGGATGGTTTTCGGTTACGCTTCAAACGAAACCAAAGAATTTATGCCCCTGCCAATAATGCTAGCACAAAAACTTGTCAAACGTCTAGCTGAATGCAGAAAAACAAAAATCATACCCTGCCTAAGACCTGACTGTAAATCGCAGGTCACAATCGAATACGAGGACGGCAAACCAAAATACGTTAAAACTGTTGTTATTGCTGCGCAAAACAACGGAACGGTTAATGATGACACACTAAAGAAGGAAATCGTGGAAAAAGTAATCAAATATGTCATCCCAGCCAACCTACTGTCTCCAGACGTTAACTACGTCATTAACGGCACAGGAAGATTCGTAATAGGCGGAACCTTAGCTGACTCAGGTTTAACAGGCAGGAAAATCATCGTAGACACCTACGGAGGAGTCGGAAGCCATGGTGGCGGCTGCTTCAGCGGCAAAGACCCATCAAAAGTAGACCGCTCAGGCTGCTACATGGCAAGATACATCGCCAAGAACGTTGTGGCTTCAGGTTTAGCAGATCAATGCGAAATTCAAATAAGCTATGCCATTGGTGTTTCCCAACCAATTTCAGTTCTGATTTGCACTAACGAGACAGGCAAAATAGCAGACGAACAAATTCTTGAACTCGTCAAGAAACACTTTGACATGCGACCCAAAGCAATCATCGAACAACTTGATCTTCTAAGACCTATCTACAAGAAAACGGCCGTCTTTGGACATTTTGGAAGAGACGACGGAGACTTTCCATGGGAAAAGACGGATAAAGCTGAAATTCTCAAGAAAGAGCTTGAAAAAGTTAAACAAGCATAGGTTCCCCTTTTCAATTTATTTTCATAATATTTCTTGTCCAGTTTTGCTTTTCATTGCAGAAAACCAGTTTTAAATTGCTAATTACTGAGTCGCGCATTCCTGCGTTTTGTCAAAGTCACAAGACAAGAGTTGCACAAGTTCAGACACAAATATACCATTACAGCATTCGCATCGATTCAGGATTCAGCGAAAAAAGAAATCAAGCCCAAACCGAGAGCAAAACTAACAAAGTCAAGGCTAACAAAAAGACAAACTACTCTCTAAAGGCAACCTTACTTTTTGCTCAGGTACCATTTGAGGTATTCTTTTCGGCGGTTCGCTCGCACTTCTTCCTCAGTTTCTTCGGCTGGTCTGTTCTTGTCATGGAGGTCGTTAAGTTCCTGTCCTGTACAGGATAATCCGCAACTTTTACAAACATAGTGCTTGGTTAATGAAATGTAATGTATTTCTCCGCCGCATTCGGGACAGTAATTTACCATTTTTGGTTCCTTTTTAGTTTTTTATAGTAAATCGATTCTTGGGAGATATTAATTTTCGCATTAATTTCGATGATTTTGACCCAGAAAGTTGTTTTAAACATGTGTGTACATTTTGTCACTACTATATTGACCTGTGTCCATTTCTTGCTCGATTTCCTTTAAAAGTAAGATGCGTTTGAACGTAGGTGGGTGAGTAGCAAAAAGGCTGTTCATTTGAACCCATGTAGATTTAGATTCTTTTTCCATTGCCATCTCTAACTCACGCTGGTCTAAAACGCCATCATGATCCAAATCATACTGGTTTTTGTTTTCCATTATGCGTTGAATCTCCTGTTTTGCCATACCAGGGTCTTCAATGTAGAATGCTCGTACGCCCTCAGGCGGTTTAGGCGATATCGACAGGCCGTAAGTGATTTTTGCCAGAGCACTTTCCAGTTCTCTCGGTGAACCAGTCGCATATGCTGAAAAAGCATCAGCATAATGTTCTCGGAGACGACTAAGCCTCATTACGATTAAGAAAGTGATTATGTAAATGGCAAATGAAATAGCCCCGATAACAAGTAGGGCAACACCGGAGTTATCTTTGTTGTTCCTTCGGGATCCGCTGCTAAACGCTCCGGCGCGCAGAGTAACTTGGGCGATAATGTAAGCAATCAACGGTAAAGCAGAAAGTACAGTCATGACAATGTAGTCTTTGTGCTTTATGTGACCTAGTTCGTGAGCAATTACACCTTTAACTTCAGCTTCGGTTAGTTGCCTTAAAAGTCCTTCATGTACAGCTAAAGTAGCGTTACTAGTAGTTCTGCCAAATGTGAAAGCATTAGGTGTGTTATTTGGCACGATTGCGAGTTTCGGCATAGGTAATCCGCTTTTATCAGCAAGGTCTTTGACAGTTGCCTCAAGCCACGGGTTATCTCCTGGCTTTAGGTACTGCAATTTTGTAGTTGCTGCGACAATGACTGGACCAATCGCGTACTGGAATAAAATAAAGAGCGCCGATCCCCCTAAAGCAACAAGTAACCCAGTAAAAACATCCAGCTGTAAAAAGAAAACTATGGCAAACACTAATAGGCCAAAAATGAAGGCAGATAGGAAAATGGAGGTTGCCATTGCAAACTTGAGTTGGGAAAGACTAGCCAAACACGATACCTTGCGTTGTTTTTCAACATTAAACAAATTAAAGAATTAAGTCTTTCCTAAAAATGCAAACAAACAAATTTCGAAAATAAAGAAAAGAAAAATTAGATTGGGTAGGCTCCGCAAGTCTTGCAGAACTGTATTTTAGTTTTGATGTAGCTATGGCATTTTGGACATTGCACTGCGTCTTCAATTTTTGGGAAAACATCTTTGGGTTTGCCGAACTTTTGGCGGAATACCTCGTAGTAGAGCAATTGCTCTTTGTCTTGGATTTCTACATCGTCTGATACCTTAATAGCTTCTTTTTTCTCGCTGAACTCTTTATCGGTGATCATATCGTTGAAATATGTACGCAAGGTTTCGGTTCCTGTGCCTGCTTCGAGTGGTGCTTTTGGTCTCCATATGATATCTTTGGGTATTACATCCTCGTAGGCCTTACGCAGGATCCATTTGCTGTATTTTACGCCGTTGTACATGTTAATCTTATATTTGATTGGTAGCTTCATTGCCCAATCCATAAATTCTGGGTCTCGATATGGTGCTTTTATTTGCATTCCAAGAGATTCGGCCATTGGGAAAGAGGAAAAACCCATTTCGGCCCACATTTCCTGCTGCTTCACTGCAAATTGTTCTTCAGACAAATGAAATTGCCACGGATAACCGAAAAGCTCGTCTAATGCATCACCTGTAAAAACAGTCTTTATACCCTTTGGTTTCAACAATGTTAAACCAATGTAGACGGGAAGGCTGTTTCGGATTTCCATAGGATCATATTTTTTTAGTGCTTCCACAACTTTGGGGAAAAATTTCATTACGTCCTCTTTGCCAAATTGGTAGGTCTCATGCTTTAAGTGCAGGAGCTCAACCATTTTTTTTACGTATTCAGTGTCTTTTGGTTGACCATGTTTAAAAGCTAAGGTAAGGCAAGGTATGTCGGGATTGTACTTCACCGCTTCGTATGCTATGATTTGGGTGTCTGTTCCTGCTGAAAATAGAAAGCCATCAGCCATGTTTTTCTTAACGACTTTATTGACCAACGTCTTAACGTCAGGCAAGAGTTTGTTAACTTCTGATTCATTAAACGTCATTTCTGTCCCTCGCATTACACTGTTTGTCACTCGTCTGCTATATAAGTTTATCCGTATGCATATAAAAGGTGTTAATTACCCGACATTTGTGCACAAATCAACATAAAAATTTGACAAATGCTTACAAAGGAGCTTTCTCACACATTTATGCGTCAAAGAACTATGTTTAAATGTACAAAAACAAACCAATAGAATTGCCAGAGGCCACCTCTTTGAAAGTTAGCATCTTACATATGGAAATCCGTCAAACCCTAAAAGACAACATCGCCGCGGCAAAAACCGCCGTCCTAAAAGCAGCAAAACAAAACCCAGCCATCATTGCTTTACCAGAATACTTCACGGTCCCCAACTGCATGGCAGACTTTACTGACGCCCCAAAAATCAGCAAACAAACCGCTTCCATAACCATTGCTTTCCTGGAAGAAATCTCAAAAACCATTGGCGACATATACTTGCTGGGCGGAACAATCTTGGAGAAAGAGGACAGCAAATACTACAACACTAGTACACTTTGGAGAAACGGCAAACTATTAGCAAAATACAAGAAAATCAGTCCTATAAAAGCTGAACTTGAGGCAGGTGTCTCCAAAGGATCTACACCAACTGTCATAGACACAGAATTTGGCAAGCTTGGGATGATTGTATGCGCAGACACTTTTAACCTTGAAGTCGTCAATGCTGTTGCCGATTTGGGCGCAGAAATTGTCTCGTTACCCGTGGCGGCCATGGGAAAACACCCAACAGTTCAAGGCCACCCGCTTACAGTTGGAATTGCTCGAAACTTCGGTTTCTACATCCTTAAAGTTGGCAATGTATGTTCAAACATGCGGGGAGGTCGAAGCGCTATCATTGCACCATGGGGTATCCTTGGAGAGGTCACCGACTCACCGAAAGACTCTATCTTGACTGCAGATCTAGACATTAAAATACTAAGAGACTACCGAGCACAACTCAGTAAAGTTTAGCCCACCTGTCAACGATTCTGCTCATTTCTTCAAACTCATACTTTGCAAACCACTCTCGCAAGTCAGTGTTTTGGACAGCAAATTTTGCGACTTGCCGGGCGTTTTCTGAATCATGCACTAAAAGAAGCACAGCGTCTAAGTTGTGACGTGAAATGTAGGCTACCGTTCTGAGAAGAGCTTCAAGTTTTTCGTCTGTTGGCATTTCAGCACTTAACTCAACCACGACCGGTTTCTTTAGCGTGGCAACAAAGTCTCGAGTTATTATATCTACCCAGTAGCTTGTCAAATAGTCGCGTGATGATAGAGGTACATGGAAGTAGTCCACTAAGTTGCCGACAGTCTCAAGGTCTATTCCAAACCGCTCTTTAGCTAAAACTGGGTCAGGGTAAATTTCTACGGCAAACGTTCCCTTTACTTTCGATTTAGCTTCTCTTAGTAACTCAGTGATAGTTTGAGCTCGCCATTGTATCCAGTTTAAGCCGCTTAGCTTCCATTTCTCAATGCACCGTGGACAGATACAAAATTCTTGATCTGGAAAATGATAGAGGTTAAGCGTTACTCCAAGAATTTCTTCTTTACTTAAGCTTTCGATGTAATCCATAACTCTATTTATGTAACTTGGATTTGTCGGACAAACATAGTCAAAGACAAAATGACTTCTTTTATTGCGCCGTAGCGCTGGACCGGTTTTTGAAAGAGCCACAATACTTGGGTTTTCACGAATTGCTTTAGCGTCACAAAGGACTGACACATCATTCTGCATGCCCTTTGCCGCAGGAAAAACTTGTCCATCTACCCATTTAGAATAGTAAACGTGTAGGTCAAAACCCTCAACAAATTCGGGTTTGTATGTGACTAAGCCTATTTTCATGACTTTTACCTTGCTCGCAACAGATATATTGTTGGCGCTTATTTAATTGTTGATTCAAATGGGCAAACCCAAAACCTCAATAATAATTGATCTATCCAAATGCCCGCCTTGCACAGGACAAATCTGTATCGGCGTTTGTCCACAAGGGGTCTTAGAAGAAGGAAAAAATCGAAAACCTCAAGTGATTGACGTAGTAGAATGCACAAGCTGTGGGATATGCGTCAACCTGTGCCCATCCAAAGCCATCACTTTAAATCCGAGTAGAGCCCAAAAATAGCATAAAGGAAGCTTGGCGGTTTGCAGGATTTTAGCCTTGCAAAGGGAATTAAACTCATAGTTAAAGAAAATGTACTAGCCGTATTTTGTGATAATGCTTTAAAGACTCTAAGTTCAGCGTTTTATTGTGGTGGGCATAAACAGGTAAAAACTGTCCTCAATGTAGGGGTGCCGGAAGGATACAATGACCTCTCTTTGCACCTAGACCCGTTGAAACTAATAACATCATCTGCAGCCAAATTAGGCGTCACAAAAGATTATTTGGCCATGGTTACAGCAGCAAAAATCCAAAATTTCAGCCTTGTAAGCCAAAAACTTGACGATTTCTCTGTAAGTGTTGTTGCAACTGCAGGCTGCAAACACGGCGAATCCGCAGGTGAACAAATGGATGTTAAAGAAATCTGCGGTACTATAAACATAATTGTCATTATCGATGCAAAGCCCTCAGACAGCTGCATGGTAGCTGCGCTTATCACCACAACTGAAGCTAAATCAGCCGCACTTCGAGATCTTGATGTTAGAAGCTTCTATAACGGCGAGCTAGCAACGGGCTCCATAACTGATAGCGTTACGATAGTTTCATTAGACAAGGGTAAGAGAATCTCATTGGCCGGTCCGGCTTCGAAATTAGGCAAAGTAATCGGGTATTGTACAAGACGTGCAGTTACTGAAGCCTTGCTTAAACAGGAACCGTTTTGGGGATGCCGAAGTGTGGAGGACAGGCTCAAGGAAAGACATTTGCCTCTTGATAAGTTGGCAACTGAACTATCCAAAGTTGAAAGCTTAACAGTGGACGCTACAACTTTGGTGAATATTCTTGCGAATAAACCAGTCTTTAATGCGTATCTTATGGCAGCTGCAAAGATGGATGATGACTATAAGAAAAACTTGCTTCCCACTAACTTCGCGAACTGGAACGAAGCAATCAAAGGTTTTGGCAACTCTACTGCATCAAAAAAAGATGACTCTAAACTGCCAAATTACGAAAAGATAGATTTGCCACCATTTGTAAAACATGTTTTAATTGGTATTATTCAAGAAAAACATAAACAGGGATTACCTGAAAAGACTTAAATAACCTGCACTTTTATTCCGTAATAAAACAACCGTAAAAATGGTGCATATAACTTGAAATCCGGCGTATTCCTATATCAACCTGAGCCTGTTGAAGGCGTCGATATCAACTTTTATCGTCAAAAATCTGAGTCAGGAATCGTTGGCAAAGCCAACCCAAAAATGTACACTAACATCGCAGTTTTTGGCGACAACAATATGGCGGCAAAACGTCCCGACTGGATCTCAGTAAGCTCTTTTGGTCCAGCGCTTCGAACAAACAAACGATTTAACCTTCGCTGGGACGTGGTTTGCATGACTAACCCAGAAGCACGTGAATACAACCTAAAGATTATCGCAGAATCTACCAAACTTACCCCAGGCATTAGCATTAGCAGCCAACACTTTGCAGACCAACACTTCTGCACTTGTCCAAGATGTATTGAACAACAACGTAAAAGTGGATTAAAATGGGTTGACTGGAGAGCAAAAACAGTAACAGATTTCCTTGCAGAAGTTAAAGAAATCGTCAGCGGCAAACCACTCTACGTAAACATTCTACCTGACCCATTGATGGGAAAGGAACGTTTTGGCTACGACTTTGACGCCATGGCACAATACGCCGATTATTTCGTCATCCCAATGTTTAGTAAATCATACCCAACTCCATGGTACTGGGAAACAATAGCGCGTGGATTTAAGAGCCAACTAAAGAAGCCAATGTTCGTTAACTTCTATGTCCGCGGCCCAAACGAAACATGGGATACTGTTGCAACAACCAAGCAAATCATGACAGTTGCAACTCGTGTTGCACGTCAAGGCGTCGACGGCATCATCTTCTTGGCTGAAAAAGCTGAATACATTCAAAAGTTCCAGAAAGAAGCAGCAGCAGACAAAGAAACACGTGAATTCCTCAAAGACCACGGAGGAGACGACGTACTAGAGCTTTTCAGAGATTGGGAAAAACTCTACAAATAATTTTCCACTTCGTTCACCAAAAAATTTTCATTTATTTTTTCAACTTTTGTGCTTTTAGATTTTTTGAGTTTATTTACAAAAACAATATATTGGTTTTTAACGTGTAACCCTTCACCAAAGGCGCATCACCTTGAAAATTACTCTGGTTAATCCACCTTATCCGCCAAATGCCCACAGCCATCCACCGTTCATACCATTGGGTTTAGCTTATTTGGGTGCAGTAGCAGAACAGGCGGGTCATTTAGTCACAGTCATCGATTGCCAAGGTGAAAGACTCAACTATGAGAGCTTCCGCCAGCGAATCGCAGGGGTTCCCTCAGACGTTGTCGGCGTAACTTCAACTACTCTTCTTTACAACTCGGCAAAAACCATAATGGAGGTCACAAGGGAAGTTCACCCAAACGCCGTCAATATGATCGGGGGGAGCCATGTAAGTTTCTGGGATGAAAACGCACTTAACGAAACCAAAGCCTTCGATCTAATCGTCCGCAAAGAAGGCGAACTTGCTTTCCTTGAGTTGCTTGATCGAATCCAAGCCAATAAGGGGTTTGAAGACGTTTTAGGCACAACCGTTCGAACGAAAAATGGTATTCAACGTAACGAAGATAGACCGTTCTTGCATGATTTGGATTCACTGCCTTCGCCAGCATATCACCTGTTACCTCTTGATTCTTATCATCGCATGGGTAAAACCATTTTCCCCATCGTTACTAGTCGCGGATGTGTCCAGTGGTGTGACTTTTGCAGTACTGTGCGCATGTTCGGGAGAGGATACCGGGTACGGAGTCCCAAAAAAGTAGTAGATGATATGGAGATGCTACATAGTAAGTACGGAGAGAGTCAATTCACTTTTTATGATGATGCATTCACGATTAATCGTAATCACACGTTGGAGATGTGTGCAGATATTAAGGCACGTAAACTCGACGTGGAATGGGACTGCGAAACCCGGGTCGATGCTGTCGACAAAGAACTATTGGAGAAGATGCGTGACGCTGGTTGCATAACTATATGGTTTGGTGTCGAATCGGGCAGTGAGAAGATTTTGGATAAGATGCACAAAAAAATCAACCGTCAACAGGTCCGTGAAGCGTTTAAGATGGCTCAGAAAGCCGGCATGATGACAATTGCTAGTGCAGTTATTGGCTTTCCGGGAGAAACCGAAGAGACTGCATGGGAAACCATCAACTTCATCAATTCCTTAAACCCCGATGACATCGGTTGTTATATCGCAACACCGTACCCAGGAACACCCATGTATGAGGAAGTAATAAAGAACGACTGGCTACGGGTGACCGATTTCAACAAATACGATACAGCCACTCCAACATTCGAAACACCGTACTTAAGCATGGACAGACTCCGAGAAATCAAGTACAAAGCGCACCAAAAATTCTACCTCCGACCACGCTATGTTCTTAAAATGATGCTCAAAGGCGGAACATACGGCAGATCAGGATTGAAAACATCAGCTGCATACGCCTTAAGAGCCATGCATATTAAACTCTCCTAAACTTTATGTATAATTCTTTTCAGTTGGCAATGAAATCTTTGCTGTTTGTTAACTTTGCTGAAGTATGTTTTGTCAATCTTCTTTGCCTGTGACTGTTGCAACAGGCGTACAAATAATGGTTGCAGCAACAGCAACAACAAATTCTTTAGATGCGAAGTGCATGTTTACAGCCGTCGTTTTTTATGGTAGGTTTTAGAAGTCTATTTCGATAACTTCCAAGGTTATACTCGCTAAATCTCCAGTAAATATTGCTGATTACGTTTGCAATCCTTTCAGAATAAATTAATCAAATTTACCTAAAATCAGAAAAAACCATTTTAAAAAAGAAAGGCGCGTTAATAAGAAAGCAATATATCCCATCCAACCAAAGACATCCAGAGAAAGGCAGACTGAAATGAAAATAACGCTGGTTAATCCACCTTATCCACCAAGTGTTCATTCCCATCCAGCCTTCATTCCGCTCGGCTTAGCTTATCTTGGTGCAGTCGCCGAAAAAGCAGGACACCAAATCACTATAATAGACTGCCAAGCTGAAAAACTCAACCCAGAGGCTTTCCGCAGGCGCATCGCCCAAATAAGCACCGACATAGTTGGCGTAACCGCGACTACACTACTTTACAAGTCAGCCATGAAGCTTGTATCCATCATCAAAGAAGTTCATCCCCAAGCAGCTACAGTTCTTGGCGGTTCACATGGCACTTTCTGGGACGAGAACGCTCTCAAAGAGTACCCCGCTTTAGATATCGTAGTTAGAAGAGAAGGCGAATTGACTTTCATGGAACTTGTCGAAAAAATAGAAGGTTCTATGAGCCTTAAAGGTGTTTTGGGCATCACGTACCGAAGCGGCCTCCAAATAGTTCGGAACCCAGATCGACCTTTCATTGAAGATCTTGACAGTTTACCTTTCCCAGCGCATCACCTGTTGCCGCTGGAGAACCTAAAACACAACGGCAAAATCATCTTCCCCCTTGTCAGTAGCCGGGGATGTGTCTATTGGTGTGACTTCTGTAGCACAGTAAGGATGTTCGGAAGAGGTTATCGCATGCGTAGCCCCAAGAACGTCGTTGACGAAATGCAGCTTATCCACGACAAATACGGCGTTGACCAAGTAACCTTCTACGATGATGCATTTAGCGTTGATCGTAGCCGAGTGGTCAAAATTTGCGAAGAGTTACATGCAAGGAAGCTGCATTTGAAGTGGGATTGTGGAACTCGAGTGGACATGGTGGACCACGAACTTCTCAAAACTATGCATGATGCTGGCTGCTTTGCAGTTTGGTTAGGCGTCGAGTCAGGTTCAGAACTTATCTTAGGTGCCATGAACAAGAAAATAAAGATAGAGCAAACTAAAAAAGCATACAAAACAGCGCACCAGATAGGTTTAATGACTATTGCCAACGTAGTTTTGGGTTTCCCAGGAGAAACCGAGCAAACAGCTCTTGAAACCATTCGTTTAGTAAAAGAGCTAAATCCCGATGATGTGGGCTTCTACATAGCGACTCCTTATCCTGGAACTCCCATGTATGAGCAAGTAATTAAAAACGGCTGGCTACGGGTTACTGATTTTGACAAATACGATACTGCTGGTCCAACCTTTGAGACCCCCCAGTTGAGTATGGAAAAACTTGCTGAGCTACGGGCTAAAGCCTACCAAGATTTCTATCTCAGACCCCGTTATGTATTAAAAATGATGGGTAGAGGAGGAGTTTATGGAATGGCTGCTGTGAAAACTTCAGGGGCTTATTTGCTTCGGTACTTGCATTTTAGGCACTGAGAGTTCCCGTGTTTTTCGGATGAAGGCTATTGCAGCAAACATCATAACTATAGCGCTCAATGAGATAGTTATGGATCCGAAGTTTATTCCTATAGGGGATAAGCCCAAGAATAACCCTACTAGACCGGCTAAGCCAAAGCTTAAGGCAACAGATAACACGAGTTCTTCGATTATGTCAATCTTGTTCTTACCTAAAAACAGGACTTTAACTAAACAATATCCAGGCAAGAATGAAATAAAAATGAAACTTAGAATATAGCGAGGAACTAGAAAAAAAGAAAAAGTTTCGCTACTTGGACTAAAATAAGTTATTATTATCGTTAAAAATGTGAAGGAGACGATTATTTCAAACCATCTAAGCGGTTTCAGGATAATACCTTCAAGTTTATATAAAAAATAAGGAAGATGTTATGCAAACATCTTAAAGATTGGATGCGATTCTTCCAGGGGTCTTGTTCCTAGATCGCCTGCAGCAGATCCAATGTACGAGTCAGTTACTGCGACAGCGGGGAATACATATTCCGCTTGTTCAGCTGGTCCAATCATAAGCCAGTTAGCGCCTGCCACTTGCATAATTGAGTTTGTTGAAGTTCTGCATCCATAACGGAACTCTTTAGCAACGTTTGCTTTGACCCAACCCATGGTTGTGACAACGTTTCCGCTTCCTAAGCCGACTGGGTGACCATACTTTTCTTTCATGATTGGTATAGTTCTGACGGCTGTTCCCATGTCTGGTTCGAATGCAGGGATAGCTGTGTCAATGAGTGGTTTTGTGATACCCCCTTTATCGGCTAATGCGAGTGCTTCGACTATTACATTCATTTTGCCTTCAAGGGTGGTGTCTTTTGGATCGTCTGCGAGAACTATGGACATTTTGATGCCACTGTCTTTCAGGTTTGCGAGTTCAGCGTCTGTGACTCCTTTGTAGACAGAGTTGTAGAGGCAATTGTCTGCAAGACCCATTTTCTTTGCTAAGGTTGCTGCTGCCATGCGAGTTCTTGGGCTCATTGCATCAAGCATCATAGGTGCATCCGTGTGTTTTGGTACGAAGTCAATGTATTTTTCGAACGCTGATTCAGTCGTACCGACTATATCAAGAGCGAAGGGGACACCAGTTTTGTCGCTTTGGGTTTGGCATGTGTTTATAATCTGTTCGGCAACTTTTGCATCAAAAACTCCTTTGTTTGCATCAGTAACCATTTTTTGGCCTAGCCAAAAGATAGAGCCGATCAGAAAAGTGGGTAATTCTCCCGGTTGACCGCCTACTTTAACCTTACCAAGCTCGTATACTTTCTGTTGTGTTTTGAATTGAAAGGACATTTTTCCACATCTGATGGATTTATTTCTTCAATGCTTTCTTTGCAAGTTCTGGGGCTTCTTCTTTGTTTTTGCCGAAGAGTGCGCCGAGTGCGTCTGCGTCTTCTTTTTTGACAGCTGCGCCGCCCATTATTATGCCTATTTTTTCTTTTAGTCCGGATGATTTGAGCAGTTCATCGAGTTTGGCGAGATTATTCTTTGCAGGTACTGTGTTTACTGATATAGCGATTATGTTTGCATTGTTTTCTTTGACTTTGTCGATGAATACTTGGGGAGCAACGCTTTTTCCGACATCAATTGTTTTGAAGCCTGCACGTTTCAGGGAGCGCCTGACAGCTTCTTTTGCTGTATCGTGCATGTCTGGTTCGATGTTGCCGATAACTACTATACCTAATGGATTTTCTGGTTCTGGTGGTTCTTTTTCCATCATAGATTTAAGCCAAGACATTTAAACACCTTTTTTCCTTTTTAATACTCTGGGCTTTTTATACTCGAAATCCATATTTAACCTTTTACCAACAATTCCAATTTAACTATATTAAGCGGGAAAGTTAATGCTCAAAGCAAACAGAACATACTTCGTGTTGTTGTCAGTTTTTGTTTTCTCTTTTGTTTACCGTTTGCTATTGATGCTTTGGGAGGGATTCCCCCCGGGGGCGGATATTGGTTTACACAACAGTGTTATCTACTCGATTACAGGGTCAGGAAACGTAAATTTTTTCTATAATGCTTTCCATATGGGAGGAGGTGTTTCGCTTACTTTTCCAGGATACCACATTTTTGCTTCAAGCATAATGTTAATGACAGGATTGCCAGATTATGTCGCACATTCAGCAATCGTCTCCTTGTTTTCATCGCTTGTTGTTTTGATTGGTTATTTGATAACTAAGCGTGTGTGGTCCGAATCCGCAGCATTAATAGTGGCTTTTTTAGCAGCGATCTCACGCTTCGATATAGAAATGTTAATGTGGGGTGGCTATCCAAACGTAATAACTTTGCTGCTAATTCCATTAACGTTTTATTTGTATTTACAGAAGGACAGAATTTCAACAATGCCATTTCTTGTGTCAACTTCCATTTTAGCTGGATCAATATTTTTAACGCATTCGCTAAGCGCTGCAATGTTTATAGCCATCACTTCTGTTGTTGCGCTATTTGTTCTTGTCAAACCAAAAATATTCAGTACAACGCGTAAAACCGGTCTCTACTGGTTTTTGCCGATTATTCTTGGAGCTTTGCTTTTTTCCCCATTTATGATGCAGGCGATCCCAGAATACCTAAGCAACAATTCTTCTCTATCTTCTGACTCCACAAGTTCAATGGCAATAAAGGTCGCAACGATTGCGACTCAACAACTTCCACTCAGTTTAGTTCTGCCATTGTTTGGTGTCCTTGCAGGATTTCTTATTTTTTCGAAAAAATATGCTGGACGGTTTCTTGCTTTGCCAACGTTCCTTCTTTCAGTATGGACTTTTGTGCCATTGGTATTGTCACAGACTTATTTAGTTGGGTTTCCTATTGATTACAACCGTTTTCTTTACTTCCTGATCTTGCCCTTTATTATTTTCATAGCCGTCCTTCTTGAGCACGGCTCCAGCTTTTTTGCCAACCTTATAACTACATATCGAAGTTTTGCCAATCAAGCACAAAAAACCAAGAAAGGTTTTAACAAAAGAATAGCCAGAATTTCAGCTACTCAAACTCGCGGGAGTATATATGCAGGATTTATAATGTTTCTTCTAATGTTTTCATTTACTGTAATTCCAATCTTTATGAGCCCAATATACTACAATGGTGGCCAAACAATCCAAAGTTTCTACCAACTCATGGACAACCAACTTTGGGACGCGATTCAATGGGCAAAAACCAACACCTCTACAAACTCAGTGTTTGTTTCCGATGCATTGTACGGATGGTGGCTCGGTGGATTTGCCCAGAGACGAACATATAGTGCGGTTGACCCCCAGTATCTTACAATCAACAGTGAATATAAAAAAAGCCTTTTTGCTAAGAGCCTTCTTGATACCGATTATTTAATTGATAATGGCTTAATTCAGGTTCGAGAGGATGGCGGATACATTGCTAGGCATAATCCTGAGATAGTGGCTAAACTTAATTGGACATATTTTCCGATTTCATTCTTCGTTTTTTCCAGTAACGAAACAAAAATTTACTACTCAGTTGATGGAGATGCTCGTTCAGCATCTTTGGATACGCTTAAAGTAAAAGATATGTCAATGAAAAATGCCACACAGCACGTAAGCATCACTGTTACTAGAGGTAACGACTACTTCAATTACACTCAGCAAACAACAGTCTACAAAGGACTGCGTCTTGTTAACTTCACTACATCTATAGACTGTGTAGTTCCAGATGTTTCTATGGATAGAGTGATTATAGACGTGCAAAGTAAGGTGAACCAAACAATACCTTATGACAACGATAGAACTATTGGCTTGTTTGATGAACCTATGAAGGTTTTGGCGCAGTTAATTTTTAACTTAAACCAGCCAGCAACTCCAATAATTTTGGAAAATGGAACACAACATCGCATACACCTAGATTATAACTTGAATGGAAAACCAAATTCTGAAATTCAGATTTTTGCAAGCGCATACTCGGTCAGTGATGACCTAAACATTTACAATAATGCCAGTACTAAAAAAACTTTTTTAGGAAAACAAATGACAGATAACTTGAATTCAAACCAAACTCCAGATAATACAAAAGACTGGGAACAAATCTTCAACTATCAAGTAGAAATACAAAACTACGAGGTGTCATACATTGCCTGTCGCAATCCTGAAATGTTCCCGAAATTCCTCAAAGATCCCTCATTTAACCTTGTATTTATTAATAACGAAGTTGCCATCTTTAAAATCAATAGCAACCTCAATCCAGGTTAGGTAGGTGAGCACTTTCGCTTTGAAAAGCGCGAGACCAGATGAGAAAAGAATTGAAATAGCGTTCATCACGATTTTTTCTGTGCTCGTACTTGCGATTTTTTACGTATTAATATCGATGAACGGTGTGGTTTTGGGTAACGACCCCGCAGTTCACCTTGAAAAAGCACAGATTTTCCTTAACACTGGCAAAATTTCTTTGGCAAATTTGGGTTGGACACCGCCGCTATATGAAATTGTGTTGGCAATGTTTATTTCCGTGACAGGCGCGACCAATATAGGGCAGTTTATTTTCTTGGTTAAAGTTTTAACCGCGATTGTGGACTGGCTCTTTTTCATGGGAGTTTACCTTGTAGCTAAAAGATTTTTTGACATACGAGTTGCAGCCGTAGCGGTTGTTTTTTTGTTAATGTGTTTTCCAGTATATGAGATGAACCAGTTTGGCGGTTCAACCACAGTATTGGCTCTAGCATTCATGTTCTTAGTATTCCTCTACACCCCTTTGGCAGCGGAACGATTGGGGTATCTTACAGTGGCCTTTTTTGCTGCTTTCGCTTTAGTGCTTTCACATCAACTAGCAGCATTTCTATCAGTTTTTATTATGCCTCCAATTTTGCTTTTTATGTTGATCAAGTCAAAAGGTGCACACCTCAAAGTTGTATTTGCTCTAATTTTAGGCGGAGGCATAGCTTTCTTTCTCTATTATTTCCAAGCGATGTGGGGATACCTCGATCTTGTTATAGAATATGTGTTTTTTGCAGTAAAAACTTATGCATACCAGATTCCATATACAAGTTTTAACGCTTTTATGACTAATTTCGGTTTTATTTTCTTTTTTGCATTGGGTGGACTTGCGATTTCGTTCTATTTGCTAAGGAAGCAAAAGAAACCAATTTTTCTTTTAACGATATTTCTGAGTTTGTTTGTCCCGTTGTTTTTCGCTGAATCGTGGCTTTTCGGTTTGTACTTGCCCTTTCAATGGTTCATGTACTATTTGACGCCCACATTAGCGGTTCTAGCCGCTGCCTTTGTCGTTTTTCTATCTGAAAAATTCTTTGTATTCTATTGTAAAAACAAGCAAATATTTAAGAAGAGTTGGGTCAGAATCGCCACTGTTTCCATACTTATTTTGTTAGCTGTGATGCTTGTTTATCGTTCAGATGTCGTTTATGGCAACATTATGGAAGCTAGCGTTTTTTATGCAACAACTGACGTTAAAGCTTACGAGGCAGGGGTTTGGCTTAAAGCTAACTATGATCAAAACGCCACAGTAGTTAGCACAGAAATTCCTGGTTTTTGGTTCCAAGAATTCTCCGGCAAGAACGTGATTGCACAAACAGACCCAACTGTTCAAAGAAATGAAATCGCGGAGGCAGTCCTTAGTCTGTCCTATGAAGTTGAAAACTCACAGACAATGTTGAGAGCATATGAAGCGAAAGGAGATATTTCTGAAGAAACTTTCATCCCAATAGATCAAGTTTGGGATAGAATTTCGCTTTGTTCTGGAGCTGGTGATTTTCTCAACTATAGTGTGGACGGCATCGAATACAAATTTACTCTCTCTCAATTAAACAAGCAAATCATTTTTGAAGACCAAAACAATCCAAAAGAAATAGTTTTCTTATACTCAAACGACTATATTGCCCTAACAAAAACCATAAGAGCAGAAAATAATAGCTATTTAATGAGCGTTTATTGGACATTAACGCCACTTAAAAGCGAAATGCACAATGTGATCCTGTATTTGAGCACGTTTTTTGACTTGAAGTACCACTTCGATGAGGCAGAGATACCTCAGTTGCTGGATTGGACAAATCCTTGGGATGCACCTGACTCCATAAAAAGTGTTCATGGAAGCGATTGGGCAGTAGTCAACTTTTCCAGCTCAGAACTAAAAGACAACTACATTGGTTTGTACGATACAAACGATAATGTGGCTTTCGCGTTCAAGTTTAATGATCCCCCAGATTGGGGAAACATCGGCGTTTTAGGCAACCGCCAAATAGATGCTGTACGATTTCAATACCAATTCAGCAGCTTAAACGTAAACCAAACAGTTTCCTGTTCCTACCAGACCTTAGCGATGTCACAAAACAGTTACCCAACACTAAAAGCTGAAAATTTGCAGGAGTTATTTGACCTCAAGACAGCCGAATTTACAGTTGCCGCCCGAGACTTTACCGATTACATAAAGAATAACAACATCGGGTTTATCGTCTACGACCGAAACCAACTCGATATTCAAATGATCCACAGTAAAATCCTTGAATTGATTTACTCAAACGACCGATATGTCATTTTCAAAGTCATCAACTAGAGTTTTATGTTTAAATGCTGCTTATGACCGCACTCAGGGCAAAATCTGACTTTTTCTTCGATTCGGTTCTTGCAATTGAAACATATTTTTAAAACTGTTGTTTGAATCAGGCTCATGCCACATGAATTGCAGTATTTGTAAAGAAAGTTCAAATGTGACCCACAATTAGGACACGTTGAAAAATTTGAGTAAGCTGGAACTGAAACTATAAGATAAACGGAAAGAACAACTATCACCCACTAAATTATTTGACAGCTATCCATTTTTCTCTTTTGGAGGTCTTTACCAAGATTCATGAAGGCATTAGAAGCTTCGGTTAAATGTTGGGATGCTTCAGACTTTTTAGTTCATTGCGAAAGATTAATTTTACGCTTATTGCTTGAGAGACTTTATGAGAAGCTATGAATGTGTCTTATGCTCCAAATATTTACCTGAAAGGTAATCGAGAGTTAACTTATAAATCTAATAAACTAAATGTTTTCAGCGATCAAAAAAGCGGAAGGACCTTGAATTAGAAGTGGGTATAGGAAAGACTATTGTTTTTTCAGGAGAGCTCCGGTACCTAAGAAAATGGATTCCAATAGCAATTTTGATAGGCGTAGTTAGCGGTTTAGGTGCTATACTATTTGATGATGCAATCGCCTTCTTCAACAGTCTATTTCTAAACAGTATAGCAGGTTTCCAAGCTCCTACACCTTTAGGAGAAGGAGGGTTGCTGCCGTCACTAACATTTAACCCGTATCTTCTTGTACTCGTAACAACGTTGGGCGGACTCTTTAGCGGCATGCTAGTGTTTGGCTTAGCCCCAGAAGCTGAAGGACATGGAACAGATGCCGCTATAGACGCTTTTCATAACAAAAAAGGAAACATTCGAGCGAGAATTCCATTGGTCAAAACATTGGCGTCTGCCATAACAATTGGGTCAGGAGGAAGTGCAGGAAGAGAAGGCCCCACTGCACAGATAGGCGCAGGATTCGGGTCATTCATAGGGAAAAAGCTTCATCTAAACTTGCATGACCGCCGTATCGCACTAGCAGTAGGCATCGGCGCCGGCATAGGAGCAATCTTCAAAGCTCCCTTTGGCGGGGCGATTTTGGCGGCTGAAATTCTATACATGGGTGATTTCGAAGTAGATGCTTTGCTTCCAGCCTTCATTGCCTCAACGATTGGCTATAGTATCTTTGGATTTATCAATGGATGGACACCTGTTTTTGGGTTAGTAAATTTAGGCACTTTCCAAAATCCCTTAGACTTACCATTTTATGCGTTATTGGGCTTAGCTTGTGGGCTTCTTGGAATAGCTTACGTTATGAGTTTTTACGGAGTTAAAGACGCTTTCCAACGCCTTAAGGTTCCGAATTATTTTAAGCCGGCAATAGGAGGATTTATAGTTGGAGTTATCGGCGTTTTTTTCCCTCAAATTTTAGGTGTAGGATACGGCTGGCTTCAGCTCATAATGAATGGGGACTTCACTCTTTTGCCTTTAGTGTTTTTGCCGATAATCATCGTGCTGAAAATTCTTGCAACGTCCCTTACGATTGGGTCTGGAGGAAGTGGTGGAGTTTTCGGTCCAGCTTTAATAATAGGGGGTATGCTTGGAGCCATATTGTGGGGTATCTTGAATGTTCTAATTCCTAACTTTCAACCAAGTATAGCTGTTTTCGTTATTGTTGGTATGATGGCCTTCTTTGGGGGCGTAGGAAAAGTTCCCATAGCGGTAATTTTGATGGCAAGTGAAATGACAGGTTCATATACACTTTTGGTTCCGTCGATGATAGCAACATCAATTGCTTATGTTATGGCTGGCAAGATAACAATTTACAGAAGTCAAGTTCCGACAAGAGCTGAATCGCCCGCTCACAGGGGAGAATATTCTATTTCATTGCTTGAGAAACTTTTGGTAAAAGACGCGATGAGCAATTACGTAGTCACAGCTAATCCTGATATGCTGGTTTCAGAAGCAGCAGAGATTATGAAAAAGCAGGGAATTCGAGGGCTCCCTGTGACAAATCGTCACAACGAACTTGTAGGTATTCTAACAGTTACAGACATTCTGGAGATGCATCCAGACAACAGAAATAAGAAATCAGTTTCATCCGTAATGACAAAAGACGTAGTTGTAACACTTCCAAGCGAAAATTTGGCTAATGTTCTTGGTAAATTGACAGGCAATCAGATCGGAAGATTACCAGTTGTTAAGACAGCCAACAAGAAACAGTTGATCGGTATAGTTACCCGAGAAGATGTTTGGAGAGTTTATAGAATTGAAATTAACTCTCGACTCGAAGAAGAAACAGCCCAATGAGAGAGTGCGGTTGCCGGGATTTGAACCCGGGTACTCAGCTTGGGAAGCTGATGTCCTACCGAGCTAGACTACAACCGCAAATGTTCCCTCTTATGGAGTAGTTAATGGATAGGGTAGCTCATTTCATATAGAAACTTTGCTATCAAAACTTCTATTAAGCTACTTTACGATTCTGGCGGCTTCGATTCTAAATCCGTGACTATATAATTCTCGAATGAGGGTAAGTTTCCAACTGCCTCGATCATCGAAGGCTACAGTTTTTAAGCCTTCGAAATCAGGGACTTGAAAGTTTTCGCATTCCCTTAACAAAACAAAAACATTGCTTTTGCCAAGCTTGCCTAGAAGGAAACCGAGCTGGAAAACCACATTCTGCTGTGGTTTGAGTTTGCGTTGCGTAGTTGTCTCATTTCTGCAATAGACAAAATCATCAGGGGATAGCAAAACCACCGCGAAAGCCATATCTTCATAGTCATTGAACCGGTCCACTATTTTTCTTCCTTGGCTTGGCTCTTCACAAGTTAGCACAGGCACTATTTTGAGTTTGGCCAAAGCCCCCAATACGGCTTGTTTCATATAATCATCAGAACCAGAAACAACAAAAATTCTTTGAAGTGCAATCCTTGAAGATGCAACAATTGGTTGAGCGAGCACCTGGATTTTTTCGGGCTGCAAAAATTCCTCAGTGCATGGGTAGGCGCCTTTTACTTTATTTTGAAGAACGCTTTCGATGAGGTATTTTTTGTCTTTTACGACTACGAGGCTTTCATGGTTGGGGAGGGTTAGTTTGTCGGCTGTTTCATAGGACCAGAAAAGGACAGCTTTAATGACTTTAATAGGACTAAGGAGTCTGCCCATAAACCAGAAGGGTTGACCAACAGCGAACGGTGTTGCAAAGACGCGAAGAAGCTCTTCGTGGGAAACGTTGAAACGAATTCCAGACTTTTCTTTCTCTGAGTATTCTATGTAGATATGGTATTTGGGTACTTGCACAATAATCAAGGTCTAAATACCCAATAAGCAGAAAAACTTTACCATGACAAAGAAGGATATTAACGATTTTGAGAGTATGGCAAACAAAATAATTATCAGACAGCAGACTACACATTTAGCGTACAAGGAGAGAAGTGTCTATGTCCAAAAACTACACCTATGACGATGCAGGCGTGAACCGTAAACAACGCGTCGAATCTAAAAAAAACCTGAAAAACCTACAGGAGACATACAGACATAGCCAATTTGACGGAGTACTTCATCTACCTTACGGCAACATCTTTGCAGTAGGCAAAAACACATTTTTGGACCTTGTAATTGAGGGTGTTGGCACAAAGGTTCTAATCGCAGAATTAGCCCAGAAATACGACACCATAGGAATTGACGCAGTTGCCATGGCAGTCAATGATGTCATCCGTTCGGGCGCTAAACCTTTAGCAATTGCCGACAATATTCATGCGCAAGCCAGCGAACCCAAATTAGTAAATGCATGGTTAAAAGGCATCATTGAAGGCGCTCATCTATCTGAGTGCCCAGTCACAGGAGGAGAAACAGGCGACGTAGCGGAAATCATAAAGGGCATTACACAAAATGCTGGATTTGATATGGTTGTGGCTTCCGTGGGTAAAGTGGAACGCCAAGAAATCATAACAGGAGAGAACATAGAGCCAGATGATCCAATAATTGGGCTATCCAGCAGTGGCGTTCACAGCAACGGTATTACGCTGGTGCGAAAGATACTCTTCAAACAATGGGGTGGAAAATATTCACCAGACGACGTCCCAGAGGGCTTGAATAGAGAAGTTGCGCTTGAAGTTTTGGAACCAACCAAAATTTATGTTAAACCAATTCTCAAACTTGTTCGTCAAGTAAAAGTCAAAGCCGCCGTGCACATAACGGGAGATGCATTTACCAAATTTAATAACTTAGCCAACTATTCACCCCAAATAGGTTTCAAATTTGACAACTTTAAGCCGCAACCTGTCTTTAACTTAATCCAGAAAACAGCCGCCGAACTGGGATACACAATAACGGATGAGGAGATGTTTAAAACATTTAACATGGGCTGGGGATTTGGAATAATTGTGGACAAAACGGATATCGATCAAGCGATAAGTGTGCTTGAACAATGCAATGTGAATCCTGAACAAATAGGCAGAGTTACAAACAAAGATCGCGTTGTAGAAATCAATTATCGAAATAGACATATGGTTCTAACGTAAAATTTTGTAGTTTTCTTTACGAAAGTGTTTAAATTATCTGTGCATAATTTAAGGATCTATGAAATATGTTGCCAAAATTGAGGTTAGCCTTAAACCAGGGCACAGTAACCCTGAAGGTGAAACCACAGCGCGATTACTCGTTGAACTCGGTTACAAAGTTGCATCTGTAGATGTCAGCAAAGTCTATATTATTACCTTAGATGCATCCTCGCCTGAAGAAGTCAAAGCAAAAGCAGAAGAAATGAGCAAGCGTCTATTAGCTAATCCAACCAAAGACAATTACACCATAAACGTCGTTGAAGAGAAATGAACCCTAAACTAATCACTCAACGCAAAAGTAACTCAATATTGGAGTTTTCAATAGCAAGAGCCACCGAAGAGCAGCTTGCCGAAATAAACAGTGAACTTTCGCTTGGGTTTAGTGCAGAAGAACTCAAAGTCATTCAGGCTTATTTTAAAAAAGAAAAACGTAATCCAACTGACGTGGAACTGCAGACAATAAGCCAAACTTGGAGTGAACACTGTTGTCACAAAACCTTTAAAGGCAAAATTGAACTCGACAACAAAGAAATCCAAAGTCTCTTTAAAACTTACATTGCCAAAGCTACCAAACAAATAAGGGCGCCATGGTGCGTTAGCGTTTTCGAAGATAACGCGGGTATCGTGAAATTTGATATGGGGTATGGTATAGCAGCAAAAGTGGAAACTCACAATCACCCCTCTGCAGTAGAACCATTTGGGGGTGCAGCTACCGGTGTTGGTGGTGTTATTCGAGACATCTTGGGTGTGTGGGCTGACCCGATCGCATGCACTGACGTTTTGGGTTTTGGCCCATTAGATTTCGATTACAACAAGCTGCCAGCAGGTGTTAAACATCCAAAGTACGTATATATGGGTGTAACAGCAGGCATCAGCGCTTATGGAAATAATATGGGCATCCCCACCGTCAATGGCGCCATATACTTCGATGACAGTTATACTGGAAACGTTATCGTTTACTGTGGCTGTATCGGGTTGTTACCCCTAAACAAATACGCCAAAAATGGTAAGGTCGGCGACTTTGTGGTTTTGGCAGGCGGCAAGACAGGACGCGACGGCATCCACGGGGTGACTTTTGCCTCAGCAGAACTCACCGAAAAATCTGAGGAGATCTCGCGCCCAGCTGTTCAAATTGCTGACCCCATCGAGGAAGAGAAAGTAAAACGTGCAATTGTGGAGATTCGAGACCTTCAGCTGGGTTCGGCGGTAACAGACATAGGCGGTGGAGGTTTATCTTCTGCGGTAGGCGAAACCGCTGAACGATTCAACTGCGGTGTATTAGTAGACCTTGCTAAAGTACCTTTGAAATACCAGAGCATAGCCCCTTGGGAAATCTATCTATCCGAATCCCAAGAAAGAATGCTATTAGTAATCCCACCTGAAAACTTGGAGAGGGTTATGGCAGTTTTTGAAAAAGAAGACGTTGTTGCCACAGCAATTGGAACTTTGATTCCCGAGAGACGCCTCCGACTCAAGTACAAAGACGACATAGTTAGTGATATCGAAATGGAGTTTATGTTTAACCCTTGTCAAAGCTCCAAAGTTGCAACCATTAAAAACAATATTCTCAAAGAACCAGAATTTTCTGAACCAACTGATTTGAATGAAACCCTAATAAGATTACTTTCAGCCCCCAACATTGCGAGCAAAGAATCTGTGATACGCACCTATGACCATGAAGTCAAAGGTAACACACTCCTTAAGCCCTTGCAAGGCGACTATGCTGGACCAAACGACGCTGCAGTTCTCAAACCTCTGGATAATTCATTTAAAGGACTAACGATTTCCTGCGGCATGAACCCTAACTATGGCAAAATCGATGCTTATTGGATGGCAGCTTCGGCAATAGATGAAGCAATACGCAACAACATCGCTGTGGGCGGAAGGAGGATTTCGCTTTTGGATAACTTTACATGGGGTAATCCGGAAAAACCAGAACGATTAGGCTCTCTAGTTCGAGCTTGTGAGGCATGCTACGATTTCGCTGTTGCGTTCAAGGCGCCGTTTATTTCTGGCAAGGACAGCCTTTACAACGAATCCCCAATGGGCCCCGTGACACCTACTCTACTCATAACGGGGATTGGAGTAATTCCCAACATCCAAAATACTATCAGCGCAGATCTTAAAACTGTGGGCAACTGCATATACATTGTCGGCGACACCTTCAACGAGCTAGGAGGATCAGAATACTACAAACTTAAAGGCTACCTCGGAGCATCCGTGCCCAAAGTCAGAGGCGCCAAAGCCAAACGAACTTTCAAAGCGGTCACCTCAGCAATTGATAGAGGCTTAATTAAATCATGCCATGACATCTCAGAAGGTGGACTAGCAGCTGCGGCAGCAGAGATGGCGTTTGCAGGTGGTTTAGGCTTAAAAATTGAACTCAAAAAGGTTCCAGGCAAAGAATTAACTCGAAATGATTTCGTGCTATTTTCTGAATCTAACAGCCGCTTCATCGTTGAAGTCACAGAAGCAGACAAAGAAGATTTTGAGGACTTGATGAAAGGCAAAGTCTGCTCATTAATTGGCAAAGTAACAAAAGAACAGAAAATAATAATCAAAGGATTGAACGGAAAAGTTGTTATTGACGCCTCTCTTGAAACACTTAGAAACAGTTGGAAGAAAACCCTTAGCCCTGAGGAAGGACTGAATTGAAGATAGAAGACATCAAAGTCTGTGTTTTGCGTGTTGGCGGAACGAACTGTGATGCAGAAACGCAACGGGCATTTACAGAGCTCGACGTGAAAGCAGAAATAATCCACGTTAACGAGCTGAGCAAAAGAAAAAATCTGCTTGATTACAATATTCTAGTGTTTCCGGGAGGATTTTCGTTTGGTGATTATGTGCGCTCAGGCGTCATCTTCGCTAGGCATCTCTCATCTCAATTAGGCAAAGAAATGGAGAAATTTGTTGATGAAGGCAGACCAATACTCGGAATCTGTAATGGCTTTCAAATTCTCGTTGAATATGGATTGCTTCCAGGTTTTAATGGCATAAGCATTTACCCTGAAGCTACACTCACAACCAACGAGCCAGCAGGTTTCAAATGTGAATGGGTTTATCTGAAACAAGAAAATCAAGGTAAATGTGTCTTTACAAGCAAAATCCCGGCGGGAAAAACAATACGACTCCCGATAGCACATGGAGAAGGACGACTGCTCTTCCCTAAAAACAAAGAGCAGCAACTTCTAAAGAAACTCGAGGATAATGACATGTTGGTTTTTCGCTATTGTACCAAAAAAGGCGAAGAAGCCAACGGCAAATACCCATCCAATCCTAACGGATCATTCCATGACATCGCAGGGATATGCAACAAAGAAGGCAATATATTCGGCTTAATGCCCCACCCTGAGCGAGCCATGTACTGGTGGCAACAACCGGACTGGACACGAGAAAACCTCAAACGGCAATACGGCGACGGCAAACTAATATTCCAAAGCATTATCGAGGAACTAACCAAAAAGTTCTAAATCCTTTTTATAAGGCAAGCCAGCTCTGGCACCCATTTTCATTATGCTTTGGGAAGCTACAAAATTTCCAAGCTTACCGCATTCAGCTAAAGGCTTATTGTTGATTAAGCCGTACAAAAAGCCTGCGTTAAAAGCGTCACCTGCACCTGTAGTATCAGTTACTGGAACTCTAAAAGGTTCAATAGTACGTTTTTCTTGACCGTTGGTTATGTAACAACCCTTCTTACCAAGCTTGACAGCAACAATTTTAACACCCATATCTATCAGAAGCCTTGAGCCTTTCGGATAATTACTTTCGCCTGTTAAAAGTTCAAGCTCCAACGCGTTTGGCATCATAACATAGGAGTTTTGTATTATCGGTTCAATTGCAGCGAAGCCTTTTTGCGCATACACTGAGCCTGGGTCAAAGCTGATTTTGATGTTACTTGGCAAGGATGATAAGAGTTTTTTTTGTGTTCGAAAAGATTTTTCGCCTACAAATGATGAGAGGTGAAGGAATTGCGTTTGGGAAACATATTCCCACTTTAATTCGCGTGGCTCAATTAGGTCGTTAACGCCTGAGTTGATATAGAGTGCTCGTGCACCTTTTTTGTCTACTAAGCCAAGCACCATTCCACTTTTGCCTTTGTTTGTTTGGATAATTCCTCCTGTGTCTACACCTTCAGTTTTGAAGCAATCAATTTGAAGGCTACCTTCGTGGTCATTCGCGACTTTACCTATGAAGCCCACTTTGCAACCTAAACGAGCCAGCGCTACCATAGTGTTTGCAGCTGAACCGCCACACGCCTCTGTGTAATCACGGATATAACTTTCCTCTTCTGCGATAGCAATTTTGTCAACTTTTAGAAGAGTATCTACGTTAAGAGCGCCAAAACCTATTACATCAAACTTTGTCATTGAAAAGCTCCTTGAGTTGAATTTTGTATTGCCCAAGTTTTCCATCGTAGTTACCAGCGGAAACCCGCATAACGCCTTCAATATCTAAGACAGCGGCTATCCCTACCTTCGCGGCTTCTTTGATTGCTGCCAATGATACACCATTATAAACGATTTCAGCGATGTACATGACACCCTCTGGAACTTTGGATTCTTTGCCTAGCCGAGTCCTAAGCGAGGGGCAATAGAGATGGTTTGTAGTTGGTCCAATCTTTGGGAAATGGGTTTCTGGTTTTGAGCCAGCGGAGCAAATGTCAAAGGTTGTTACGACACCGCTAATTTGGTGGATAGCATCCAAAGCTTTTTCCCCCGCTGTTTTTAATGCGTGCTTAGTGGTACACATTACCCAAAAGTTTCCACCCATCACACCATGGGAATAACCTAAGCATCGCTCAATAACAAAGTCAGGAACCATTAAGGGCACAACAATAACTTCTCTTCCATGGCGTTTCTCGATCCATTCGAACCCGTCCCCGCAATGGCCAACCTTTTCCATCATATCTAGTTTGCCCTCGGGATTTGGCAAAGCGTCAAAAACTGCCGTGAATGGTTTTACGAGGATGTCTTGACGGATGCGATAAGCAAGTTCAGTTTCAAACTTGTTTAAGGACTCTTGGAAGGTTTTTTTAGGATTTATTTCGCCCCAGAACTGCAAAATCGCACCAACTCGTTTGTCGGGGGTTTCGTTTTGGGTAAGGTATTTTTCAATTCCACCCTCTGTTCGACCGATAACTACTGATGGGGTTGAAGTGGAATCCTCAGCAGCCTGACGAAGGGTGTCGTCATCATCTGCCGTCACGATTACTCGACAAAATATTCCTGCAAAGGCTTCTATGAAAGTATCTTCAATTAGTGGTTTACTCATTATCCAAGTCGCCCTACTGCCGTTCCACGAACCTTTTTTCGGAATTCACAGCTCTCTTTTATGAGTGATTCCATATTTTCTGCTGTAACTATTTGAACTTTCGGCAACCCATTGCTTTGGGCTAAAAGTTTTTTCAGTAAGACCAAGTCCACTTTACCATTTAACGCTTCTATGTTCCAAGAATTGAATATTTTGAGACTTTCTTTTGTTCCTAACCTGCAAAACACGTCAGCAATGACGGCAATGACAAGGTTGCTTTCTGACATTACCGCCACTTCTGCATTCTTAATTGCATATTCATTACCGTTAAACGATACACTTAAACCTCCGTTGCTACGGACGAGTTTGAAAGCCTCTCCATCTGTTATGCTGTCGCCCACATACATGACATCAGATAACTTGGAACATAATAGTTTGGTTGAGTCACATATGGCGTCAGCTTTCTGTTGACCCCCAACTGCTACGACATCGAAGAGGAATTCCCCAACAAACATTTTTGGAATTATGTCCCAGAAAATTTCATCTAATCTTTGTATTGATGCTATATCGTTAGCAGAAAAGTCTTTGATAGTTTTTGCGTTGGAAGGAATGTCAATTAGAGGCATTTGAGTGATTTCTTGAGCCATTTCCCGGAGGCTTTCCTTTTCTTGTGGAGTGATACCTAATTTGTTGAGGCTTACTTTGGTACAATAGGTGTTCTTGTAGGGGAAATCCACTGCTTTGCAGAGAGCTTTGATGTAGTGTTCATAGCTGGTGCTTACAATAAAAGAGGAGGTTATGGATTGCACGTAACTTAGCGTTGTTTTTGTGTTTGCGATTAAGAGGATATTTTGGGCTGAAAATTTCTCCATCTGTGCATCTGTTATTCCGTATGCTTTGAAAAAAGGTAAAATTAATTTAAGTGTGCTTCCAGCGCTGTAGTTTGGTTTACATAGAACATCTGCTAGAACATCGTCGTACTTGCTTATGTTTGCAAAGAGTTTGTCTCCGTTTGGAATAAAATTTTCCGTCAACTCGAACGCGTTGTCATTTTTTGAGATGGGCCCTTCGCAGTCAGAAACAAAAATCCGTTTCAAACCTTGCGCCTCAACAGCTCCATATGGGCGATGCTTCTCTGGATGTGTTGTTTTGCTGCAATATCGGTTCGGTTCCAGAGTGCACCACCCGTGACTGCTTGAGCACCTTCTAAGCTAATTTGGCGGGCTTCTTCAATATTGTCAGCAATACCTAAGATTCCGATGGCACGGGATTTCAACGCGTAATTTTTGCCTTCACGCAGTTCCATAGAGCCAGGATAAATACGAATGTTATCGCCGAATTTCTTAGAGAGCGCTTCTGCCTTGGTCAAGTCAACGGGACCATTAATAGAGGATCTATCAACTTTATCTGGGAAGTCTTGCGCATAACCGCCATAGTCTGCAGGCACTTTGTAGGTTAGAACTGTAGCAGACTTATCTGTGGCAACACTCTTGAGGCTGCCATCTACCATCTTGAGACATACATCGACAAAGTCATCTTTGATTATAGGAAGAAGGTTCATAATTTCGGGGTCGCCTGGACGACTGTTAATTTCTAGAACCTTAATGCCTTTGCCTGTATGCATAAACGCAAGGTATAACGGGACTCCTCGAAGGGCTTTATCGTCGGGAATTTTTGCTTTCCAGCCTTTAAAGATCTTGTCGGCTAAAGCGAGTTCTTGTTCACGGTCGAATGCAGTTAAAAAAGGCAGATAATCGGTGATGTCTTTATAGGAGCCCATTCCGCCTGTGTTGGGACCTTTATCATCGTCGAATGCACGCTTGTAGTCCCGAGTATCCGGCAAAGCAATAAAGTGCTTTCCGTCGGAGAATCCTATGCAGCTGGATTCTTCCCCAGGAACTTTTTCTTCGATTAGTACTGAACTGTACAGAAAGTTAGACATGAAAAACTCAAAAAGTTGCTCTCGGTTAACAAAGTGGTCGCCCCACACACCGACACCTTTTCCTAAAGCTGGCTTATCGGGTTTGACAACAGCTTGGTTGCCTAATTCATCGAGCCATTTGTAAACGTCATTTTTTACGTCTCTATGCTTATAATCAGCTGGGTCAAAAACTTTGAATCGAGGATTGGCTTCTGGCGCAATTTCTTCAAAGAGCAAACGCTGCTCAACCTTGCTTTTCTCGATTGCATAAGCTTTCATTGGACAAATCACGGGTATGCCAGTCTCTTTTTCGATTAGATCGCGCACGCCATCAATTATTGGTTTTTCTGAACCGACTAAAACAAAGTCAAGGTTGTTCTTGTTGGCTTGAGCGAATTTGCAGGTTTCCTGGATATTAAGACGTGGAATCACAACTTGTTTGATGGAGTGGTTTGCGTTGAAGGGGTTGCGTTGTTTATCAACAACATAAAGCTCAACCTGGTAGTTTTGACTCCGAAGCAGTGTGTCGGCCATAGCAACTTCTCGTGCACCATAAGAAATCAACAGTACTCCTATCTTTTTCATCAGAGATACACACCCTTGACGACCTATTCTTAAAGATAATTCTTTATAGCGGTTACGGCTGAATTTCCTCAGATTCGTAAATTCTGCCTTTTTCTTCGTAGCCCTGAATGAAACGTTTTTTCATAACATCAGCCATTCTTTGCGCGCATGACGTTGGGTATTTGCCAGTTACACAAGCCAAGCAGAGTTGGTCTTCGGTTTGCCCAGTGGCTTGAATTAAGCCTTCAAGTGATTGATAACATACGTCGTCGGCACCGATGATTTTGGCTATTTCTTCTGGATCATGTCTAGAGCCAACCAGTTGGCCGTAAGTTGACATGTCAATACCGTAAAAGCATGGTCCGATGATACGGGGGAAAGTTACGAAGAGGTAAACTTTTTTGGCGCCTGCTTTACGGAGTTTTTCTATTATAACTTTGGTTGTGTCACCTCTAACTACGCTGTCTTCAACTACTATAACTCGTTTGCCGGCGACTTTGCTTCCAAGGATGTTGATTTTTTTATCTATGGTTGAGTATCGTTCATTGTTAAGAAGTATGAAGGCCCGTTCAGTTACATAGCGGTGTCGTCTTGAAGAACGTTCCCAACGCAGGCCTGATGCTTCATGGACGCCCATGGCAGGGTCGTCCCCTGTTTCAGGCACCGACATTATGATGTCGCTGTCTTTAACAACATCAGGGAACTCTTTTACGAGATTTCTTCCGAAGGCTTCGCGTATTTCATAAACAAATTTGCCGTCGAAACGTGAGTCAGGTCGGGCAAAATAAGCGTATTCAAAACAGCAAAAAGCTTCGCGAGGATTATGGATTAGCTGTGTACGTTTGAATCCATTTTCGGAAGCGATTACCAGCTCACCTGGGTTGAGTTCAAAATCGCGTTCAAAACTGTTCATATCAAGGCTTACGGTTTCGGAGGAAAAGGCATAGGTTTTACTTTTGGGGTCATGTCCCGCGCACAGAGGCTTTATTCCATGGGGGTCTTTGAAAGCGAAAAATTCGCCATTGCTAGTTAGTCCAGTTACGGAGAAAGCGCCATCTAAATTCTCCATAACGTTTCTGGTTGCATCCTCCAGAGTTTTGCCCTTTTTTAACTCAAGGAGCATTTTGTGGCAGACGATGTCTGAGTCACAGTTGTAGAGAAAGTTTTCGAAGTTTTGATTAATTTCTTTTCTAAGAGGTAGAGTGTTAACGATATTGCCGTTGAACGAGAGTGCGAGCTTTATTCCGCCTGCAGATGCTACGACGGGTTGGGTGCCATCAATTATGGAGACATCATCGCATTTTCCTGAGGTTGTATATCGCACATTTCCGATGCCTATTGAGCCTGGAAGGCGACTGAACCATTCGTTTATAGTGGTTGTCTTTAGCCGCGGAACTAAATCAAGAGCTTTATAGGTAAAGAATTGGTTGTTGTTGCTTGTGAGGAAACCATGAGATTGGTGACCTCGATGATTTTGAGCACGTAAACCCCAGTAAACGTAGGGAAAAACTGGTTGTTTCTCGTAGTTTATTGCACCAAAGATACCGCAGCCTATTTTTCAGTCCCTTCTTCCATTAGTACTCATGTATTGAAAGAAGATGTTTATACGGCTTTAGTACAAATTTAAGTAGAATTCATGATGTTTTTAACATAATACAGATTATTGCAACATACATTTGAAAGATGAGAAATATTGGAAAAAATAGAAAGTCGCGTTGTTTGCATGTTTTTTAACGTTTCTTTCAGATATCTCAAAATAAGAAAGTGGAACGAATATAAAATCATCATTCTAAAGCATATTTCGGATTATAAAAGAAATTACTTAGAGTGATCTTGGTTAATAATAAAATAAAGGAAGGAGTTGGCTTATGGTTGCCATTTCTCTATGAGATATTTGGGTATCTCGCTGCTATCGCGTGGACCAACAAGGACTTTCCAGCCGCTGAGTTCCTCAATTTCCCCGCTTATGCGTGAGGCTTTGCCTGGACTGATGATTCTCTTGTGCTTTACTTTGCTTTCGATGTTGCTTTCTTTTATTGCGTCTGCTACTTTTTCGGCGGTTAGTTTGCGTCCTGCTACTCCGCTGTCGATGGCTGAGCCTTCTGTTTCAACGACGATCAGGTAGGCGTTGACTTTGTTGCTTTCGATGTCTGAGGCGACTGTATAGTAGGTTAAAGCGAAGTTTGAGGTGAAGAGGACTGGCGAGTTTTCATCTGGGGTGCCAAAGACTTTGAGGCCTGGTGCAACTGCGACTGGTTTGCGTGGGTCTGTGTAGATGTTTTGTCTTAGTACTGTTATTGGAAGTAAAGACCAACCATCGTTGCCGTGAATTATAAGTACATCTGCGTAGCGGACTACAAGCATTGATGCGATGTATGATTCGCGCCATTTGATTAGGTCTTCTGCGGTGTCTCCTTTCTCGGTCCAAGCAACCATTGGAACACCGAGTAGTGGTAAGCCTGCAAGTTCTTCCCCGCCTTTGGTTGCTGCGCGTCGTAACATTGTGAAGTTGTTTATGGTGTCGCTTATTCCTTCAGCTGGGAAGGTACCAGGGTCTAGTACTATGTCGGTTACGCCATAAGCGATCAATGTTTTCGCTAAGGATACAAGTGTGGTTAAGTCGTTTGGTGCAGATGCAACTATTGGACAGTTGTACATTAAGGCGAGTTCTGCCATATCTTTCCAGTTTTCAGTGGTTGCTGCGTAAAGTAGTGGTCTTGCTTTGGGTGCCGCCATTAAGCCTGCTTCAGCTACGGTGGGGTTTAAGGTGCAAAGTATCATAGGTAGCTTTGTTGATTCGGATACTTTCTTAACACAAGATTTGAATTTGTCTGGGTCTTCGCTGGTGCATCGAACTGCGACCATGTCGAGTCTTAATGTGTTGCCTATATATTCGAAGCTGAAGTTTTCTGCTTTTTGAACGCGGGTTACAACTTCGTTTTCAGGCATTTCGTCGGTTACGTCAATTGCGATGGCCGTTGGGTTCTTGTAAGTGAATTCGTGGCGGTACATGACGAGTTTGCCGCCGATTTTCTTGGCTTTGTCTCCAACGCCGACGGTAATTTCTTTGACTGCAGGTTTCAGGAGGTCTCTGAGTTTGGCATAGTTTTTGGCGTTTTCTGGTTTAAGGAGGGGTTTGCAACTGTCAATTTCGATTTCGCGGTTGACAATTTTAGTAGCGAAGGCCATGCAGTTGTCTTGACCGCATTCTTTGCAATTAGTTTTCGGGAGCAGTTTGTAAACGTCTATGGGGCTTAATTCTTTTAGTCCAGCTTTCTTTTTCTCGCTCATCTATGTCATATCTCCTTAAGCTTTTACTTTGACCCAACTTGCATATTTGGTTGGATCTGCTTTTTTACTGCTTGTTAAATAATTGGTTACATCTTTGAGGGTTTTTACTGCAGCGGGATGCATCATCATAAACAAGTCTACGCCTGTTAGTAACAGGGTTATGGCTGTTGTTACTTCCCAGAGGGGACCTCTGAGTTCGCGTGGTTCCCATTCAGCGCCCATTTTGAGCCATGCTTCACGGGCTGCCCAAGCGTTAGTTGTGCCTGACGACATCGGGTGCGCAAGTTCAGAATCGCCCATTAAGCCACTCATTCTTGCACGCTCCATGTTTGTGAAAGCGTAATCTAAGCCGTAGCCTAAGGCGGCAGTCGTCAAGTCCATAACGATGTCCTCTCTTGCAACAAAGTCGTAGAGGCGCCTGTTAAGTTCACGTGCTAGGTTAAGGTCCATGGGTGTGAATGAGAGTATGGCGTGGCCTGCTTTTTTGATGAATTTTGCGCATTTTTCTACATCCATGTCTCTTGTGACTGAGCTGATTAGAAAGCGTTCTCCTGGGAATTGAGCACATACTTCTTCGAAGACTGCCGTGTCTTTAACTGGGTCTCCGCATCCTCCGATAACAAGGGGTACGTCTACGGCTTGTAGGACTTTTTCTATTGTTTTGCATGCTTCTTTGGGTGATGCATCTTTGAGAAGTGGGTCTACACTGATTAAGTGCATTGTAACCATGTCTGCACCGAATTTTTCAACTGCAAGTTTTGCCCATGCTGCTGGGTCGCCAATGACATCTTTAACGTGCATCTTGACTGCTTTAGACAATGGGATTTCCATGTCGAAAACGTCTAATGTAACGACGGGATTGTGTGGAATTGGGTTTTCAAAAGTGTAGAAAGCAGGAGAGACTTCTCCGCCTATGGTAAGTGATCTTCCGCGTGTGCCGCCTTCGCTTTTGGTTGCCCCAAGTTTTACTTCGGTGATTTTGTTGGGATAGGTTTCGATGGGGGGTAAGAAAGAAGCTTGGAGCAGGCTAGTTGGTTTTCCGCCTGTAATGGCTGTTGGAAGCTTTAGTTTTGGCATTAATTGTCCTGCTGCACCTGCTTCGAAGATGAGTTCTAGTTCTTTAGCGTCAAGTTGGAAGTCTTCCAGTTCGATTGTCTGGAATTTTGCTAGGGCTGCAAGTAGGTCGTCGCTTAGTTTCAGGCCTTCAGCGTCTTTTTTTTTGTCTGTATCGTGTTGGGTCGTGGAGTATCACCGTTTGTCTTTATTGTCTTTGACGGTTGTTATGATAACTTTGTTTGCGTAAATTTTTGCGTCTTTGAGTATTATTTTGAATCCGCCTGTCATTATTGGAAGTGAGCCTGCTGTTGCAACTGGCATCATGGTACCTGCTGATTCCTCGGATAGTTGGACTGTGGCTGTTTCTGCTTCTGGCGCTGCTTCTGTTTCCCATTTGGCAACCACTGGGTGGTTCTTTGCTTTGAGGAAGGCTTTGAGTTCATCAACGTTTTTTGCATCTTCTTCAGTTGCGATTTTGTCAACGATGTCTGTGGGTATAAAATCTTTGACGCGGTCTTTAACTTCTTTAGGCACCCAAACAATGCGGTTCCATCCACCGTCTGCTGCAAAGAATTTCTTGCTTCGCATGTATTCGATGGACATTCCGTGGAATCCGTCGATTTGTCGTCCGCCTGCTGCGGAGTCTGCTATGGTGCTGAAGGGTAAGCCGTTTACGGTTGCGCCTTTGAAGTTTCTTTGGACCACACCTAGTCCGTCGACTTCTGGGATGTAGAATGCTACTGCTTCGAAGCATCCGCATGAAGTGTGTGGATGATCAAAGGCGGTGTAGAGCCATACTTTGTTAACTTCGCCCATGCTACGTGTTTTGGCTGCTTCGTTAACGCCACTAAATTCGCCTTTTTCTTCGTTGATCATTTCGCCTCTTGGAATTGCGAATACTGGACCCTTGGGATCGATGCTTGCGGAAGCTTTACCGTCAAACCAGCTGATGGCGCCACAGTTGCTGTATCTTTGTGGTGTGATGACACAGACGTGGCTTGGTGCGAATGATTGGCAGAGTGCACATCCGTAGAATGTGTCAACCTCACTGTCTTTAAGACCTCTTGCTTTTGCATCTCGTGCCTCGTAAGCTTGGACTGCTTCTGGGTAGAGTTCGTCTAGTTTTGAGGTGTCTGTTATGAAGGTAATTTGCACTTTTTCAATTATTGGTAGTTCACTTTTGAATAAGCGGAAGAGAACTTTGCCGATTGCTTCAAAGCTGTTTAAGCCTTTTTGGAAAGATTTTTTGCCCAGTCGTATCCAGATGTCATAACGTTGGTTCAGGTGCATAAAGCCCTCAATGTAGTTTAGGTAACCGTGAATGCGTCTTTCTATGACACCTTCAAGGCCTGCATCGAGTTTTCCTCCTGCCGCTTCAACAAGAATGCCAAGGGGATATGCGCCGCCTTCTTTCATGTCTTTAATATCTGGACCGATGATGGTGATTTTGCCATCTTCGATCTGATCCATGGGTTTTACTTTTGCTAATTCAAACTTTTGTTTGACTGTAGGTCCGCCAAGTTCGATTTGCATGTCGTTTCTTCGGATACGCTCTCCTTCGTAGATTACGCCAACTTCAACAGGGATATCTTTAAACATTGACATTTTTTAATTTCCTCCATTATTTTCAAATTTTGAGGTCATTACTTTGAGATTTGAAGCCCAATCCTCTAGGCTTGCATTTGGAAAAGACCAGCTTGCATGTGCATGATAAAGGTTGTCGATGGTCATTGTCTTTTGGTCTGGTGCGAAGTGTTTGAGTCCCGAAAGGATGAGTGCTTCCATATAGTAAGGCAAGCCAACGAATATGACAAGATCTGGGTGACCTTTTCCGTCGATACCTTGCCATGTTGGGTCAACTATTCTTTGACCTATGTCCATCGCGGTCATGAAGCTTGCAGGAGTGTACCCTCGTTTTAGGAATTCACCGACCATATGAGCTGTGGCTAACACCGGAACTTTAGAAGCATTAGCGAATTCGATGAGGTAATCGATCAGTTGTCGACCTTCCATCCAACGTTGAGTGGCGTTACTTCCAACAATAAGTAGGGGGCGGGCGGCTCTTTTGATCATTGCGACTGCTATCTCGGGTTTTTGAATGGGGTTTGCTTTTTTAGTGGCAGCTATTTCTGAACATTGCCATGGTTCACACGACATTCATGATCACTCCTTAACCTTCCTGATCATTCTAGGAAGCATTGTCGGATCCGGAATTATTGATTCCTTCCAATCTTTTGCTTTCAGAATCTCAGTGATTTCATCTTTCATTGTAATAGGTATATCTGCTGTTGTTCGAACAAACATGTGAATGTCTGGAGGCATTATGCCATAGTGACGCTTGTGCAAGTCGATGTAGTGAGTAAGTTTTCCCATCCGTCCTTTCCATGTATCGTTGGGTCTTAAGCATAGCTTTGCAATTTGGACCATTGCTTCTTGCGGGGTTTCAACTGTTTGGAAGAGATGTTCGGGTGCTGGACCAACGTTAACCTTGTCGCCTGAGCGTGCATCGTAAACTTCCCAGTTTTCAGGTTTGTCTGATCTGCCCATTAGCATCCGGCGATATTTGCTACCGTGGGGCCCTACAAGTACTGGAACACCTAAACTCCAAAAGCCGGAGGCGATTGATGCTGCTTTCTGCGAGTATGCGCCCCAAGCTAAACCGACTGCTCCTACTCGATTGTGTATGTAGTCAGCGATTTCCTCGTAGTTACCTCGTAGATTGCGTTTGGCAAAGATGTTTGCCACTTTGATTGCTGCGCCTGCGATGTGTGGGTTAGAAACGCATGATCCGACATTTAGTACACCGCCAGCTTCGAAGCCTCCTGGGAATTCTTCGTAGAGTGTCTTGCCTTCTTCGTTCTTGTAGGATCCAGCGGACATAGCCGAGCAACCGGAAGTCACTACAATGTATCGTCGTGAAGCGAATTCTCTGGCTATATCGTATACGTCTTTACCTCCGTGGGGATAGTTAGCGCAACCGACTAGTGCAACAATTCCTGGAATTTCACCTAGAACTATTGGACCGCCAACACTTCTGATTTCAACGTCTGAGACTGCTCCTCTACCAGATCGACAGAAGTTCTTCTCCTCAAGCATTTTCTTCTCACCGACTTTTAGTATGTAGCTATGTATTTCTAGTTTCACTGGACAAGCTTCTTCACATCTTCCGCATCCGATGCATTCCTCGTATAGTGCTGCAAGCTTAGAGTAGTCACCCTCAGAGGCAGCTTTTACTGCGGGTTCAATACTAAGGTCTTGTGGGCAATTTCTCTGGCACATGTTGCAATGTCGACATTTCTTTGCGAGTTCTTTAATTTGATCTAACTCAGGAAGAGACTTCATCTTTTTGCGCATAGGTGCTACTTGTTGCGCTACGCGTACAGCAACTTCACCGACTTTTTCAGGATCAAGTATTAGTACACCAGGCACTTTACCGCTGACCAGATCTGCAACAATTTGGTCTGCCGGATCATTCGTACGGTCCTTGTAACCTATGCAGTTTTTCTCTGACGCAGCAATGACTGGTGCTTTAACACGTTCGGCTTCTAGGGAAGCATCTGTGCGTACACACTGTTCGTCTAAAACTACCACATCTGCAAATCCGCCTCTAATGAATCGGAGTTCCCATGAAATTGGCCCAACGATTTTTGCGCGATCGAAGTACCTTGTGTTGTCAATGGCAGTGCAGCATAAACCAACTACTTCCATTTTATCGTCGACTTTCTTGTCTTTCATGTAGTCGATAATTCCAACCGAAGGTATAACGTTGTGTCCGATGCACATAATAACTGGCTTCTTTGGGTCAACAGTACCAATACCCATCTGGATTAGTGGAGCTTCAGGTTCTGCTTTTGGAAAACCAAGAGTTGATATTTGAGCTAGGTCGGCTATTTCCATGCCCACTTGATCCATTCTACCTGCATGGAACGCTTTTGATTCAAAATCTAAATTGTTAGCTTCTTGACCTGTGTGTGCAGCGGAGAGGCAATGGGTAATTTGTGATTCAGTGTATGCTAAAATGTCGTCCAAGTCGCCAAGGGTTTCAGGTTTTACTCCAGTGATAAGTCTTGTAACTGGAGCTTCAACTTTAACGTTTAATCCTCCAACATCAAGGGGGAACCTGCGACCATATTTTTCAATCAAGTGATCAACAACATGTCGGGCATGTGCATTGTGGGTTGCAGCGCCAATACAGCAAGCAATAAGTACGATGCGAGAAGACTGGTCAGCTATGTTGAGTCCACAGGCACCGCGTTTTCCAGCTGTCAAGTCACATTTGCCATATGTACAAAGACAACAGAGATCGCAATCAGGCATGTAGAAGGGCTTGTATTTATTGAGAAGTTTCATATCCCAGTCGCGAAGAGTGCTAATGTGGGGCATTGGAGTTGGACCCATTGGCTCAGTCCAATTGTCGTTGATTACTTTGCCAATAGATAATTCAAGATTTTTAATAAGACCGCTACCGGTCTTCATTTCGTCTATTTTTACATGGACGTTTTTGCTAGTCAAATTGTAAACCTCTGTAAAGGTTTATGTCTAAGCTGCATTACAGACTTTTTAAACCTTTCCAGTTTTTTTTGGCAAAAGTCACGGTGTAGCTGCAAGTATGGAAGGTTTGCTAAGAATTAAGTAAATATTTCGGATTATACGTAACCCAAGTTTTTGAGGATTTGTTTCACTGAGAGGTAAGCTTTGTTGTCGTTTGAAAGCTCTAAAAGGTTTTTTCCGTCGAGAACATACTCGTCTAGTTGGTCATCAGCGTTGATCTTTCCTAAGTATTTGAATTTCAAGTCAGCCTCAGCCTGCTTGCCCAATTCGTTAGGGAACCGGTAACCGCCAACTATGTAAAAGTTTTCGAATTTCATGTCAACTTCTTTAGCTATTTTGTAGGCTCGTCTGACATGATCTTGAGATTTCTTCGAATGATCAAGAATATCAAAGATGTCGTTGACTTCCGAGGTTATACGTCTATTTAGGTTCTCTAGCCCCGCGGGTGAATCGACAAGCACGTATTTGTAGCTCTTTGTTAGAGAGCCCAAAGCGTTCTTGAGCGCCGAGTTTGGCATACAATAGCATCCTTCAACCCATTTTGTGCCAACTGCCATAAAATCAAAGTTCTTGCCTTCGTAGAGGCCTTTTTCCCAAATACGGCTCTCAATGCGTTGGGTTGGGGGAACGCCAACAGTTGTACCGCCTTTCTCGATGAAGGTACTCACGATGAGATCAGCTATTGTTGATTTTCCTGCCTCTTTTAGGTCTACTCCAAGCATTTCAGCAAGGTTTTGGTCAGGATCTGCGTCAACAAGAAGAATCGGCGATATCCCCGCTTCTATGAAGCATTTGGCCATAAGGGATGTGAAGCTTGATTTTCCTGTTCCGCCACGACCAACAGTAACCAAAGTTTTCATACAATAAACCTCAAAGTGCTATTCTGTTTTCTTTATTAAAAGCTCGCATATATTGTCTATGGTCTTAACTGCGGAGATTTCTTTGTTTTTAAGGGGGGTTTCACCCAGCATGTCTGCTTCTATGACTTTTGGGTCCCAAGGCACAAAAGCAAGCACCAAAATACCGTTTTTATCTGCAAAATCTTGGATTGCTTGTCTTTGGGTTTCATTCATAACGCGGTTTCCGATTAGGAAGAGCTGTTTCATACCTGCGGACGCTGCAAGGTCATGTATATGTTTAGCTATTTCCAGTGACTTTAGATTAGAATCGGCGACAATTAGGAGCGCGTCAACTTCCCGCGCTGTCCCTCTACCAATGTGTTCTACGCCTGCTTCTAAGTCTAAAACGACGGCTTCGTTTCGTTCAACCACTAGGTGTCTTAATAGTGCGCGGATGACAGCTGTAGGAGCACACATGCAACCTGCGCCCATGGAGTGAACCGTACCCATAACAATCAAATTAGCGCCTAAAGGTGTAGGTACAGAGTATTGCTTGACGATATCGTCAACATTGAAGTTTAGGTTGTATACTCCTGAATAGCCTGTGCTGGTCTTTGAGTCAATTAAGGGGGTATTTTCTGAAATCGGAACTAGCTTGCGGGTTTCTTCTGCGTTTAACCCTAATGTTAACCCCAAGTTTGGCGAAGAATCTGCATCTATCGCTATTGTTTTTAGTCCACGTTCAACAAATCCGCGTGCTAAACCACCTGCGATGAGGGTTTTACCAACGCCGCCTTTGCCGGAAATCGCTACCTTCATAAGCTCACATTTTTAAAATCCGTCTTTAGGGTTAATTTACATTTCCTTGAATACTTTGAATTATTCACATCTTACATATTGTTTCTCTCAAGTTCACGGCCGCTCCAGATTTGAAAATCAAACGTTAGAGTAATGAGGCTCCTCAGTAATTTTGATACCTAAAATTGAATTCACAAATGAGATTCTCTGCTTTAATATAATAAGTAAACCAAAAGAAACTATTGTAATCTGAAGAAACAACGTTTTATTTGTCAAAAGAAAGGCAGACTGATCAATCTAGTACAAGTCTGTACTTAAGAAGTGTATTTCGAGAAATAATTATAAGTCCGTTATACCTTGGAATAAGCTAATCGAGGAAGTAAATATGTCAAGCCCTAATCTTTGTCCCTCAATCGCAATAATTGGAGGAACAGGCAAAGAAGGAAGCGCCTTAGCTAAACGTTTTGCAAAAGCAGGCACTCGAACATTAATTGGATCACGTGAGGCTGGAAAAGCGCAGAAAATGGCAAACTCCATAAATCAGATGTTTAACGCAACTGTAGTTGAAGGTTACACTAACTTTGAAGCTGCAAACAAAGCCCAAGTGATCGCTATGTGTCTGCCCTATTTTTGCATGATGGACGTATTGACCGAAATAAGAGGTTGCCTCGATGGAAAAATCGTCATAAACCTCGCCTCCTCATTAGATCCTGAAAAGAAAAGTCGAGCAAAAATAAACCCCCATGGTTCGATAACCCAGGAAGTGCAGGATTTCTTAGGTGAAAACGTTAAAGTCATTGCGGCATTTCAGAATATTGCACCTGAACAATTTGAGAGTTTAGAGAAAGTTGAGACAGATGTTTTGGTTTGTGGTGCAGATCGGGAAGCGCGGGACACGGTAATAGGATATATCAGGGGAATCGAGATGGAAGCTTTCGATGCGGGACCGATCCAAAACGCTGTAGTTGTAGAAACTTTAACTGCAGCATTGATATCGATCAACATAAGATACAAGATTAAAGGCGCTGGCATCCACATAGTGGGCGTACCACGATAATAGCTAACTATTTTTTAATAACCCAAACGTTTCCTGTTTTTCATTTCGCCAGTTAACTTCTCTATAACTTTCTTGCACTCTGTATCGCTTTTAATTTCAAAAAGTTTACGCAAATCTTTCTCGGAATCAATGTCCGTTGAAAATCCAGGTGAAAAATGAATCCAAACAGATACACTGTTGCAGTAGGCTTGACGTGTATGCTCGATGAAACTGTTGGGTCCAAAGTGAGCAGAAATTTGCTTCGTTGACTTCTGGAACAGGGCATTTGTTCCCAAATCCCAAGAAGGACATATAACAATTAATGATGATTCAGCGCTGCCAATATTGATTACCTGATTTATTTCTTGGATAGTTAAAAATGGGAGGTCAGCTGGCAAAACGAGAACTGAATCGGCACCATCTTTAATGCACCAAGTTGTTGCTTGATCGATAGCCTGGTTTAAGCCATCTTGAGACGGTGAAAAATAAGCAATGCTTAATTTTTCGGCAATTTGGTGTACTTCTGGGTCAGTTGCAGAAATGACTGTTTTTTTGATCTTTGAACCTTTTAAGGCATTTAAGACATCGTTAAGCATGGCTAACGTTAGCTGTCTTCGTTCTTGCGGATTGAATACTGATGAAAGTCGTTGTTTTGACTCGTTTAGGGTCTTTACAGGGATAACTGCGTATACAACCATCAGTAGATCCTCAAGGTTTCCAAAAAGTGAAGTATTTGTAGCCTAAAAATATTAGGGTATGGCGCAAAGAAAGCGCCTGTATCACGGGGATTTTTAATTCTTGAATTGGGGGATAATCTTTTGACCAATCAAGTCTATGGCTTGTTTTACGTTTGTACCGATTGGGGAGCCAACTACAAATTGTCCTATGCCGATTTTTTTGAGGGCAGCAATCTTTTCAATGCAAACATCTGGTGTACCGCAGATTGAGAAAGCGTTAATCATTTCTGGCGTGACTGCACCGATAGCTTTGGGGAAATCTCCTACTTTTAAGGCTGCGCGGATTTCGTCTGCTTTGCCTGGGTTAATTCCGTGTTTTTCAAGCACTTGAGCAGGACTTCCTGCAACAATGAAGGCTACAACTGGTGAAGCAGCTTTTACTGCTTTCTTTGGGTCTTCATTAACACTAAAAGAAGTGTACGCTGCGATGTCTACATCTGAAGCCGATTTGCCTGCTTGTTTCATACCCTCAGTTGCCATTTTAACTGCGAAGCTAATATCGGTCGGATGACTTGCGTTTACGAGAACGCCGTCGCCGATTTTTCCAGCCATTTCCAGCATTTTTGGCCCTTGGGCACCTACGTAAACTGGGATTATGTTTTTTGTCTTAAAGTTGAATTTTGCGCCTGCAGTCTTGAAGATTTCGCCTTGGTAGGCAACGTTTTCGCCTGCGGTTAGTTTTCGGAATATTTCTATGGCTTCTCGTACTGCAGCCATGGGTTTTGCCATTTCTACACCGACTGCTTCTAAAGTTGTTTTGTCCCCTGCGCCGATGCCCAGCACCACTCTCCCAGGTGCCAATTCATTGAGAGTAGCGATGGATTGAGCAGTAATGACTGGGTTAACCATCCAAGGGTTAGTTACACCCGTACCGAAAGTGATCTTCTTTGTGTACAGAGCTGCGGCAGCTAAGGTAACATAGACATTGCGATTTCCGAAGTGGTCTGTTACCCAAAGGTTGCCAAACCCGTTGTTTTCCGCTTGGATTGCGTAGGCAGCCAGTTTCCAGTAAGGGTCTTTTGGAACGAATTCTATACCGAATTTAAGCGTCATTCTTTTTCTCTCCTGAAAGCATATTTTGAACTATGAGTTCTGCGACTTTTAACAGTTGCAGATCACCAAGCGCGCTAACGGTTTTTTCTGCGCCCACTAAGACTGCGGCTTCCAAAAGTATGGTTAATCCAGACTTTGTGTTTGCCGTTCCGTTCTTCATCTGTAGAAGCATGTCGTCAGCAAGGGTATTTGGCATTTTATCGTCATTTTTTGAGTTTAAAATTACACCGATTAAATTTTCGGATAAAGGACCCCACTTCTCAGCAGGAACCAATTCAATTAATTTAGGGTAATCCATCAAGGTTAACTCCTATAGCGAAAATTAAGTGCACACAGTGTTTAAAAAGCTGTCGTTTAAGACAAAGCTAAAGACAAGACTATGACCTCGTCTTCAAGATTTTCTGTTTTAAAGCCTAAACCCTCACATAAGTTGAGCATCTTATAGTTGTCTGACATGATATAACCGTAGATTTTTTCCAGACACTTATCTTTAGCGATTTGAACCAAAGTTTCCATAAGTTTGAGACCTACTCCAAGGCCTTGCCATTTGTCGCCAACTAAAACGGCATATTCTCCTCTTTTGCCGAACGGGTCGATTATTAAGCGTCCGACACCGATTATGCATCTGTTCTCAGGAAGTTCTGCAACAATTGCAATTTCCCGGTCATAATCCAAGTTGCAATAACGTGTTAAGGTTTCATGAGGTAGCTCTTTAATAATTTCGAAGAATCGATAACGCATGGTCTGTGGTGATAGAGATTTGAATAGATCGGAGAATCTTACTTCGTCTTCGGGCTTAATTGACCGTAGCGTTAGGATGTTACCGTTTTTGGCTGTCCAGCTGCAGTTGTATCTTCGGGGGTAAGGAGCGATAGCGAGGTGTTCATAAGAGCTTTGGCTTTTTATTTTTCGGTTCTGGTCTATGACTATTCGTGAATCAACGGCTATTGCATCATTTTGGTCTACTATGAGGGGGTTTATGTCGATTTCTTTAATTTCGGGAAAATCAATTACTAGTTGAGAGAGTTTAACAAGGGCTTCTTCGATTGGTTTGATGTTTAGGGGTAATCCTGAAAGAGCTGTTTGTTTATAGACGAGGGTATCTTCTATTATTCGTCTAGCTAGCACTTGATTTAATGGTGGAAAACCAATGCTTACGTCCTTTATCATTTCAGTGTTCGTTCCACCTCTTCCGAACAGGATTACTGACCCAAATTGGGGGTCTTTTTTAGAGCCAATTAGTACCTCGTAACCTTTGTTGAAAACCATAGGCTGAATTGCCACACCATGAAATTCTGCAGCGTTTCCTAATTCTTTGATGTTTTTAGCCAGTTTATCAAAGCATGGAGCGACTTCAGATTTGGAACAAACATTCAGAATCACACCTGCGATTTTGGTTTTATGAGTAGCTTGAGGAGATAGCGCCTTCATAACAATTGGGTAACCTACTTTTTCTGCGACACCTTGTGCTTCTTTCGCTGTTTTGGCAACCAAAGTCTTGACAGATGGAATGTTATACGCCTCTAAGAACCGTAGAGATTCAACAAGACCAAGAACTTGCTGACCCTTGCGGTGAGCATGTGTTAAAATTGATTTTAGAGCCGCAGAATCCGTTGGTTCTACAGAGAGTTCTTCGGGTGTTTGGTAAAGAAGCTCCAAGCCCTGGGTATATCGGTACATATACATAAATGTTGAAACAGCCTGCTCGGGAGTTAGAAAAGTAGGAATCCCGTGGCTTTGTAGAAACCTGCGGGCTTTTCGACACCTATAATCGCCGCCCATCAAGCAAGTTAGTATGGGTTTTTTTGTCTCCTTAGACTTTTCGACTATTATTTTTGCTAAGGAAAATGGGTCGGTGGCAGCTTGAGGTGCGTAAATAAGTAGAAACCCGTTGCTGTTGGAATCTTTTAGCGAGAGCTCCATGACATCTTTGTATCTTTCAGGTGTTGCTTCCTCAAAGATGTCGATTGGGTTTGCAGTGCAACAGTAAGCTGGTAAAATGCTTTTTAGCGCTTTGGTAGTTTCTTGACTTAGAGGCGCTATTTTTCCACCTTTACTTATGAGATGATCTGTGGCCATTATGCCAGGTCCCCCCGCATTTGTAATTATCGTTAGGTTAGGTCCTGTTGGATTAGGCTGCATTGCTAAAGTTTCAGCACAGTTAAACAAATCAATCATTGTTTCTACTCTAACTACTCCCGCTCGTTTGAACGCTGAATCATAGACGACGTCCTCTCCGGCTAAAGAACCACTATGAGAAAGCGTAGGGATTACGCATTCCTGAAAACGACCCGCCTTAACGACTATTATTGGTTTGCTTCGAGCGAAGCCCCTTGCAGCGCTCATGAATTTTCGGGGGTTTTTTATTGCTTCAACATACAAGACTATGCTTTTAGTTTGAGGGTCAACACCAAAATAATCAATCAAATCTCCAAGGTCTACATCGAGCATTGATCCGGTTGATATTACGGCGCTAAATCCTACGTGAGCTTCCGTTCCCCAATCTAGTGCAGAGGCACATAGTGCTGCACTTTGGGAGATGAAAGCGATTTTTCCCGCAGATGCAGTTGCGTCTGCGAAGGTGGCGTAGAGGTTTATTTTTGGTCTAATTATACCGAAACTGTTTGGGCCGATAATACGCATGCCATATTTTTTTTGGGTTGCTGCAATTTTTTCCTGTATTGCAATGCCTTCTTCGCCAGTTTCTTGAAAGCCTGCCGAACAAATAATTAATCCTGAGACGCCCGCTTTCCCGCATTCCTCAACAATCTGAGGAATTGTGTGTGCTGGTGTGGCGATTATCGCTAAGTTGACTACGCGCGGGATTTTGCTGATGCTTGGGTACGCAGTTATTCCGTGCACGGTATCGCTAAATGCATTAACTGGGAAGACTGAACCCTTAAAGCCGACGCCGATAAGGTTTCTGAGAATTTTGCCGCCTATGGAGTGATCTCTGTCACTTGCGCCTATCACTGCTATCCGTTTAGGATTAAACAGATGGTTAAGTTTCTCGATGCCCATCTTTAACACCATAGAAAACGGCTAGTTACTCCTAATAAGGCGGTAAGTGGATTTAAAACTTGTCAATTATTGCCATCTTTTACCCTAATAAGAATGAGCTGTACAGTAAGCTTTAAAGCTAATTTTCCGTAGCCATCTATAAACTCAGGAGAATCATAGAAGTGGACGCTATACAGATAATTGCCGTTGAAGGTCTACCTTTGATAGCTACTGGAGATGACTTAGCACAGCTTATTTCTAACGCTGCAGCAAAACAGGGTACGCCTATACTAGAAAATGATGTTGTTGTGATTACCCATGTTGTGGTTTCCAAGGCTGAAGGTAACATCGTTAATCTTGACTCTTTAATTCCTTCGGAACAGGCGAAAGAAATCGCTGTGAAGACAGGTAAAGACCCCGCTATGGTTGAAGTTGTCCTAAGAGAAACAAAAGATATAATTCGCATTGGAGAAAACAGCATAATAACAGAAACCAAGAACGGTATAATCTGCGCCAACGCTGGGGTAGACAGATCCAATGTAGCAGGGGAAAGGAACGTGGTGCCACTTCCTAAGGACCCGAACTTTTCTGCTGATAGAATAAAGCGGGATATAAAACGTTTAACAGGTGCTAATGTTGCGGTTATTGTTTCGGACACTCATGGCAGACCGTTCAGAAACGGTGAGATTAACGTGGCTATTGGGGTTTCGGGAATCAAGCCTATTCGAGACAGGCGAGGAGAAAAGGACCTTTTTGGTTATGTCCTTAGAGTTAAGCAAACTGCTATAGCAGATGAGCTTGCTTCTGCTGCAGAGTTGGTAATTGGGCAAGCTAATGAAGGATTTCCGGTTGCGATTGTCCGTGGTTACAGTTACCAAGTTGCAGGTAAAGCGGTACCAACAGATATGACCAGGCCCAGAGAAAAAGACCTCTTCAGGTAGAGTAGAAAAGTTTCAATAATTCGGTTATATGGTTATAGCATCAAAAAGTTGGGTCGAGAAGGATGGAAGTAAAATCGCCTAGAGAATTCTTCGATAATGCTTTGCCAGCGCGGTTTAAGCCTGAAAAAGCAAAAGACATCGACGTGGTTACTCAAATAAATATTACTGGGCCCGATGGCGGCAACTGGACAGTTACTATTAAAGATAAAAAACTACAGGTAACCGAGGGAGTAGCGCCCTCGCCGTCTTTGACTTTAAAGATGAATGAAAATGATTTTATGGATTTGGTTAACGAAAGATTGAGTGCTGAAAAAGCTTTCTTCACTGGCAGAATTCAGTTCAGAGGTAATATAGCTACAGCCCTCAAGCTCAAAGAAGCAGGTTTTCTATAAAACTGGTTTTTGAAAGCTTTTCTGCGGTCACGTTGTCTTTGTGTTTATCGACGCACCATCAGTTAATTTATCTCGATAACGGCATCTATTTATTTTGATTATTCTTAAACAGGTATGTAGGAGAGATTTTCTTGCCCAAAGAAGTACATAAAATAGCTGTGAAAGATTACGAATTTACTGAGAAAATGACTGTGAACGAGTTGGTTTTGCAGATGGGCGCTGCATGGGGATTTACTGCTGGCAAGCTTGCTACAGGCGTTAGGATCATGGAAAATATGATTAGCAGCAAGGGGTGTGTAAAGTTTCTGTCTTTTCCTGCTGATATCTGTGCCACGGGCACTCGAGGCGTTATTAGAGAGTTGGTGAAGCGCAAACTTGTCGACATCTTAATCACCACTTGCGGCACTCTTGACCACGATGTTGCCCGCTGTTGGAAAGACTACTACAAAGGCAGTTTCATAATGAACGATTCTAAACTTCATAAAGAAGGACTAAACCGTCTTGGCAATGTTCTTGTGCCGAATGATAGTTACGGTATAGTTATTGAGCAGAAAATTATCAGGATGCTTGAGCAACTCTACAAGGAAGGTAAAAAGGAATTTTCCACCACTGAACTTTGTCGTGAAATTGGCTTACGGTGTTGTAACGAATCATCGATTCTTTATTGGGCAGCTAAGAATAGCATTCCAGTTTTTGTTCCAGGCATAACTGATGGTTCTGTTGGATACCAACTCTGGTTCTTTAGTCAGGATCATAAAGATTTCCGAATTAACCTTCTCAAAGATGAAGATGACTTGAACAACATCGTTTTTGACACCAAGAAAAGTGGCGCCCTAATCGTCGGTGGTGGCATATCTAAGCATCATACTATTTGGTGGAATCAATTCAAAGATGGCTTAGATTATGTGGTCTACATTTCAACTGCTGATGAATGGGATGGTAGCCTCAGTGGTGCTCGCCCAAGAGAAGCTGTTTCGTGGGGGAAGATTAGCGAAAAAGCAAAGCATGTAATGATAGAAGGTGACGCCACCGTTATCATGCCGATATTGGTTAGCTCGCTTTTAGATAGAACAAAGAATAAGTAAAAAGGATTGGACAAGAATTTATAGCAGTTTGTTTTTTTCTTTAGTGTTTTAGGGTTGGTTGGTTTCCAGTTGAGCCAACAAGGCAAAATGATTTAGCCCTTGACTGCTTATGACTTTAAAAGGTTAGAAAAACGTATAAATAACGGAAAAGTAGGGCGTTTATTTGACGCCTTTGAATAGCCAGTTCATGTCTGGACCTTTACGTTTTTCTGGTACACGTTCAGCAAGAGCGTGAGCGATAAGTGGTAACGCGATGGTTGCGTCACAGTAACATACGGCGCGTTTTCCTGATTCGCTGTTGATTTTACCCCAGCTAATTGCTTCTTCTAATGTGCAGCCGCTTAGTCCGCCCCATTGGGGTGAGTCAGTTGTGATTTGGATGGCGTACTTGTGGGGGTAGTAGTATTCTTGCAGGCTTTTACGTAGTCCGCCTTTTCTGCCGCTGACGCCTCTGTCTTCGGTCATGGGTGAAACCGATATTGCGATGAGTTGGGTTAGGTCTTTTGGGACTCCTCCACCTATGTAGACTACTCCGACTTCTTTTGTTTTGGTGCCGATGGTGACGAAATGGTCGAATTCTTTGACGCTGTCGATGTGGACATTGTGACCTTGGTTTTTGGCTAAGAGGAAGGTTTCGCCGTATGCGCTGTCAACCATGGCTGGACTGAAGATTGGAACACCGTTTGCTGCTGCTATTGCGGAGATGGCGGGAATTTTTTTCTTGTCAAGGAATTTGCCGAGTCCGTATAGGAATTCAGCTGAAGTGTAATTATAATCTTGCTTGCAAGTCATGACATATTCTGTGACTAGGTCTTCCATTTTGCGGTAATCGGTTTCTTTCCCGTACACGTCATAATATCTGTTCACATCATCTTTGAGTAAAGTTAGGTCGTCAGCCATGTGGTTTCCCTGCCAGTAGCCCAAACCCATGGCGTCAACAATGTCTTCGCTGACGTTTGCACCAGTGGAAACTAGAACGTCTATGAATCGGTTTTCTATGAGCCAGTTGATAATTGTCCATTGACCGGCTGTGCTCATTGAACCCGCGAAACCCATGGCGATGACCGTGTCTTTTTCTTTAATCATGTTTTCCCAGACATCGACAGCTTCGCCGAGTTTGCGTCCCTGGTAGGCGGTTTTTCCCATTTCTTTTAGAAGTTGTGATATTGGTTTTTGTTTTGTAACCTTGATTGGTTCAAGTTTATTTTTGAAGTATGAGTCGTTACCCATTGTTAATTTGCACCTTTCGTTCTATGTTAATATGCTTGTATTTGAAATTTGTTATGGCAAACTATAGCAAAAATATTCACTGCTACCTATAGAAAGATGCCTCTGGAACTCAGCAATCTTATTAGTGATCTACATTTTTTCTGGTGCAACAACACCAATCAGACTAAGTGCATTATTCATTACGATTTGAATCGCCTGGGTTAAAGCTATGCGCGCGTCGATTAGTTGTTGTGTATGAGCTTTTAGGACGGGGTATGCGTTGTAGAAGGTGTTGAATTTGTCAGCTAAGGTGTTTGCGTAGTCGGCAATCATATTGGGCTTGAGGTACTCTGTTGCCTCTATGAACATATCAGGGAAACTTGCGAGGTTTAAAACAAGTTCTCGTTCAAGTCTTTCTGTGAGCAAATCAAACCCTGGATTTTCCTGTTCTCTTGGTGCTTTGCGTAAAATACTGCAGGCTCGAGCGTGCGTATATTGAACATATGGGGCACTATTGGTTTCGAAGTTAAGAACACGTTCCCAAGTAAACATGACTGGCTTTCCAGAATCCACATCCACTAATGCATATCGGACAGCACCCAAGCCAACGAAATCTGCGATTTTGCGTTTCTCTTCCTCTCCTAGTAGGGGAGAACGTTTAGAAACCTCTTCATAAGCCCGGCTGACTGCTTCGTCAAGTACCTCGTCAAAGGTAATATAATGGCCTCGTCGGCTGCTCATCTTGTAACCGGGTAAAGTTACCAAGTTGTAAGCAAAATGCACCAAATTGTCAGCTGCTTCAGGGTGACCCAAAGCGTAAACTGCTAGTTTGAGCTGGAGTTGTGCAAGCGACTGCTCCATACCAATCACATTGATGACTTTCTGGGCATGCTTAAATTTCCATATTGTGTAAGCAATGTCTCGAGTAGTATAGAGAGTTGTTCCGTCAGCGCGCACAAGCGTTAGAGGAGGGACCTCGTTGTTGCTGCTTAATCCAAGTTTGTCTTTGAGGTCAAGAACTTTGGCGGCTTTGTCAGCATCAAATTGAAGAACCCCTTTTTCGTTGAAAATAAATGGCGACATCTTCAACCGCTCCAAAACATCATTGACCTGCATGCTCCACACAAAGTCGCTTTCCCAATCCCACGAATCATACGTCACTGAAACACGCTTCATGGTTTCGCGAAAGCCCGCCAAGCAGAGGTCACTGACTTCGCGGATAATCTCTTTGGCTTTCGGCTCACCGTTCTCGTACGCAAGGTTTAGGCGGCTGATTTCTGATTCGGGGTTCTGGTCTTCACCGATTTTGACTATTAATGCTTCAAAAAGCTCTGGGTATTTCTCTTCTAGTTCGCCAGCGATGGACATCCACTCGTCGATGTCTTTGTTGATTTTGGCTAATTCTTCGATCGATTGATTTTCAACTGCAGATTGACGCATCTTTTTTAGGCGATTAATCTCCACTATGCAAGAAGTAACTGTGTATATTTTACCAACGAATAAGTCTGCTTTCTCTGTGGGTTTAGGTTTTCCAAGTTTCTCATAACCGTAAGCGAGAACAGAAGATTGACGTCCAACATCGTCGATGTAGTAATGGCGTGAAACTATATGTCCTCTGCGTTCCAAAATTCTTGACAAAGCATCTCCAAGCATAGGGTTTCGAGCTTGACCAATGTGGATTGGATGTAATGGATTAACGCTGGTGTGTTCCACGATGATTTTTTTTGGTTCCGCGGTTTTGATAAAACCATAATCGTTTTCCAATTGTTTTATTGATTCCAAAGTTAGCTCTGAGAATTTAGGGAAGTCTATGTGAAAGTTTATGTAACCTGCTCCCGCGGGTGCAACTTCTTCGATTAAGTTAAAGTTTGAATGGTCAATGGCGTCAACAACCTGCTGAGCCAATATGAGAGGTTTTTGGCCGAGTTTCTTTGACAACTCAAAACATAACGAGGAAGATAATTGCCCGAATTCTATGTTGGGCGTTTTCTTAAGAGCGATAACGGGGTTTTTGATATTTGGCAAGGTTTTAGCAAGTGCATTTGCTAAAGCTATATAGCATTCTTGTCGAAACAAGTCAAAGGGATTCTCTGAAACCACGTTTTTCTCTCCGATTTCCATTTTAATAGGCAACTTTGGTTGGGTTACGTTTTTAATGTGTGCTCGCATTTATCAGTGTACTGGATGCATTTAGCGATGAAAACTAAGATAGTCTACTCAGAGAAATGTTTAGGCTATGGAACATGGCATATAGAAGGACCGCAGCGAGTAAAGGTCGCGCATGACATCTTAGAATCGAAGGGTTACGAGATTGTCAAGCCACAACCAGCAACCGAAGACGAATTATTGTCAGTTCACGATATGGAGTATCTTTGGAACCTGAAAAAAGGTTTAGTTGAAGATCCGGACACACCTGCGTACGATAATATTTTTGAGTTTGCAAGACTTTCTGTTGGTGGTGCTCTTTTAGCCAGGAAAATTGGGGGATTCTCAATAATGCGTCCACCAGGACATCATGCTGGAAGAAACGGTGCTGCGCTTGGTGTCTACACGCGTGGATTTTGCTACCTAAACAACCTTTCTGTCGCTGTAAAGGAGTCAGGTAAAAGAACATTAATTTTAGATGTTGATGGTCATCATGGCAACGGAACTCAAGAAATCTTTCAAGGCGATAAGAAAGTGGCGTATATTTCTCTTCACCAATCTCCAAATTACCCGGGAACTGGAACATTTACAGAAGGGAACTGTATTAACTTTGCTTTGCCGCCGAATTGCGGTGGAAAAATTTACTTAGACACCTTCGAGAAAGCGTTGGGTATGGTTGATGCTGATAAGTTTGAGTCGGTTGCGGTTTCCGCGGGGTTTGATACGCATATGGGTGATTTGGCAACTTTGGGTTTACTTGAACAAGACTACTTCCAACTAGGCAAACTCATCGGACAGCTCAAAAAACAATCCTTCTTTGTCTTAGAAGGGGGTTATGTTGGCGAAAATGTTGGCGGCGATATTGATAGCTTTCTGAGAGGCTATGAAGAAAACAGATAAAAAAAGAAGAACACTCCTATTTTTTGCAGATTTTAGCGGTTGCTTTCTTGTTGAGAATTTCGAGTTTTTCAGTGATCTTCTCAGAGCGTTTCTCGGCAACTGCAAGCATTGGTCTCCAGTCTTTGCTCTTTATCGTTGCTAACAATTGCTCTGTTTGAACCGGAAGCTTTGCTAACGCATCGTTGAAGAGTTTTTCAGCAGCTTCATCAGAATCAACTATTGACAGGGCTTCCTCTGGACATGAATCGACACATTTTGGTTCGCCTTCACAGAGGTTACATGCTATGGCTTTGCCTGTATCAGCGTGAATAGTGATTCCACCGTGATCGCAGGCTTGCACACACCAGTCGCAACCTTTACATCTGGATTCATCCATTATCAGTAAACCTGTAGTTTCTGACTGTGATAAGGCTCGTTCGGGGCATGCTTTTACGCATTTTGCGTCGTCGCATCCTCGACAAGTTAAGGCAAAGTTGAAAACTGGAGACATACGCACTACTCGAATCCTGGAGCGAATCGGATTCCAGATTCCTTCTCCTTTTTCTACTGTACATGCATATTCACAAATTCCGCACCCGATACATTTGCTCGGATCAACTGAAACGAATTTCCTTGTTTTATTTTTAGCGGACATTCCTGTACTAAACCTTCTTTGACGTTAAAGTATGTGAGTACATCATTGGCTTTTAACCATTACTTAAGAAGATCAGAATTTTTCATGGAAAATAATAACGTGTGTAAACCTTTTCAGGTATCAAAGACATAACGGACCAGCAAACAAATGTAATTAAAAACCTTGAATTCAGATTTACTGGTGCGGAGGGTGGGATTTGAACCCACGAACCCCTGCGGGATAGGAGCCTCAGTCCTACGCCTTTGGCCATGCTGGGCGACCTCCGCTTGTGTTTCGGAATATAGGAGCAAGGCTCATTTAAAGGCTTTACTTTGTTTTAAGCGCAATGTTTTAGGTTTAGTTTGTATTGTTGTTTTATGGAGTTGTGTTTGGCGGGTTGTGGCAATGTTTATACCACCCCATCTATAACACTGTTATATAACTGGTGTTGAGAATGAAAGTATACAAAAACGTCTTAGAAACAATCGGAAAAACACCCCTAGTCCAAATAAACAACCTAACAAAGGGCGCTAAAGCCACCGTGCTGGCTAAACAGGAAGCCCGAAACCCAGGCGGCAGCGTAAAAGACCGAATCTGCCAAGGCATGGTAGTTGAGGCAGAAAAACAAGGACTAATCAAACCAGGGGCAACCTTAATCGAGCCCACTTCAGGCAACACCGGAATCGGCTTAGCAATGGTTGCAGCCGTAAAAGGTTACAAACTGATACTTACTATGCCTGAAACTATGAGCTTAGAGCGCCGCAACCTTCTAAAAGCATATGGGGCACAACTGATCCTAACACCTGGATCAGACGGCATGGGTGGAGCAATCAAAAAAGCCGAAGAACTCAACGCAACAACACCAAACAGCTTTATGCCCCAACAATTCAAAAACCTCGCCAACCCAAAAGTCCACCGAGAAACCACTGGACCTGAAATCTGGGAAGACACAGACGGCAACGTAGACATCGTAGTCGCAGGAGTAGGCACAGGCGGAACCATCACAGGAATAGCACAATACATTAAACCTAAAAAACCAGAGTTCAAAACCATAGCGGTCGAACCAGCAACTTCACCGGTACTCAGCGGCGGACAGAAAGGACCACACAAAATCCAGGGCATAGGCGCAGGATTCAAACCTGATGTGCTCCAACTTGACTTGGTAGATGAAGTCTTTAAAGTCACCGACGACCAAGCTTTTCAAACAGCTAGACAACTTGCCCAAGAAGAAGGATTGCTTGTGGGCATCTCATCAGGCGCAGCGGCTTATGCTGCTTTAGAGATCGCAAAGCGACCTGAAAACAAAGGCAAACTAATTGTTGTCATATTGCCAGACACGGGTGAACGTTACCTAAGCACCGTTTTGTTCCAAGAATAAGCCTCAAAAGCGGCTTAAACCCATCTAATCAGCGGTTCATAAGACGCTTTTTTTATATTCACCTTAATCCTCATAGATAGACAAAAGGGAAAAAAATGCCAACAAATCCAAATCCGAACCTACCGAAAGAGTGCCAAGATTGCAAAAACAAAAACATAGATGTTGAGTGCTGGAATCCAGACAGAATGCTATATGCATTAATGCAAAACCAAGGAAAGGTTGAGCAGGACTGGGTTGAAAAAGGAGTCCCAAAACTGGTTGACCAAATCATGGTTAACTATGAAAAGTTCGGCGGTATGGACCACCTCGAAGGGAGAGACCTACCCTCCAAAAAAGTGGTTATTGAAGTCTTGGAAGATTTGTTAACTATTTTGTTCCCAGGTTATTTGGGCGATTCAGAAATCACCAAAGCTAACATAAAATATCATTTGGGCACAAAACTAACTTCAGTTTATGCACGCCTGACAGAAGAAGTAGAAAAAAGCTTAAAATACATTTGCAGAAAAATCAGCGAGTGCCCACGTGATGTTTGCCAAAAACGTGCACGTGTTGTGGTAAAAGAACTCTTAGAAGACCTTCCCGAAATTCGTTCAATGCTAAGTAGCGATATCCGGGCGGCCTTCAGCGGTGACCCCGCCGCAGTAAGCACAGAAGAAGTTATCTTAAGTTATCCATGCGTTTTAGCGATAACCACATACCGAATTGCTCATGAACTCTATGTTCGGTGCATACCTCTGATTCCAAGAATCCTAACTGAACATATGCACTCTTTGACAGGTATTGATATCCATCCAGGAGCAAAGATCGGCAAAAGCTTTTTTATTGACCACGGCACAGGCGTTGTTATCGGCGAAACTGCAGAAATCGGAGACAATGTTAAACTCTATCAGGGCGTAACATTGGGCGCACTTAGTTTCCCAAAAGACGAGAAAGGCAACATCATAAAAGGGCGTAAGCGTCATCCAACCATCGGAAATAACGTAGTTATTTACTCAGGCGCAACCTTGCTGGGAGCTGAAGCAATCATCGGCGACAACGTTGTGATCGGCGGCAATGTTTGGTTAACTGGCCCTATTTCTTCAGGAACAAGAATCACCATAGCAGCACCAGAACTCAAGTACAAGATGGAAAGCCATAACACAGAAAAAAAATAAGCCTAACTTTGTTAAGAGCCTCAAAAACTCTCCTTTTTAAAAAAACTGAAAAAAGATAGATCAGAGAAGGCGAAAGTTCTCTTTCACAGTATTGAGAACCACATGGGTGTTAGTGCGTTCAATGTATGGTAAAGATAGCAGCTTTTTTGTGAATATACCTAGCTCTTCTCTACTTTTAAATTTGGCCACAATAACTGCATCAGTTAAACCTGTAACGTCATAGACTCCACAAACGTTGGGAATTTTGGCGATTTCTTTTTCACTTTCAACAAGTCGACCTTTATTGACAGTTATTTCAGTAACTACGGTTAGCTGATAACCTAGTTTTTCGTGGTCTAAAACCACTGAGTATCCTTTGATAAGACCGTCATCTTCCATCTTCTTAATTCGAGATAATACGGTTCCAACAGATACACCAACGTTCTTGGCAATTTGTCTGCTTGAAAATCTTGCGTCTTCTAAGAGACTTTTTAATATTTTTATGTCAGTTTCGTTCAATTGCATGACTTTAACTCCTGGACGTTTTTTCAGCCTAAAGAGCTTTTTAGGAACATCCATCTGATATTCAGATAAATATGTTTATAAGAGTTTAGTTATTTTGCCCATGTAATAAATGAAAAAACATTAAACAAAGGATTTGGACTCGGCTTTAACAGAAAGTAGACAGCAATCTTAAATTAGAGCAAAAACCCCAATAATTCTGAGCCCAAATATGCCAATGAAATATGACACAATACTCGTCCTTGATTTTGGTGGACAATATTGCCACTTGATCGGTAGAAGAATCAGAGAACATGGTGTTTATTCAGAAATTGTTCCACATGACATTTCACCTGAAGAAGTAGCGGCTCTAAATAAGAAATTCAACGTTAAAGGGTTAATATTCTCTGGCGGGCCTTCAAGCGTTTATGGTCCAAACGCACCAAGACTGCATCCACGTATCTTAGAGGTTAATTTGCCAATTTTAGGCTTATGCTATGGGCATCAGCTTCTGGCACAGATAACTGAAGGCAAAGTTGAACCCGCAACATGCAAAGAATATGGCATAGCTCAAGTTTCAATTGACAAACCAGTGGGAATATTGGAAGGCTTGAGCGACAAAGAAAAAGTTTGGATGAGCCACGGCGACACCGTCATGGCAGCTCCACCCGAATTCGAGTCCTTAGCGCATACAGAAAACTGTCCAGTTGCAGCATTTCGCCACAAAACTAAGCCCATCTACGGTCTCCAATGGCATCCGGAAGTTATCCACACTGAAAACGGCATGCGGATGCTTCAAAACTTCATTTTTCACGTATGCAAAGCTCAAGCTAACTGGCAAATGGAAGACCTTATAGGAAAAATGGTCAAAGAACTTCAAACTGAAACAGCTGGAGCTAAAGCCATAATTGGCCTAAGTGGGGGAATAGATTCCAGCGTCGCCACTGCACTCGCAGCAAAAGCACTTGGAGAAAAGCTAACTGCAGTTTACGTTGACCACGGCTTTATGCGGGAAGGCGAAACTGAAGCAATTCGCGAAAGCTTCCAGAAATACCCCATTAAATTGATTGTAGCTAATGCTCAAGAACGATTCATGAACAAACTTCGTGGAGTAACAGAACCAGAAACTAAACGAATAATCATGGGCGAAGAATTCATCAGAGTTTTTGAGGAAATAGCGAATGAATCAGGAGCCCAATACCTTATTCAGGGAACCATTTACCCAGACCGAATTGAGTCAGGTTTCCGCAAAAACTCCGACAAAATCAAAAGCCACCACAATGTTGCGGGATTACCGGATAAAATTAAATTTAAAAAAATCCTTGAGCCCCTATGCGACCTTTACAAAGATGAAGTACGAAAAGTTGCAAAGATGCTTGAATTGCCCAAGGAAATCGTTAACCGCCAACCATTCCCAGGACCGGGTTTAGCTGTCAGAATAATTGGACCGTTAACAGAAGAAAAAGTCGCAATAGCAAAGAAATCCGACAAAATTGTCCGAGAGGAAATTGAGCTGAACGGTTTGGGTGAGAGCCTTTGGCAGTACTTCTCAGTAGTGACTGACACAAAAGCTACAGGGGTAAAAGGTGACTCTAGAGCGTACGGATACGTGGTTGCGGTACGAGCTATGGAAAGTCGCGAAGCCATGACAGCTAGCTTTGCTAAGATACCTTATCAAGTACTTGAAAAGATATCGACCCGAATAACAAATGAAATAGGGCAAGTCACTCGCGTGGTATACGACATTACTCATAAACCACCAGCAACAATCGAATGGGAATGATAAGAGGGGTTTAGTATATTTTTGGCTATAAAAACCTCCAACTGGCCGTCTCTAAACCTTTGCATATTTTGCAATTAGTATCTGAAATTTTTTCCGAAACCTTCTATTTGTCACTCGTAAAAATGTCAGTATTAGAAGGAATTGATAATTTCGCCGTAATTGTTTATATAAAAATCTGACAATAGATTATAAATCATCTGGTGACATCTCTGAAAGCAATAATCTTAGCAGGCGGCTTTGCTACAAGACTGCGACCTTTAAGCTGCACCCGACCTAAAGCCCTCTTCCCAATAGTAAACAAACCACTGCTCCAATGGACTTTTGAAAGACTAGCTAACAATGGGGTTGACAAAGCTATTCTTGCAGTTAATGCTTTAACTCAATTCTACATAAAACAGAATCACCCAGCAAAAAGCGGTTTAAAAATAAAGTTTTCAATAGATCCACCAAAGAAACCTCTAGGAACCGCGGGGCCAATAAAAAAAGCTGAAAAACTCATTGGCCACGACGAACCATTCATTGTTTTAAATGGCGATATTTTTGCTGACATAAACTATAGGGACTTGATTGCCACTCATAAAAAAACGAAGGCGCTTGCCACAATCGCATTATGTACCGTTGAGGACCCTTCTGCCTTTGGAGTGGCTGAACTAGAGGGGAACCGCATCAAAAGGTTCATTGAAAAACCAGCCAAAGGAGAAGCATTGAGCAACCTAATAAATGCAGGAGCATACGTCCTTGACCCTAAAGTCTTTGACTATATTCCCGAAGGAAGACCCGTTTCACTAGAGCGTGAAGTTTTTCCCAAGATAGCCCAAGAAGGCAAACTTTATAGTTACAAAACTGAAGGGTTATGGATTGACATCGGCAAACCCAAAGAATATTTAGAAGCGAATAAAACCATACTTGATTTAATCGTAAAGTCCAAAAGAAAACAAATTCCCAAAATTTTTGAAATAAAAGACCCCGCCGCCTTAGACAAAGGTACAAAAATCGATGAAAAATCAGTAATAGGTCCTTACGCCATCATAGGCAAAAACGTAAAAATAGGCAAACACGTACAAATCACCAACTCTGTAATTTTTGAAGACACAGAAATAGGCGACGAGACAATCATTGACGGCGCAATAATTGGTGAAGGAGCAAAAATAGGCAGCCACGTTAAAGTAGGAAAGAACTGCATAGTTGCAGATCAAGCAAAAATCCGCAACAACGTTAACCTTTCGCATAGCATAGCAGTCTGTCCAGCTAAAGAAATCCACTGAAAACATTTTAAGACCAAGATGATCTGTTAAATATTTACTGAGTTGAAGAAAGATGAGCGTAAGGAAACTTTTCGGAACAAACGGCATCCGAGGACTAGTCAACGTTGAGTTGACACCTGAGATGGCCATTAAAGTCGGATCTTGTATCGGAACTTTTTTTGGAAAAGGAAAAAATTTACTTTTAGGATTTGATGCGCGGACTAGTGGTCCTATGTTTGCTAAAGCAGTCACTTCTGGGCTTACAGCAACAGGTTGCAATGTTCACTTTGCAGGTATGGCATCAACACCTGCTATTCAATTTGCAGTTAAAAACCACAAAATGGACGGGGGAATCATAATATCAGCTTCGCACAATCCTCCCCAATACAATGGCATCAAAGTCATTTGGAGCGACGGCATCGAAACCTCACATGAACAGGAAGTTGAAATAGAGAACATTTACTTCGATAATAAAATCGTCTTTGCTCCTTGGGACAAGTTGGGGGAGAAACGTGAATTACCAGCAATAAACGAGGAGTACGCAGAAGCCATCAAAAAACATGTTGATACCGCAAAAATTGTTAGTAAACATTTCCATATTGTCATAGATGCAGCTAACAGTGTTGGAGGAATTGCTGCACCAATATTATTTAGAGACCTTGGATGCAAAGTCACGACTATAAACGCTAACATCGACGGTACATTCCCAGGTAGACTCCCTGAACCCCGACCTGAAAACCTTGGTGACTTGTCAGCAACAGTCAAGGCCGTAGGCGCTGATATGGGTGTGGCTTTTGACGGTGATGCTGATCGCTCAATCTTTACCGACAGCAAAGGAACGATCTATTGGGGAGACAAAACTTTTGCCATAGTCATAAAACAGTATTTAATCAAAAATCCCGGCGCAAAAATAGTTACCCCTGTTAGCTCATCTACACTGATTAAAGATATTGTGGAAGCCTACAAGGGAAACCTAATTTGGACCAAAGTCGGCAGCGTAACAGTTTCACAAACCATGAAAGCGGAAAACGCTAATTTGGGCGGGGAAGAGAACGGAGGAATTTTCTATAGACCACATCAAGCAGTCCGAGACGGAGCCATGACAACCTCATTACTCCTCAACATAATGGCTGATACCGGAAAATCTCTAGCTGAACTTGTAGCTGAACAACCGCAGTACTTCATCGAAAAAGGCAAAGTCGAGTGCGCCGATGAGAAAAAAGCAACAGTGCAAAAGGCAATTTTTGAACAAGTGAAGAATGAGAACGTAAGCACTATTGATGGAGTAAAAATCTGGTTTAACGACGCAAGCGCTATATTGATTCGGCCAAGCGGTACTGAACCAGTTTTCAGACTCTACGCGGAAGCAAAAGACCAACAAAAGGCTTTACAACTCGTCAAAGACTACACAGATAAGCTTAAGAAAATCCTGCAAACAGTATAGCAAGTCCCAAATTGTTTAAGAAGAGACCTACAAATGCCTCCGATTCTTAACTTAAAACCGGAAGATCTGGATTCCATTGAGAAAAGATCACAGTTCACTGTAGGCATTTTAGGGTGCGGACAAAGAGGAATCTTGTACGCGAACGCGTTTGCAGAAACGGGTTTTAAAGTGTTATGCACAGACTCCGATCCAAGCGTTGTTAAAAAAGTCGCCAAAGGAAAACTTTCGTTTTCTGAACCAGAAGTTGAGGCTACACTTAAAAGCCAAATCAAAAAAGGACAAATAGAGGTCACAGATGACCTAAAAAAGAGTGTTACACAAAGCGATATAATAATAATCGCTTTTACAGCTAAAGTTAACAAACAAAAAAAAACTGATATCACACAAACCGTGAACGCGTGTAAGCAAGTTGGAGCAGCACTACATGAAGGGGTACTCGTAGTTTACGGGGGAATTGCAGGATTTGGCTTTACCGAAGGAATCATTAAAGAAACACTAGAGAACACATCTGGACTCAAAGCAGGACAGAACTTTGGATTAATATACAATCCAATCCTTACAGTAAAGGAAACAATGGCTAGTCAAGAATTAAAAATCGCAGCAAATGACAATCTAAGTCTGAACACAGCTTTAACCATCTTTAAGACCTTAGCAAAAAACGTAAACCCAATCAATAACGTTAAAACTGCGGAAATCGAAACCCTTTTCACACTTGCTAAACAAGACACCAATGTTGCATTAGCTAATGAATTTGCGATTTTTTGTGAAAACGCAAAAATAGATTACCTTGAAATCTTGAAACTTCAAGATATGAAAGATCGGAGTTTTTGGCCAACCATCGGAGAAGCAGAGAACTATACTGAAGCCCACCTTTTACTTGAAAGCGCGGAAAACTTGAATGTTAAACTTAGGTTACCAGTTTTGGCTAGGCAAATTAATGAGGAAATGGTAAAATATGCAGTTAACCTAACTCAGGATGCGCTTCGTAGCTGCGGCAAAACTTTGAGAAGATCAAGGGTTACTGTTTTGGGTTCAGCAAACCCAGTGGGGACCCCAAACATTTTTGTTAAAACTATAGAGCAGAAAGGTGCTAAAGTTAACCTCTATGACCCAACCACCAAGAAGGAAACACGAAATCCGGGACTGTTGAAGTCAAGTTTAAATGAGGCAGTTGAGGGAGCAGATTGCATTGTTATTTTGTCAAGCAAAGCCCAAATCAGTCCTTCAATTTTAAAAAGAATCAAGGCACTAATGAAAAGTCCTTCAGTTATTGTTGATTTAACCGGAAAAGTTGAGCCCTCACAGGTTGAAACAAAAGGATTCTTATACCGAGGGCTAGGAAGAGGAACTGATACGAAATGAGAAAATTGGGCGTAGCAGTGATTGGTACTGGCCAGTGGGGCAAAAACCACGCTAGAGTTTACAAAGAGTTATCCTCAACCCAACTAGTTGCAGTATGTGACGTTAATGTTGAAAGAGCTAAAGCCATGGCAGCTCAATATGGTGTAAAAGCTTATTCAGACAGCACTCAAATGTTAAAAGACAAACAAATCGAAGCTGTGAACGTTTGTACGTGGTCAACGATTTTAGCTAAAGAAGCAAAAAAAGCCCTTAATGCGGGAAAACACGTTTTAGTAGAAAAGCCTATGGCGACAACGTCCCAACAAGCCCAAAAACTGGTACAGACAGCAAAAGAAAACGGGCTACACTTAACTGTTGGATTTCTGATGCGTTTTATTCCTGGTTTGCAGCTTATTCGCCAATCTGTGGAGGAAAAGAAAATTGGAGACCTTGTCTGTGTCACGGCAAAACGTGTTTCCCAATGGCCTGAACGTATCGGCGATGTTGGAGTCGTGAAAGACACGGCTATTCACGACATCGATGTTATGCGGTTTATTTCTAAGCAAGATCCCGTCTCAGTCTACGCCAAGATGGGGAGTATGAGAATCAAGAAATTCGAAGATTACGCCCAAATAATGCTCACCTATAGAAACGGTGAGAGCGCCTTTATTGAATCAAATTGGCTTACCCCCTATAAAACCCGCATGTTAACCGCAACTGGAAGCGAGGGCATAATGCGCTTGGATTATATTACACAGGACCTCTGGATTGAACAGAAAACTGAAACGTTGCAACCTCGACTTCCTTTCCAAGAACCCCTAAAAGCCGAGCTACAACACTTTGTTGACTGCATCGTAGAGAAGAAAAAACCCATTGTGACAGGAGAAGACGGCGTAAAAGCGCTGGAAATAGCTACCGCCGCAATCCAATCGTCTACTAAAAATAGGGCGATACAACTAAAATAGAATTTATTTTAGGTTAAAAGGCTTGCCTTCAGAAACAATTGCTTGAGGAATCTGCGCCTTCCATTTTTTTAGAAAGGGCAAATCATCTGCTTCTTTTCTAAGTTCGTCGGGGAGCATTTCTGGGATTTCATCGCGGATTGGATACCATCGTTGACATTTTGGGCAGACAATTAATCCTTCTACGATTTCGTCTTTTTCTTCAAAAACGTGAAGCTCGAGCGGGTGGTATTTGTCGATTGGGCAAGCCAATATTTCCATTAGTTTACGTTTCATTTTGAATCCACAGTAGGATAATTTAGGTTCAGTTATTAAAACTTGCTCGGCAACTCCATTATGCGAATGTCTATGACAGTCTGATACCAGTTTGGACCAGTAGGGCGCATAATTCGAGAATTAGCAAATTCATATTTTATTCTTAAACTGTCCAGTTTTTTAGTAATCTTTAATTTGGTTTTTTCTATTGGATCTTCTCTGCCTATTGCATGTTGAAAATCATAGTAGTGAATCCACCCGCCCGATTTTTTAAGAGCAGTCAATGCCACCGTCAAATATTCAAGGGCTTTTTCAGGCAAAGGCATCAAGACTCTGTCAGCAACGCCTTGTAGTTGCCCTTCAACGATTTCTCGTGAGTCACCCAAAATTGGGAAAACTCTGCCAAAGACGCCATTTAGTTTAATATTTTTCTGCATGTACTCAAACGCCACGGGGTTCATATCAATCGAGTAGACTTTAGTTTGGCTTTGTTTTTTGGCAAGCGCTATACTAAAACAGCCTATGCCCGCAAACATGTTAACAACAACCTCGTGGGGATTAGCAAGTTCTGCTATCCTTGAGTGTTCATATGAAAGCCTAGGAGAATAATAACATTTTTCAACGTCAACACTAAAAATGCAACCGGATTCTCTATGAGTCGTACTTGTTTTATTCTCTCCAGCTAGAAGTTTTAACTTTCTGACTCTAAAATCTCCAGTAATTCGGGTTACCGGAGTGAAAACAGTTTTTACGTTTTTGTGTGTTGTAAGGATTTGGTTTGCGATGATTTTTGCGTTTTGAACGTTGTTGTGTTTTATTATAGCTATGTCGCCAATTATGTCGAAAGAACTGTAAACCCTATTGCGTTCCTCTAAGGGGAGTTTTGTTAGTTTTTCTTTTAGCCGTTTTCTCAAGTTGCATCCTCATATGTTGCAAGGTATTGGAAACGTTTAAAAGTAAAATGCTTTTCTTTGTAGGAAGAGACGTTTCCTATGGAACAAACTGGTATTGTTTACGAATGCATGAGATGCGGCTCGAGAGTGCCCTCTGAAGAACTGGAGCTTCGCGGTGGAGAAACTAAATGCATCATTTGCGGGTATAGAATTCTAAAGAAAGTTAAACCGCCCGTTGTAAAACGTGTTCAATCAAAATAAATTGGAGAAAAACTCGTGTGTTTGCACGAGTAACTTTTATTTTTACTATTTGTAATCTTAATACAAATCTTTGGTTCCGAATTTACGCAATGCTTTTCCTTTAAGCATAACCGAGTCATCGTAGAAGTCGTCATCTAGATCTTTCTCAACGGTTTTCCGTTTAACGGTTTCGCCGCATATACCCCCAGGGAGCATGCGACGTTTAAAACACATTGAGTAAGTACATTTTGCGATGTTACATGGTTCCTCGGTTTCTCTACACCAAACAGAGTCTCGTCGGTACATCAAAGAGTTTTTGCTGCATTTAAATGCAGAACATGTTGGAGAACAAGGTTTTGATTGAGCCATTGGATTTACCTCAATTGTCAAATCAAAATAACGTTTTTGTATAGATCTTTAGTTTTCTTTATGTTCCTGAAAAGCAATATAAACTTTTTTCTTAAAAAGGGTAAATTAGCTTGTTAAAGTCGGCTTGAGTCTTCTTCGTCGAACGACTTCAATCAACGCAAACAAGATTATTGCAAGCAAGATAATGAGTATGGTGATCAAAGAACTTGCTTGTATAAGCAATGAACCCAAAGCAACGTATTTATCCATTCTAATCTGAACAGTGCTTGGTTGGTTAACGTTTACGGTTATAGCTTGATAAGCATTTGGAGTTCCAGAAGCTTGAGCAATTATTTGCATGTTTCCGCCTACTATGTCGTTAAATGTTGCTTTCCCATTTTTTTGTGTAGACTCGGATAGTTGCTGTTGACCGTTAATTGTGACTTGAACGTTTGAAATCGGGGACCCAAAGAAGTCTACTACTGAAACGGAAAGGTCAATGCCGTAAAGATTGGCACGGATTTGTTTTTGGCCTGAACTGAAAACCTGAATGTTTGTTTCGTTAATTAGAAAGTTATCTTTGAATAATCTTGCACGGTACATTCCAAAGGTGGCTTTTATGGTAGTTGCACCGTTGCTATCAGTTGTGGCACTGTAGAATAGGCCATTAGATAATTCGACTAGTTCAAGACGTGCATTTGGTATGCCTTGTTGATTGTATCCTATAACGTTAAAGGCTACGCTTTCGTCTGGGCAAATTATGGATACTTGTGAGGTTGCTATGCTGGGGAGATTACTTGCAGTGTTGTTGCCAGCATTAAATATTTGACTATAGACTGATGCATCAATTGTGTAGGTTCCTCCTGGCAAAACTGAGTTTAAAGTGAAGCTTCCTGATGGTCCCGTTTGACCAGTTGCGCTTCCTGTCTTTGAACCGCTGGGGCTTTGATAGTTGTATGTTATGTTTAGGTTTACAAAGGGCATATCGATACCTTGTGCATTTTTAGTATTTATTTTCAAATTAGTTAGTTGGCAAGTCATGGAAAAAGTTTGGTCGCCACTGACTGTTATGTTTGTTTGCCCCACGTTTACGGTGTTCCAAAATGCGGTTAGAACGTTGGTTCCTGTTTCAAGTTTAAGGTTTGCAGTTCCGTCGGGTCCGCTTGTCGCACTGTAAACAGCTTGAGTGTTGGCATCCTCAGCCTGAAGAGTTATTGAAGGAACAATTTCTCCTGCCAAATTGTTGGTTATAACTTTGACCGAGTAGCCTATGACAGAGAAGGTCTGCTGGTCAGCTATGGCTTTTTGAGTACCTGACGGATTTATTCTAACAGTATAATTTCCTATTGAAGCTGCTGAGGAGACTACCCACGAACTGCTGATTATACCCGCGGAGGAGGCAGTAACTTCTGTAGATTGAAGGGTTTGGCCCGTAGAACTGATTACTGTTATTGTTGCAGTTTGGTCTAGTTGGTATCCTGTTGCGCGTATGTTTACTGTTTGACCTTTGTGATAGGTGTTTGAATCAAGTATGTTTACATCAAATTTGGTTGTTGCTAAAGACTGGTTAAACGAGACGCTATAACTTCCAGCGTAATCAGTAAGTGCCCCTGCAGGTTGAAAACTGGCGTCTGGAAAATTAATTTGCATACTTGCAGTTCCTTGATCATTAGGTGTTCCAAGAGTAACCGTTTTTGAGTATGTTGTTGCTGAGTTTGGAAGACTCACAACAATGTTTGCTGAGTATGATGTGCCTTGTTGACCTCCTTTAACTGCAACATTTAATGTTACACTGTTTCCCTCCTGAACGGAGGCGGGAACGGCGGTTATTGAGTAGCCTGTTGTAATCGTAAACTCTTGCGGATTTGAGCTTGAGGATACTGCCACATCTTTAAGGGTTAACGGATACGTCCCACTTGGCAAATCTGGAACGGTAAAGTTGTCATTAACATAGAAGCCATCGGCAACACCACTTTTAACGACGGTTGTCCCAAGGATAAGTTGGAAGGACCCGTTTGCTGTGTAGAGTGTGCCTTGTACATTTACACTTGAACCGATGGGAGCTGTACCCGTAGGTGTTAACTGCAGAATGGTTATACCAAGGTTTGTATTCTGTCCTGAAACTTCAAAGGGTAAAACGACCGCGGCAGCTGCAATAAGCACCAAAATAGAAACTGCAATACCTTTGTTCAAACCTCAAGCACTTCCAATCAGATAGCCTTCCATTACTACGCCTCATGATTTAACAAAGAGAAGGATTTTAAACTTTACCTTTTAACATTTAGAAAAGATAGAAGTTGGTCAAGAAACAGATGAGAGTTTTCTAAGCAGAAAAACTGTCCTGTGGGACATTACTTTTTAGAGAGCACATATTTAGTGTTAAACAAAATACGGTGTCCAATTTGGCAACTCCTGAGTCTTCGCTTTTAGGTGCCTTGAAAAAGCAAAAATACCATTTGATAGGCAACCACTCTGCTGTAAAAAGGTGCAAATGGCTATTCGAATCTCTAGTTAATGGCAGAGTGTGCTATAAGCAAAAGTTCTACGGAATCCAGTCTCATAGGTGCATCCAAATGACTCCTTCGCTTTACTATTGCACACAGCAGTGCCTGTTTTGTTGGAGGGCGCAAAGTGGAGACATGCAAGTTACATGGGATGAGATGAAAAACCCAAGCAATGATACACCTGAACAAATTGTTGCCGGTTGCTTTAAAGCGCAGGATAAAATAATCAGCGGCTACAAAGGCAATCAAAAAGCCGATTGGCGCAAATTTCAAGAAGCACAAAGACCTAAACATGTAGCCATAAGCTTAACCGGTGAACCCACCCTCTACGAGGCATTAGGTGATTTAATCGGTACTTTCCATAGCAAGGGTTTAACGACTTTTCTGGTTTCGAATGGCAATTTACCCAACAAACTCTCCAGCCTTAGCCAAGAACCCACCCAACTATACGTTTCGCTCTGCGCTCCCAATGAGCATGTCTTTAAACGAGTGTGCCGACCTCAATTCCCAAGCGCGTGGACAAAACTCAATCAAACCCTTGAGTTGTTACCAAGTTTTAGGTGTCCAACTGTGCTCCGGATGACTTTGGTAAAGGATCGCAATATGGAAATGGTGGAAGATTATGCTAAACTTGTCGAGAAAGCAAACCCCACTTATATCGAAGCTAAAGCGTACATGCATATAGGTTTTAGCAATTTGAGGTTAGGTTTTGATGCTATGCCTTCGCATTGCCAAGTTCAAGAGTTTGCAAAACAGCTTTCGAAAAAAACAGGTTACAGAGTTTTAGATCAAGCACCCGAAAGCAGAATAGTTCTTCTGAGCAGATTGGACAAGGCGATTCAAGTTTCTGCTAAATAACTGATTGGCTAAAATTGAAATGGTCTTACATAAGGCAAATAGAAAGAATTATACGGTCAATAATAGTTATCAAGGAATAACTCAATCCAAATGAGGTATTAGTCTTATCAATTCGAATTAGCGCCATTCAGGTTAAAATTCTCAAAGAGTTAATTGCTGATGGACGAAAAAGCGTTAATGAAATTGCCAGAAAAATAGGCGCAAGCAGAGAAAACGTAAAAAGTAATTGTCAAAAATTGGAAAAGTTAGGCATAATCAAAGGAGCAACAATCCATATTAATTACAAGCTTTTTGGTTTCGAGGCAGTAGCAAACATTTTAATTACTGTTGAGCCAGAACAGGCAGACCAGCTGCTTGAATACTTGAAAGGAGTACCAGAGGTCTATGCCTCTTACACCAGAGGAATCAAAGACAAAATAGGCATTATTATAATTCTCAGAACTCTCGAACAATTGAACACTATTAAAGATAACATAAAAGGCATGTTTTCTATTTTTGAAATGAAAACTATCATCTGGACAGATGTGAGGGAGATGAACGAAAACTTGACAATAACTGATGATAATCGAAAAAAGACCATAGAACCAAAGAGTAATCAAACGAAAACTAATTTTTCGAAGATCATAATTGATGAATTAGACCAAAAAATAGCAGACGCACTCGCCAAGGATGGACAGGTATCTATGCATTTGCTAGCAAAAGAAATCGGTATCTCAACTGCGGCTGCCAAAAGAAAATATGAAAGGCTAAAGAATATTGGCGCATTAAAAGTAACAATTCAAATCGACCTTACTAAGATTGGTTATCAGGCATTTTGCATTTTCTTTATAGTTGCCTCTGAGAAAGAAGGGTCACAAATAATCAAGAAAATTAGTGCAATACCTGACGTCATAAGTATAATGAAAACAACCGGTAATTATGATTTTGAGATATATGCAATGATTCAGAATTTGGAGCAATTACTATATATCCAAGAAGAGATTGGAAGAATCGAAGGGATAAATAACCTAGAAACCGACATATCGAGACTGTTGTTTGATAAATGGCCCTCTCCAAAACAATATATTTCCACGTTCTAAACGAAATGACTCGCGCTATTCAATATTCACTCCGATATTGCTAGAACCTGAATTACCTGACAAAAAATAAACTCAAATTGCAAAAGTGTTGAAAATAAAATTGAAACTTTTGCCTAAAATTAACGAGCTTGACGCGAAAATACTTAGAGAGCTATTTAAAGAGGGACGAATGGGTTATGATGATTTAGCCAAACAATGTGATACTTCGATAAACAAAATTTGGAAAAGATACAAGGCTCTGGAGAAAAAAGGCGTCATAAAAGGAGCGACAACTCAAGTCAATTTTGGACATTTAGGCTATGCTGCTCTGGCTACGTTGCTCATAACTGTAGATGCTCAGCAAATAGAGAAAATAATGGACGCAATAAAGACGATAAGTGAGGTCCGTGCCTACCGACAATACAATAGCGTTTACAATATTAGAGCAGTTACAACGCTGCAAAATTTAAATGAATTGGATCGAGTCAAGCAAATAATAAGACAAAGACTCCCAATAGTAAATTTAAAAACCTATTTATGGACAAGTGTCAAAAACATTCCTGAAAATCTGAA
>Ga0315540_10000004_pt1 | contig 103358 bp, 87 predicted proteins | sample SalMarSW160110MG_FD_203677 | JGI IMG/M metagenome (GOLD analysis project Ga0315540, IMG submission 203677) | Salt marsh sediment microbial communities from the Plum Island Ecosystem LTER, Massachusetts, United States - Salt Marsh Sediment SW1601-10 ...
CAGCGATATGTATTCCAACCAAAAAATTTCCATTATCTAATTTTTCGATAGACAAAGCATCATCAAAATCTTTTGCATCCTCAGGATCTATAGTAAATGTAACTTTATTTCTGAAATCTATCCTGTTCTTTAACTCTTTATCTGTAATTCCCTCAGAGAGAAAATCTGCCTCATTAAGCACTGACTGTGGAAATTTGTACGGCAGGTTAAATTCCCTCACGAGTGAAAGTATTTCAGCATCTCTTGAACCTGCTTCGCCGATAACCTCGATTACCTCCCCTTCCGGATTCAGCATTGATGAATCCCAACAAAGATTACCGACAATTACTTTATTTCCAACTTTTGCACCATTGAGTTTTGATTTATCTATATATATATCGCGATGTATCTTAGGATCATCGGGTTTCAGGAAATAAAATGATTTGGATTTTTTTAGCGTGCCAACGAATTTTTCTCTTTTCCTTTTTACTACATTAATTACCTGGCCTTCCAAATTTTTTCTTTTCTGTTGTGCAAACAAACCAATTTCAACGGTATCGCCATCAAAGGCTGGGCCAAGGTTTCTTGATGCAACAAAAATATCACCAGCAGATTTACTTTTTAAAATAACAAATCCATACCCCCCCTCTTTAACTTCAAGCTTGCCTGTTACAGTATTTGATTCAGGTGTTGAATTATATTTATATCTTTTCCCTGATTTTGTCAGAAATCCCTCTTTATAGAGAGAATTAAGTAATGCTTTCAAAGAACTATACTCATGTTCAGTAATGATATTTAATCTTTTAGCAATTTCTTTGCTTTTAAATTGTCTGCCGGGATTTCTTTTAAAGAACGCAATGATTTTATTTTTCATCAAAATTCAAACTGGTATTTTAGTCCTAGTTCATTAATCATTTCGCTGGTATTATTTGTTTCCGTGATAGCTTCCTTTCGTTCAAGTCTTAAAAATAATTTCTGAAAAAACGGATACTCAATTTTAACATTGGCTCTGGTTAAATCTGAGAAAACGTCTGTCGTACCGCCAATAGTGTATCTGAAATTATTAACCCTGCCTGAAAGATTAAATTTTGTGTAAGTACCAACTTGTCTTAGTTCCAGTCTCCTGATATAATCTCCTGCATATGAATTTAAAAATCCACCCAATAATGAACCCGCTAACGATGATGCGGTGCCAGCCAGTGCACTATTTTGTGAAGAACCGGAAGTGAAACCACCCTGAGGAGCTAAAAACTGACCTGTTAAAATAAAAGTAACGGCATCTGAAGCTGACTTCGTCTTATCGGGAATATCATTGTCAATATTATCAGAGCCGTAATAAACTGCAAGATTATCGCTATTATTTATAAAACTCTTACCCAACTCTTTAAGCGGACCTTTTAATTTCAGCTTTACGGCGACTTCAACTTCGTTCGAGGATCTACTTGAATCAGCAGTAAGCGGATAGTAATAATTTGTATACGTAGCAACTATATCTAAATATGGATTTGCTAAATCATTTTCAAAACGTACGGTTCCTTCCGCTTGAAATGTCTTCGTAAGAAATTCTAAAGTTGAACCATCCATAAGTTTAAGAGCCCCAATAGCTGATGTACGACCGCCAATATGTTGATATTTAAAATCACCGTTTAAAACTGTTGTTAAAATCTGGTTATATTCCTTATCCAGTATGAAAGTGATTTTTGCTTCCCTTTCTATACTGGCATTAATAGTATAATCAAATTTACTTTGCACAGCCGGGCCTACCCTAACGCTTGCACTTCTTTGCTGTGATAAAGCAATGAGGTTTTCAAAATCTATTTCATTATTCAATTCCTTCGTTGTATCCTGTACATATTTATAAACAAAATTGTTGTAACTATTTTTATATCCTCTCTGCGATTGAGGAAATGTAAGGTCAGCGCTTATAACATTTAAAGGTGCTTTTAAATATGCCCCTGTAGGATTAAGGGAAAATTCAAGTCTTCCGTTTGTAGCAACGACAAGATCTCCATAAAGATTAGGACTTGCTGCTTTCGAAGATTCGCTTAATATTTTAAGCTGTCCATTTAAATAAACCTCAGATGAAGTTAAATCAAAATTTTCAAGCTCGGCCTTTCCGTTGCCAATAAGAGTACCACCATTTATTGTTCCCTCCACATTCTGAATAAACAGACTATCTAATGTAACGGAATGTCCATCAATATTTATTTTCAAGCCTGTATTATATTCCAGGTTATTTGCCACCGCAATAAATCCACCTCTATTTATATTTATATACCCGTGAGGATCTGGCTCGGTTAATGATCCCTTTACATCAAGATTAGCAGAAAGAAATCCGCGTGCTCTACTTATTTGTGGAAAGAGGCTACCAAAGACACTCAAATTAAATTCATTCGCTAAAAGTCTTAGATCCATATTATTTGTATCTAACAAACGATCCTCTATACCTGTAAAAGTAAGATCAATTGGAATATTGCCCCATATCTTTAACAAAGGATTAACTTTAGTATGTAATGAATCTAAAAAATATGCATTTAGATTTACGTTTTTGTTTTCATATATCCAATCAGAAGTTAAATAACCTAATTTTCTATCTTTAAATGAAACACTGTCTACATTTAGTTGCATTTTTATTGTGGGATCCAGATAGTTCCCATTAATAGTAGCACTCAAATTAATATCTGCTACAGGGCTGTTTACAGCTTTTAACTCTGCAAAGTTGGAAGATAAGTCTTTACCTCTAAAATGATTCAGCGTTAATAACAAATCCTGATTGCCGTTCCTGAGCAAATTTCCTTTCAATTTTAAGCTAGCTTGGTTCCTTATCATTTCAAAATCGTCAACAGTGATTTCATTATTTGAAACCGAAAACTTTAGATTATTTTTATTATATATATTAAAATCATTATAAACTATACCAAGTGAGTCCAGATCGAAATATGCCATGCTTTTTGTAAAGTCGACATCACCTTGCATCCTTGCAAATAAATAATTTTCCAGCCCTGCAGAAAACTTAACTTTTGCTTTGCTTTTATTTAATGAGAGATTCAAAAGAAAATTATGGACATCGCTCCCAGTGTAAACTCTCTTAGTATTTATATTAACTTTTGCTGAAATATCATCCAAACTTTTTGCATAAAAATCATTTGTAAAGTCAAAATCAAGATCAAGCTTGGATAGGAAAAAGACATTTTTTGAACCCCAGAGTCTTATATACTCAAGGTTAGAATTAACTAAAATATGTACGCTATCATCCTTATTGTAAATTTTGCCTTTAATGTCTCCGTCCACGTCCAGTCTGCTCTTATTGAGAAATATTGTGATCAGTTTAAAATCCTTAAATTTAATATCAAAAGTAAATTCATTGTTCTGATCTATGCCACTAAATCTCACATTCTCAGTTTTATTTCTTAAATCCGTTAACTTTCTATCTTCAGATATGTTAGCAACAACCGTGTCACGACCAGCAATCTGATTAATTTTTTTATTGCTAACCTCACTCAGTAAGTTTGTTTCACCAACCAATAAGGAAATAGTTTTGGGAAGTGAAAATTTTCCGTTTAAGGAAACGTCAGCTAAATCTGAGGTAATCTTTACTGATTTCTGGCCTTTATCAGAGCTAATAATATTAAATGTAGCCTCACTACTATCAATCTTCACTCCGTTCATTACAGAATTATTTACAACCATTCTCAGATAAAGATTCAGATTATCAGGATCCAGATTTTGACCAGTTCCGTTCACATAAAAATTAAGATTACCCCTGTTTACTGTATCTTTAAATACTTTAGAATAATTAAGATTTTTTATTCTTCCCTCTATATCGTAACCGGGGTTTTCCTCATTTGTAAAATCAAAAATTCCTGTCAGTAAAATTGAAGAGGTATCAGAGTTCACTTTCAAATTATATAAAATGTTTTTCTTATCAGCATTCACAAATAATTGTAAACTATCCGTCTTGATACCTTCGATAACCGAGCCGTTAGCTGAGAAAGATAATTTTGCTTTAAGATTTTGCGGGGTTGAGCCTTCACCGTTAATGCGCCCGGTTGAAATAAACCTGGTTTGTAAACCCACAATCGGAGCGAAATTAAAATTGGCTGTAGAAAAATTCAGATCATATTTTATAAGCGGTTTTTCAAAATTAGCATTCCCGTTTACATACAGATCACCCGAAGGAGTACTCAAATAAATTTTTGTTCGGAAGTCCAGAGGTTTGCCGTCAAAATTAAGAGTATCAATTTTTACAATGCCAAGCTTTTCATATTCAGGAATTTTTTCATTGGGTAATAATTTTACTACATCCGGTTCATTAATCACTGAATTATAAAAATCCATTTTTAGTTTCAGTTTATCCGGTGAATCTAAATTATAAATCCTCCCTTTTGTATTTACATGTGTGTTAAGATAATTGACATACAATTCACGAACCGAAATATCATCCATTACACCGGAAACTTTTGTTTTTACTTCTGCATTGCCAATAGAATTTTTGAAAACCGGTACAAAATTGCCAAGATCCTGAAGATTAACATTTGCTTCTAAATTAGCAGTGACTTGTGATTTCTTAAGATCAGATGAGTTTGTTTTTTCAAAAATATTATGACCCTTCATTTGACCGTTTACATTAATTTCGGAATTTGCAGTGAGAATTTTTAAACCATTGGCTTGAAGTCCATCTTTTGATGCTCTAAGCTTTCCTGAAATACTTTTCAAGTCAAAGTGGCTGAGGTTGGGAGTAAAGGATAAATGGCGTAAATCAGCCGAAAAATCATCCTTTGAAATGTCAATGACAGCAACAAGTTTAAGATTAATGTTTCTTGCCCTGAAATCACTCAGGTTTAAGGAATCATAAACTGCCGTGCTATTAATATTCTTATAATTTTGAAAAGTAAGATTCACATTATTTAATAATAGATCAGATACAACAATCCTAAAAGGGAAAGTAGACGAAGTTGTGTCATTAGATGTTGACTTGGCCAATCTTGAAATATTCAACATGCCGGTACTGTCTTCAATAAACCTGACATCAGCATTCGATATAGAAATTTCCCTAAAGTGAATCATCTTTAAGAAGATTGCCAGAGGGCTGGTTTTTATTTCAATTCTTTGTGCATTTAATAAAGTATTATTATCAACTGTCACAACCGTGTTGTCTAGAATAACAGTTGTAAAAATTGTTCCTTCTAGTTTTGCAATTGAAATTTTTCCGTTTATAGAATCATTAACCTTTTCAACAACATAATTTCTCAATTTATCCCTAAAGAAGGCTGTCTGACTTATTGCAAAAAATATCATGAATAATACCAATAATACTATTCCGGCATAAAGAAATACATTTACTGTCTTTTGAAGAGGCGTTCTTTTCTTTTTGGTATTTTTTTTCTTTTCTTCCAATAGGAGTGACTCTTTTACTTTCTACACTTAGTAACTTAACTAACTAGAAACAAATTTAAATATTACTCATCTTTATAAAGGCTGAGTATTTTTTGAATAATTTTTGAAGTTGACTGTTCATTGACAAATTTAATATTTTTTACTTCGCCCCCATTTTTAATTACTGTTTCTCTGCCTTCAATTTTATCAAGTTCCCAATCTGCGCCTTTGACAAGTACATCAGGAATAATAACATCAATAAGCTTAGCGGGTTTATTTTCATCAAACAAAACAACATAATCGACAGGCTTGAGGTTTGCAAGAATTATAGCTCTATCATCCTGATTAATGATTGGCCTTTTATCACCTTTTATATTTTTTACGGATCTATCACTGTTTAAACCTACAATAAGAACATCTCCAAGTGCTCTTGATTTTGCCAAATAATCAACGTGGCCGGAATGCAGAATATCAAATACCCCGTTTGTAAAAACCACTTTTTTCTTTTCCAAGCGGAACTGTTTTCTTATTTCTACGATTTCGTCCCACGTTTTAATTTCATTCATTTCAGAGTTCTTTGCTTACTGTGTCAAATAATTTGCCCAGCTCTATGGGAATTATGCCAACTTCTTCACAAACTATTCCTCCCGCATAATTTGCAAGATATGAAGCTTCAAGAATATCAGCTCCTGCTGCCAATGCCATTGTTAAAGTTGAAATAACTGTATCCCCCGCCCCGGAAACATCTGCTACTTTTCGTGCCTTTGTTCCCATTTTCTTTGTATCTTTTCCCTTTTCAAAAACAGCAATACCGTCTTCACCAAGTGTCAGCAATAAGTATTTTACATTTATTTTTTCCAATATCTTTTTCCCTGCTAAAGTTATATCTTCATCAGATCTTATTCTCATTCCAAGTACATCTTCAGCTTCTTTCCTATTAGGTTTAAAAACCGTTACATTTTTGTAATGAAAAAAATTATTGAACTTAGGATCAACAGTGATCAGAACCTTATTTTTATTTGCGAGCTGGATTATTTTTTCGATCAACGACGAAGTTAAAACCCCTTTATTATAATCCTGAAGAATAATTCCATCAAAATTTTCAATGTTTTTTTCAAGATAATCAACTACTTTCATCTGAACTTTTCTCCCGAGATAGTCCTTGCTTTCCTTATCTATCCTTACAACGTGCTGACTATCTGCTATCACTCTGGTTTTTGCTGTTGTGGGCCTTTCTTCATCAATGATTATCCCTTCCTCAGAAATATTTGCTTCTGTAACCAGTGATTTAAAGATAGTCCCGTAATTATCATAGCCAATTACGCCTACCGGAAAAGGAATTCCACCTAACTTTAAGATATTTAACGCAACGTTTGCGGCACCACCGAACCTGTAAAATTCATTTCCCACCTCTACTACCGGTACCGGAGCCTCTGGAGAGATTCTTTTAACATCGCCCCAGAAATAACAGTCTAGCATCATATCTCCGACAATGGCAATTTTCAAGTTTTTAAAATGATTTTTAAGCGTGCTAAGTCTTTTAACAGAAAGATTTACCATAAATCGTCCAAAAGTGAAAATTTAATTGATTAAGATAATGATAAATTAAATGCCTGAAAAGGAAGAATATTTGAGACTTTACTACGGGTTTTTGTAAAGCTTAAGAAGATACGATCATTTAGTAAAAAATTATTTTTTCTTTTTTTCGGACCTTTTTAAGGACCAGTGTGCAAGGGGATTATCTATTCTTATTTTATACAATCCGCTATCTGTTCCAACCCACATCGAAGTACCATCAAAATACATACAGAGAATCTGCCGGGTGTTTAGGTCAATAGAGTTAATTCTGGGAGATAAAACATTTTCCGTTTTTCTGTCAATTAGTGCAAATCCTCTTCCATAATCTTTTTTACCTTCGCTGCTAAAAGTATAAACCCCGGCCCAGATCTTATTACCAGTTTGTGCAAGACAATAAATACCGTTTGCAACAAGCCCATTATTTTTCGAGATTCTATCCCATCCTAATTTCCTGTCATACCTGTAAATACCGCCAACATTGAAATTAGGTTGATCTTTCGTAATAAACTCATCAGTTGCAAACCAAATATGATCTTCGTCAAATAAAATATCAGGGATTGAGACAGCATCACCATCACCGTTAAATCCATTTTCTTTATCGTTCAAAAATCTCCAGGCAGATTTATCTTCATAATTCATTGATTTATCATAAATGTGTACTCCGGCTTCTGTCCCGAACCATACCAGACTATCACCGTCAAGCTTTATTGTTTTAAAATTGTTTGTTTTGCTATCATTGTTCTCAGTTAGATCAATATCCTTATAATGATTCCTTCTTACATCAAGCCTGGTGAGATTTATAAATCTACCAATCCACAAAACATTCTGATTAGGATCGTAACATAATGTCCGGATCCAGTTGCCCATTTCACCACCCTGTGCAAATTTTCTTTTTCTCCACTGAAGTCTCCTAAAATCGTAAATAAATAAACCTTCAACAGTTCCTCCCCATAAATAATCTTTGTTGACTGCAATTGTATAAAAAAAGTCAGAGTCCGAGTTTTGATTTTTGGTAGAAAAATTGAACCACTTTTCATCCTTAATAGAATAGCGATAAATTCCCTGTCCATAGGTTGCAAACCAGATATAATCACCTTCTTTTTTAATAGCAGTGACCATAGCATTCTCAAGAAAAGATTCTATTTGAACCTGAGGAAAAGATATTATTGATAATAAAGTAAATAAGAGGAGAGTTAAGAGAAGTTTTTTCATTTTAAAAATTTTAGTGAAAGAAATAGTTCAAAAAAAATTCTTGTTTACCTAAAAAATCAGGTCCATTCAAAATGTTTTTAATAACTTTCTTCCTTAGATGGAAACTTTCCAGCTTTTATGTCATCTATATATGACTTAACTGCTTCGTTTATTACATCAGCTAATTCTGCATAATGCCTAACGAACCGGGGGTGAAAATCAACATTGAGACCGAGCATATCCGGGGCTACCAAAATTTGCCCGTCACAATCAACACCAGCACCTATCCCAATTGTAGGAATATCAATTGATTCCGTAATTCTTTTTGCAAGAGAGGCAGGAATTTTTTCCAATACAATCGCAAATGCACCTGCTTCCGCAACCGCTTTTGCATCATTAAAAATTTCTTCGCTTTCTTCTTTTGTTCTACCTCTCTCTCTATAACTTCCAAATTGGTGGATACTTTGTGGCGTTAACCCAACGTGTCCCATAACCGGGATCCCTTCACCCGTAATTTTTCTAATTGTTTCAGCTACTCGTTGGCCTCCTTCCATTTTAACCCCACCTGCCAGAGTTTCTTTCATAATTCTACCGGCATTCCGAAATCCCTCATCTATACTTAATTGATACGACATAAAAGGTAAATCTGTAACTACCATAGCCCTGTCGACTCCTCTAGTAACCGCTTTTGTGTGATAGATCATATCGTCCATTGTTACAGGCAGAGTTGTCTCGTGTCCCTGAAAAACATTTGCTAATGAATCACCGACCAAAACCAGATCAATTCCGACTTCATCTATAATTTTAGCCGTGATAAAATCATATGCTGTAAGAGCAGCAATTTTAATTCCCTTTTTCTTCAAAAGAGATAAAGTTTTTGTGGTTACACGTTTGACTTCTTTTTCAGTGCTCATTTAATACTCTTATATAATTTACTACTGAACAATTTCAAATTTGGTATTTAACGATGTCTCAAATTTAATTTCGAATCCTCTTGCAATTGATTCTGTTAGATAGTCATAATTTATATTTTCATTTAATATAGATCCAAGATCTATAGTGGTATTTTCAATTTCAGCTCTGAGTTTTTCAGGATTTCTAACATTTAGATAATTTACAATATTTAAATGATAAGTACCGCAAAGAATCGAGCCGTGTTGAAGAATTGTGTTTTTCAGCTTTCTCTGAGCACTACCAACCAATTTTTTGCCCGAATATTTTAATTCACTTTTTGCAGGCACGGCGAAACAAATCGTGCTTTTTTCTTTTTTATAAAATGTATTAAAATTCGGCTGGTTGTTTTCTAACTCAATTTTATTAAGTTTTGAATTATAAATTTTTAACCCTTCAAGTAAAGCCAAGTTTATTTTATGATATAGTTTTCTTGCAGACAAATTTTCCGAAACAGGAAGAATTACAGAATATGTTAATTCTTCAGAGTGAAGAATCGCCCTGCCACCTGTTGGTCTCTTAACAACATCAATATTATCTTTAACCACTTTAGAGAGACTAACAGATTCGAAATTTTGGTTTGTACCTAAAGAAATACAGTAAGGCTGCCATCGATACAAACGCAAAACAGCTTCACCAAGTTTTATATTTCTTGCAAGGTCAACATCATAATCCATATTGAACTTACCATTATTAAAACCTGTATTAACAAACTGCCACCTCATTTGCCAATTAACCCTCTTTTACTTTTTCCAATAAATTCTAAGATAGTGTCGACATATTTATTATTGAATTCTGACTTAACTTTTGATACCGCCTGACTGACATTTAAAGTTTTATCATAAATTAAACTATAAACTTTCTTTAGAGTTTGAATATCATCATTTGAAAAACCTCTTCTTCTTAATCCAATTATGTTTAAGCCGGAAAATTTTAGAGGCTCTCCCGCAGCTAAAATAAAAGGAGGAACGTCTTGCGGAACCCTGTAGCCGCCACCAATCATCGAATGCTGGCCAATATGAACAAATTGATGTACTGGTGTCAGACCGCCAATTATAACATAATCTTCTATAATTACATGGCCTGCCAGCTGAACGGCATTGGCAAGTATACAATTATCACCAAGAACAACATCGTGCGCAACATGAGAATAAGCCATAAGCAGACAGTTTTTACCTATTCGAGAAAATCCTGTTTCCTTTGTGCCGCGATGAAGAGTAACATATTCATGTATAACGCAGCCGTCACTAACATAAAAATAAGATTCCTCGTTGTTGAATTTCAAATCTTGAGGTGTGTGCGCAATTGAAGCAGCCTGGTGAATTGTAACTTTGTTCCCGATCCTTGCCCCGTTATAAATTACCACATGAGGTCCGATCTTACAATCATTTCCTATCTCAACATCATCTTCAACAATTGAATAAGGCCCAATGCTGACGTTGTCCGCTATTATTGCTTTCTTGCTGACTATTGCAGTGGGATGAATTTGCGTCATTTAAAAATTATTTTCTTTTTTATCCTCTCTGTCAACTATTCCAGCCATAAAATCAGCTTCGGCAACAAGCATATCATTTACAAACGCTTTACCACTCATTGTAACAATTTTACTTTTTTTATTCCCCATTACTATTTCGAGATAAAGCTGATCTCCGGGAACAACAGGCTTCCTGAACTTCGCATTATTTATTTGCATAAAGTAAACAAGTTTCTCTTCAGGGTTAGGAAACGAATTCAACAATAAGACACCACCAGTTTGTGCCATTGACTCAATTATCAAAACACCGGGCATTATTGGTTGTCCCGGAAAATGCCCTTCGAAGAAAGGTTCGTTAATTGTAACAGATTTTACGCCTATGACTTTTTTATCCATCTCAAGATGAATTATTTTATCAACCAATAGAAATGGATAACGATGAGGAAGAACTCTTTGAATGGCATTTACATCAAAGACAATTCCTTCCTTTTTAACAAACTGAAATTTTTTTACTAATTTTTTCTGTTGATAAAGTTTTCTTATCTGTTTGGCAAATTCTACATTTGCTTTATGGCCTGGTCGTGCTGCCAGTATTTGTGCTTTTATAGGAGCTCCAATTAATGCAAGGTCACCTATAAGATCAAGAAGTTTGTGGCGAACAGGCTCATTCTTAAAACGAAGTTCCTTATTATTTAGTATTCCGTTTTTTCCGATGGTAACTCTGTCTTTAATACCTATTTTTTCCCTGAGTTCTTCCAGCTCTTTTTCATTTAAATTGTGATCAATAATCACTACAGCATTATCAATATCTCCGCCTTTAATTAATCCTGAGTTTGCAAGTAATTCTACCTCGCTCAAAAAACAAAAAGTTCTTGCAGGAGCAAATTCTTTTACAAATTCTTTTTCAAGATCAAATAATCCTGTGTGTTGGCTTCCTAAAGCCGGGTTTTGGTAATCCACCATTACAGTTACCCTATAATTATCAAGAGGAAGAGCAACAATATCTATTTGATTTTCTTCATTATGATACATTACCGTTTCATCTATTATAAGATAATCTTTAGGTGCTTCCTGCTGAACGAATTTAGCATTTTTTAAAACATCCACATAAGGCATCGCACTACCATCACCAACCGGCGGTTCAATTCCATGAAGCTCAATAATTAAATTATCTATCTGAAGTCCCACAACAGCTGCAAGCACGTGTTCGACTGTATGTACTCTTGCCTCTCCAAATGCTAAAGTTGTCCCTCGTGAAACATCAACTACATAATCTGCATTTGCAGGAATTTCAGGTCTATTGGGAAGATCGACTCTAACAAACTTAATACCATAATTTTCAGGCGCCGGTTTGAAAGTCATTTTGCAGGAGGTTCCCGTATGCAATCCAATACCGGACATTGAAACTTCGTGTGCGATGGTTCTCTGTGATTCTAGCATTAATTAACCTGAAATTTGTTATCCAAAAAAATTAAAAGAATTTTTGTGAAAATGATTTTCAAAATACCAACATGAGCCCTGAAATACAATAAAAACAACAAGCTCTCAATACAAAACAACTTGCAAAAGCTGTTATTTATTTGATTTTGGGATTTCTTCCTGGAGAGTTTTGATTTGTTTTTCTAGTTCTTTTATCCTTTCAGCATAATCGGGCAGGTTTCTTAGATGTGCTTCCAGCCTAAGCGCAATACTTAACTCTTTAGCTGGGGAACCAAAATATTTACCCGGTTTCTTAATTGATTTTGAAATTCCTGACTGAGCAAATAAAATAGCATTATCTGCAATTTCTATATGCCCAACAAGACCGACCTGTCCAGCAAGTATACAGTTCTTCCCTACTTTTGTACTGCCAGATATGCCTGACTGTGAAGAAATTACTGTGTTTTCACCTACAGTAACATTGTGAGCAATCTGCACAAGATTATCAATTTTTACTCCACTTTTTATAATTGTCGAACCAAGTGAAGCACGATCAATAGTTACGTTTGCCCCAAGTTCAACATCATCTTCTATTACTACATTTCCAATCTGAGGAATTTTATGATAAACACCTTTTTCATCGGTATTAAATCCAAATCCATCGGAACCTATTACTGTACCGGGATGAATTACAGCTCTTTTTCCGATTTTACAATTTTCTCGCACACTAACATTTTGAAAAATTAACGATCCATCTCCAATTTCAACGTTGTCTGATAAAACAGTGTTATGAAAAATTTTAACACTTTTTCCTATTCTGCAACCTGCAGAAACAACAACATTTTTCCCAAATGCTGATCCTTTACCTATTTCTGCAGTAGGATGTACAAAGGCTGTTTTGTCTATTCCTTCAAGTGGAAATTTGGGTGTAAAATAACTTCGGATTAATGTAAAAAAAGCTTTTTCCGGAAATTCTACTTCTATGTAATTAATGTCGCTTCTTGATTTATCAAAACCGGTTTTAACAAGAATGGCAGAAGCTCTCGTTGACTGAAAATATTTTTCATATGCAGGATGATAGAGAAAAGTAAGCTCATCGTTTTTAGCTTCATCAATTTTTGCAAGACCGCTTATAATTGAATTCCCATTACCGGTAATTTTACCGTTAACCAAATCTGCGATTTCTTGCAGTTTAATTTTCATTTAATCTTTTAATGATTAATTCAATTTTAATTTATCAATTACAAGGGGTGTAATATCATATTGTTCTTTTGCATAAAGCAGAGTTACATCACTGGTTCTGTCAAAAACAAAATCAAGGTCTTGTTCCTGAGCAACTTCCTTTATAACACTAAAAACTTTGTTCTGTATCGGTTTCATTAATTCATCCTGTTTCTGGAACAGTTCTCCACGAGTTCCAAATTTTTGATCACGATAATTATTAATATCATTTTGCATCTTCGTAATTTCTGCTTCCATATCTTTCTTGGTTTCTTCAGTCATAATTAATTTTCTTCTTTCGTAATCATCTTTCTTAATAGCCAGATCAGATTCCATTTTTGCAAGCTCACTTTTCCAGGTGCGAATAAAGGTGTCAAGTTTCTGCCTAGCATCCTGAGCATCAGGGAGTCTATCAAAGATTGTATTTGAATCAACGTAACCGATTTTTAATTGTGCCGCTGAAAAGCCAGAAAAGATGTAAAGAAAAAATGCAATGAGTAAATATATTTTTTTCATCAGAACTCCCGTACTGTTAAAAAGACACAATTCAAACTATTAAATCTTTACCTAAACAGCGAGTCACTTTAAAATAATAAATTATTGATTCCTTTTTGAAGCATTACGCTTATAGGAATCAATAATTTTAATCAAAGTTTGTTAAAGCAAGAAAAACTATTTTGTAGTTCCGCGTTTCAGCTGGTCTAAAACTTTATAAGTAATATCAAAAGCAGGGTCAGCATAAAGTACAATTGCATCTCCTGCCTTATCCAGTACAAACTTCATGCCTTCTTCCTTTGCGACTTCTTCTATTGCCTTATAAACTTTCGCTTTTACAGGCCCGAAAATCTCTTCATTTTTCTTATAGATCTCTCCGTTGGGCTGTCCAAACTTTTCTTTTTTATAGTTATCTATTTCCTGCTGTTGTTTAAGAAGCTGTTGCTGTGCCGCAAGTTGCTTGTCTTCAGGCATAGTTTTGGCCTGTTTCTGATAATTAGCATAATCTTTTTGCAGCTTTGATGTCAGCGTGTCAATATGTGCACCCCATTTGTTTGTTAGGGCATCAAGATCACCCTGAGCTTTAATGGCTTCCGGAAACTGAGCTAGAATAGTCTGCGAATCAACGTAGCCTATTTTAAGCTGACCAGTTTGTGCAAAAATAAAATTACAGCCTAAAAACATTGCTGTGATTAATAACAGGTACTTTTTCACTTGTTTTACCTCACTAAATTATTTAAATAATTAATTAAAACCCTTTTCCAAATTGGAAATGGAAAGTCCATTTAGGTTGTGTTCCATCAACAATAGGTCTGTCAAATCCATACCCAAGATCAAAACCAATTAGACCTATAGGATTAATTAAAATTCTAGCACCAAAACCCGCTGATCTTCTCAAATCAAACGGATCGGTCTTTTCAAGATTAGCAAATACATTTCCAGCTTCAGCAAATGCAAGTACGTAAAAAGGAATAGGCTCCAACGTAACTGCAACCCTAAGTTCAGTTGTGTATCTCATCATCACACGCCCACCAAGAACCTGCCCACTTGAATTTTTAGGTCCGATTGATCGATCTTCATATCCTCTAAGAGGAGTTGTTGCGATCACAAGGCCATTACCTCCCATAAAAAAGAAATCGAAAGGATTAATATTTGTGTTAGCTTCAAGTTCTTTTATGTAACCGAGTTCGGCTATTGTATAAAGAGTAAACCTATGGGAGCCAAATAATCTTCTGTACCACTCCGAACTAAAATGAAGTTTATAATAGTCAACATTGCCAGGCAAAAACGGACCGCCTGAAATTTGACCGTTTAAACTTACATTCGATCCCTGTGAAGGAAAGATTGGATTATCAATATTTTTTCTGACTATCGTCGCACCCAGAGTATATTCGTTTGTCAATCCTGTAACGTAATAGCTTCCACCATTAATTACATCGTTCCTCTGGTACCTTAAAAATCCCTGCACTCTGAAAAAATCATCGGGCCATTTCAATCTTCTACCTAATTTTAAAGTTAAGCCGGTTTGCCTCAGGTCATAAATATATTGCTGTCGGGTATCAAATACTTCAAACCCTACAAGAGTTGGTGTGTTAAATAACCACGGTTCTGTAAATCCAAGAGAAAATGTTCTGTAAACACTTCCCACCCCAAATTGCCAGTTAAAGCTTAGTACTTGTCCTGCCCCCAATTTAAAAGGATTGGAAAGTGAAAAATTAGATAGTGTAACTCCTATAGCCCCACTGAATCCGAAAGCGCCGCTATACCCGACAGAAGCATTGAGAAAATCACTTGACTTTTCTTCTACGTGAAAAACAACATTGACTGTGCTGTCATTAACTAAATTTGTAGAAATACCCTCCGGTCCGTATAATTTTTCAACGTTAAAATATTTCAGGTTAGCAAGCTGTTGGACACTTCTCAGTAAAAGACCACGATTAAAATAATCCCCCGGGAAAGTGTAAAGTTCTCTTCTAATAACCTTATCCATGGTTTTAGTATTTCCCTCAATACCAACTGTGCCTATTTTAAACTGATTTTTTTCATCTACTCTAATGTTTATATCTACAGAATCTCCTGAGATTCTCGTTTCCGTAGGAGTTACATTAAACGTTAAATAACCATTATCAAGATAAAGCGAAGAAATATCCGACTGCTGTTCATTGCCGTGAAGATTTTTTTCTAGTTTATCATAATCATATATATCGCCCTTTTTAAGATCCAACCTTTGATTTAAAACATTATCAGGAAAAACAGTGTTACCTTCCCACGTAATATTTCTTACAAAATATTGCGGACCTTCGTAAACATTAATAATTACTTTTACATCTTCTTTGCTATTTGAATAAACCAATGAATCTCCAAGAACTTCAGCATCACGATATCCTTGTGATTTATAAAAATCGGTAATCTTTTTTTCATCTTTTTTTAATTTTTCAGGATTAAATTTTGAGCCCTGCCAGAACTTCCACCATTTGGCCTCGTGGATATCATCCATTTCCCCTTTTAAATCACCGTTATCAAAATGTTTGTTGCCGGTAAACTCTATATCTCTGACTGTTATTTGATTGTTTTCTGTTATGTTTATTTTTAAAAGAATTCTATCTTTAATCCTATCAATTAAATTCGAATATACCTGCTCGGCTTTGTTGTAGTGAAGTTTGTATTCATCTGCTAGATCTTTTTCATTTTGCCAAGTTGTCACTATTTCATCTTCAGATGTGTCAGCCCTGAAATATTTAAAATATTCAATATCGACTATTGCATTTAAATAACCGTCATCTTCATACAACTTAAGAATGTTTTGCTTTAACCTTGCAACATCTTGTGGTTTTAAGATTTGGCCTCTGATAAAAGTAATTTTATCTTCTATTTTACTGTCGCTTAATTCATCATTTCCTGATATAACGGCTTTCTCGAACCTTGAATATTCTTTTACCTTAATCAAAAGAAAAACACCGTCGCTGACTTGTTTGTCTATTAATATTTGTACATCGGAAAAAATACCTAGAGCATAGATTTGTCTGATTGCATTTACTGTCTTATCACCCAACTGAATTTCACCATCGACTTTAAGACCACTATTAGCAATAATAGTACTTGCGTCAGCGGATATATTCCCTTCAACTGTAATTCCTAATATTTTATAACTGGTTCTGGATACTTGTGTATAAGAAATTGTAGAGAAAAACAACAAAGAAAAAACAGTCACATATTTAGACAATCTCTTTGGGGAGGTTTGAAACATTCTTTAAGCCTTTTACATTCTTTTTTAGTTGATCACTTAGTTTTCCGAATCTTCTTTCTCTTTTCTGAAAATTTTTAATTGCTTCATACAAATCCTTTTTCCCAAAGTCAGGCCACAGCACGTCCGAAATATAAAATTCAGTATATGCTATTTGCCATAATAAAAAATTACTGACTCTGAATTCTCCACTAGTTCTAATTAGAAGATCCGGATCAGGAATATTTTTTGTAGTTAAGTGGTCAGCAACACACTTTTCATTTATTTCATTAGCAGAAATTTCGCCCGATGATACAAGATTTGTTATCTTTTTAATTGCCTCAAGAAGCTCCCACCTGCCGCTATAGCTTAATGCAAGATTAAGTGTCATCTTCTTGTTGTTTTTAGTCTTCTCAATAGCTTCAAATAATTCATGCTGTACTTCACCAGGCAAAGAGTTAACATTTCCAATAGTCGTTAGCTTTATGTTATTTTCATTTAACTCACCGACTCTTTCCTTTAAGCTTTTCAGGAGAAGTCTCATCAAAGTAGAAACTTCCTCTTTAGGCCTATTCCAATTTTCTGTCGAAAAAGTGTAAAGAGTCAGGTATTTGACTCCCAGTTCAGCACAGGTTTCAGTGATTTCTTTTACTGTATCAACACCACGTTTGTGCCCTGCGACACGAGGAAGTCCTCTTTTTTTTGCCCACCTTCCGTTCCCATCCATTATTATTGCTATATGAACAGGGATTTCACCAGATTTTTTTAGTGCTTCCTGAAGTTTTTCATCGGATTGCGACTCAGTTTTACCCACATTCTTACCCAAAATTTGATAAAGCGTGTAAAATTAACCCTATAACGCTTTAATGTCAAGATAACTAAATGTTTGGTTTACTTATAATTACTAAAGTTCACCCATTATTTTTTTCAAAAATATGATGCGTTTTTAGTGAAGAAAAGGTAAAAACCGAGAGTAAAAAAGTAGTTTTCGAATTATAAACTTTTGTAGAGTTAAAGAGGCAGGTAAAGTACCTGCCTCAAAAAGTTTGAAGAATTACTTTCCACCTTTTTTACTGAAATCTGGATAAGGCGGTGGTGGTGGAATTTCAGGGGTGTGTTTCTTTAACTCTTGTTTTACAACTTCAATGGCTTTATCCAGCTGATCATCAATTCCCTGATAGACTCTTGCCGGATCATTATAAACTTCTATATCAGGGTCAACACCGTAACCTTCCATTATCCATTTTTGCCCCTTCAGATCGTAACGCGAGAATTCAGGTTTCCTCAAATATCCACCATCCATTAATGGAAGTGAACCGCGGATACCGACAACTCCACCCCATGTTCTCATTCCGATTACCGGTCCTAACTTATCATGTTTAAATCTGTAAGTAAAGATATCACCATCGGATGCTGAAAATTGGTCTGCTAAAAGAACTTTAGGTCCCACCTGCATACCACCTGGATCGTAACTTGGTGCTGTGTTTCTTGCAATGTCAATCATCACAGCTTCTCTTCGTAATCTTTCAATTATCATCGGAGAAACATTACCGCCGCCGTTTCCACGAACATCTATTATTAATGCTTTCTTTAAAAGTTGCGGATAAAAATGTTTTACAAACTCATTCAATCCTTCAACTCCCATATCAGGTATATGAATATAACCGACTTCCCCATTGGTTGCTTTGTTTACTTTTTCGATGTTACCTTCAACCCAGTTGTAGTAGTCAAGCTTGTGCTCGTCTGCAATCGGAACTACAACTGTCTCATGACTTCCTTCCATTGAAGGTTTTGAGCTAACGGTCAATCTAACCTGTTTATCTGCTTTGTCAACTAACGAAGTGTATATATCGTTCATCTCGTTGGTTGGTTGCCCATCAACTGCAAGGATGTAATCACCTTCTTTTACATTAACGCCTACTTCTGTTAAAGGTGAGCGGACATTTTTATCCCAGTTTTCTCCTTTTAGTATTTTTTCAATTCTGTAATAACCTGATTTATCTTTTTCGATCCTTGCACCAAGCAAGCCCAGATTTATTCTTTCCGGTTTTGGATAATCTCCTCCACCTACATAAAGATGTCCAGAATTTATTTCCCCGATCATTTCACCTATTATATACGTAAGGTCCTGTCTACAATTAACGTAGGGAACCAGCTGAGCGTATTTTTCTTTGATTGATTTCCAGTCAACGCCATGCATGTTGGGAGCAAAATAAAAATCACGCATTTGACGCCAGCACTCATTGAATATCTCTGTCCATTCAGCATGACGATCCAGTTTAACTTTCATATCTGAAAGGTCTAGCTTATCCTTCATCTCAATTTTTTGAAGTGGAAGATCCAGAATTGCATAATCATTGTGGTAGCCAACAAGTATTTTTTTATGATCAGCAGAAATCTCGAAACCATTTACCGAACCAAGCTCCTTTTCTTTTTTCTCTTTCAGATCAAAAACTTTCAAGGTTGTGTTCCTATCTGAACTGCTTCTTTCTTCATAATAAAGTTTATCGCCTACGGAAACCAGGTGAGCGTAATTCGAGGCTTTAACAGGAATTTCAATTATTCTTCCAGCAATTCCATCCAAATCAACTTTTACAGAAACTTTGTCTGAAGATTCTTTTTTATCTCCCTCTAGGGGTTCTTTTTTATCCTCAGAAATTTTCACTTCATCACTCTTCGGTTCAAAAGGTGAAGGAGTATCTTTTGCAAGAGTTACAAAATAGATTTTTGACATATCTCTGTAAATTGTATTGAATTCAGTTCTACCGTATGAAGGATTAAAGGTTCTGTCAGAAACAAAAAAGAGATATTTACCATCACTGCTGAATTCAGGTTCGTATGAAGAAAACCAACCTGTAGTTACTTTGTACGACTTATCCTGATCCAGTGAATACAGGTAGACAGTTGTCTGTACATCAACTTCATATTGAGCGTAAGCAATCCATTTGCTGTCCGGTGACCAGACATAATCATTATACTCCCAGGCTTTTGCTTGTGCTACTTCCGTAACCTTTTTTGTATCTATATCTACATATCGCAGACGAAGTTTTTTGTCTGCCCACATAATTTTTTTGCTGTCAGGTGACCAGTAAAGTGCATATTTGTAAGTATCTGCATTCGTGGTTAACTGTTTTGCTTCTCCGGATCCCTCCTGTGCAATTATATAAATTTCATCTTCTCCCGATTTGTCCGAAATATAAGCAATCCACTTTCCATCGGGTGACCATTTGGGATTACGATCGTGCACGCCGGGTGTAATTGTTAAATTTCGAGTCGGACCGTTTTTAACAGGAACGGTAAAAATATCCCCGCGTGCATTGAAGAGCGCACGACTACCATCGGGAGAAATTTCATAGGAATCTATATTCTTGCTCACAGAAATTAATCCACCCCGGCCACTGTCAAAATCTTCATTTATATTGATTGGAACTTTTTCTGCTTTTTCTGTAGCGAGATCAAATTTGTAAATGTAACCCCCATTTTCATATACTATTGCATTATCTCCCATGGAAGGAAATTTAATATCGTAGTTATTGTAGCTGGTTAATTGTTTAGATGTTTTCGATGTAAGATCATAAACATAAAGGTTCATTGTACCGGTTCGATCTGAAACGAAATAAATTTTACTTTCATGCCACATTGGAATGATATCCTGTGCAGGATTGTTCGTAATGTTTTCTGTTTTCTTCGTTGCAAAATCGTAAACCCAAATATCGTCAGCCATTCCACCCCTATATCTCTTCCATGTTCTAAATTCTCTGAAGACCTGATTGTAGGCAAGTTTACTTCCATCAGGAGAATATGAACAAAAACCTCCACGGGAAAATGGAAGTTGATGAATCAATCCGCCATTTTTATTAACGAGATAAAGTTGCCCGTTAAAAGAATTCCATTCTCTTTCGCGTGAACGGAATACAATTTCATCGTTGTTTTTCCATCCGAAAACAATATTATTAGGTCCCATTCTGTCGGAAATATCATCTCGCCCCAACGTAGCAGTATAAGTTACCCTTTGAGGAACACCACCCTCTGCAGGCATTAAATAAACTTCTGTATTTCCATCATATTGTCCGGTGAAAGCAATATTTTTCCCGTCGGGTGAAAACCTTGCAAATATTTCAAACCCTACATCGTTTGTCAATTTTCTTGCAACACCACCATTTGCAGAAACAGTATATAGATCACCTGCATAAGTGAAAACAATCTGGTTACCATGTATAGCAGGAAATCTTAAAAGTCTTGCTTCATCACCTGCAAAGTTGTAAACGGTGAAAAATAAAAGGAATAAAGAAAAGAAAAGCTTCTTCATAAGTACTCCCTAATAATTATATATATTGTTATGAGAATTTGATCAATATAGTGAATTAAAAGTCTAACATTTCAATATTGAATTTAAAATTCAATATTTATGTGATGGATGGATTCGAAAAAATTAGCTCCCCAGACATTGCAAAAAAGGTAATATTTTTCTTAAATAATGGAATAGAGGGCAAAGTCTGAATTTGTATGATGAGGATTGCTATTCTTGTAAATTTTTAACTTTTCATCAAACCACTCACTAATTAAATTGTTTGCTTCTGCTATCTCTTTTAGCCATTTAATTTCCTTATCGGGGGCAATACCGTCAGAGAATGCCAATTTTAAGCCATCACAAATAAAGGATTCAGCTATTTTTTTGTGTGAAAACTTAAAAGGATCTTCCGGGATATACTTATTAGCTAACAAGCTTTTTAAAACATCCTCATAAAAATCGGAAGCAAATCCTAGTTTGATCGCGATGTCTCTGATTATTTTTTTTTCCGGTTCGGTGAGTTTATTATCTTTTTTTGCAATTACTAACAAACCTTTTAAATAATTACTTTTGTCAAGAACTGATAATTCCATCTATTTCCTTTTTTTGCTGCTCCAAAGTTATAAAAATTATCCGTTCATTAAAAACTATTTAAATTACCACAACAAATTTATAGTAAAATCTAACCATAATTTTTCACCTCAACTTGTTTAATATATTGTGAGCAATTTTTCATAACGGCGCTGTATATTGAGCTTGCGGTATGTTCATAATTCAATTTGCTGGTATTTACAATCAGGTGATACAATTCCAGATCATCAATATTTTTATGGAAATACGCCCTAATATATTCCCTCCTGTTCTCATCTTCTTTTTTAATATAATCAATAGCTTCTTTACGGCTAAAGTTATAAACTTCCATAACATGTGAAATTTTATCCTCATCTGAAGCAATTAATCTTACGTGAAAACAGTTGTCCATTTTAGCAGTAACAATATTTCCACCTCGCTCTACAATTACGCAGTAACCCATATGTGCAAGCTGTAGAATGGTTTCTGTGGTTTTATGGAAAAGAGTCCAGGTCCCTGGGTGTCCTCCGATCATTTCATTCAAAATTGAACTAACAACCGAATACTTCCTCTCTTCCATTATTTCACCAAGACGCATAGGAAGATGATGATCCTGAAGAACTTTTTCTATAAGGTTTTGATCAAACACAGCCCAGGGATGCTCACCGTCAGGATTAAATTTTGAGAACATATCAACTAAAATCTGACTCACAACTTCAGCCCCCGCACCTGCTTCACGCGATATCGTAATGCAAGGACCACTTATATTTTTAAAATCTCCTTTCTCAGCTTTAGCTGAATGCGATTTTATATAATGTTTTGCTTTTTCAAGTGCGCCTTTAGTTAGCATCTATAACTCTCCATAAATCTTATTTTTATAACCGATGCCTATAATTTAAAGTTCCGGCATAAAAAGAAAGTACAAATTTTTGAGATAAAGTATTGGATTTGTTTAAATAATTAATAAAAAAAATTTCTGGGAATTATTGTAAATTACATTAGTAATTCTGTCGAAATTTATAGATTATGAACAAAATTCTAGCTAAAAAGGGAGAAATATTATGAATAATTATAGAGTAGAAACAGATAGCATGGGCGAAATAAAAGTCCCGGCTGATAAATATTATGGGGCACAAACAGCCAGATCACTAATGAATTTTAAAATCGGTGGAGAGAGATTTCCAAGAGAAATAATACGAGCTCTTGGAATACTTAAAAAAGCTGCAGCCCTAACTAATAAAGAATTAGGAATATTACCGGATGAAAAAGCAGATTTGATAGTAAAAGCTGCTGATGAAGTTATCGAAGGAAAACTTGATGAGCATTTTCCACTTGTTGTCTGGCAAACAGGTAGCGGAACACAGACAAACATGAATGCAAATGAAGTAATCTCAAACCGCGCCATTGAACTTGCAGGTGGAGAAAAAGGAAGCAAAAAACCGGTTCATCCAAACGATGATGTTAACAAAGCACAATCATCTAATGATACTTTTCCAACAGCAATGCATATAGCTACGGTTGAGGAAATTAACCGAAGACTCATACCAATGGTCACAAAGTTGCGTGATGCACTTGACGTAAAAGCAAAAGAATTTAAAGACATAATAAAAATCGGAAGAACACATTTAATGGATGCAACGCCTCTGACACTCGGACAAGAATTTTCCGGTTATGTTCAGCAATTAACAAATGGACTTGAAAGAATTAATGCTGCTCTTCAAAGAATGTATGAATTAGCTCTTGGTGGTACAGCAGTAGGAACAGGATTAAATACCCATCCCGATTTTGCAGTTAAAGCTGCTGCTCAAATTTCAAAACTTACAGGGAAACCATTTGTTTCTGCCCGCAACAAATTTGAAGCTCTTGCTGCACACGATGCACTTGTAGAATTCAGTGGCGTTCTGAAAACACTCGCTGCTTCGCTGATGAAAATAGCAAATGATATCCGATGGCTCGGTTCAGGTCCACGCTGTGGTATTGGAGAAATTTCACTTCCTGCAAACGAACCGGGAAGTTCAATAATGCCAGGCAAGGTTAATCCAACTCAATCTGAAGCAATGACTATGGTTTGTGCACAAGTGTTTGGAAATGATGTGACAGTAACTTTTGGAGGTGCAAGTGGTAATTTTGAACTAAATGTTTTCAAACCAGTAATAATCTTCAATGTGTTGCAATCTATCAGATTAATTTCTGACGCGTGTGAAAGTTTCACAAACAATTGTATTGTTGGAATTGAAGCGAACAAAAAGAACATCCAAAAAAATCTTGAGAATTCGCTGATGCTTGTAACGGCACTTAATCCTCATATCGGTTATGACAATGCGGCAAAGGTTGCAAAAAAAGCCCATAAGGAACACACAACTTTAAAGGAAGCCGCTGTGACTCTCGGATTATTAACTGCAGAGAAATTTGATGAAGTTGTTCGCCCCGAAAATATGATAAGTCCGAAAAAATAATTCTTTTAGCGTCTTTGTGTCAATACGGTCAGCTTTATTAAGTGGCACAAAGATGCAATATAATCTAAATCTTCTCATCAAATGAATGAAATCATCCTGAATATTTACTTAATAATTAATAATGGATTTGTTATCGGTTTTCGTGCAATGGCCTACGAACGTGAAGGGGGTGACGATAACAAAATCGAATTCCTTAAAAGCAGGGTTAAAAAAGATTTTAATTCTGCATACAAATTTGATGCACCACAGAACGCGAAAAGTGAATTTATGAAATACAGTAAATTTTCAAAGCTCGAAAAACGTGGAATGCATTTCCAGCTCTTTGAAGAAATTTTTTCGCATTTTGATGTTCCTGAACATCCTCTTATTTGTGTTACTCCCGTTGTTGACGGGAAAATTTTGACCTCTGAATAGAAGTTTCATAGATTAACAGTTTGGATTTAGAAAACCTGGAAAAATTCATCAACATTGTTCCAATTCCTAATGCATAAAAAAGATCTCGATAAATTCTATTCTCATAAAAGACTCGGCTCGTTTATTGAAGATGGCAAAACCATATTCCGATTATTTGCGCCACAAGCTGAAAGAGTTGTATTAATTATTTACTCAAGAGTCGACAACTCGTCAGGTAAAAAATTTAAAATGATTAGTGACAACGATGGTGTTTGGGAAACTATCATTGACGGAGAACTTTATGGTTCATTCTACGGCTACCAAATTAAAAATAGTAAAGAAGAGGTCGTTTGCATAGACCCTTATTCAAAAGCAGTTGCTACTTTTAATAATTATTTAAATCCTCGTAAATCAATAGTTATTAAAGAGAATGATTATGAATGGGGAAACGATGAATGGATTCAGAGAGACTGGCGTGATCTGATAATCTACGAAATACATCTTCGCGATATGACCGCTCACCTTTCGTCGGGTGCTAAACATCCCGGAACATATAAGGGACTGATTGAAAAAGGAATTACCGGGGGGATAGAATACATAAAAAAACTCGGTGTTAATACAGTAGAATTACTTCCCATTCAGGAATTTGCAAATATTGAAATCCCTTTCAACAAAAATTTTTTAAAAAGAAAAAATAAATGGAATCCCTATGAAACAAATCATTGGGGATATATGACTGCGGCATTTTTTGCTCCGAATTCATATTACTCTGATGGAGGCAAAAAAATTAATTGGAAAACCTGGAGTGGTTACGAAGTAAAACAAATTAATGAATTTAAAGATGTTGTAAAAGAATTCCACAAAAACAAAATTGCCGTGGTTATGGATGTAGTTTATAATCACTTATCCGAATACGAAATTGGCAATTTAAAAGAGATCGATAAAGAATATTATTTTAGAAAAGACGCTCATGGGAAACTCACTTCACAAAGCTATACAGGCAATGACCTCAAAACTGAAAGACCGATGGTGCGAAGAATGATAATTGACAGCATTCTTTACTGGATGAATGAATATCATATAGATGGATTTCGTTTTGATATGGCAAAACTCATCGACTGGCAAACCATTGAAGAAATCGCAGAAGAAGCACAAAAAATAAATCCAAATGTGATTTTAATAGCGGAACCATGGGGTGGTGGTCAGGATCCTGCAGGATTTTCTCTTCGCGGTTTTGCAAGCTGGAATGATCAGATCAGGAACGGAGTAAAGGGGGAAAATCCCTTTAATGGTAAAGGTTGGCTTTTTGAAAACTGGTTTGGCAACAATGATTATGACAGAATTAAAAGTTTTATTACTGGTACTTTGGTAAAAGATCGATACGGATTATTCCAGAGGAAAGAACATTCAGTAAATTATCTCGAATCACACGACGGTTATACGCTCGGAGATTTTATTCGTCTGGCTATTGGTGAGGTAAAGAAAGATCAGGTAATTGATGATCTTTATAAAAATATAAAACTTACTCCTCTGCAATTTAAAATAAACAAACTTGCTGCTTTGTTTTTATTTGTAAGCCAGGGAATCGTTATGATACACTCAGGACAGGAATTTGCAAGAAGTAAAGTAATTTCAAAAAATACAAACGCGAAAGATCCAGATATTGGAAAACTTGATCATAACAGTTATGAAAAAGATAATGAAACAAATTATATCAATTATGAGCACGCAAAAATAAATGAAGAGCTTTTATTTTACTATAAAGGATTAATTCAGTTACGGAATACGTATGAAGCCTTCAGACGAGCCGAGCATGATGAAATCAAATTTTATAAAAAGAGCGATCAACCGTTTTTTTTAAGTTTCGAATTAACTCTTAAAAAAGAAACCTATTTTATGGTTTTAAACGCCTACCATAAAAGGGAGCTCTCCGTTAATTTACCGGAAGGCAAATGGGAAATATTAGTTAATGAAAAAACCGCAGGGATAAAAAGTCTGGGGTTTATAGAACACGAATTAAAAATAAATCCACTTGCCGGATATGTATTAAGAAAAGTCTAAACTTACTTTAACTCAACACCCTGTCTTAAGGCTTTTTCAACAGCTTTCTTAAAATCGCTCAATGTTACAGGTTTCTGGAAGACGTATTCAATACCCAGTTCATTATAATCATGGATTATACTTCTGTCCAGATTAGCGGCCAGAATCATTATCGGTGGTTTACCTTTTAGGTCTGAGTCTTGAACACCTTTAACCAATTCGTAGCCATTCATAACAGGCATTGAATGATCCGTAATTAAGAGTGCTGGAGGCGCACTTAATATTTTATCTAGCGCTTCTTTACCATCAGATGCAATTTCTATATTATAATCGGGCGCAATATGTTTTAATATCTTTGAGTACAGCAATTTATCAGTTTTGCTGTCATCCACCAATAAAATATTAGCTGATGCAATCGGTAAAGTAAATTTAAACTCACTCCCTTTACCATATTCACTCTCGACTTTGATTGTACCGCCATGTTTTTCAATAATTTCCTTTACAAGTGATAAGCCAAGACCACTTCCCTTTTCGCCGGCAGTACCTTCAGAAGTAAACTTAGCATCAACATTAAATAATTTATCTAGGTTTTCTTTCAGAATTCCTGTGCCGTTATCCTTTACTGAGAACTCTAAAAATCTTAAAGCTTCAGAAGGTGATACAGAAATTGTAATATTGCCTCCCTTCCCGGTAAACTTGATCGCGTTTGAAATAAGATTATTGAATACCTGTAGTATTAAATCATTATCAACAAAAGCAAAAACATCTTCAGGAACATTTGATTTAAGTTCTATGCCTTTCTGAAAAGCTGTTCCTTTTAAAGCATTCAGAGATTTATTTATAATTTTATAAACTTCAATTCTTTCTGGTTCAAACTTAATTCTTCCTGTTTGTAATCTAGTCCAGTCAAGAAGTGAGTTTACAAGCGAAAGCATTGAATTTGAAGATTCACGGATAAAATTTACATATTGTTTTCTTTCTGTTTCACTTAAACCTTCATCATTTAATAATAAATCCGTAAAGCCAAGAATCGAGCTGAACGGTGTTCTTAGGTCGTGAGAAATAATTGAAATGAACCGATCTTTTGTTTCATTAAGTTTTATAAGATTATCAGTAGACTTTTTAAGATCATCTTCCGCTTTTTTCCGTAAAGAAATATCGCTAACCAAACCATAAAGTTTTTGAATTAGCCCTTCGCTATCTCTTATAACATTTAATTTGGTCCTAACCCACACAATATTACCATGCTTGTTGATTATTCTGAATTCAAACTCCGTTGAAAGCTGAATTTTACTTCTCATCAGACTCATTATTTTACTTTTCAGTACCTCAAGATCATCGGGATGAACAATCTTCATAAATAATTTTGAGTCTCCGAGCATATCAGTCTGTGAATAGCCGGTAGTTTTTTCGACTGATGAAGTATAAAAGATAGGACGAAGATACTTACCAACACGTTCAAACGTAAACAGAAAATCATCTATGTTTTCAGTTATGTTTCTATATTTTTCTTCTGAATTTTTTATCACCTGTTGTGCACGTTTCTTTTCTGTAACATCACGTGCAATCATTACGACATAAGGATTCTTGTTGAAGATAAAAGATGCTGCCGTTACTTCTGCATAGAAGCTGTTTCCATCCAGTTTTTTACCAATAAACTCCACCCGTTGGGGAGTTTGTCTGCCGTTTTCAATTTGCCTGAAATACTCTGTTACTTTATCAACATCATCTTCAGCTACTAACTCAGACGACTCTTTTTTATAAAGATCATTTCCACCAGGATAACCGAAAATGGTTGCAAATTCATCATTAACAAGGATTAGTTTTTTATCTCTCACAAGCGCAATACCGTCATTCGAGGCTTCGAACAATGCTTTAAACAGAAGGAGGTTATTTTCTTCTGCTTTGCTTTCCGATATATCAAAAAAGTAACAGTTGAATTGTTTTATTTTGCCAGCTTCATTTAGTACAGGAACAAATCGGGATGATAAAAGAATTGAATTACCGTATTTAGACTTGAACAATAACTCATATCTCTTATTTACAAGCTTATCAATTGACTGAAAATTTAATCCAGCTGCATCGTTTTTATCAGACTCAATCAAATCGACAATATTCTTTTTTAATAGCTCATTTTCCGCATACTTAAGAACTTTTATAAAAGCCTGATTTACAAAAGAAATACTTCCATCAATCTCAAGCGAACACAACAATTCTTCTGTTTGTGAAATAAAATTTTTATATCTCTCTTCTGATAATTTTAAGTCTTGTTCATTAAGAGCCCTTTTTGTAATGTTTGAACAAAGAATAATAATCTCATTTTTATCTGAACTTGTATATGCAAATTTTGCTTCAACAACTTCTTTCTCTCTGTTTTTCTTAAATACAGTTATTTCCTTTACCCACAGACCGGAATTATCAAGCTCTTTTTTTATTTCATTGAAAAAGCTTATATCAAACAATCCAAGAATACGGCCAAAAAATTTTCCGTAAACTTCACTTCTGGAATAACCGAACAAACCTTCTGCCGCTTTATTCCAGAACAAAACTTTTCCTTCAAGATCAACAACGAACAAAGCATCAGTTAATGCTTCACTTATTGATTGGAGCTTCAACAATTCATCACGTTCTTTCTTAAGCCTTATACTCTCGCTAATCCTGTCAGAAACGTCTTCGACAATATAGGATAAAAACTCTACCTGTTTTTTTCTGTCTAGGCTTGGTTCAATGCGACAATCAAAATATAGTGTTTTATTATCAACTGTAATTTCAAGATTAAACTCAGTAGGAGACTTTGTTTCCTTCACACGTTCAATCGCAGAGTCAATCACCTTCTGTTTTGAAGCAGGAAAAAAATCGCTAATTGAGGAATCTGGTGATAAGGAATTTGGCTGTCTGAGGCCGACCGATTCTTTCCCAAAAGCAAATTTAATTTTCCCTTGTGTATCTGTTACTAACACGTAGGAATTTGTTTGAGAAAAAACTTTCTCAATTAAATTACCGCGCTCATCTTGTTCTTTCTTAGCTTCAGAAGTTATCCCCATATCTTCAAGGATTAAAATACCGCCGGCAAAATTATCTCCTTCAAAAAAAGGAGAGCCTTTTAAGATAAGCGAGATTGACCCTTTTGTAATTGTTTGAAAGCTTTTAATTTCTTTTTCGAAAGGAAGTCCATCTTTCAATAAATTGAACTCTTTAATAAGATCAGTACCAGCAATGATTTGGTCTTTAAATACATTGCTTCCTTTAAGACCGGAGAAATCTATTTTATAAAGATTCCCAATCTTACTGAGACTCTCATTTGTATATTTTACAATGCCCTCACCAGTGAATGTGATAATTCCAACAGGTGCCTTATTAAAAAGCTCTAATAAGGGCTCTTCCTCTTTCACCACACGATTTTCTCCATAAAACTACTGAAAATAACATGTTACATAGAGAGAAGTATCAAGAATAATGCTAAAGATTTACCTAATTAAAAACCATACAGAAAATATTTTTAAGCAATTTCCAAGATAAATTGATACGAGGTGGTTTTGTAACCCACTACCAAATAATAAATTACGAGAATAACGAACACTGGGTCATCGCGCTAATCAATCAAGTGATTATTTTAGTAAAAAATGCAAAAATTAGAAAGGGTGAATTTTTGTCTCATTTTGAAAATTCAGCCAATTTTAATCCATTTTAATTAGTAGCAGAAAGCCCTAATTCTTGTAATTAATTAGCCTCTCCTTCAGACTTGATAACTGCTCGCTTAATTTATGAGGAAGGCTACTACCGAATTTTTTATAATAGTTCTCAATCTCTTCAGCTTCAGTGAGCCAATCTTCTTTACTAACTGAGAGTATAGACTTCAAACCTTCCTTGTCAACAAACAACCCGTTAGTATCAATAGCTCCATCTTTGGGTAAGTAACCAATAGGTGTTTTGTCAGCATTGCCACTTCCTGATACTCTTTCTAAAATCCATTTTAGTACGCGAATGTTTTCACCATATCCAGGCCAGATAAATTTTCCATCTTTATTTTTTCTAAACCAGTTCACATAAAAAATCTTTGGAAGTTTATTCTCATCTGCACTTTCGCCAATCTTTAACCAATGCGCAAAGTAATCCCCCATATTGTATCCACAGAAAGGAAGCATCGCAAAAGGATCGTGTCTGACTTCACCGATCTTTCCAGCTGCTGCTGCTGTCTTTTCTGAAGAAACAATCGAACCCATAAATGTTCCATGGCTCCAGTTTAAAGCCTGGTAAACTAAAGGAATCGTAGTAGCTCTTCTGCCGCCAAAAAGAATTGCAGAGATCGGCACACCTTTAGGATCTTCCCAATTAGGATCAATGACAGGACATTGATTTGCCGGAACTGTGTATCGAGCATTTGGATGTGCTGCAACCTCTCCACTATCTGGAGTCCATTCGTGTCCAAGCCAATTTGTTAATCTCTTAGGTTTATCTTCTGTCATTCCTTCCCACCAAACATCTCTTTCAGGGGTTAATGCAACATTTGTAAAAATAGAATTAGCTCTCATACTCAGCATAGCATTAAGATTTGTTTCCATCGATGTTCCCGGTGCAACACCAAAGAATCCTGCTTCAGGATTTATCGCGTAAAGTCTTCCATCTTTTCCGAATTTCATCCATGCGATATCATCTCCAACAGTTTCAACTTTCCATCCCGGTAGAGTAGAAGATAACATTGCTAAATTTGTTTTACCGCATGCACTCGGGAAAGCTGCTGCAATATATTTCTTATCTCCTTCCGGAGAAGTAATGCCAAGTATTAACATATGTTCTGCAAGCCAGCCTTGTTCTTTCGCCATATAAGATGCAATTCTTAAAGCAAAACATTTTTTACCCAATAATGCATTACCTCCATAACCACTTCCATATGACCAAATAATTTTTTCTTCAGGAAAATGGACTATATATTTTGTTTTATTACATGGCCACCTTAAATCTTCCCTACCATTTTCAAGCGGGTACCCAACCGAATGCAAACATTTCACAAAGTTATTGTCACCCAAAGTATCCAGCACCTTTTTCCCAGTCCTTGTCATTATCCTCATGCTGCAAACTACGTATTCTGAATCTGTAAGTTGCACACCTATGTGAGAAATATTCGAGCCGATAGGACCCATGCTGTAAGGGATAACATACATTGTTCTTCCCTTCATTGATCCGTCAAACAAAGTGGTAAGTGTTGCTTTCATTTTAACTGGATCTTCCCAGTTATTTGTCGGACCTGCATCTTTCTCCTCTTTAGAACATATAAATGTTCGATCTTCAACTCTCGCAACATCGGAAGGATCTGATTCTGCCAGATAGCTGTTCGGTCTTAATTCTTCATTTAATTTTTTAAATGTGCCTTTTTCAACCAAGATATTTGCAAATTTATTATATTCTTCCTGCGAGCCGTCACACCAATGAATATTATCCGGTTTGCAAAGTTTGCTCATTTCCTCAACCCAGGATAAAAGATTTTTATTTGAAGTCATTATCGATGCCTACATTTATTAAATAATAAAAATTAATAGGATTATCTGCCAAATAGCATACTATAATAAGAAATCCTACATATTCTTTTATAAAATGAAGGATTGTAAGATATGAATTTAGGGTTAAGCATACAATTTTTAACAACTTTAGAATTACAAAATTTGGTACAAACCATAAGATTTTAGAGTGTAATGTATACTTTTGGATAAAAATCATAGTTTTTTTTGTAAATTAAAACTGAATATTTAAGGACTAAATTTTGTTAATCACTTTTCTTCAAAAGTTAGGTCATAAAACACTGAACTTCCTGGAAGAGGTCGGACAGGTTTTCAATCTGCTTTTTGGAATTCTAAAGAGCTTTCCGACAATATTTAAAAGCAGAAAAATTGTGTTTTATCAGATGGAACACATAGGAACTAACTCACTTCCTTTAGTTTTGATAATCGCAGTTTTTACAGGAGCAGTTGCAGCATGGCAGGCTGCATATCAACTAAAAGGAATAGCTCCATTATCATTTTTAGGTGCCGCAACCAGCAGGGCGATCATAACCGAACTCGGCCCCGTTCTTACCGGAATCGTTATTGCCGGTAGAGTTGGCGCATCTATTGCAGCAGAGTTGGGAACGATGAAAGTTACAGAACAGATTGATGCTTTGGAAATAATGGCAATTAGTCCTGTCCGATACCTTGCAATGCCCCGGTTTTTTTCTGCAATAATTATGTTGCCAATACTAGTCATATTTGCTGATCTTATCGCTATTTTAGGGGCTTATATTGTTTCAAATTATTTTTTGGGTGTCTCGTTCGATGTCTTTTTCGAATCTGTAAAAAGATTTTTTATTTTTTCTGACTTAATTGCTGGTCTCGTAAAAGCAGTATTTTTTGGGGCTGTAACGTCACTTTTGGGCTGCCATATTGGGTTCAGGACAGAAGGCGGTGCGGAAGGGGTTGGCCTTTCAACAATCCGTTCGTTTGTTATGTCATCAGCGCTAATTCTGATTCTAGATTATGTGTTATGGATGCTGTTTTTCTAATCTCATTCCACATATATGAAAATAAATGCAGAATTAGCAGTTTTAAAAAATACTCGTTGACTATAATTTTGATTAATGTTAAGTTCAACTCCTTGAGATTCATTAAGTTTATCCCCCCTTAATGGATCTTTGTTGTGCCCGGTAACCCTCCACCGGGCAATTTTATTTTTAAATGTGATTTAAATTGTGTAAATATGGTTTGAGTTTATTATATTTTATTTAAAATAGGCTTAATATGGAAAAAATTAAATATTTAATAAAAGAAAGGCCCACAAAGGTTCAAATCCCTGAAAATCTGGGTTTTGGGCTCACTTACACAGACCATATTTTTGAAATGGATTATGAGCCGGGAAAAGACTGGCATAATCCTACAATCAAACCTATTGAGAATCTGTTAATTCACCCTGCAACAATGTTCATTCATTATGCGCAAGCTATTTTTGAAGGGCTGAAAGCATTCAAAACAACCTCTGGTGAAGCTGTAATGTTTAGAGCAGACCGGCACATTGCCAGACTTAACAGATCAGCAAAACGAATTTGCATTCCCGAAGTTGACCCGCAATTTGTGATGCATGCTATGAGCGAATTAGTTTCAATAGAAAAAGATTGGATACCAACAAGAGAACAGGAAGCGCTTTATATAAGGCCGTTTATTTATGGCAGCGATGAATTCCTGGGTGTTCGCCCATCATCAAAATATAAATTTATAATTCTGCTCTCGCCTGTTGGTGCTTATTACCCTGAAGGGTTTAAGCCAGTAAAAATTCTTGCACAAGATGAATTTGTACGTGCTGTAAGGAAAGGAATGGGTGAATGTAAAACTCCGGCTAACTATGCTGCGAGTCTACTGGCCGGAAAAAAGGCAAAAGAACAAGGCTTTACACAGGTTTTATGGCTTGATGCAATAGAGCAAAAATACATAGAAGAAGTAGGAACGATGAATATATTTGTGCAATTTAAAAATGAAATTGCAACCCCAAAACTATTGGGAACAGTTCTGCCTGGTATTACCCGCGAATCTGTTATTCAGATTTTACGCGACAGAGGACTAACTGTTAATGAAAGATTGATTAGCATTAATGAAGTCATGGACGAATACAAGAAAGGAAATGTTCTTCGTGTATTTGGGACTGGCACTGCTGCTGTTATCTCTCCTGTCGGGCTTCTCTCCTATAAAGGCTTCGAAATGAAATTTGATTACAGCGATCCAAACGATCTGGCTGTGGATCTTTTCAAAGAAATTACCGCTATGCAAAGAGCAGAGGTTGAAGACAGGTATAACTGGCTGACATACGTTGACAAAAAAGGCGTAGAAGTTTAATATTCCTACAGATAATTTTTCACAAAAGCACTGATTTTTCAGTGCTTTTTTTTGTTTTTTGCTATTATTTCCAATTTTCTTCCACTTTAGCACATTTATTTCTTAAAATAATTTCACGAATCTCTTGACAAGTGCTCAATTGTTCACTATATTCCTAGTGAACAGTTGAGCACTTAAATGAAAAAACAATTAACAGAAAGACAACAAGAAATTCTGCTTTATATTGAGCAATTCAGAGAATCAGTTGGGTATCCCCCGACGCTAAGAGAAATCGGCAAAAAATTCTCGATTTCTTCAACCTTTGGTGTTAAAAGACACCTTGATGCACTGGTAAAAAAGGGATATCTAAATATTGAAAGTAATACCAGCCGGGGAATATCATCTATAAGGAACGATGTACACAAACCTGAGTATAATTATAAAAATGAGGTCTTCGCGAAAGTGCCTATAATAGGACGAGTTGCAGCAGGTTCTCCAATAACTGCTATTGAAAATATTGAGGGCAGCGTGGTTGTTGATCCTGCATTTATAAAAAAGGCTGAAGACAGTTTTGCTCTGCGGGTAAAAGGCGATAGTATGATAAACTCGGGAATTTTTGAGGGCGATCTGGTAATAGTAACACCTAACAAAAATCCGGTAAACGGGGAAATCGTTGTTGCTATGCTCGACGATGAAGCAACAGTAAAAATTTTTGAAAATAAAAACAATAAAATACGTCTGATTCCGTCTAATGAAAATTACCAGCCAATTGAAATTACAACCGACAAGGAATTTTCAATTGTAGGTAAGGTAGTTGGTGTAGTCAGGTGGTTAAACTAAAAGCGGAGCAATTATGAAATCGGAAATTTTTTCTTCTGCAATTAGTAACAGAAATGAGGTCAGGTTTCTTTATCTGATGAATGAAATCGTTTTACATCCTTATTATATAAGCAGAGAAAAGAGTGGTAAAAAAGTTATATACGGAAGAATGTCAAACTCTTCTTCGATTAAAAAATTTGAACTCGGAAGAATTGCTAACCTGAAGGTTTTTGATAAAATTAAATTTTCTCCGATTATACCATTGATGTCGAAGGTAAGTTAAGATAATGATGGAGGTTTTTATGACTGATATAAATAAACAAAGAAGCGTTGATTTACTGGTAGAAAAATTCTGGAAACAAGGCTACCTAACTGTTAGCCGTAAATATGGAACTTATTTGCCCGAACCTTCAAAGGTCGGGAATTTTGATGTTGATATAATTGCCCGTTACAAGAAAAGTTATGCGATAGGTATAACTTTAACTGAAGCAGATTTAAAAGATCCGAAAATACTCGAAAAGCTGAGTTACCTTGCAACAAGGCAGACAAAATTTACTAACAAAAGAGTACTTTTGTTTGTCGGAGTCCCGAATGACCTTTTCAAAGTAGCTAAAGAATTAATTGATTTCTTGGATAGCACTGCAAGAAAAAATATCCGGCTCTTTCCTATAGTTGAAAAATTCCTGCCTTCCAGCCGGAAGAATCGAAAGGAAGAAACTACACTTTTTTCATAAAAAATAAGTTAAACTAAAGGGTGAGATAGAGGGTGTCTCACCTTTTTATTACTGATAATTTCATGTGTTCAATACTAAAAAATCAAATATCCGCCGAATTCTTAAAAGACCTTGCGTACAGATATGAAATTGATGCTGAAAGTGAGGAACTTCAAAACAGCAACACACCAAAGGACAAAGTTCCAGCTATAACACTGGAAAATGGAAAATATATTTTAAGTTATCTGAATTGGGGGATACAATTTTCGCCAGACTTACCACTAATTTATAACTCACGCCTGGAAACAATAAAAAGCAAAAATTTCTGGTGGGATTTGTTGCATCAGAATAGAGCTATAATGCCCATGTCTGGTTTTTATGAATGGAATAAAGTTGGAAATCGTAAAAACTTATACAAGGTATTTCTTCCCGAAAAAGAAATTTTCTATGTTGCTGCAATATATTATGTTAAAGACGGAATAAAATATTCTTCCCTGATTACTACTGTCCCGAACAAATTTATTAAAAAAATCCACCCACGTATGCTTATAATTTTTGATAATTTTGATGAAGCACAGAAATTTTTAGCTGTTAGTGCACAAGCCGCCGCCGCAATGTGTGTGCCTTACAATGACAATAAAAAAATGGCTCTGGAAAGAGTGTTTTTTTAATTACTCGCAATAGGAAATTGTTTTTAACCTTTCTACTAAATTACTCTAAACTATTCTGCACTTATGCGATGTGCCGCGTTTCTATAGACATATTTGCCCTTTCAAACCCTTATCTCTAACTTTAAATACTTAATTTTGATTCATTCATAAAAACTGATAAATTGGACTAAAAATGAACTTAATCCCTTTTCCCCAAAGGAATTAAAAATGAATAAAATAATGAAAGCACTTGTAAAAAAATCAGCAGAGCCAGGCATCTGGCTTGAAGATGTACCAGTACCTGAAATCGGCATAAACGATGTTCTTATTAAAATTCATAAAACTTCAATTTGCGGAACCGACATTCACATTTACAATTGGGATGACTGGGCAAAGAAGACAATTCCAGTGCCCATGGTTACAGGTCACGAATATGTAGGGACAGTAGAAAAAATCGGAAGCAATGTTCACGATGTAAAAATTGGCGAGTTGGTAAGCGGTGAGGGTCATATTGTTTGTGGTCACTGTAGAAATTGTATTTCGGGAAGATATCATCTCTGTCCGAACACAAAAGGAGTTGGGGTTAATCGGGCAGGATGTTTTGCAGAATATCTTACCATTCCCGTTTCAAATTTATGGCATTGTGACCCAGATATCTCCAAAGAAGTTTTTTCGATTTTCGATCCTTTTGGAAATGCAACTCATACAGCTCTTTCATTCGACGTGTTAGGTGAAGATGTTTTAATTACAGGTGCCGGGCCAATAGGAATTATGGCTGCAATGATAGCAAAACATGCCGGAGCGAGAAATGTTGCAATAACCGATATAAATCCAGACAGATTAAAGCTTGCCAGACAAATGGGCATTCAGAAACCGGTTGACGTTACAAAGGAAAAGTTAACTGATGTAATGAATGAATTGGGAATGAAGGAAGGCTTTGATGTCGGCCTGGAAATGTCCGGTAGCCCTAAAGCTCTAAATGACATGATTGATGTTATGTTTCATGGAGGAAACATTGCACTGCTTGGTATTCTTCCACCGAGTGCTGCAGTAAACTGGGAAAAAGTTGTGTTTAACGGTTTAACAATTCGCGGAATCTACGGCAGAAAAATGTTCGAAACCTGGTATAAGATGACAGCCATAATACAATCAGGTCTTGATATTTCAAAAATCATAACGCACAGATTTTCTTATAAAGATTATAAAGAAGCATTTGAATTAATGAAGTCTGGAAAATCCGGAAAAGTAATTCTCAACTGGATTGAAGATTAACAATTCGTGATAATCTGTATCCTATTTCTAATATAAGTACAGATGACAAATCTAAAATTATGAGGTTTTAAAATGACTGACACAACAAGAAAACATTACAACGATGTTCTTGAGGGTATTGAGAAAGAGGGATTATTTAAAAAAGAAAGAGTTATAGTAAGCCCGCAGAGAGCAAATATTGAAGTTAAAGGTGGACAAAAAGTTTTAAATATGTGCGCTAATAATTATCTGGGACTGGCAAACAATCCCGAAATAATAAAAGCAGCAAAAGAAAGTTTTGATAAATGGGGATATGGATTATCCTCTGTCAGATTTATCTGTGGAACGCAGGATATCCACAAGCAGCTTGAGCAAAAGATTTCAGAATTTCTTGAAACAGAAGATACAATACTTTACACATCCTGCTTTGATGCAAACGGAGGACTTTTCGAAACGATTCTTTCGGAAGAAGACGCAGTAATAAGCGATGAGTTAAACCATGCAAGCATCATAGATGGTGTACGACTTTGTAAAGCAAAAAGATTCCGTTATAAAAACAATAACATGGAAGACCTTGAACTTCAATTAAAGGAAGCAAAAGCAAGCTCAAGAAACATGCTTATTGCCACTGACGGTGTATTTTCAATGGATGGCTTCATAGCGAATCTCAAAGGAATTTGTGATCTAGCTGATAAATACGGCGCAATGGTAATGGTTGATGATTCACACGCCGTTGGTTTTATGGGAAAACACGGGAAAGGGACTCCGGAATATTGTGATGTACTCGGAAGAGTGGATATTATAACCGGAACATTGGGCAAGGCCCTCGGCGGAGCAAGCGGCGGTTATACAAGCGGACGAAAAGAAATAATCGGAATGCTAAGACAGCGTTCCCGTCCCTATTTGTTTTCCAACACAGTAGCTCCTTCAATAGTAGCGGCCTCATTAAAAGTGCTTGAAATGTTAAGTTCAACAACTCATTTGCGTGATAAGTTAGAAGAAAACACAAAATATTTCCGCGAAGGAATTAAAAAAGCAGGGTTAGAAATAAAAGATGGTGTTCACCCAATCGTACCTATTATGCTGGGTGATGCAGTGATAGCTCAAAAAATGGCGGCGCGACTGCTCGAAAAAGGAATTTATGTGATTGGGTTCTTTTACCCCGTTGTTCCTAAAAGTACAGCTAGAATAAGAGTTCAGATTTCGGCCGCGCATTCAAAAGAAGATCTGGACTTCGCAATAGAAAAATTCAAAGAGGTTTACAAAGAATTCAGAAAGTAACTTCGAACCAGATTATGTTTTGTAGCTCAGCCTTACACCGTTGGGCTACAAAGTTTAAAGATCGGAATATTTCAACGGAATCACTTTTCTGCAATTCTTACAATAAAATCTCCCTTTAATATCTACCTGTTCAATTCCCGGAGATGAATGCATTACACAATCCCAATCATTACAATGTTTTAATCCAAAATTATGTCCGAGCTCGTGCAATACTTCTTTATTGGTCCTTTCAATTAAAAGAGCTTCGTTTGTCTGGCCGGAATAAAATTCTTCATGCAACCTGCAGGCTGAAACTATTGAATACTTTCCCCTAAGCTGAGCTTCACCAAAAATATAAGTTAATGCGGGGACAAAAAGATCCAGACTTGTAAGAATTAATACTTTGCCATCAAGATGGGAGGTTAGTTCAGCACTGTTTGCAATTATTTGAGTTGAATAATATTGTGATCGGCTGGCCGAAAGAGCATTTTCAATGGGTATATTCAGAATCTCAACAAAAATATTTGATGAAAAACTTTGTGACAATTCATTAACAGCGTGATCAAGTAATGACTTATTCTTTAGTTCTAACGGAATAATATAAATGTTCATACTTCAATGCTGTCACGTAATCCGTATTTATTAATTTTGTTGTAAAGCGTCACTCTATCAATCTGAAGCTGAAGTGCACTTCTGGATATATTCCAGTTGTTCTCATTCAATATTTGCAAAATGTATTTCTTTTCTACTGCCGCCAGACTTTTATCACCAGATTCAATATTTATATGATTAGTAGCAATATGAAATGGAAGGTCTTCAACCCTTATTGTATCACACTTTCCTATGACCACAGCTCTTTCTATTGCATTTTCAAGTTCACGTACATTGCCCGGCCATTCATATTCAGTAAGAAAACTCATTGCTTCATCATTAATTTTTTTAATTGGCTTATTCATGGCTGTTGTTAGTTTGTGCAGGAAGAAATGAGATAACAAGGGTATATCCCCTCTTCTTTCTCTCAGAGGAGGAATATGGATTGTAAAAACATTTAGTCTGTAGTAAAGATCTTCTCTGAATTTTCCTTCCTTAACAAGATCTTCAAGTGATTGATTTGTGGCAGTAATTAGTCTGAAGTCACTGTGAATAGTTTGATTACCCCCTACACGATTAAATTGTTTCGATTCTATCACCCGTAGAATTTCTATCTGCATTTTTGTTGAAATCGTTGCAACCTCATCAAGGAACAACGTTCCTCCATCTGCCATTTCGAATTTACCTTTTCTTTTAAATTGAGCTCCGGTAAAAGCTCCTTTTTCATGCCCAAACAACTCACTTTCAAGTAATGATTCTGCTAAAGCACCACAGTTAACGGGAATAATCGGGAAATATTTTCTCCTGCTATTAATATGTATAGCCTTTGCAACAAGCTCCTTACCGGTGCCGCTTTCTCCTCTTATCATAACCGTTGTATCCGTCTGAGCTACAGTATTGATTAATTCATAAATCTTTTTCATTTGCAGGCTTTCACCAATAAGGTTATCAGGTTTTATAATTTCTTCAATATTTTCTTTAAGAATTTTATTTTCCTGCTTCAGCGATCTTTGCTCAAGAGCCTTTTTAACAAGATGCGCAAGTTCATCAGGATCAACAGGCTTTGTTACATAGTCGTAAGCCCCTTGCTTCAGAGCCGTTATAGCAGTAGGTACAGAAGCAAATGCGGTTATTAATATTACCAAGGCATCTTTATCAATCGATTTAATTTTTGTCAAAAGATCGATTCCACTCATTCCCGGCATTTTCATATCAACAAGCAGCAGATCATATTTCTCTTTTTCATATTTCTTTAGCGCCAACTCACCATCTTCCGCTGTTTCCACATTGTAGCCCTCTTCTTCAAACCAATGAAATAATGACTCCCTCACTATTTTTTCGTCATCGACAATTAAAATATTGTACTGATCTTTCATTTTATCCTCTCTTGTTTACAAAATCTTTGGCAAAACGACTTTAAATGTTGTGCCTACAGGAGATGTTTTTTCTACTACTATTTCTCCATTATGATTTTTTATAATTCCATAGACTACAGCCAGTCCGAGTCCGGTTCCTTTGGTCGCTTCTTTTGTAGAATAAAACGGCTCGAAGATGTGGGGTAAGTCTTTATTATCTATTCCCGTTCCTTCATCTGATATTTTTAGAATAACTGAATCCGGCTCCGGCACTAAATCTAACTTTATTGTTCCACCATTTGGCATTGCCTCTATTGCATTAATCAACATAGCAATTAAGGCTTCCTGAATTTTTTCAGGGCTGCACTTAATTTTAATTTCATTATCAATAAAATTTTTATCAAGTTTAATTTCGTTCATTTCAAGATGGTGATGAATCAGGGTTACACACCTGTTCACAATCTCAACCAGGTTTGCTTCCACAAATTCGCCCCTGCTTTCATGTGAAAAAAGCAAAAGATCCTTAACTATTTTTCCGCAACGAGAAGATTCGCCCGTTATCAAGTCAAGGTATTCAATAAGTTTTTTATATTCGCCGCCCTTTTGTTGCCCGGATAATTTCTTTGAAATGAGTTTGCTATAAGTAAGTATGCCTGCTAAAGGATTGTTAAGTTCGTGAGCTACGGTAGCCGAAAGCTTTCCAAGTGACGCCAGTTTTTCTATTTGAATTACCTGGTTATAAATGTTTTTAAGCTCTTCTGATTTCTGCTGAACTTTCTGATTTAAATTGTCACTCCAATCCTTAATCTCTTTATAAGCAGCATCCAGCTTTTCTGACATATCATTAAATCTGCGCGCTACATTGCCTAATTCATCTTTGGAATTAATTTCTATTTTATAATTAAGATTCCCTTTCCCTACCTCCTGAATACCCTTGTTAATATTTGATAACGGTTTGCTAACAATAACCTTGATAAATAAACCGCAGAAAGCCGAAATGATAATGGTTATGAGTATGGAATATGTAATTGTGGTTGTGGTATTTTTTTCAATTGCCTCGTCGAGCTCTTTCATTGAGACCATTACATCGAGAACACCAAGAACTTTTACCGAAGGTTCATGTGCATGACAATCAGCAGTGCTGCAATCTTTTTCATTTTTTATGGGATTTATTAAGCCTAATGCTCTGGTGTTATCTTTGGCATTTTTAAAATATCTTACCCTGCTTTGTGAAGTAAGTTCTTCAATATGCCCTGAACTTTTATGACATGCTGCACAGGCTTCATCGGCCATTGATACCTTATGTGAAATTTCTGTTGAATCCGTTGAGTAGGCAATTATCCCTGATTTATTGTAAACCCTTATTCCAATAATTCCCTGTTCAGTACCGATTGTATTAATAATCTGGTGAACATCATCACGCCTGTTTAAAAGCATACTGTAGCGTGTCGACTTCTTAATAATATCGCTTGAATTGTATGCACTAAGGAGCCTGGCCCGGGTAAGGTCATCTCTCAGATTTGTAATTGAGATATAGGTATATATTGCAAGAACCAGCGAAAGGATAACTGAAATGGAAATAATAAGCCTTGTACTAAGCTTATTGAAGAACTTCGCCTTCATTAAAAAAAACCCCCTCTGACCCCGTAAGAAACTTACCTAAAAGTGTTTAAATTTTCAATAAATTCGAAAAGTGAGAAATATTATAAGAAAGAGGCCGTTTCAAAATAGTATAGAAACAGCCTGTTTTAATATATAAATCAGGGTAAAAGGGAAAGTATTTCCAGGAAAGTTTCACGTCCTATTGCCTCATAGAGAAATTCACATTTATTCCCCCCATCCATCATCGTATAACCTATCTCAGGCTCAGTCCTTAAAAATCCTCTCAGCTTTTTTAACAATCTGAAGTTTTCTCTTTTTATTTTTTCTACAGAAATCCGGGCAAGCCTAATTTCAGGCTCACTAACAGAAGCAACACCAAACACGTTATCATCAGGAAATTCATCGGGATCAATATCCAGCTTTTGCAGAAGTGTAAAATTCATCGGCGAAAGAACCTCTTTGTTACCCCACTTACCTTTAATGGAAAGCAATTTATCGCCTTTTTTTACTAAGCCGTAATCTTTAAGCAATTCCAAGTCATCTATGTTCTCCATTAAATTTGAGAGAAGCTGATTTATACCAATTGTATAGACGCTTCCAAACATATGTTTGAGCACAAGTTGGTTTTTTAGATAAATAAGCTTTCCATCATATATTATTCCGGAAATTCTTCCGATTATCTTATCAATCAGATTATTATTTGCGAAATTCATAATTACTTTATCAGGATCTATTTTTTCCTTCCATGTATTTCTCATTACAAAATCGAAAGAACATCTTTCACAATCATAATTCTGATCGCATAATTTATATGCAACAACATCTGCTTCCATCCATATACACTTTTTGTCTCGATAAAAATCCGGAAGTTCATTTGTGTTTTCCATTTTACTTTCCAAATATTAATTCTCTTTGTTTAAGATCAGCCGTTTCAACGGCTTCACTATTTTGTCCAAAGCTTGTTTCAAAAACTTTGAAGTTTTTGGTAATCAATCTGAATGCCCACATTCCAAGAACCACCAGCAAAAGTGTAATGCTTATCTCATAGAAAGAAGGAGTATAATTTTGTCCGGAAGTTCTCACAAGAGAAGTTATACTGACATTCATTCTATTCAATACAAACCCGGAAATTGTAAATATAGAAGAGAAGTAAAGCCACTTTCTATCATTGATATATCCAGGAATTGAAAGTATAGCTATAGGAATAATTGAACCAATTATTATCTCCAGCCAAAAGAAATATGTTTCCTGGATGGGTAGAAACAAGTAACTGAACTTTCCACTTAAAAGTAAATCTGAAAATTTGAAAATCAGTTCGATAGAAAGTACTGTAAGAATAACCTTCCCTAAGCCTGATAAGACCCAAACTTTCAATCCTTGTCTGAATGCTCTCGCACAAAGATATGCCTCGAAAATTATCATTGATAGACCCGCGGCTATACAGGAAATAAAGAAATGAACAGGAAGATAAGATGAATACCATAGGGGGTAAACCTTGGTCGGGGCTATCAGGTAAAGCGAACCAAATGACGATTGATGTAGTGTTGAAAATAACACACCACAGATTATGACAGTAATTGAAATTTTTCTAAGCAGTTCTATCGGGGCTTTTAAGTTAAATTTTTCAAGTATGATCGGCGCAAATTCTAATGTCAGTATAGTTGAATAGCAGATAACGCACCAGGTAATTTCAAACATAACCGAATGGGGATTCCACATAACCAGGGGATGCCAAAAATTCCGTGGTTTACCAAGATCTATGATGAGTAATAAGATTACAATTATATAACCGATATAAGCCGTTAAAATTGCAGGTCTTACAATGGAATGATATTTATGAGCATTGAAAATATGCGCTGTTGCTGCAATAGTAAATCCGGCAGCAGCTAATCCTACGCCTATAAAATCAAACCCAATCCACAAACCCCACGGGACCAAATCTGATAAATTAGTTGTCCATCCTAATCCAAGTGCAAACCTTGAAATTATTGAATATAATCCAACTATAATTACTATTGCAGAAACGCTTTTCCAGAAGGATAGTCTGAACAAATTATTCGTTTTCATTTTTTTCTCCCCTCATATTTATTCTTTCTTCCCTGGCAATTTCATTTTTACGTTTGGTGAGCCAGTACATTCCTGTCAAGAATATTCCCCCGACAGAAACTACACTTGGTATTTTTTCCATCGCCTGCATTGTAAAACCGGGCATTGGTTGTTTCGGCACGTTTGTGTTATATCCAAGCTGATCAAAAGGAACAGGGGAAATAACGAGAACGTTTCCTCCTCCTGCTTCTTTCAAACCATAAATTTCAGGATAGTACTTATCAGGTTTTTCCTTCAACCTCCTTTTAGCTTCGTCAATTAATTTATTCATTTCACCGGCCTGTGTTGCACCGGTAGGACATGCCTCTGCACAGGCATTAATCTTCCCTTCCTTTAATCTTTCATAACAAAGGTTACATTTTCTTACACTGGGAGATGTGCTGCTCCATTCATAACGCGGAATGCTATAAGGGCAGGCCTGCATACAATACCGGCATCCAATACATTTATCTGCATCATAAAGAACGGGACCCAATTCAGTTTTTTCAAATGCACCAACAGGACAAACCGAAACACAGGTTGGTTCGCCGCAATGCATGCACATTTTTCTGGCAAAGTTGTCTTTATATTGTTCAACTACCGTGTAAGTATCGTTTGACAAATGATCCTTCAGAAAATCTTTATTTGTTTCAGGAAGTCTGTTTTGTTTTTTACAGGCTTCGTAACAGCTTCCGCATCCGACACATAATGTCACATCAAACAATAATCCCATTTGCTGTCTCATTGTTGTTTCTCCAGTTAAATTGACAGGAATTCTTTTTCATATATCTCGATTGACTCGTTGTCAAGATGAGAAACAACACCTTCTACAATATGACCACCGTCAAACATAGTTACACCGGCAAGCTTTGGATTAGTGAGTCTTACTTCAAGATAACTCTTGAATCTTATCAACTCAGATTTCATCCATTCAATTACTTCTTCATTTATTTTCAACTTTTTTGAGGATTTCTGAAATTCTTGGGCTCTAATAATAACCCCCCAATCTTCAGTGAATGGATCGGTAATTCTTTTACCAGACAAATTGTGATTTTGTAAAATGACCTGTCCTCTAACTGGTGAACGGAAAATTATTTTTTTGTTTCCCGAACGGGCTTCAATTACCGGATCACCCTCATTTAACAGTATTCCGTTTGGAGCAGTATTTGTGATTACAAACTCACCCATTGATTTCATAACAAATTCATCTACACCTACCTTTACCAAACCATTTTTATCCGGTTTAGCCCAGGTATGACCTTTTGAAACAAATGTATCTGCGGGAATGGTTACGCTCAAATTATTAAATGCTACGCTATTGATGACTTTATAATTTTTTACTAATGCCGGGTGAAGTTTTTTTTCAGCTCTTAAAACAAAGTAGTCAATGATTAAGAGCAAAAAGAAACCAAGTAGAACTGATAATGCGACCATCGTTGAACTCCAATATTTTGTTTTACATTCGAATCGCTAAAGTCAATTGATATGCCGCTTTAAAATTTTACAAGGGTTTATGGTCATAACTTCTTTAGTTATTTATAATTATAATGAAAGAAACTGGAAGAAAATGAAACGAAATATCTTTGTGCAATTGTAGATTTTCTTTACAAGATTTTTTTTAAAACGCTATATGTTAGTATTAAGACAAAAATATGAAGTATTTGCTGTTTAAATTTTTAACAGTCGTTTGTTGAATTTATAAACAACCTAAGAATTACACCTGATTAAATTTTACTCATTGTCAGCTTGATACTGCTCAATTTTTCATCATTTCTTTCTCTTTTTCAAATCCAGCTGGAGCACACAAAAAAACCACAAAAGAAGTATATTCCCTTTCTTAAGTTTCTCTTTAGTTGGAAGAATTAGTGATGAATTTTTCAATTCGGGAAAATAGAAATACAAGAAAGTCTTAATTTCATAAATAAACCAAACATTTAGAAACTCGGCAAATGGCTTACTTTTTGTGCCCATCGGCGTACATATTATAAGATTAAGTAATATGGGGTCGTTGCTTAATTCTGGATAGACTTTTTAACAGTATATCGGGGAGAAGATGGAAAAGCACAGCCGCAGAACTTTCTTAAAAACAGCAGCAGTTGCTACTGCAACACTTACTTCATTACCGGTCAAAAAGGTCAAAGCATCTCAACAATATGTTTTATCGGAAGACAGAATGGGTGTTCTGGTTGACACAACTGTATGCGTTGGATGCCGAAATTGTGAATGGGCCTGCAAAAATGCCCACGATCTACCGGCCGGTAATCTCGAAGATTATGAAGACAAATCTGTAATGAAAAAAATGAGAAGACCGGATGAAACTGCATTAACCGTAGTTAACCAGTACAATAATGAGGAGAATCCTAGTTTACCTATTGATGTAAAAGTTCAATGTATGCATTGCGATCACCCGGCCTGCGTGTCGGCCTGTATCGTTGGAGCTTTTACCAAAAACGAAAACGGAGCCGTTACATGGAATACCAACAAATGTATCGGGTGCCGTTATTGTATGGTTGCCTGTCCTTTCCAGGTTCCTGCATTTCAATTTGATAAGGCTTTAAATCCTTTAATAATGAAATGTGATTTTTGCTTTAGCAGGACTAATGAAGGAAAACTACCTGCCTGCGTTGAAATTTGCCCTGTTGAAGCAATTACCTATGGAAAGAGAAATGAGCTAATAGAAGTTGCACGTGAAAGAATCAAAAATTACCCTGACAAATACATAAACCATATATACGGAGAACATGAGGTTGGCGGAACTTCGTGGATGTACCTTGCAGGGACTGATTTCAAAAAACTTGACTTTCCAAAACTATCTGAAAATCCGGCACCCGGCGTTTCCGAATCTATACAACATGGAATATTTGCATACTTTGTCCCGCCTATTTCTTTATATGCTCTTCTCGGTGGAATTATGTGGATAACAAAAAGAAAACGATCTATTGAATCAGAGGAGGGAAAAAATCATGAATGAATACATAAAACCTGAACCTCTGAAAAGAAAATTTTTCACACCGGGAGTGATCATTCTAATTGTGCTAGCATTTAACGGATTAATCTTCCTGCTTGGTAGATTCTTTTTTGGAATTGGTGCAGTAACTAACCTGAGTAATCAATACCCATGGGGCTTGTGGATTGGAGTTGACGTTGCAGCGGGCGTTGCGTTGGCTGCCGGTGGATTTACAAGTGCTGCACTAGGCCATGTTATGCATAGGGAACATATACATGTAATTTTGCGGCCTGCTCTTTTAACAGCAATGTTAGGTTATACCTTTGTAGCAATCGGAGTTTTTGTAGATATAGGACGTTGGTACTATATATGGCATCCCCTGGTTTACTGGAATGGAAATTCAGCTCTTTTTGAAGTCGGCATATGTGTAATGATTTACATGACCGTTCTGTATATAGAATTTCTACCAATAGTTACGGAAAGATTTATTGGCAGAGTAAACTTTAAAGGAATCTTATCATTCCTTAACAAACCTATTGATAAATTCCTTCGCCTGCTTGATAAAGGCCTTGGTATTACGATGTTTGTTTTCGTTATTGCTGGTGTTGTGTTATCAACTCTACATCAATCTTCTCTTGGCACTTTAATGATAATTGCCGGACCAAAAATGCATCCTCTTTGGCAAACCCCGATATTACCTTTACTCTTTCTTTTATCTGCTATCTCGGTTGGTTTCCCTATGATAATTTTTGAATCTATAATAGCATCAAAATCATTCGGACTAAAACCTGAAATGGAAGCGCTTTCTTCTCTCGGCTCAACAATTGCTCCTTTGCTGGGAATTTATCTTGCATTTAAAATTGGGGATATGGTTATAAGAGGAACATTTGTTTACCTACTTGAGCCAACAACACAAAGCATTATGTTTACAATTGAGGTTGTTGTTGGAATAATCATTCCATTGAGAATGTTTTTATCAAAAGCTGTTTTAAAATCACCCCCTTTATTATTTACAGCGTCAGCCCTCGTTATTTTTGGTGTCCTTTTGAATAGAATAAATAATTTTATTGTAGCATATAATCCTCCTTATAAATTCAGCACCTACTTTCCTTCGATTGGGGAAATTTCTGTCACTGTGGGACTTGCAGCACTGCTCATACTTATTTACAGAATAATTGTATTAAACTTCCCTGTAATAAGTCTAGCAAACAAATTTAACGTGCCTCAAACAAAATACAAAGTCAGGGGGTAATAATATGAAAAGATTAATTTATATAGTTTTGATCTTGGGTTTACCGCTTGCAATAAAAGCCCAAAATAAAATTCCCCAAAATCATTCCATAAAAGGACTGACTTGTAAAACCTGTCATAATTGTGATCTCCCAACAAAAAAGGATCCTTGTCTTGTTCCCTGTCCACGGGCTGATATGATCACAATTCATCAAACCGCAGAGGACGCACCGGCAATTATTACACTAAACCGATTAGAAGACAAATATTTTCCGGTTGTTTTTCAGCATAAAGTTCACGCACAAATGTCCCAAATGTCTGGCGGTTGCAAGAGCTGTCATCATTTTAATAATATCGGCCCGATTCAAAATTGTGAGAGCTGCCACGACGCAAACAGAAAACGCGAAGATATAAGCAAACCGGATTTAAAAGGCGCCTATCACAGACAATGCATGGATTGTCATCGTGAATGGAGCCACAACACAGACTGTAATTCCTGCCATCAGCTTAAAAGTGAACTGGTAAAAAAAGGTCAAAAAAATCCACCACTTATAATTCGTGTTAAAGATCATCCGGATGTTGAAAAACCGACAAGGATTGTTTTTGAAACCAACTACAATAAAGGTAAGCTGGTTACTTTTTACCATGATGATCATGTTGATAAATTTAATTTGGATTGTACCTCATGCCACAAACAAGAAAGTTGTAACAGGTGCCATGATCGGAATAAAGTTTCTGTTGCTGAGATGAACTCCATAGGAGAAACAGTAAAAATTCATTTACCAAAAGAGCAACAACATAAAGATTGCTTTGGTTGTCATAAAAATGATTCATGTACAAAATGCCATTTTGATAAAAAAATGGAAAGATTTAATCACGCAGTAGCAACAGGATGGAAATTAAATAAATTTCACGAAAAACTGGATTGCCGGAAATGTCACGGCAACACAACAAGCTTTACAAAACTCAACAACGAGTGCAGCAGTTGTCATAAAAATTTTACTGCAGGAAAGTTTGACCACAAAATTACCGGAATTGAGTTAACCGGAAGCCATAAAGAAGCTGATTGTTCCGATTGCCATCAGACAAAAGATTTTTCAAACCCAGTTTGCACAAACTGTCACGACGATAAGAGTTTTCCAAAGGATATACCAGGAAAGTTAATAAAGTAGTTGGAAAAGTGAGGCGTATGGAATTATGTTTAATAAGATCGGGCTAAAATTAATTGTTGCTGTAGGAATCACTGCAATCATAACTATCGGAATATTTGCATATTTCAATATCCAGAGACAAAGCAATGCCTTGCTCTCCGAAGTAGAAAGACATGCCAACCAATTAAGTGAAACTGTTAAATCCAGTACCCGTTATGATATGCTTTTGAACCAACGTGAAAGGATTGACAAAGCTATTATAACAATTGGCCAGCAGCAAGGAATAAGATCAGTAAGAATTATGAATAAACAGGGTGAGATAATTTATTCCTCTCAGGAAGATGACGTTGGCAAAATGGTTGACAAAAAGACTGAAAGCTGCTATGCATGCCATGCTGCTAACCAACCCCTTGAAAGATTGCCTATAAACAAGAGAACAAGGATTTACAGAACAAATCAGGACACATCAAGAATACTCGGCATAATTACTCCTATATACAATGAACAATCCTGCTGGGAAGCTGATTGCCACGCACACGCAAAGGATAAAACAATATTAGGTGTTTTGGATGTAACCACTTCTCTTGCAGATGTTGATAACGAAATCCAGAGAGGCGAATTAGAGATAGTAATTTTTGCGCTTGCCGCAATTATTGCTTTAAGCTTTATAATCGGATTCCTTGTAAAAAGATGGATTGACAAACCTGTAAATGAATTGCTTAAGGCTACCGACCAGGTTGGTGTTGGTAATTTGAATTATTACATAAGAGAAAAGGGAAATGATGAGATTGGAAGACTCGCAAGATCCTTTAATGTAATGACTCAAAAATTATCTGAAGCAAGAATGCAACTCTTTCAATCAGATAAGCTCGCTTCTTTGGGAAGATTAGCTGCTGGAGTTGCCCACGAAATCAATAATCCTTTAACCGGAGTCTTAACTTATAGCAGTTTCCTTCTTAAAAGAACAGAAGGAAATCCCGAATTACAGGAAGACTTAAAGGTAATTGTACGCGAAACAAAGAGAAGCAGAGAAATTGTAAAAAGCCTTCTCGACTTTGCCCGACAATCAGTACCTAAAAAAGGCGAAGTGAGTATTAATGAAATAATTGAGCAGGCAATAGCTGTTGTTCAAAATCAATTAAATATAAACCACGTAAAGCTGGAAAAAAGGATAGATAAAAATCTTCCTAAGATAACTGCCGATTCAAATCAGATTCAACAGGTATTTATTAACCTATTAGTAAATGCAAATGATGCCATCGGTAAAAATGGTGGAACTATTACAGTAACAACTTCAGCAATTAGTTTATCACCCTACGGGGTAGCACAAATTAAAAAAGCTACGTGCCCCAAGCGACATAATCTCGTTGATAACGAATTTAAAATAGAAGGTATACCTTCAATAAAATTAAAAGCAAAATTTAATGGGAAGGAAGAGCTGATTCACCTAGATCCAGTTTATGGAAGAAGAGCACACCAGTACCTTAAAATATTTGATGAAGATAAAAAACTTTCTGTTTCCTGTCCGCAGTGCAATACTTCATTAATCGAAGAAAATTCAAAATGTCCTAAATGCGGTTCTCCTCTGTTTTCAATTGAGGTACCGGGCGAAAGTAACTTCCAGGCTTGTTCTTTGGTTGGCTGTGATTATCAAAAATGGGACTCTGTCGATGAAGCTGGGAAAAAGGACTATGTAGAAATAAAGATTTCAGATACCGGATGTGGGATGGACAAAGAGGATCTATTAAGAATCTTTGAACCTTTCTATAGCACAAAAGGACAAAAAGGAACCGGCCTCGGGCTAGCAGTTATTTGGGGAATTATAGATAATCACAACGGCTCAATAAAAGTAGATAGCGAAGTAAATAAAGGAACAGTTTTTATTATCAGACTTCCGATGAAGCAACGGTGAAATAATTTTATGCATTCAAATAAAAATATATTAGTAATTGATGATGAACAGGTTGTGCTTGACGCCGTCAAAAAAATATGTGCATCTGAAAATTTCAATGTAGATGAATCAAAGGATGCCACTGATGCACTAAGAAAAGTTGACAAACACAAATACGACCTTATACTTTGTGATATTATGATGCCTGAAATAGATGGCTTCAAATTCCTTGATGAACTGAATCATAGAAAGAATGATACACCTGTAATTATGACAACAGGATATTCTACAGTTGAAAATGCTGTTAATTCACTTTATAAAGGAGCAATTGATTTTATTCCGAAGCCATTTACAACAGAGGAACTCCTTAATTCAATATTCAGGGGAATGAAATACATAGAAATTCAAAAAAAGCTAATCTCAAACCAAGATCAAATGCTGGCTTATGTTCCCTGTCCTACAAAATACTATAGACTTGGATATGCTTCGTGGGTTTCTCTTGACAAAAAAGGGTCTGCATTAGTAGGAGTAACCGATTTGTTTTTAAAAACAATAAGCTCTGTTTTAGAAATTCAGCTTATGAAAACGGAAGAAGAAATCATTCAGGGAAATTCCTGTGCACAGATAGCTTGTACAGATTTATTAACACATTCTGTGCTTGCCCCGGTCAGCGGAAGGATTGTTGAAATTAATCAGGAATTACAAAAGAATAAAACAATAATAGAAAAAGATCCTTATTTCGAAGGATGGTTGTACAGAATAATTCCAAATGATACAAAATATGAATTGCAAAGACTAATATCCTGCAGTTCAGACAGAATATAAAAATTGAAAGAGAATAAATTAAATTTATAGTAAGGAGAATAACAATGGCACTCTTCATAATAGCACTAATATTATTTATAATATTTGATATCCTTATCAGATATATCGGGCGAAAAATGAGAGAAAAGAAAGCCCAGACCGAAAGAGCCAAAGCTCTTGAAGTAAGCCTTCAACTCGATTACAGCAAGGAAGCAAAATCTTTGAAACGAGCTGAAGTCCCGGATCCAAAAGCAAAAATACTTTGTGTAGATGATGAAGCGGTCATCTTAGACAGTTTCAGAAAAATTCTTGTTCTGGATGGATATTCTATAGATACAGTCGAGAACGGAAAGGAAGCGCTTGGATTAATACAAACACATCATTATGATTTTGTTTTTACTGATTTGAAAATGCCTGAAATGGATGGACTTGAAGTAACAAAGTCGGTTAAACATTTAAGGCCTGATATTGATGTGGTTATCATTACAGGGTATGCAACAGTTGAAACTGCTGTAGAATGTATGAAATACGGAGCAATGGATTATGTACAAAAACCTTTTACAGAAGATGAACTTTTAGACTTTGTTAAAACTCTGGTAATTAAAAGGCAGGATAAAATTCAAAAACAACTAAAACCAAAAGTCCATATTACTCATCTTGCCTCAACGGAAAGTATGAAGGCAGATGAGTTTTCCATTCCTGGTGGGGTTTTTATTTCAAACGGACATTGCTGGGCAAGTATGCAGCAGGATGGAACAGTGAATGTCGGTATTGATGACTTTGCAAGAAAATTAATAGGAAAGATAGACGACTTTGAATTTCCTAACCTTGGAATGAAGGTCATTAAAGGACAACCTTTGTTTAGTGTAAAACAAGGGCAGAAAACAATAAGATTTAACTCGCCGGTTTCCGGTCAGGTTAAAAGGATCAACAGTTTTCTGAAAAATGAAATTGATGCCCTTAACACTACACCGTATGATTCAAACTGGATCTGCGTAATAGATGCCGATAACATAGATAATGAAATAAAAGAACTAAAAGTTGGTAACACCGCTGTTTCATTTTATCAGGAGGACATTGAACATTTTCGAACTGCCTTAAAAGGAGTGAAGAAAATCGATAGGCCAAAAGCAGAGGTAACAGGCGATGATATTTCAATAGGTGAGCTTGAAAATTTAGCCCCTAATGATTGGGATAGATTAGTTCAGGAATTTTTTGTCAGAAGAAATTAAATAATCAAATTTTTGATTGATTATTTAAAAGCTATATTAGAATTTATTTCTAAAAGCAGACTTTAGAAATGAATAATAAAATTGAAATAGAAAAAGGTGATATTACAAAACTAAAAGCAGACGCTATTGTTAATGCCGCTAATACATCTCTTTTGGGCGGCGGCGGTGTTGATGGTGCTATTCACAGGGCAGCCGGTCCGAAATTACTTGAAGAGTGCCGGACATTAAACGGCTGCCCAACCGGAATTGCAAAGATTACCAATGGATATAATCTCCCTGCAAAATTCGTAATTCACACAGTAGGCCCGGTTTGGAATGGCGGAAATCATAATGAAGAAAAATTGCTTGCCGATTGTTATAAAAATTCATTGAAGCAAGCTGTAGAAAATAATATTAAGACCATCGCTTTCCCTGCAATCAGTACAGGTGTTTATCACTTTCCCCTTGAAAGAGCTACAAAAATTGCTATAAAGGAAGTGAAGGAATTTTTAGAAAAAAATCAATCTATTGAAAAAGTGATTTTTGTCTGCTTCGACGAAAATACTTATCAGGTATATAAAGAAAATTTATAGGATTACCTAAAGAATAAAATTGCTACACCGCCTACCGCAAGAAATGCACCAATGACCGAACGCCACGTCGGTCTTTCTTTATAAATAACTCTTACTAAAGGTAGCATAATTACGGGCACTGTAGCCATAATTGTCGAAGCAATCCCTACCTTTGTGTTAGCAATCGCAATAAGACTACAAGTCACTCCCAGGAAAGGTCCGAAGATAGTTCCAGTAAAAGTAAATGCCAGAGCTTTTGCATCTCTTTTATAGAGTCTAACTGGATTTTTATATTTACGAGCAAGCACAGCGAGCGGCAAAAAAATTATTACCGCCGAAGCAAGCCTAATAAATGTAGCAACAAACCCGTTTATATGACCTGCATCAAAAGCAAATTTTGCAAATATCATTCCCGCCGCCTGTCCGAATGCTCCCATAAATCCAAAGAAAATTCCTAATTTACTCAATTTATATTTAGATGCAATATCAGGGTTCCTCTGTAGAATTACAATTGCAATTCCACACATTGTAACTATTATACCAGTTATTCCCCAAAGATTAATCATTTCGTGTAGAAAGAAATATGCAAGGACTGTTGAGATAGCAGGAACGAGGGACATCATCAACATTCCTATACGTGCACCTATCATTCGGAAAGCTTGGAACAAAAACGAATCACCGATTACAAATCCAACGAAACCGCTTGCTATAAGAAACTTAACCTGATAAGACGTAACGGAATAGTTTAAATCCAGAAAAAAAATAGTCAGCAGAAGCAAGAATACTCCAAGTATCATTCTGTTAATATTTAACTGAAGTGAACCAATTCTTTCTGAAGCAGCAGTAAATGCCATCGAGCTTCCAGACCAGCAAAAAGCTGTAGCAAGTGCACTTAATTCACCAATAAAAGGCATAGGTGATCGCTTATAATTGAATAATTAGGTGGGTAAAATAATATAATTTTCGTGGAATTCATTAAAACTATCCCCAAAAAATTATTTTAATATTAAAGATATCTATAATAAAACTTGTGAAAATAATTCAACTTCAATCCCATTATTTACTAAGAAGGGACAAAAAGACTTCACCAGCACAAGGCTTCTCAGATTATCTGAAAAGACCAGAGAAAAAAGTTGTAATTAAATAATTATTAGCCTTTCGTATTATAAGGTGAAGTACATTTTGTATTCAAAGGGATGAGGCATCGTACCAATCGACATTATCTCAGCCTGCTTAATATTTACCCACTGATTGAGAAGCTCGTCAGTAAAAATATTTCCTCTTTTCAAAAAGTCATTATCTTCAGCAAGAGCATCAAGGGCTTCTGTTAAGTTTCTGGGAAGGAAATGAATACCTTCTGTGTGTTCGTCCTCTAAAAAATTTTTGTCGTATGGACCAAAACCTTCCTTAACAGGATCAACTTTATTTACGACCCCATCAATCCCTGCAAGCAACATTGCTACAAGACACAAATAAGGGTTTGCTGTTGCATCAGGCGGACGATACTCAAAACGCGTTTCATCCGGGTTAGACACATATTTTGGAATTCTGATAGCGGAGGCCCGGTTTCCCTGCCCATATGTTAGGGCGACAGGTGCTTCAAAACCAGGAACGAGTCTTTTATATGAATTTGTACTTGGATTTGTAAAAGCAGAAAGCGCAGGCCCATGTTTTAGCATACCCCCGATAAAATATCCTCCTAATTCATTAATATTTCCATATTCACCTTTCTTGTAAAAAAGATTTTTACCTTTTTTAGTCAGATACAAGTGAAGATGAAGCCCGTTGCCGGACTGGTGGTACATTGGCTTGGGCATAAAAGTTATGAACAAATCTTTTTGTCTTGCAAAATTGAACAATACATATTTAGAAGAAATTATATTATCTGCCGTAGTTAACAGATCAGAAAAGTATGTTTCAATTTCCTGCTGCCCTCTTTCCCCCACTTCATGATGATGATACTTCACGTTTATTCCGAATTTTTTCAAAATTTTACAAGCTTCATCCCGGAAATCGTCGTAAACATCAAACGGGTTTGCAGCGTGATATGCTTTTTTGTAAAACTCTTCGGCATGTTCAACTTTGTAATATGAAGCAGAAGTACGGGTATCATATTCAACATTTGAAAAAATATAAAACTCAAATTCCGGTCCCCACCAACTTTTATCAGCTCCGGTAATTTCTTTTAACACAGATTCTGCTTTTTTAGCAAGCATTCTTCCGTCCTGAGAAAACGGTGTATGTTTCCCATCAGTTAAAGCTATATGTGAGTAAAAACTCAGTGTTGGTGCATCACGAAACGGATCAATAACAGCAGTAGAAAGGTCGGGAATAAGAATCATATCACTGTTTTCTACCTTTCTGAAACCATAACTTGAACCGTCAAACCCTACACCATATTTCATCATTTTCTGAAGAATTCCCTGATAAACTGGTAATGAAATGTGGTGCAGACGACCTGTTAAATCTATACATTTAAGGTCAATTGTCTCAATCTTATTTTTTTTAATTAAATTTTCACAATTCTGGAGTTGATTGGTTGGCATTTGATGTTTCCGCAATAAAAATTTTTTCAATAAGTAAACCCGACCGGGTAATCAGTTGGGATTTCAAAATATTAAGCAGTATAATTGACTGCAGAAATTCCCGGGTATACTGCACTATCTATTAAATCTTCTTCAATTCTCAATAACTGATTATACTTAGCAATCCGATCAGTTCTTGAGAGAGAGCCTGTCTTTATTTGTCCGGCATTTGTTGCAACTGCTATATCAGCAATTGTTGTATCTTCTGTTTCGCCAGAACGGTGACTTATTACATTTGTATACCCAGCCTTCTTCGCCATTTCAATTGCATCTAAAGTTTCCGTTAAGGTACCGATCTGATTAACTTTTATTAATATAGAATTTGCAACCCCCATTCCTATTCCTTTAGAAAGTCTTTCGGTATTAGTTACAAAAATATCATCGCCTACTAATTGAATTTTATTTCCAAGCTTATCTGTCAATAATTTCCATCCATCCCAATCATCTTCGGCCAAGCCGTCTTCAAGAGAAATAATAGGATATTGTTTTATCCAGTTTGTCCAGTAATCAACCATTTTTTCAATCGATATAACTTCATTTGGTTTTGATTTAAATAGATGATAAGCATTTTTTTCTTTTATAAAGAACTCGCTAGCTGCAGGATCAAGTGCAATTGCTATTTCAGTTCCTGCTTTGAAACCAGCTTTTTCAATTGCTTCAAGTATAACTTCCAATGCTTCATCATTTGATTTTAAATTTGGCGCGAAACCTCCTTCGTCACCAACTGCAGTATTATAACCTTTTTTATGTAATACCGATTTTAAAAAATGAAAAGTTTCAGCACCCATTCTCAAAGCTTCAGCAAAATTTGGGGCTCCGATCGGCATAATTAAAAATTCCTGAAAGTCGACATTATTGTCAGCGTGCTTTCCACCATTTAAAATGTTCATCATAGGTACGGGAAGTGTTTTTGCATTAGCACCACCTATATAACGATAAAGCGGAAGTCCAAGAGTTTCAGCAGAAGCTTTCGCACAAGCAAGAGAGACGCCCAAAATTGCATTTGCTCCAAGCACCGATTTATTCGGCGTACCATCCATAGCTATTAAAAAATTATCTATCTCATTCTGTTCAGCAGCGTCCATATCTAAAATCTCATCTGCTATTTTCTCATTTACATTATCAACAGCCTTTAAAACTCCTTTACCACTGTAACGATTTTTATCTCCATCCCTCAATTCAACTGCTTCATGTTCGCCGGTTGAAGCACCGCTGGGAACTGCGGCCCTACCTACTACACCGCTTTCTAACAGAACCTCAACTTCTAATGTTGGGTTACCTCTTGAATCAAGAATTTCTCTTGCAATTACATCTACAATTCCTGTCATTTCTAAACTCCCGTTCTTTTCTCTTTTAATGTAAAATTTTTATTAAAAATATTAGTAATTTTTCTACTACAGTATAGTTAAAAATCTATACTTTAAATATACGAACTTAACCTTATTTTTTTGCCCATAATTGGAAATATCACAAAAAGAGTTAATATGATTTTAGACAGCAATAGCGAAAGGCCTGAACTTAAATACCCTTGTGAGTGGATTTACAAAGTTATAGGCAAGGACGTGGATAAATTGATTGCAGCAATAGAAACGGCTTCACTTGAGCTTGTTTACGAGGTTACTCCCTCAAACGTAAGCAAGAATGAAAATTATTTCAGCTTGAATTTTAAAATCACAGTGCCGTCCGAAGCAGCAAGAGATTTAATATATCAGAAACTAAACAACCACACAGATGTAATTATGGTTTTATAGAGTTTCGCTTATCTTATTAATAAATTCAAATATAAGCGCCGCTGTAATTCCCCAAATGATTTCATTTTCTTTTTTATACACATAAACATTGTGCTTTTTACCCTGCCTGGGTCCGGAATATCTTTCGGGTAACCCCAACTCCCTAACTGGCAGCAAATCTATTTTCTCTCCTTTGTCATTTAAATAATGCGTGTGCAATTCCAGACGCATTCCATATACTTCCGGAGGGTTTTCAAGAAAAAAAGAAACCGGTACGGTAAAAATTCTTTCAACCTCATTTTTATCATATATAATTGCATTTAGGTCAGACAATTCAAGTTTGGCAATTATAGAATCGACAGTAACTCCCATTGGCCCGACAAAAGTATCCAGATAACCAATTTTAAATATTATATCTTTTGTAATTCCTAATTCTTCAATTGTTTCACGAATAGCAGTATCTTCGATCGATTTATCAATTTTAGGATCGTACTCACCTCCCGGGAAACATATCTCCCCTCCCTGTCTAATTTTTGCCGAACGTTTCTCAAATAAAAAACAAGACACACCGTTTAACTCTATAATTGGAATCAAAACCGCCGAGTTAAAGTATTCCTGTTTGCCCAAAATGCCAGGGTGTCTTGGCAACACTGCGGTTAGCTTATTTAAATCGATCTTTTTCATTAAGAGTTTTATAATTAAATAATTTTCTCACAAAAAGAACTATTAACTATAATCCGAATATGATTTTCACAGAATTACAATTTAAAAATTATTAATAAAATAAAAGCAAGAATTCAGAAATATTTTTACTATTTTTAGTCTTTTATTAAAACAAACATGAATAAAGAAAATTTAAAAGCATATATAGCCTGGTTTTCAATTTGTATAATCTGGGGAACAACATATCTTGCGATCCGGGTTGGTGTTAAAGACGTGCCGCCACTTCTGTTTGCCGGCTTAAGATGGCTTTTGGCAGGGCCCATTATTCTTATATTCCTAAAACTCCGCGGTTACAAACTTCCTCAAAAGAAAGATTTAAAACATATTGCCGTTGTAGGACTACTATTGCTTGGAGTAGGTAATGGCCTGGTTGCATTTGCAGAACAATGGCTGCCAAGTGGATTAACAGCTCTATTAATTACAACAATGCCTTTCTGGGTAGCAGGAATAGAATCCGTTTTACCTGTTGGACCAAAATTAAACTTCATGATAGCCACAGGCCTGATACTAGGTTTGGCTGGAGTTTGTTTTATTTTAGGAATCGATTTTCAATTGCTACTCGATCCATCGTATCTTTCAGGGATAATAGGTCTAATGGTAGGTGTTTTAGGGTGGTCTTCAGGAACAGTTTATTCAAAATATATTAAAGTCACGGTTCATCCTTTAATGAATGCAGCGGTACAAATGTTTATTGCGGGTTTAGCTTTAACTATTGTTTCAGGTGCGCTGGGAGAATATCCAAGGTTTCATTTTACTCAGGACTCACTTCTTGCCTTTTTATATCTACTTGTGTTCGGTGCTTTTATTGCTTACGGTGCATATATTTATGTGATAAGTCATTTGCCGATTTCATTTGTTTCAACATATGCATATATAAATCCTGTAATAGCTTTATTCTTGGGCTGGCTTATTCTTGATGAGAAACTTAATACAGCTATAATTATTGGAGCTTTAATAATATTGCTGGCAGTATATATTGTAAAAAGGGGCAGCACTAAGGAGATTAAAATTGGTAGGGTCTAATTTTTAGACATAGTAACCCGTTTAATTTTAAAGGCTTATTTTAATACAGTCTAATCCTTCTTTATTAACCTAACCACCACTCGCTATTAGTGGAACTTTGTTCGACCATTTCTTCCCTATATTCTGTCTTTTTCACAGATGGTTTTCTTCGGGAAGAAGTGTCATTTTTAACTGGTGAGATAATAGCAATAGGTTTATCAACCTTAGTAAGTATAACCTCATCTCCCTGCATTATTTGGTTAATAAAATGAGACCAGTCATCCTGCAATTCGGAAATATTTATTCTTTGCTGTTTCATAATTGCCTCAACGTTTTTTTATTATTACAAGTAATCTATACCTTATCATATGGACTAACTAATTCTGCATCTTTTCAAAAAACTCGAATTATCTCGCTTAATTAATAATAAAATAGAATTTAAAAAACAATACTAAAAGAACCCGATCCTTGTAACTATAAAGAAATTAAATAATTAGAGCAAAATTATTTCATTATAATCATTTTTTTAGTGGAAACAAAACTACCTACCTGTAACCGGTAAAAATAAACACCACTCGGAAGCGGATTCTTGGCAGAATTAACATTAAAATTAACATAATAAGTGCCGGCAGGCTGGTTTTTGTCTACTAGGGTTGAAACAAGATTTCCAAGCAGATTATAAACATTCAGAGTTACATATCCCCCATCCTTTATCTGATATTTTATTGTTGTAGAGGGATTAAAGGGATTTGGAAAGTTTTGTGCAAGCTCATAGCTATCAGGAATGCTGTTGTTAGTATGATTATTTCCGCCATTATTGTTAATCCCCGTTGTATAATCAATTGCTGCAAGTGCATTAATGATACCCCAGCCGTATAAACTATCAGGTTCATAGCTTCTTGAAGCCGTATTTCTCAGTGCATCCCTTACTTGTATTGGAGTCCAACTAGGGTGAGCCTCCAGAATTAAAGCGGCCACACCTGCTACAAGCGGACAGGAAAATGATGTGCCATAATAATCACTTCTATAATCACTCCTATCTCCTGGCGTTGCATACGGTATATAATTATAAACCCCATCAGCCATAACATCGGGCTTTATTCTTCCATCTGCTGTTGGACCATAACTGCTGAATAATGCACGTGCTCCATTAGTATAAACTGCACCTACTGCAATAACACTGTCACCATCTGCAGGGGCATTTAATGTATTTGGACCTCCTCTACCCGCATCATTCCCTACCGAGTTGACTACTACAATTCCCTTTTTCACAGCCATTTCCGCCCCAAGTGTAATTATTGCTGTATGTCCATCCATATCCTGTGCAGTATAACCAGAACCTGATGTAAAATCATATCTGTAGCCAAGTGAAGTCGAAAATACCTGGGCTCCTTTACCTTCTGCCCATTCCGCTGCTGCAATCCAGTTATCTTCTTCAACTGAGGATTCACCTGATGTATTCTCAGTTTTTGCCAAAAGAAACGTGGCATCAAATGCAGAACCAACTAGTATACCAGATTTAAACCCTCCGATAAGAGCTAGCGTCCAGGTACCGTGTGATCCGTCACCTAAGTCTCCCTCGTTCGAAACATCACTATCATTATTTACAAAATCATACTGATCCAAAATATTAATATTATCAAAAACCTCGTGCTGTAGATTACTCACTCCTGCATCCATAACACAAATTATTATTCCCGAACCTGTATAACCCATATCGTGAACTTTAGGTACATTAATCTGTTCTAATTCTGCAAGAGATTGTCCATAATCAACTGTGTGAGTATTATTAATTTTATTAAAATAATTGTTTGAGGGAGGATTATAGTTTTTATCTAATATCGGTTCCGCAGCATTTTTATATCTGCCGACAAAATCAATTTTTTTCACAAAGGAAAGTGACGAAACTTTATCCAGATCACTTTTTAAAACGTAACACGAAACACCATTAAACCATTTTGTGATATGCTTTATTTTAATGCCAAGATTTTCTATTTGACTTATATACCCTTTATTAACAGGAAGGTCTGTTTGGTCAATGAGTGAACCATTTTTGATAACGTGTGATCGCCTAATAAGAGAAGCTTGGCTAACAACAAGTGTCGGGTCTTCGTAATATTTGCTCAATGATTTTCCTTTATCTTTAAAAAATACCCACACAAGCACTGAATCATCATTTGAAATCTGACTGACTTCACGATTTACGCCTTCAGTAAATTTCTCTGTATAATCCTGTGCAAATAACGAAATACTTAATATTAAAAAAAATAGTAACCCAACTCTTTTCATAGGCTCAAGGTCTTAGTTCATATAGCGTTAAGATAATAATTTTAAGTTAAACTTCAAGTAAAATTTTCATTAATTTTATACTATTTCATAGCAAAAAAGTTACAATCATTCTTAATAGTTGAATTTTAGCCAAAATTGACACTAGTTTTAGTATATTATTTAAACAGTAAGCAAAAATGATGCCTCATAAATTTCTATAATTATTAAAAATTTGATTATAATCCATATTCTGTTGCATTTTTTATAGCAGAATAGTCCTGTTGGATCGACCTGTTTACCCATAACTGAACAAGCCCGGTCCCTTCCGGTCCTCCAAAATTCTTGACCCAGGCAGCAGCATTTCCGTTTTCATCTTCAGCCAATATTTCTGTAACCTGATCTCTGGCAACTGAAGCAATTCCAACCCACCATCCGGATAATCCCCATTTTTCTCCTTCGGAAGTAACACTTGAATAGAACCATCCCTTCATAGCATCGGTCAATTCTCCCTTATAATCAACACCGAAAATTTTTGAAGGAATTCTAAAATCTACTCTGGTAAGTGAACCGGTTTTCTTATCAAAAATATATCCAAGAGGATTAGCACCAAGAAACACTATTTTACCATTATTAGTTAAGTAATCTTTTATAAGAAAATTATTTTCTTCTTCATCGAAAACAGTGAAAGGTACATTATTAGAGGCGAAAATAACAACGCTTGATGATTTGGATTCAATCTGATCTTTAAAAAATTTCGCGAGTGAATTTTTATCAAGTACTTCGTAACCTTTGGATTTAAAATAATCTCTGAGAGCCATATCAACACCGTTGTGAAACCAATTAAACGATTTATTTTCCTGCCAATAAACTGCTCGTTTAATAGTCACTGCTTCTTTAGGTTTATCGCTGCCGCTTATACAATATAAATTTCCATCATCTCCCCCTATTAAAATATTTTTACCTACAACAACCGGGGACGAAGCTATAAAACAGTTCATTAATTTATTTTTCCACTTTTCTTTTCCAGTCCTTAAATCAAGCGCAAATAAAGTACCAGAAAAATCGCCAAAATAAATTGCGCTCTTTGTAACAGCAGGGGATGACCAGACCGCCTGTATTGAATTTGCTTTCCAGATTTCTTTCCCTGTTTTTAAATCAACAGCCTGTTCAAATCTTGCATCCGAACTGCCTTCATAAACAACACCATTGTAAATTGCGGGTGAAGTAATTATCCAAGATGTCCCATGGCTTACTTTCCATATTTCTTTTCCGGTTTCTATATTCAAATTGTAAAGACTACCATCACGACTCCCGAACACAACATTATTTCCTGAAACTGCTGCGGAGCTCATTATCGATTTTCTGTCGAATCCAAATTTTGAGTTATCATACTTAATACCCTCCACTTCAAACTTCCAAGCCTGTGATCCCATGTCTTTATGAAGAGCATAAAATCTACCGTCCATATCACCAAACAAAACAAAGCCGTTACTTAAAGCCGCCGTTGATCTTATTCTGGAATTACAATTAAATTCCCAGTTTACTTCTCCATTATTTGTATTTATTGAATAAAATTTCCCAGCACCGCTTCCGATGTAAATATTATTATTCTCAACTACAGGTGATGAAACATAATAGTCAAATCCCCAGTTGTAAGGAAGGTCCCTGCCAAGATCAGATTTCCAGATCTCTTCTCCCGAGTTTAAATCAAGTGCAAACAAATAACCGCTGCGGCTACTAAAGAATATTTTATTCCCCGAAATAGATGGTGATGATGTTACTGAAGCTCCACTGTTGAATTCCCATTTTTCATTTCCGGAGTTTAGATCAACGGCATAAAAGTTTCCATCAGAGCTTCCGAAGAAAACTGTTTCATTAAAAACTGCGGGAGTAGATCTAATCGGTCCGTTGGTTTTAAAAATCCAATTGAATCCATCAGGTCGTTCAATATTGCTATCAGAAAAAATACCCGTATGTGAATTGTTATTTCTGAAAGTTAAAATATCGTCCTTATTATTAGAAATATCTTCTTTATTTCTACAGCTGAATATAATGAGTGTAGAGAGCGCAAAAAAAGCTAAAAGGGCCGTTTTTTTCACAAGAACCTCTTAAATAATTATTTTTTTTGATTATTCTATATTAAAGAACTAACCAGCAAGTAGTTACATATTTCTTAGTAGATGGTGAAAAATGAGGATGGAAGGTATTTAAGCTTAAAGACTAAATCCAGTATTGCGCGACAGAATCCTTCATTCTGCGAATGAGTTCCTTGTTATTCTTTTCAATCTCTTTTTTCCTTGGTATTGGTTCGTATGAAGGAATCTGATCATGATGAAATTCCGGGAGTTCAGTCCCGATTCTTTCACTCCATTTTTTTCTCCATTTCTCAGGAAGCTTCTCTGGGATTTGCAGATTCTTTATTATTAAATATAAAAGTGTCCAAATCCGGGGTGTAGCAGTTATCGAGTAACCACCCCCAAGCGTAAACATTATTCTACCTTTTGAATATTTCTCAGCAAAGCCTAATATCTTTCTGAATATTTTTTCGTAATCATAAGTTGTGAGCATCAGATCAGCAAGTGGATCAGAAAAATGAGCATCAGCACCTGCCATAACTATAAGTGCATCTGGTTTATACCATCTGAGTGCGGGCTCTACAATTCCTTCAAAAACTTCAAGAAATGATTCACCTTCAGTAAAAGGATCAAGAGGTAAATTTAATTTTAAAGCTTTGCCCATACCCTGACCCAGTTCGTGAATCCACCCGGTTCCCGGAAATAAAAACTCTCCTGATTCGTGAAGCGATATTGTCATGACTTTATCATCTGTATAAAAAATTTCCTGAACTCCGTCTGCGTGATGAACGTCGATATCAATATAAGCAACATGCCAGCCATAATTAGTCATTTCTTTAATTGTAAGTGCTAGATCATTGTATATGCAAAACCCGGCTGCAAAGTTTTTGTGTGCGTGGTGAAAGCCCCCGCCAAGCTGCAAAATTTTTTTTGCTTTTTCTTCAAGTAGTAATTTTGCACCATGCAATGTTCCGCCTGTATGATATCTTGCACCTTCGGCCATACCTGGAGCAATAGGATTATCAATTGTGCCTAGTCCATAATTTTCAGCTTCGGCCTTATTTTCTCCCTTACTCAACGCTTCAATAGTTTTAACATAACTTTCATCGTGAATTGCAAAAAGCATCTCAGGTGTGACTGGTTCAGGTGTTTCCACATCAATGGAATGACCCAGCTCTTTCAAAAGATCAAGCATCATTTCAATTCTGACCGGATTGAAAGGGTGGCCTTTCCCAAGATCATAAAGACTATATTTTGGATGATATATTATTTTACACATGCGATATGCACAGGCCAGATTACCTGGAAACCAGCGTTGCAAATTACTTCAGCAAGCATTTTCATTTCGATAGTACCGACTCTCAACATCAATCTTACTGTTTCCTCTTTATCAGGGTAAGTCAGTATTGAATGAATATTCACGTTCTTTTCCGCAAGTAGTGATGCAAGTCTAGCAAGTTCTCCCGGTTTGTTTGGCAGCTTAATATCAAGTCTTCCCGATGGACGATAAACACCGGTGAGCATTAGCAATGCATCAAGCAGATCAGTTACGGTAACAATGCCGACAAGACTTAATTCTTCAACAACTGGCAGACACCCTATTTTTAGTTCTCTCATTATTTGAGTTGCCCTTTCAACAGGATCATTCGGACTAATAGTGTTTACAGGATGACTCATTATTTTTTCAACTTCTGTATCCGAATCAAACGGATGTTCGGCAAGTTTACTGGTAGCAAGCCTCAGATCACGATCAGTAACAACACCTACAAGTTTTGTATCCTTCATTACCGGAAGATGTCTGATGTTCTTTTCATTCATCAATTTATATGCGCTGTTCAACTTAGTATCAGCAGTAATAGTGATCGGATCTTTTTTCATCACTTCATTAATTAACATAGATATACCCCCAATATTTAATAAGTTGGTCTTTCAATGTTCCCTGATTTTATTTTTATAATCGGATCGGAAATTAATAGAGGTTTGGTCATAGTCGTAACCTCCAATTCTACTTCCCATAACCATGGTAATTCTTCTATCATCTGTGAAACTCTTCCCAATATTTCAAGCACACCTTTGCTTTTTACAGATCCTAATTGATTTTTTATCTCTTCAAGATCTCTTTCAGTAAGTGGAGTAATCCTAAAAATAGATTGAGCGTTTTCTAATATTATTTCCAGCAATGGTCCGAACAATTGATCCGGCTTTACTCTAATTTTAATTCTCAGTGAATCTTTAGGAGCTTTAACTGATTTTAAAATTCCAAAATGCACTAACAAATCAGAAGCTGATTTTTTATTTAGTTTTATAACCTCATCAGCAGCAGATGATTTAGCTAATAGTCTACTAACGAACTCTCTCGCTTTCTCGGCATTCACGTCTTTATACCACAACAATTTGCCGGGCGGTTTTTTCCTGAATTCAACATATTTTACAATTCTTCCAAGTGCGTTAACTGCAGATTCGGGAAAACGAAATGCTGGAAATTTTTTGCTGCTTTCTTTATCACTTTCATCAACCAGTGAAATTGCTCCAATAGCTCCCATTAAACAAAGCAAAACAGGTTTTACAATCCCGATTTTTGCAAAAGCCTTATTCACACCTTTCCTGATTGCTTCTGCAACTGGTTCGGTATCACAATCTCCTACGCAGGCAAAACCAATTAACAACGAATCCACATTATTATCAGCCAATGCTTTCTCTACAGCCTTTTCGTAACTCTCAGTAGAAGTAAATGCACCAAGATCCAAAATTCCAGGACCTTCTATTGAAAGAGAATTAACTTCACAGGCATCTGCAAAGAGAGTCGCCATACCGGAAGAATTTGCAATTATGCTCACACGATTTCCCCGGGGCATTGGTTGATGAGCAAGTATTACGGCAACTTCAAAAAGATCTTCAAGGGTTGGCGAAAGTATAATTCCAGTTTGATGGAACAAAGCTTCAATTTCTAATTCGCCGCCTGTCCGCAATCCGCTTTTGGCTTCAGTGGCTTTTCTTCCCGCAAAGCTTCTGCCGCTTTTAATACAAAGAATCGGTTTTTTATATATCATCCTTCTGGCAATTCTTACAAATCTTCGCGGATTACCAAAAGTTTCAAGATAAAGAATTGCCATTTTTGTATTGGGATCTTCTTCCCAGTATTGAAGAAGATCATTTCCGGAAACATCTGCCCTGTTACCTGCCGAAACAAAGGTTGAAAAGCCAATTCCTTTTTCTCTTGCATAATTTAAAATCACCAGCCCTAGCGCTGCTGAATGGGAAAAAAATCCCGCAGATCCTTTTAACATCATTTTAGGAGCCAGGCTCGCATTGAGATTTACATTTGTATCAGAGTTTATTAATCCAAGACAACTTGGTCCAAGTAATCTCACTCCGCTTGATCTGACTAATTCCACAAGCTTGTTCTGTAACTTTTTGCCTTTATCACCAGCCTCAGCAAAACCTGCTGATACTACTACCAAACCTTTTGCGCCAGACTCAATCGCATCCTGTGCTGCTTCATAAACTTTATCTGCCGGAATTGCTATAACAGCAAGATCAATTTTTTCAGGTATTTCTTTTGAAGACAAATAAACTTTAGTCCCGTTAACTGATTCCGCCTGTGGGTTAACCGGATAAACTTTCCCGCTAAAATTAGATGAAGTGATATTCTTATATATCAGGTTGCCTAGTGAATTTGTTCGGCGCGAAGCACCGATAACTGCTACGGCTTTTGGATTAACTAATGGAAGTAAAGAATTAGCGACAGCAATTCTTTCCCGTAAACCTGCTCTTTCCCAAAGACCTGCTGCACCACTCACGGGTAATTCAATATGTATTGTGTCAGTACTCCAAACCTGGTGCTTCTCAAAACCTGAACTGTTAAATACATTTATCATCGGCTGGTTATCGGGAAGCACTTCTGCTTCGAATTCAACGAAGCCATTTGCAATAGCTAATCCGGCCAGTCGCTCAAGAAGCAATGTTCCTATCCCAAGCCCCTGAAATTTATCTCCAATTAAAAAGGCAACTTCTGCCGTCCTTTGGTTCCCAACTGCAATATAATTTCCCAAACCTGTTATCTTAGCCTTATTTCCTTCACCGCTAATTGCTAACAGGCAGGCAGATTGCTTGAAGTCACCGTTGCAGAGACCTTTTATAAAATTTTCAGACACCTGTGAAATTGAAGCCATAAATCTCATACGAAGACTTTCTTTCGAAACTGAGTTCATAAATTTTTCAACTAGGGGTACATCGTTTGCGGTAGCAGGTTTAAATAGAAGCCCCTGGCCATTCTTCAACAAAACATGCTCTCTGTATGAATGACCTTCGGGTATAATTCGGAACATAATTATTCCCCCTCCAAATGTTTAAATCGCAATGAGGAATATATAAATAAAAAGGAAGTCCTTTACAAGTGTAAGGAATTTCCCTTATAAATAAAGAATTAATTAAGACATCTTCTGAATTTCTTCCACAACCTGTGGGTTTGCAAGCGTAGTAATGTCTCCAACATTTTGTTTGTTAGCTATTGCCGAAAGAACTCGTCGCATAATTTTTCCGGATCTTGTTTTCGGCATATCAGGAACGATCCAAACTTTGCCCGGTTTTGCAATAGGTCCTATCTCGCTTGCCAGTGTGCTTGTTACTTTCTGTTGAATTTCTTCACTTGCAACAATTCCCGGCTTAAGAGAAATAAATACATGAGGAATTTTTCCTTTGATTGGATCTGCCACGGGAACGACTGCGGCTTCACCAACTTCAGTAACCATAAGAGCAGCCGATTCAAGCTCTTTTGTACCTAGCCTGTGGCCTGCAACATTTATTACATCATCAATTCTTCCGAGAATTCTATAATATCCATCTTTAGATTGAACTGCGCCATCACCGGCAAAGTATGGCCAATCCTGCCATTTTTTACTTTTGGGTTTAGTATTGTAACGAGCATAATATTGCCTAACAAATCTTTCATCATCACCCCAAATGGTTAACATTCTCCCCGGCCATGGATTTTGGATACAAATATTTCCCGCTTTTCCACTGCCTGCGGGCAATGGTTTTCCTTCATCATCAAAAATGATCGGGTAAATTCCCGGCACAGCCGGACCAGCACTTCCGGGTTTCATATTATGAATGCCCGGTAATGTTGAGCAAAGGAATCCACCTGTTTCAGTTTGCCACCATGTATCAACAATTGACGCTTTCTTTTTACCGACTACATTATAGTACCACCTCCAGACTTCAGGCTCTATTGGTTCACCAACAGTTGTCATATGTTTGAATTTAAAATTATACTTACCCGGTTCATCCGGTCCAACTCTTCTTAGTGCGCGAATTGCAGTGGGAGACGTATGGAAAATATTAACTCCTAATTCCTCAGCAATACGCCATGGCCGACCAGCATCAGGATGAGTTGGAACCCCTTCAAAAATCACTGACGAAGCAGCCAATGCAAGCGGTCCATATACTATATATGAGTGTCCGGTAATCCAGCCAATATCTGCCATACACCAATAAACATCTTCAGGGTGAATATCCTGTACATACTTCGAAGTCCCGGTTACATAAGCCATATAACCGCCGATGGAATGTTGGGCACCCTTGGGTTTTCCGGTAGTACCTGAGGTGTACATCAGGAATAGAGTTCCTTCTGCAGGCATTTTAACAGGATCTACTTTTGCATGATAGTAATCTTTTATAACATCATTAACTATAAAGTCACGTCCTTCAACGAGCGGTGTATTAGCAGAATACTTTCCGGGATAACGTTGCCAGATAAGAACTTTTTCAATCTGCTGTCCATCTTTTAAAGCTTCATCGTAAGCAATATCGGCTTTTTCCTTATGATCAATCAATTTTCCGCCGCGATAATAAGCATCTGCTGTAATTAACACTTTGCTTTTAGCATCAACAACTCTATCTGCACAGGCTTTACCGGAGAATCCGGAAAATACCTGTGAATGAATTACTCCTAATCTTGCGCAAGCCAGCATCACTATTGGAAGCTCCGGAATCATGGGCATATGCAGTGTTACTGTGTCACCTGCTTTCAGTCCACAGAAATCTTTAAGCAATGCGGCAAACTCATTAACTTTTACATAAAGTTCCTGAAATGTTAAATGCCGTATTAGTTCGTCTTCAGGTTCAGGAACAAAATGGAGGGCTGTTTTATTTTTGTATTTGTCGAGGTGCCTGTCAACACAATTATAACAAGCATTTAACGTCCCACCCACAAACCATTTATAAAAAGGGGGCTTGCTCGAATCAAGGATTTTTCTGTACGGTTTGTACCAATCGAGCATCTCTGCGTATTCTCTATAGCAGCCAGGAAAGTTTTTAATGCTGAATCGTCTCAGGACTTTGGCATCTTTAACATTAGCCTGTACTACAAAATCTTTATGGGGTTTAAAATATTTTTCCTCTTTCCAGTGGACAGCAATCTGTGATTCAGATACATCATCAGTTGGCTTTGCAATTTTTTTTGTGGTTTTCTTTACAGCCATTTGATTAACTCCGTTTATCTTTTGTTAATAAAATACTTTGTGGTCTGTTAAATACAAAATAGTCTGATTGATTGCAGGATATAAATCTGTTCCTCTGAATTGATAATTGATATAAAATAATATTAATAATCCTAATAAGAAAACTTAAATCAACTATTTTAGGCTGAGATTCAACATTTAATATAAAAATTTGAAAATTCAAATAAATATAATAAGTTATTTATTAACTTGGTGAGGATTATATGAGTGTGGGAAATAATCTCTCAGAATCATTAGGAAGATTTGAAAAATACCGGCATATCGGGGGATTTATACTTGGTCCGGTTATTTTTCTGATAATTCTACTATCCGGCAGTCCCGATAGCTTTATACAAAACGCAAAATCTCTTCTTCCTTCCGGCTCTTCTAACCAACAGATATTACAACTGGCATACGGTACAAAAATTACACTTGCGCTACTTTTTTTGATGGTTATCTGGTGGGTGACTGAAGCTGTACCCATTCCTGTGACTGCCTTGTTGCCCGGAATTGTTTTGCCATTGTTTCACGTCACTGGCTTCTATCATGAAAAGATATTCCAATTCACAGGTAAAAACATCCTTGTCAATTATGCAAATCCGATTATATTCTTATTCCTCAGCGGTTTCCTGCTGGCTGCTGCTATGCAAAAATGGAAACTCGACAAACGCTTAACTCTTTTTATTCTTACACGTGGCAACATCGCAAACGATTCTAAATTTGTTTTACTTGGAATGATATCTATCGCAGCATTTCTTTCTATGTGGATCTCAAACACAGCCACAACTGCAATGCTTTTACCACTGGGAGCCGGTATAATTGTACAGGGTGGAGGAAAAGTCGGCGAATCTAACTTTGGAAAATCCATTATGCTTGGAATTGCTTGGGGTGCATCTGTAGGAGGTGTGGGTACAATCATAGGAACGCCACCAAACGGTATTTGTGTGTCGATACTCAGTTCGTCGGGAATAGGAGATATTAATTTTGTCGATTGGATGAAAATAGGTATTCCCTTCGTAATTTTATTTATCCCGATTGTGTGGCTGGTGCTTTTAAAAGTATTTCCGCCTGAAGTTAAAAACATCAAAGGCGGAAAAGAGCTTGTTGTACAAGAAAGAAGAAAACTTGGCAACTGGTCACGAGCCGAAAAGATGACGATTATAGCATTTGTTACAGTAGTATTATTATGGGTTTCAAATCCATTCTGGAATTTCATTTTCCCAAAATCATTTTTTGAAAATCTTTCGTGGTTCGATGAGAATATAATCGCCCTGCTTGGTGCTCTACTTTTATTCGTTTTACCTATAAACTGGAAACAGCAAAAATTTGTTCTTGATTGGTCGGATGCAAAATTTGTTGATTGGGGAACATTACTTTTATTTGGCGGTGGAATTGCTCTATCGGATGGAATGTTCAAAACAGGGCTTGCAAATTGGATAGCGACTAGTGTTGTTTCAATCCTGGGCTCACCTTCAACAATTGTTCTTATGTTTGCATTGATTGTTATGCTGGAGTTGCTTACCGAAGTCACCTCAAACACAGCCGTTGTTTCAATGATGATCCCTATAATAATCTCGATTGCTCAAGGTACAGGTGATAATCCTGTTACATTATGTGTTGCTGCAACTATAGCCGCTTCTATGGCATTTATGCTTCCTGTTGCAACTCCGCCAAATGCACTGGTTTATGGAACAGGTTATATGAAAATAAAGGATATGATAAAAGGTGGTGTAGTTCTCGATTTTATAGGATGGTTTTTTACTGCTGCGGTAATTTATTTTATTGCCAGCAAATTGCTGGGAATATTAAGATTCTAATTCAGGCTTACATCTTTCTTGAACGTAAATTTAAGCGCTTCTGTGTACGTGATAAAAATTCACAGGGGTCGTATTCGGAATAGCATCCTCTTGATGAAAGCCATTCTCGTCTTCACTGCCTGTAGGAGCATTATTTAACAAATAGAGCACAACCGGAAAGCAAAGAAAAGCGATTATTGCGTAAATTAAAATTGCTGATAACATATATACTCCACCGATCTAGTTTTTAAATTCAAAAAGATTTATGCAAGTAATATGCCATTAGTTTGGTAGAAATTGGGAAGATCAAAAATTCAGATTTTGTTAAAATTTTGCACAAAATCGCAAAAAAAAGTGATGTGGTGAGTTACATTTAATTAAAATCAGAAAAATTACCGGTAATTATGTCGGGTTGTATGTAATATCTTCGCATTGGAGGCAGAAAAAGATATCAATCCCTTGGAGGCAGAAAAATCGTCTAACTTATTAAGTTACAAAGGCTTAAGAGTTTTTTTTGAATTTGTACCCCCGAGAGGATTCGAACCTCCGACAAACGGTTTAGGAAACCGCTGCTCTATCCATACTGAGCTACGGGGGCAGCTAATTTTCTGTTTAATGTGTAAAAATAATCAACTTTTTCACTACATAAAAGATTCATATTCCTTTAGATAATTGCTTCAACATAGATTTTTAGAATCAATAGACATTCAATCGATTGGTATAATAACCAAAGAATGATTACGTTTAAAAGTTTTTAGTACAGTTTAAATTCAAAGGGTAATAAAATGTATTCAGCTATACTTTTAGTTTTATTGGCAATCGCCGCTATTGTTTTCTTCAACGGTTTAAGAACAAAAAATAAAGCGAAAGTCTCACTAGGAATAATTATCGGACTTTTGTCTGCCGGTATTTTCTGGTTTATGGGCTTCTGGGGTGAGGTATTATGGTTTAACGCTTTGGGATATGAGAATAGATTTGGTCTCGAAATTATTTATAGTGTCGTATGTGGTTTGGTCGGCGCACTGATTTCACTTGGCGGATCTTATTTACTGACAAGGCTAATTCCTAAAGATTTCAAATACGTAAAGTGGATTGCTATCTTAATTACAACTTTCTCCGGAGCAATGTGGGGATATTCAAGCTGGGATGTAATCCTGAAATTCTGGAACAGTGTCCCGACAACATTAATTGATCCTATCTTTGGTAAAAGTACAGAGTTCTATCTTTTTACTTTACCATTCTTGGACATCATTTACGGTTTGTTCTTTACTATTTCTTTTCTTTGCATTTTAGCTACATTTATTGCAACATTTGTAAGAATAAGCCCCCAGGGACTTTTCTTTTATTTACCTCCCCCTGCTTCTGAAACAACTAAAAAACTTCATAATTCATTATACATAAACTCTTTTATCTTTTTATTAGTACTAGCATTTGGAAAATTACTAAACAAGTATCACCTGATGTATTCAAGCAGCGGTGTAGTTTTTGGCCCGGGTTGGACCGATGCTAACATTTTAATTCCTGCTTACAATATCATAATTGTTTTGATGGTCCTTGCGGGTATTGTAATACTTCTTCCAACATTGAGAAATAAGTATAAAAACGTATTTAATAAGTTTAAAATTAATTCTTCAAACTCGCCGGTTTTTATACTAGGCGGCACAGCCGTCCTGATGATATTATTGTGGTTTGTTGGTCTTACTATAATTCCTGCTCTTTTTGAAAGATTGGTGGTAAAGCCTAGCGAAATCACATATGAAAGACCATACATTAAAAACAATATAAAATTTACCCAGTATGGTTTCGGACTAAATAAAGTTCAGGAAAAAGAGTTTCCGGAAAGCGGAAGTTTTACTATGAACACAGTAAAAAATAATCCGGCAATCTTTAATAACATAAGATTATGGGACTGGCGCGCACTAGATGCAACATACAGACAGTTTCAGGGTTTCAGACTTTATTATCAGTTTTCAAGCGTCGATGTAGACAGATACAATATTAATGGAAGCTACAGAGAGGTAATGGTATCTGCCAGAGAAATGGATTTAAATAGTCTTCCACAGCAAAGCCAAACTTTCGTTAACAAGAGATTTCAATATACACACGGATACGGTATTACAATGTCTACAGTAAATGAATTTACACCACAAGGGCTTCCTCATCTTCTTATAAAAGACATACCTATTGAAAGCGAAGACTCAACTCTGGATGTTACTCAACCACGAATTTATTATGGCGAATTAACAAATACTCCTGTTATAGTAAATTCAAAAGAGAAAGAGTTCGATTACCCGGACGGCAATAAAAATGTTTACAACAGGTATAATGGTAAAGGCGGTGTACAGTTAAGAAATTTGTGGCGGAAATTTTTATTCGGTTGGAAATTTGATGGAACACAATTATTGTTTTCAGATTACCCAACTGATAGCAGTAGAATCATGTTTCACAGACGAATTAAAGACCGGATAAAATTACTAGCACCATTCCTCCAATTTGATAACGATCCTTATATTGTTCTGAATAAGGGTAAGCTTTATTGGATGATTGATGCTTATACAACTTCAGACTACTATCCATATAGCGAACCTTTTTCAGAAAACGGCTCAATAGGATTTTTAGGTTCAAACTATATCCGAAACTCAGTTAAAGTTGTAGTAGATACATATAACGGTAATGTGAATTTTTATATAGTAGATAAAAATGATCCAATCATAAAAGTGTGGAGTAAAATTTATCCCGGCCTATTTAAACCCGAATCTGAAATGGACAAGGGCCTTGTTGCACATATACGGTACCCGCAAGATATGCTTCTTGCACAAGGATTAGTTTATCAAAAGTATCATATGACCGATCCTACTGTATTCTATAACCAGGAAGATTTATGGGTTAGAGCAACTGAAAAATATTATAGTAACATTCAGCCGGTTGAGCCTTATTACATTATCTGGCAAGTTCCAGGTTCTGATAAGCCACAGTTTTCACTGATTCTCCCCTTTACACCTAAAAACAGGCAGGTGCTTATAGGGTGGATTGCCGGTTTGTGTGATTCGGATAATTACGGCAAATTAATAACATACCAATTTCCTAAAGGGAAAATGATAACTGGCCCACAGCAAGTTGAAACCAAGATTGATCAGGATAGTTTTTTATCCGGTCAATTAACTTTGTGGGATCAGAGAGGCTCCAACGTGATTCGTGGAAATGTGCTGGCTATACCTGTTGCCAACACACTCTTTTATGTTGAGCCAATTTACCTGCAGGCTGAAACCGCGGCTTATCCGGAACTACGGCTGGTAGTGGTTATGCACGGAGATGATATGAGCTATGCTCAAACATTTGACCAGGCGCTTAACAAATTCTTTAACGCTTCTTCAAATAATAATCCGCCCCCTCAGGAAATATCAACAAAACAAAAGAGCACTACACCAAATAGTGATCTTATACAACAGGCGAATAAGGCTTTTAATAATTACTTAAAATATTCCGGCCAGAAAAAATTTAACGAAGCAGCAAAAGAACTTGAAAAATTGCAGGAGGCATTGCAAAAGCTTTCAAGTAACTCTGACAAAAAGTAAAAAATACTCATTTATAAAAACCCCGCCTAGCGGCGGGGCAACCAACCACGATTTAGGAGCTATTACATATTAAGCCAATATGTAAACTTTATAAGGAAAATATTATCCGGGTGAAGATCGAAAATATTTGATATTGATTTTCCGAACCGGAAATCCGGATTAGTAGTATTATCGCTGCGTGTCTGTGTCCAAACAAAATAAAAAACTGAACCCGGACTGTACTCCCATCTCAAAACAGCATTTCCTCTTAACGATGTAAAATTAAAATCATTATTGCCAATATCTACTGGTTGTGCCGGGCCTGAGCCATCCGGGTCGGCTACGTAGTTTGCTTTATCGAATGTTGATTTTCCTTGTCCATATACATTAAAATCATACGTTCCACCTTTGGCAAGCTCTTTATAATTGGTATAAGCACCTGTAGATATCAAGGGCTGTATATAAGTTTGTAAGCTTAATGTAGGAGTGAAAGTCCAGTTTATTCTTATGCCTGCAGAAAAAGTTTTTTGATCAAGTTCACCAAATACATAACGTTTACCATAGGTGTTTGTTGCGTAAGGATCATCAAACGTATTAACGTATTGACTCCTGTCATAATTTCTGTCAAATCTTGGTTGAAAACTTATTAACAAGCTAGAGGTAGGTCTGAAAGTAAAATCAGGTTCAAACCCCCAACTATAAGTATTATCTGATTGGTAATAAGAATTGTAATTCAAATACACAATAAAACTCTTTCTTTCATCGGAATTAACACTGAGATCAAATTGGTAACCCCTTGGATTAATCAAAGTAGGTCCGCCTCTTGTTGCCCTATCATTAACAGTGTGAGGGTTGTAAGCAAGATCCCAGTACACCCAGTAATAATTTAGAAACTCTATACTACCATTTGAAAATAACCCTTCCCAAGTTATATCACCATCATAATTATAAGATCTAAAAGCCGCCAGATTAACTGATGCACTTCTGTACCAACCGGTAGGATCTCTCCACCTGTATCCACCAACTGCGTGCATATTTATTATATTCGTTCTCCAAAGAAAACCAAGATCATTTACATCAAATCCTGGACTGATGAGACCAAAGGCTGCATTAAAATATGAATTGCCCCTCTGCTTATTTAAAGCTAATCTTCCTGCATATCCGGATAATGAAGTTGCATTACTATCAATACTTACTGTTTTAGAATCAGGTATTTGGAAATAATGTTGGGAACTTTCTTGAACATCCAGCATTCTTTGTTTATCTCCCTTTAAATAGCTATATCCTCCCCAACCCGTAAGAACCCAGGTTTTATCTTCATCAAGAAAAGTCCATCCATCAATGCCTCCAGTGTAGGCACCTTGGTTTATTTGACTCCTTAGCCTATTATCTTTAAAAAATCTTTGAGTAACTGTAGAGATAAATCCCAAACCTTGTCTGCCTGAATTAAATTCATTTTGTCCTCTTAAAATTCCATAGTAAGTTAAAGGCTCTACTTCGGTCTCATATGTTTTTCTATTCAGCCTGTAATCTGCATATTCCCTTTGAGTAACAGATTGAATAGCGCCAATATTAAAATTGTCGCCGATTTTGCCGGTTATTTTCGTAGCCCCTAAAATGTGAGTGCCGGAAGGATAATCCACAAAATCAGCGTCGTCAGGAGTGCTTCCGTGAGGATTTCCACCAATTCTTCTGCTGTAAAAAAATTCGGGACTGCCCCAGTTAAATCCCCAATTGCTATTGGCGCCTCCGTAACCAAAATTAAAAATGCTTGAACCTTCTACAAAAAAGGGTCTCTTTTCAGAAAAGTATGTTTCTGCGTCACTCAAATTTATTACGGCCGGATCAATTTCCACCTGACCGAAATCCGGATTTATTGCTGCGTTTAAGGTAAGATTACTTCCAAGATTATATTTAAGGTCAGCACCAAGTCCTGCGTTATATTGTGATCCATCATTAAAAGGGTCTCCCGAAGAATGATTTGTATATGCTGCCTTGGAAGTTACATAGGGAAGTATTTCCAGTTTGTTCGATGGATTTATATCACGTATTCCTTTCAGATCAAAAAAATGTGAAACGAATCCGCTTTCTTTTTTAGGAATATAAACCAGGTAATCTGTTTCATGCCTTCTTGCGATATCTCTTTTAAAATCTATTCCCCAGGTTTGTACGTTCATTGACCTGAATTTTAACTGCGAGAAGGGGATTTTCATCTCAGCTATCCATCCTTTGCTATCCTTAGTAACTTTTCCTTCCCAAACCCCATCCCACGAATCATCGTCCCAATCATCATTATATAAAACACCATCTTTAAGCGTACCTGCTGCAGTAATACCGAAATAATATCCCGTTCTTTTATCATTATAAGGATCTAAAAAAACAGTAAATTGATCCGAGTTGGAATCTTCGTCTCTTCGAGAAAGATTTGCATTAATTGAATCAGGAGATGAATCGTACATTCTAGCGCCTAGATAAATATTTTGGTCATCGTAGGCAATATATACGGTAGTTTTTTCGGAGGGTGTTGTTCCTTCATTTGGATCCCTTTGTGTGAAATCGGATACACCTGGTACTGTTTTCCAAAAATCTTCAGAAAGTTTGCCATCTATTGTAACAGGATCGTTTATCCTTACGGCTTCAACTTTCATCTTTTCCTTATTTGTTGAATCACCTTTAGGAAATGCTGATACACAGGCTGCAAGAAATAGAGTAGTAAAAATTATTTTCCTCATAAATTAATCCTGGTTTTCGATCAGCTACTTTTAAATAGAAATGATATCCGCAAATAACCACCAACGGATTTGATATTTAGACTCTCAGATTCCTAAAAAGTTGGGAATATTCGGTAATTAATTGATGAATGGATTAATTTGATGATAAGCAGAAAAAGTTATTATTATCAAGTTATACTTTGTCAGAAAGCAAATCACATACTGAACTCAGAAAATATGTAGGCTTAATATGTTGGTTACCATTTGGAAAGTTTTTCACGCCAGTGGCAACAAGTGCAGTATCAATTCCATAATTATTCCCCATAGCAATATCCGTTTCCAACCTGTCTCCAATTAGCAAAACCCTGGAACTATCAACGGCTAATCGCTGAGTTATTTCATTGATCATAAAAGAAGACGGTTTACCAAAATTATTCTCGAGTTTTCTGTGCGTCCTTTTTTCAAGTGCAGATATCGTAGCACCGGCATCCAATACTTCTCCGTCGTCAACCGGACAGGTATCGTCTATATTTGCAGCAAAGAAATGTGCTCCTTTTTCAAGTGCACGGGACGCTATTTCGAGTTTTCGGTAATCTAATGTCCTATCAAGGGTTACAAGCAAAATATTAATCTCGTCGGGTATTTCAGAATATTTTAATCCTGCGCTAACTATTTCATTAATAAATATTTGTTCACCTATTGCATAAAAGGTTTTACCGCCAAAATTTTCAGATAAATATTTCTTAAGAATCAAAGTAGAATTTATTATATCATCCTGACTAATATTAAGTCCTTCTTTACTTAAAAACTCAAAGTAATCCTTAACGCTACCTGTAGTTTTGTTCGATATAAAAATTAACTTTTTACCTAAGCTTTTAAGTTTATTAATTGTTTTGTCAGCGTTTTCGATAATACTGGAACCCCTGTAAATGGTACCATCAAGATCAAAAATAAAAGCATCGTATTTGTTAATCATAAGTTTAATTCTCTTTGCATTATTGCGAGAGCCCCCCCTATAGTATGAGGTTTGTATCCCAATTCTGTTTCAGCTTTCAAAGTTAGCAAACCAGACTTCAACGGTCTTTTTGCTTGTTGATTGAGTTGCTCTGTCAAAATAGGCTTAATTAATTTTTTATCTAAACTGAAAACATCGGCAATTATTTCACAAAATTCAAATCTGCTGAGGAATTCCCGTCCGCCAATATTATAAATTCCCTGCTTTTTGTATTCTATTACTTCATTTATGGCCTGAACAAAATCATCAATAAAAGTAGGATTGTTTACCTGATCAGTTACAATATTTATTTGTTTTCCCACACGTACACTTTTTATAACCCATCTGACAAAATCAGGACGACTATCTGCTACCCCATAAAGGACATTTGTTCTCAATATTGTGTGAATTGCACCGCTGATTTTTAATGCATTCTCACTTGCTAGTTTTGTCCTCCCATAATACCCAAGTGGATTTGGTTTATCATTTTCAGAATAAGGTCCGTTTGTTCCATCAAAAATATAATCGGAAGAAATATGAATTATATGAGCATCAATAATCCTCGCGGCCTCAGCAAGATATTCTACACCTTTAACATTAATTTTCCAGGCAGTCTCTCTTTCCTTTTCACTTAGATCTACATTTGTGAACGCTGCAGTATTAATAATAAAATCAGGACAAAAATCAGAAATAACTTTTTTTATTTTGTTCCTAATTGTTAAGTCACAACTTATATAATCAACATCGCAAAAGGCCGAAACATCTTCAATTGATGTTCCTAAAATTGTCAGATCATAGTTTTTTTTGTAAAAATGAATTACTCTCTGACCAAGCATACCATTTGCTCCAGTTACGAGAATTCTTTTTTTAACCAAATCGTTCATAAACATCTATTCTCAACCTTTCGAAACTTTGTATATTATCATAAGATGCAGCACATGCTCCGGCAATGTTTGCTAGCTTTAATGCTTTATCAATATTCTGAAATTTAATATAATTATAAAAAAAGACCGCCCCAAAAACATCTCCGCATCCGACCTTGTTTTTTGTTTCTACTTTTAGTGAGGGTACAAACATTGAAACAATTTCTTCATCATTTTTATAATAGGCTCTTGCTCCCAGTTCTCCTTTGGTAATTAGTAAAATCTTTATTCCCGACTCAAACAATTTACTTATGGCCTCTTTCTTATTTTCATAATCAAACAATACTGAAAATTCTGCCTCATTTACTTGTAGTATATCTATATTTTCTGCCCACTTTTCAAAGTTTGGAATTACACGGAATGTCCTTTTTCCGTCTTTGTCAACTCCGCGTGCAAGTGTATGGACATCAAAAAAAATTTCTTTGTCAAACCCTGATCTTATTTTTTTTAACTGTTCAAGCTTTATATCGTAGCCTGTAATCATATTAATAAGAATTCCATCAAATTGGTTGAAATCTGCAACATTTTCAATTGTCAGATTCCGGCTAATAATCGAGTATCTTTCCTCTCTTTCATAACTGTCAGTAATATTCAAATACACTTTGGGTATTTTTTCAACATAAGTAAAAAGAGTTTTATCAATATCGTCATACGCCGGAGAAAACAATGTTAGTCTTTTCTTTTCTACAGATGTTAAGAGCAAAAGTTTATCATTGTTTTCAAGAAAACTCTTAAAACCCAAGATAGAATAAAATATACCACCAGGTTTAACAGATGTTTTCCCTCTATAATTTATGTGATCCTCAAGCGACTGTCCTATTACTAATATTTCCATAAGATAATATTCTTAATAAGATACAATTTAAGGTAATATTATTATTCCTGCATTATTTACAATTTCGCTTGATAACTGATAATTTGTTATATTTTGTGTTGATCCAATTTATTTATGTGAAAAGACAATTTGTACCTGTCTTAAAAACAATCTGAACAAAATCTTTGGTACTTTTTACAGTTCAATTTCGGAATTAGGTGAATATGAAGATAGGAATTACCTGTTACCCCACTTATGGTGGGAGCGGTGTTGTAGCAACAGAGCTTGGAAAAGCGCTTGCCGGAGAAGGACATGAGATACATTTTATTAGCTATGCTCTTCCTTTCAGACTGAATAATTTTGTAGAAAATATCGTTTTTCACGAAGTCGAGATGAGTAGCTATCCCCTTTTTGAATTTCCACTTTACAGCCTTGCGCTGGCAAGCAAAATGGTAGAGGTAGCTAATTATGAAAATCTCGATCTGCTTCACGTACATTACGCAATTCCACACGCAAGCAGCGCATATCTGGCAAAACAAATGCTTAAAGATAAAAGGGATTTAAAGGTAATCACAACTTTACACGGAACTGATATTACACTTGTAGGACTTGAGCCATCATTCCTGCCACTCGTTAAATTCAGCATAGAGGAAAGTGATGGTGTTACAGCGGTTTCAAGATTTTTAAAAGAAAAGACCTTGACGAATTATAATATCAACAAACAAATTGAAGTAATTCCTAATTTTATCGATACAGAGATTTTAAAACCAAAAGAGAATGGCTGTTTCAGAAAAAATCTTGCTACAAAGGGCGAAAAAATAATCGTTCACACCTCAAATTTCAGGCAGGTTAAGAGAGTTTCTGATACAATCAGAATTCTGGAAAAAGTTATAAAAGAAGTTCCTACAAAATTAATTTTAGTTGGCGATGGTCCCGACAGATCTGAATGTGAGAGACTTTGCAGGGAATTGCATCTTTGTGATAGAGTAAAGTTTTTGGGGAAACAAGATGGGCTTGTAGAAATATTAAATTCCGCAGACTTGTTTCTCATCCCTTCTCAGTCAGAAAGTTTCGGACTTGCAGCCCTTGAAGCAATGGCTTGCGGAATTCCTGTAGTAAGTTCAAGCGTTGGTGGCTTACCGGAACTCATTCGTCACAACGAGACTGGATTTATTGCAGAAATCGGTGACATAGACAGGATGGCAAAGTATTCAATAGATCTTCTGACTAACGAAAAGAAGTACAAAATTTTCTCAGAAAATTCCCGAAAAAGAGCAGTTGAGAATTTTGATAAGTCAATCGTTCTTCCCCAATATTTAAACTATTATAACAAAGTTTTAAATTCATAGACTCAATATACTTGAAAGAAAAAGAGTTTACTTCAAAATGGATAACATCTCTTAGAGAAAAGGGAATTAAAAAATTCCCCGATGATTTTTTAATAGATGAGACAATTGAAGAAATTAATCTCCCAAGCAAAACACTCGTAATTGGCCAGGAATTTTTTGGAAGCTACGAAGTCCTTACTGTAGACGGAGCTGCTGTGCTTCAGGCAGAAAATTTACATAAGGCAAAGTGCATTACTTATTCGAGCAGAACAAGAACCTGCTCCGTTAAAATTCCTAAAAATGATGACCAAGTCAAAACATTAGTAACACAATATGAAAATTATCTTGATTCAATTATTAAAGCAATAGAGTCTGATTATAAAAAGAATTTCCCCGGCGAAAAAAGGAGTAATACTCTGATTAACGAAATATTTATGATTTTAAACTTGAACAGATATTGAGAAATAAAATTGTCGCAGACAGGCAAACTGGTCAGTAATAAAATATTCGATTATCTCTCTTCACTATATGGCGAATCTTCCGCTAAAGATTATCTCGATTTTATAAACGAAGAGCCGACATCTTATATTCGCATCAACAGATTAAAAACCACAAAAGAAAAGCTTTCTGAAACTCTTCTAAAAGATTACAACATTAAAACGGAAAAAATCAAAGGTTTTAGAGACGCTCTGAAAATTCCCGAAAAAAATGATCTGCTTGGAAAAACGATTGAACATATAATCGGAGAATATTACATACAGGGACTTTCATCAATGATCCCCCCACTTATTTTAAATCCACAGCCGCATGATATAGTCCTCGACCTGTGTGCAGCACCCGGTTCAAAAACTACTGAATTGGCGGAAATAATGGAAAATCGGGGAACGATTGTATCAAACGAAATCCAATTGGACCGCGTTAAGATGCTTGTTTATAATATCGACAGAATGAATATTATAAACACAGGTGTAATACACACAAAGGGTGAATGGCTAAGTAAGCATTATGCAGATCACTTTGATAAGATACTGGTTGATGCACCATGCAGTGGACTTGGAATAATTCAGAAAAAAGGAGAGGTGAACAATTGGTGGTCAGTTAAAAGGGCAGAAAGGCTCGGTGAGCTACAGTTAAAACTTTTGATAGCAGCAATTAAAATGACGAAAGTCGAAGGTGAGATTGTTTATTCTACGTGCACGTTAACACCAGAGGAGAATGAATTAATTTTGGATAAGGTGCTCAAAAAATATCCAGTCCAAATCCAGAAAATTGAGCTGCCTATAAAATCCCATCCGGCTTTAATAAATTATAATGGAAGAGAGTTAAATCCTGAAATTTCAAAAGGAAGAAGAATTTTTCCCTGGGAAGCAAATACCGACGGATTTTTTATAGTTAAGTTGAATAAAACTGGTGAGACAAATCCGCCGGAACAAACTTCACCCATACAGAGAAAATTAAAGTTGCTAAATGCAGACAAGAAAGAAATTCGTTCACTGTTAAAAAATATTTCCGATTGTTTTGGAATACCGGAAGAAGTTTTATCTAACTATAAATACCTGCAGAAATCAAATGACATATTTCTCATCAGCAAAGAATGGGATGATCCTTATCCCGGGCACTTCCAGAGAATCGGAACAAAGATGGGTGTAATTGATAAGAACAAGAAATTAACACTACACACACAGGCAGCACAGGTTTTTCAAAAATATATTTCAAAAAATATTTATGAAATTGAAAACCGGGATGAACTGAAAAAATACCTTGAAGGCGGAATAATAAAAAAAGAAATTGATATTGATGGTCAATGCGTAATTAAGTACAAAGATTATGTACTAGGGACAGCAGTAGTAAGCAAAACCGGGATAAAGAGCCGCTTTCCACGAGCAAAGAGAACTCAGCAAATTTATACGGATTTTTAATTATGAACATCCAGATAATAGGCACAAAAAAGTGCAGGGACACTCAAAAAGCGGAAAGATTCTTTAAGGAAAGAAGAATCCCTTTCCACTTTCGCGATTTGAATGAAAAAGGAATTGCAAAGGGTGAACTGGACAATATTTTGCGATCAGTTCCGATTGAAGAATTAATAGACAAGGAAGGAAAGCAATTTCAAAAACGCGGCTTACAGTTTATGGTTTATAACTTAGAGGAAGAATTATTATCGGATTCGCTTTTGCTAAAAACCCCGATAGTAAGAAACGAAGGAAAAGCCATTGTTGGTTACCAACCGGAAATTTGGAAAGAGTGGATAAAATAAAAAGGCGGGACAAACCCGCCCTTAGACCTATCAAGATCACTTTAACCTATACATCGTAGTACAAATTAAATTCATAGGGATGTGGCTGAAGAGCCATCGGTTTTATTTCCTTATCAGTTTTGTATTTTATCCATGTTTCTATCACATCCTCTGTAAACACATCGCCTTTCATTAAATATTCGTGATCGTTCGCCAGCGCTTTTAAAGCTTCGCTCAAACTACCCGGCGTTGAGGGGACGTCTTTCAATTCCTCCGGAGACAAATCATAAATATCCTTATCAAGTGGTTCGCCAGGATCAATCCTGTTTATTACCCCATCTAATCCTGCCATAAGCATTGCAGAAAAGGCGAGATAAGGATTACAGGACGGATCAGGGCAACGAAACTCGACTCTTTTTGACTTAGGGCTCGAAGAATACATTGGTATTCTTACAGATGCACTTCTGTTTCTTTGTGAATAAGCCAGATTTACCGGTGCCTCAAAACCCGGCACTAATCTTTTATAAGAATTAGTTGTTGGATTGGTAAATGCAAGAAGCGAAGCTGCATGTTTCAAAATACCTCCAATAAAATACAAACCAGTTTCGCTCAACCCTGCATAGCCTGAGCCTGCAAACAAAGGCTTTCCTTTTTTCCAGAGACTTGTATGAACATGCATGCCACTACCATTATCTCCGAAAACCGGTTTCGGCATATATGTTACAGTTTTATTGTTTTTCTTCGCGGTATTTTTAACAATATATTTAAATAGCAATAGCTGGTCCGCAGCTTTTACAAGCGGTTGAAATCTTAAATCTATTTCACACTGTCCACCACTTGCAACTTCGTGATGCTGAGCTTCAACATCAATTCCTGCATTTAGCAAATTAACAACCATTTCATTTCTGAGATCCATTAATGAGTCTGTAGGCGGAACGGGAAAATATCCTTCTTTATACCTGGGTTTATATCCTAGGTTTGGTTCTTCTTCTCGCCCGCTATTCCACCTGCCTTCGTTTGAATCAACAAAGTAAAAGCTTCCGTTAGGCTTTGAATCAAACCGAACATCATCAAAAACAAAAAACTCTGCTTCAGGTCCGTAGTAAACAGTATCTGCAATTCCTGTAGAATTCAGGTAAGCTGCTGCCTTTTGTGAAATACTTCTTGGACAACGTGAATACTTTTCTTTAGTCGCTGGTTCATAAACATCACAGATCAAGCTGATAGTCGGAACCTGAACAAACGTATCAACAAACATAGTATTGGGGTCTGGAATAATTAACATATCACTCTCATTTATTGCTTTCCATCCACGAATAGAAGAACCGTCAAATCCAAAGCCATCTTCAAATGAATCTGCATCCAGCTGTGTCACAGGAACTGTAAAGTGCTGCCATTGACCTGGGAAATCCATGAATTTAAGATCTACAAATTTTATCCCGTTAGTTTTAATGAACTTCAGGACATTATCAATAGGAGAAACTGTCGTCTTTGCCATATTGTACCTTTATTTTGTTTTAATGATTAATAGTAATTAAATATCTATTTCTGTTGTTTCTTTAGTAGTAGATAATATAAAAGTTGTCTTTGTTGAAATAACTCCCGGCCATGATTGAATTTCACCTAGCAGTTTTTCAAGTGCCTCAGTATTCTTTGCAATCGTTTTCAGCAAGTGTGAGCCTTCGCCAAGAACTGAATGGCATTCTATTATTTCCGGAATTTTTTCTGCTTTACCAATTAATGTTTTGTAATGCTTGGAAGACTCCATTGTTACAAATACATATGCGAGTATATCATAACCAAAAGACTTTCTGTTTAATTTCGCAAAGTAACCTTGAATAAAACCTTTTTCTTCCAGCTTGTTTAACCTTTCACTAACGGATGGAAGAGATAATCCAATCTTCTCCGCTATCTCATTTCTCTTGGTTCTTGCATTTTTTTGAAGCATATTAAGAACCTTAATATCTAAGGTATCTAACATTATTTGCCTTAATTATTTAGGTCAATTTGAAAATATGGCTTCAAATATAAGGCCAGTCTTTAAATAATGCAAGAATGCTAAATATTTTTTTGCTTATTTAAGCCTAAGGGTGTGCAAAAAAAATGCTTTTTTCTAATTTCTGTAAATAAATCAAGCTTTTTTTGAAGGACCTCCCGAAGTTTATGGTAAAGATGATACAGTATAGCTATGTTACTTATTGATACAATCTCTACATTTAAAACCCAAACCTATACTGAACATTACTCCCCTTACTTATAGAAAGACGCTCATATCAATCACGAAAGTTCCCCTTTCAAATTCGGCAAGAATCAATCTCAGTTAGTCAGTGCAATGATAAAAAGAAATTATAACTAATGCTTCCAACATTGTTGCCTATTCTCCTTTCCGTTCTTTTCTGATCTTATCTTTTTCTTTCTTTCTATTATAGGATTTTTTAGCGCTAATTATTTTAGGCGGTTTTTTCGGCAAGGGAATTCTTTTTTTCTTCTTTTTAACTTGAATTTTTATTTTCTTTTTTACACTGCTCATAATCATGATTTATTATTTTAATAACCCCTCTAAACCTTTCACACTTGTAATCGGCATTTTGCAGTTATAGTTTTCACAAACATACACGGTAGTTTTATTTCGGAACATACTCTGCTTTTTAGTGAAACCTGCTATTTCATCAATCTCTGGGTTTTCAAAATTTTTAAACAAAAGAACTTTACCGGGAATATATTTCTCTCGAATTAAATCTAACATTTTTTGAGCCTCCGTATCATTGGTTTTTCCTACCACAACAATTTCTTTAGAAGGACCAAAAGTGAAATCCAGACTATTAAGAAATTGTGTAAATGCTGTCGGCGATCCCGAAATTTGTAAAGAAAAAGATTTTACAAGTTTGTTTGCTATTTCTTCAAAATCAGGATTCCCTGTGATTTTACCAATTCGTAATAAATTTAATAGTGAAACCGAATTTCCAGAGGGTATCGCACCGTCGTAAATTTCCTTTTGCCTGACTAGTAATTTTTCAGCGTCAGAAGCAGTAAAAAAGAATCCGCCATGTTCTGAATCTAAAAAGTGATCGATCTGAACATGCTGTAACTGTACTGCTAATTTTAAATATTCAACTTTAAAGACTGTTTCATATAAATCTAATAGTCCTGATATTAAAAAAGCATAATCATCAATATTCGCGGGAAGTCCCGCTTCACCTTCTCTGAATCTATGCAACAACTTTTTTTCTTGAGGAAATAAATTACTTTGAATAAAGGCTATAGCTTTTTCAGCGGCATCTGCATATTTTTTTTCATTAAAAACCTGCGAGGCTTTTGACAAAGCTGAGATCATCAACCCGTTCCAATCAGTTAAAATTTTATCATCTTTATAAGGGTGAATCCTTTTTTTTCTTGCTTCAAATAATTTCTCTCTGGCATTTTCAATTTTCTCGCGAAGTTTTTTTACAGTTATACCAAACTCTTCAGAAAGTTCTTTTACAGATTTTTTCAAGTGTAAAATATTTGTTCCTGGAGCTCCCCCCATTGTCTGGTCGACCCAATTTCCATCTTTCTCGCAATTAAAAATCTTAATAATTAATTCAGCATCATTATTTAATACTTTCTTCAACTCATTTACATCCCAAAGGTAAAATTTTCCTTCTTCGCCTTCGCTATCAGCATCTTCAGCAGAATAAAATCCACTTTCCGGAGAAGTTAAATCACGCAAAACATATTCTATTATTTCTTTTGCTGTCCTGCTAAATAATTCGATTTTTGTAACTTGATAAGCTTCAGTATAAGCTAAAATTAAAAGTGCCTGATCATAAAGCATTTTCTCAAAGTGTGGAACAAACCACTGCTCATCAGTTGAATACCTGTGAAAGCCATATCCCAGGTGATCATATATTCCGCCATTCCGCATCTCCAGTAAAGTTTTTTTCACCATTTCCAATGCTTCATCACTGCCTGTTCTGTTCCAGTATCTCAATAGAAACATTAAATTATGAGGTGTTGGGAACTTTGGTGCTTGCCCAAATCCACCGTACCTGGAATCGAACCTGTTTTTCAAATCATTAAATGCCTTATGAAGTACTGCTTGTGTTAGATCATCTCCTGTCTTTGTAACTGTTGTTTTTTCAAAGGCCAAAGAAATTTGTTTAGAAGATTTTATTATTTCTTCTTTTTTATTTAACCAGTAATTTTTAATCTGCGGAATAATTTCAAGCAAACCTGCTCTTCCAAATCGATTACTCTTGGGAAAGTATGTCCCGGCAAAGAAGGGTTTTTTATCCGGTGTCATTATAATTGTTAAAGGCCAGCCCCCTCCTCCTGTTATCATCTGACAAACAGTCATATAAATTCCGTCAATATCCGGTCTTTCTTCCCGATCAACTTTTATAGATATGAAGGCATCATTCATTAAGCCGGCTACTTTTTCATCTTCAAAAGACTCGTGAGCCATAACGTGACACCAATGACAGGTTGAATATCCTATGGAAAGAAAAACTGGTTTATCTTCCGTTTTTGCTTTTTCAAAAGCTTTTTCACACCAGGGATACCAGTCAACGGGATTATCTGCATGTTGAAGTAAATAAGGACTTTTTTCTTTAGCTAATCTATTTTGAGGCATAAAACTAAACTTCTCTCACTTTAATATAACGATAACCTGTATTGTAATTATTATAATTTTTCATAATTTACCTTTAATAATTACAATTATTTAAATTACTAATAATTAAATCTTATGGAAAATAAAAACAATAATATCGTTCCTTTTGGGATTTTAGGAGGCAGTTTTCTTCTTGGAGTTATTATATTTGTTCTAACATGGAAATCAAATTACAATTCGAATCAAGTAATCAATGTAACCGGCTCAGCTAAAAGAGAAATTATATCCGATCTCGGGGTAATTAAGGGTACAGTTTCAGTAGAAGGCACTACGGCAGAAGGCGCTTACAAAGATCTCAAAAGACAAATGCCTCTGTTGATTGACTATCTTGCATCAAAAGGATTTCCTGAAGACAAAATTGATTTGCAAACGATACACAGTTACCCACTTTACCAGATGGGTACGAATGGATACTCAACAAATATAATACGCGCTTACAATTACAGCCAACGATTCCAATTTAATTCTACTGACGTACAAAAGATCAAAGAAGTTTCTCTTGACCTGCCATCAGTAGTGGAACGTGGGGTAAACCTGCAACTTGATATGCCTGAATACCATTATACTAAAATTGCCGATCTCAAAATAGAAATTCAGGCGGAAGCTGCAAAAGATGCAAAAAACAGGGCTGAAAAAATTGCACAGGCAACTGGCCGGGAAATCGGTACATTGAGAGATGCAAGAATGGGCGTTATTCAAATTACACCCCGTCTTTCAAATCAGGTTTCAGATTATGGCATAAACGACTTAAGCTCCATTGATAAAGAAATCACTGCTGTTGTAAATGCCTCTTTTGTTATTAAATAAAGGCGAGTTTACATAACCGGAAAACCGTTATAAATCCAGCCTGGAATTATATTCCCTTACGCTGTTTTCTATTTCTTTAAGGACTCAGTTTGATACTCTTTCATCCAGCCCCTATATTTCACTTTTATTTTATGAAAATTATCGAGAGTTCTAATGACAAAACCTCAAATATGGGTAGCCGCGTTTCTGGCTCTTTTTCTTATTTTATTTCTTTTATCTAAAATAACTGACCAGAGTGAATTACATAATAAAGGTTCTTTAAATCCACAGGAAATGATGGGACAGAGTCAGCAATCAGGGAAACCATTATCTCCTGCAGAAATGGTTTCATCCCTTGGATGTGTTAATTGTCACGGTGCCGATTTGACAGGTACCAGAATGGCTCCAAGCCTTATGAATGTAAAGGATAACTGGACAAGACAAGAGCTAATTAATTATCTCAGGAATCCGCAATCTTATATGTCTTCTGTAAGATTTAAAGAATTTAAGAAAAAATACCCCGGTGTGATGATGCCTGCCTTTAATAATATTGATATAAAAGATCTGGGTAAGATTGCTGATTATCTTCTATCAAAATAAAATAACGTGTACAACAATGAGCCTCAACTCTAAACGTACTCACATTCAGTATTTTTATCTGCAGAGGGAAAATTTTTTAAGTAAAAAATACCTTGACTTATATTTTACCATTTTTTAGATTAAATCAAGAATTAAATAAGTGCCCTCCACATTTGGCATTTCTAGATTGGGGAGCTTTCGGAAGAAGCTATTATTTGTATAAGTATTACGAAGTCGGTATATGAAATTTTGGGGGAGTAATATTTACCATAAGAAAATTCATGAATATCCGCCGAATCGGGACCCACCGATTCAGTATATTTAGTAGTTAGTCAGCTATCAATTTATCGGGGGAATGAATGAAAACACTACTTATTTTTTTTAGTTTATTTTTAATGTCCTGCAATTCCGGTACCGAGCCGCCTGTTGATGAGAACTCCGGTCCGATTATCCCGCTTGCTGTTGGCAATTACTGGGTGTACCAAGAATATTCTTTGAACAGTGATGGCTCAATAGACACAGACATAGTACACGACTTATTGGCGGGATTTATAATTACTGATACTCTTTCCGTTAGCTTAAATGGTGATAAACTAAAAACCTTTCAATGTTCAATGTACGGTCCACCAGATTACATATCTTCAAAAACCAGATTAATTTACAGTGGGAAAGACGGTATTTATTATGCGGGAATTACCATTGAAGATTCCGTTACAATGTCATTTAATGACCTGGTGTTTAAATACCCTGCTAATAAAGGTGATGAAACTCTTGCTCATACCTTTTATCATAACATTTACGGTAATTCTGGAAATGTTCCGGATTATATAGTAACCACTTATACCTGTGTATCTACAGATTCATTATTCAGTACACCAGTTGGCGATTTCAGATGTGTTGTTTACAAATTAAAATTAATGCTCGATGATATTTTTTACCTTGGCGATATATACTATTTCTTTAAGCCAACCCTGGGTTTAGTCGGTATGATCGAAATGCCTTATAGCTATATATCAGATGAACATTTTTATTTCTTAAAAACCGTTTTAGTTGATTACAAAGTAAAATGGGGGAAATTATGAAACGCTTATTAGTGTTATTGGACAATTACAATATTAAAAAGGGGGTGATGAATGAAAACACTGCTCATTTTCTTTAGTTTAATTTTAATATCCTGCAACCTAGGTACCGGGCCAGCTGATGAGAATGCCGGTCCTATTATTCCACTTGCCGTGGGTAATTATTGGGTGTATCAGCAATATTCTCTGAATAATGATGGATCAGTATCATTTGCTGTGGAAGATTTACGAGGATATAAGATAACCGATATTCTTTCTGTTAGTTTAAATGGGGGTAATCAAAAAACCTTTAAATACACAAGGTATGCTCCAGGTGGTGACCCATATTCAGAAGCCAAATTAATTTACAATGGGAAAGAAGGTATTTATTATGCTGGCATTACTGATAAAGATACAATTAAAATGTTATTTAATGACCTGATGTTTAAATATCCTGCCAACAAAGGGGATGAAACAACTGCTCATACCTTTTATTATTACATTTTTGGTAATCTCGACAATATTCCGGATTCTATAGTAACTACTTACACCTGCGTATCGACAGATTCATTATTCAGCACGCCTGTGGGCGATTTCAGATGTATTGTTTACAAATTAAAATTAATGCTCGATAATATTTTTTACCTAGGCGATGTGTACTATTTCTTTAAACCCGGCCTGGGTTTAGTCGGCATAATCAGGATGCCATATAGCTATATAACAAACGAACATTTTTATTCCACAAAAGACATTTTAATTGATTACAAAATAAAATGGGGGAAATTATGAAACGCTTATTAGTATCGTTGGTTCTAACTTTTATATGTTTTACAAACTTAATGGCACAGAACAATTTATTTGAAAATATGCCTTCGATAACAAAACTAATTGGAAACTATCCCAATCCTTTTTAATCCGTCTACAAACATTAACCATAATCTTAATAATAATACATTCGTTGAATTGACAATAATAAACACTCTCGGACAACAGGTTAAAGAACTTGTTTCTGAATACCAGGTAGCGGGAAGTCATACATTCCCGTTTGATGGAAGTAATCTTGCCAGTGGTATTTACTTCTACCGATTACAAGCAGGCAACAAGGTGTTTACGAAAAAAATGATAATGATGAAGTAGGTTCAAATAAGGTAATTTTTTATCTGGCTGACTATTTATTAAAAACGCCGTAATTCATTATTACGGCGTTTTCGTTTTTAAATGTTCTATTTATGCTACAGTTATATCTTTTGAAAGATAAACGTCCTGAATGAGATTTAATAATTCTACACCTTCCTTCATTGGTCTCTGAAAGGCTTTCCTCCCTGAAATTAATCCCATTCCACCGGCACGTTTGTTTATCACAGCAGTTTTGGCAGCCTCTGCAAAATCATTTTCACCTGAAGCACCACCGCTATTAATTAACCCGGAACGTCCCATGTAATTATTTATTACCTGATAACGAGTAAGATCAATCGGATGATCTGAAGTCAGGTCACTGTAAACCTTTTTGTTTGTCTTGCCGAACTTAATAGCATTAAAGCCACCATTACAATTCGGTAATTTTTGTTTGATTATATCTGCTTCTATTGTAACGCCGAGGTGATTTGCTTGCCCTGTTAGATCCGCAGCTGTGTGATAATCAGCTTCTTTGGTTTTAAAAGCAGAGTTTCTTAAATAGCACCACAAAATTGTTGCAAGCCCTAACTCGTGCGCATATTGAAAAGCCTGACTGACCTCTATTATTTGTCTGCTACTTTCTTCTGACCCGAAGTAAATCGTAGCACCAACTGCAGCAGCACCTAATTCTCGTGCTTGCTCTACTCCTGCAAACATAATCTGATCAAATTTATTCGGATAAGTTAACAACTCATTATGATTGAGCTTAAGAATGAACGGGATCTTATGTGCATACTTTCTGGAAACGCTGCCAAGTACACCTAACGTTGAAGCGACTGCATTACATCCCCCTTCAATTGCAAGCTTAACAATGTTTTCGGGATCGAAATAATCAGGGTTTGGAGCAAAGGAAGCCCCCCCACTATGTTCTATTCCCTGGTCAACCGGTAAAATTGAAACATAACCCGTACCAGACAGGCGGCCGGACTTAAAAAGCCATTGAAGGTTCTTTATTACATTAATATTCCTATCAGACTGTGCAAATATCCTGTCAACAAAATCAGGACCGGGTAAATGTAATTTCTCTTTGGGAAATTTTGCTTTATAATCTATAAGATTAGCTGCGTCCTTTCCTAATAATTCTTGAATATTTTTAGACATATTAGCTCCCTAATTAATAAATTCTTCTTAATATATGGTTTAAAATAAACTTAAACCGAGAGTAATTCAAACGAATCGTTTCTCATTTAGCTACAAATAAATCAAAATGTGGAATTTAAAAGAAAGGCCTATTTATCGGCAGAAATATTATCAAAAATATTAATAGCGTGATCCCTGCTATTTTCAATGAACAATTTTCCCGTTTCCATTCCTCCGCATACCACGCCTGCAAGATATATTCCTTTTTTATTTGTTTCAAAAGTTTTCTCATTAAATTGTGGTGTTCTTGAATCATTTCCAGAAATATTTACACCCAATTTTTTCAAGAAGCGGAAATCGGGTTTATAGCCCGTCATAGCAAAAACAAAATCATTTTTAATGGTTAATATTCCATCCGGTGTTTTAATATCGACTTCTTTTTCCCTTATTTCAGAAACAGTGGAATTAAAAAAAGCTTTTATTGAACCTTCTTTTATCCTGTTTTCGATATCCGGTTTCACCCAGTATTTTACACTATCCTTTATTTTGTTTTCTCTTATAACCATCGTGACTTTAGATCCACGTCTGTATGTTTCCAGTGCAACATCTACGCCGGAATTGCCTGCGCCAACAATTATAATATCTAAATAAGCAACGGGATGTGCTTCTTTAAAATAATGTTTTACCTTGGGAAGGTCTTCTCCAGATACATTCAAAAGATTAGGCGTATCATAGAATCCTGTAGCAACTATTACATTACTGCAAAAATATTTTTTCTTATCGGTTTCAACAATAAAGTTCCCCTTATTTCCTTCTACCTTAAGAACTCGTTCATAAGTGTTTACTTTTAAGTTCCAGGAATCTTTAACTCTGCGATAATATTCCAGAGCTTCTCTTCTTGTTGGTTTATCCCCATGAGATACAAAAGGGACTTCCCCGATTTCCAGTCGCTCAGATGTAGAGAAGAAGGTCATGTTTGTAGGGTAATTATAAATTGAATTTACAAGACAGCCTTTGTCAATTATTAAGTGACTAAGCTTTCTGATTACGGCCTCAATACCACACCTGAGTCCGATTGGTCCAGCCCCTATTATTATTACATCAAAATTATTTCCCATCAATATCGCTCAAATTAATTTAAAACCATTTCACAATATAAGATTAAATCCAAAATTTTTAAAAATAAAAAGGCGGTATACAATTATGTACACCGCCATTTATAAAATTAATTATTGCTAACGAATTATTTCAATCAAAGCACTTGCAACTGTTTTATTGGCTGAATCAAGGAGAAAAACCCTGTAAATTCCAGGGTCATCAAATTTCATATCCGCATTTTGATTCCTTGAAAAATAAATGTATTTCATATCGGGCTGAACTACAAAGTTAAATTTTTTATAATATTCAAAATCATTGTATGAGGGATTATACTTGTCGAATTCTATGTAGCATTTACTTAAACCAAGTGCATAATCTGATTTAACCATTACGGTTAGATAGCCTGTTGTAAACCTGTTGTTTATACCTACTTCACCATAATTTTGATCATATCGCTCGCAGAAATACATAACAGGAGAACTCTGTGCATAAGCATTTGCTTGAAACCCAACAGACATAAAAAGAAATAAGAGCAAAAATAAGACCCAATATTTTTTCATATCAGAGCTCCTAATTTATTTCTAATAATTAATAAAGTAATATACGTATCTAAACTTATTTATATTCTCACAAATATTAAATAATTAGATCAAGCTAACAAATATGTTCACTCAAGCAATCATTCGGAATCCTGCAATTAATATAATATTTTAACCATTATTTGGAAAATTAAATAAATATTAACCTGACTTTTTATATTATATTTTCCTCCAACTATATTTTTATAAACATCATTTAGCAAAACTTTAATTTTAATAATCGAAATATGAAAATTAAAGGAAAAAACCTTAAATTTTATCTTTGACGCAAACGGCTGAAGATGATTATTTGAATCCATGGAGACACTCAATGTTCAACTTGTAGAACAAATGTTGACATATACTGCCATGAAGAAATATGCGAATATTCAGCAAGCTTTTCAAATTCAATTGAAAAAGAAAATAATGAAAAATAATCTTTCCATAAGACATATTTGTTTCGACCTTGACGGAACCCTTGTAAAATCTCATACAACTATTTACAAGACTACCTTAAAAGCATTAATAGATTTAAGGATTCCTGCTGATAATTTAAAAGAAAATCTTTTCTACGAGAGAATAGGACATCATTTTGAGGATATTTTTAAAGAATTCAATATTCCTGTAAAAGATTTTAATACTTTCATAAATGTTTATAAAAATCAATATTTTGATTTTATTGACGAATCAACATTATACGATGATATCGAAGAAACGCTGGCAAATTTAAAGTCCAGAAATATTCTTACTTCTCTTTTAACCACAAAAGGACAGGAACAAGCCGAAAAAATTATTAATCATTTTGAGCTTGGAAAATATTTCGATCTTGTCACAGGAAGAAGAAACGGAATTGCCCATAAGCCTTCACCCGAACCGTTGTTATTGATCTGCAACGAATTAAATATTAAACCAGAAGAAACGATGATAGTTGGTGACACAGAACTTGATATTGCATGTGGGAAAAATGCCGGATCGAAAACTTGTGCTGTGACATATGGTTACCGAACAAAAAAGGCTCTTAAAGAACAGGGACCTGATTTAATTATAGATTCAATAACAGAGTTAATCAATCTTAACATTTAAATCTTCTCCCTCGGTTCTTGCAATTATCGCTGCACCACAACTGTCACTCCAAACATTTACTGTCGTTCTGCACATGTCAAGAATTCTGTCTACAGCCAGAATTAAACCCACCCCCTCCAGTGGCAGACCAACGGCAGATAAAATTACAGAGATCATCACCAGCCCGGCCATCGGAATGCCTGCTGCACCTATTGAAGCAAGCAAGGCAGTAAACACAACTATTACTTGGCTCAGAAAACTTAAATGAATTCCATACGCCTGCGCAATAAACATTGCAGCGACACATTCATAAAGAGCGGTTCCGTCCATATTAACCGTTGCTCCAAGCGGGAGAACAAAACTTGTAATTTTATTTGAAACCCCAACTTCATTTTCAACCGATTCCATAGTTAAAGGAAGCGTTGCAGAAGAAGAAGATGTAGAAAATGCAGTTAATAAAGGAGTTGTCATTGCCTTGAAATGTTTATAAGGGTTGGCCTTCCCGACAAATCTTAATAAAAAAGGCAATGTAATAAAAGCGTGAAAGAACAATCCCAACAATACAGAAAGCATATAAATTCCAAGCCTTTGCGCTACATCAAGAACATCTTTTTGTTCTGCAACTACAACAGAGACAATTCCAAATATACCTAATGGTGTAAATTTTATCACAAAGGAAGTTATTCTCATCATCACTTCAAAACCGCCGTTGAAGAGGTTTATAAGTGGATCCTTATATTCCTTTGAGATTTTCATAATAAAAAAACCAATTAGAATAGAAAAGAAAATAATTGCAAGCATATCCGCAGAAGCCAGAGCCTGAAAAATATTTGACGGAACCATTCTCAGTAGAATATTTCCAAATCCTTTGGATGCTATATCCATTCCTTCAACCTGTTTTGAAAAACCAAGATCAGCACCAACACCTGGCTGAAAAAGATTTACAAAAGTTAATCCTACTAATATTGCAAACAAGCTTGTGCTGATATAATACAATATTGTTTTGGCCCCTAGTTTTCCCAATCCTTGTGCGTTCCCAATATTCGCTACCCCCGTTACGATTGATGTAAGAATAAGCGGAACAATAATCATTTTCAGACCACGAAGGAACAAATCCCCCATCCATTTTACATATGTGACATCCTGTGGAAAAAAGAATCCAAATAATATAGCGAGAACAAGCGAAATGAGTATTTGCCAATGAAGTTTTAGTTTAAGCATAGGATTAAATTATTGGTTTCGAAAAATGATTTAAAGAATTTCTTTCAGGATTTCATCACAAACTGCATAACCTTTTTTTGTAAGGCGAAGATGTTCTTCATCAATAGTTACAAGTTTTCTGTTCATCAACTTCTTAAAATAATCATATTTTTCATTTATCCAATTTTCTCCGAACATATTCTTAAATTCTATCAAATTCAGACCTGAACTTCTTAAAGCAAGCATTACATATTCATTAAATTTTTCCTGATCATTTACCATTTCAAAGCCGGCCACGGCAGAACAGTTTTTATCAATTTCCGAGATATATCTTTTAAGACTGGAAAAATTCCACCAACGCTTTCCATTTACAAATGAATGTGAACTTGTACCGAAGCTCAGATAATCCTTGTAACGCCAGTAAGCATTGTTGTGCCTGCACTCGTAGCCTGGTTTTGCAAAATTGGAAACCTCATATTGATTAAAACCATTTTCAAGCATAAAGTCAATTGTCATTTCGTAAAGATCTGCATCGTGATCATCATCCTGCATAATTACTTTTTTATCAAGCACCATTTTATTCAGTATTGTTCCCCTTTCGAGAATAAGACTGTATGCAGATATATGTTTTATCGGTAAACTTAAAGCCATTTCTAAATTTTCTTTCCATTTTTCTTTCGTTTGTCCGGGAAGGTTAAAAATGAGATCTACGCTAATATTATCAAATCCAACTTCCTTAGCATTATTTACTGTTTCAATTGCTACATTTTTATCGTGAATTCTTGTTAAAAACCTCAACTCATCATCGTGAAAAGATTGTATACCAATACTGATTCTGTTAATACCGGTTTTTTTGAAAGATTTTAATTTTTCTTTATTAACCGTACCGGGGTTTGTCTCCATTGTGATTTCTGCGTCATCGGAGACATTATAATTATTTTTTAATGATTTTATAATCTCTCCAAGATATTCCGGCTTCATCAAAGACGGGGTTCCGCCGCCGAAAAATAGTGATGTGAAAATTCTGTCATCTGAATAAAGATCGGAATAATGTTCAATCTCTTTTTTAATAGAATTCAGAAAAGACTGGATATTATCTGACGTTATTATAGAATAAAAATCACAGTAAATGCATTTGTGATCGCAGAACGGGATATGAACATATAGTGCGGATTCTTTCAATTGCTTTCACTTTCTTTAATCTTGTTATTGATCAAATTCCCATCAATTCCTTTGCGCCCTTCAAACTTGCTTCTGTTATTTTTTCTCCGCTCATCAGTTTTGCAACTTCTTTTATTCTATCGTCTTTACCAAGCTTTTTAATTAAGCTTACGACACGATCATCATTTAAAGTTTTCTCAACTGCAAAGTGTTGATCCGCAAGACTTGCTATTTGCGGGAGATGAGTAATTGAAATTATCTGGTGAAATCCTGCAAGGTTTTTCAATGCCCGCCCGACTTTCTGAGCAATTCTTCCACTTACCCCCGTATCAATTTCATCAAAGATTAAAAGCGGAAGTTTATCTGTTTTGGCCAGTATCGATTTTAATACAAGCATAACCCTGGAAATTTCACCGCCAGATGCAACCTTTGCGAGTGGTTTTGGATCTTCGCCGGGATTTGTTGAAATGAAAAATTCTACCTCATCATAACCATTAGAATTATATTTATAAGGCTTTTTGTTTACAAGAATAAAATCACTAGCATTTTTATCGATAGAAATTTGTTTAATTTCTATTTTAAAAATTGAATTTTCAATTCCAAGATATGTCAATGCTTCCTGAACTTCCTTCTGTACTTTTTTTGATATTTCTTTTCTTTTTTTAGAAAGTGCTTCAGCTGAAATTCCACAAATCTCTCTTAGTTTTTTTATCTCTGATTCAAGGTTTTCTATACTTCCCGAATAATTCTCAGCTAGTTTAAACTCTTCACCAATCTTATTTCTGTGTTCAATAACAGCTTTTACAGACCCGCCGTATTTTTTCTTAAGCATCACAATTGCCCCGAGCCTGTTTCGCAGTTCTTCCAGATGTTCGGGATCGATATCTATTTTTGCCTTATAATTTCTTACAAACTGTGAGATATCATTTATCAAAGAAACAGCACTTTCACATTCAGATCTGATTTCGGAAAATGATTTATCAATTTTTTCAAGTTCTTCTATGTCCTTTTCAATTTTTCCAATCATATCGTGAACGGAATTTTCAGATTCGTAAAGCGTATCATAAATTGAGTTTGTTAATTCCGATAGCTTTTCTGAATTTTCCAGAATATTCAATTCTTCGTTTATTTTTTCCTCTTCATCTTCCTGAGGTGAAACCGTGTCGATTTCTTTTATCTGAAACTGATAAATATCTTTTTTCTCTTTCAATATATTTTCTTTTTGCTTTAACTCATTCAACTTTCGTGAAAATTCTGAAAGCTGAGCAAATTTTTCCTTATAATCTTTTAAAAGATTTTCAGTAGCCCCAAATTCATCCAAAAACTCAATATGGGTTTCGGTTCGTAAAAGTGATTGGTGTTCGTGCTGGCCGTGGAGATCAACCAGCAAATCCCCTATTTCTTTTATAATATTGAGAGTAACAGGAGTGTCATTGAGAAAACAGCGGTTATTTCCTTTTAATGAAATCTCTCTGCGCATTATAAGTTCGGGAAGTACATCAATTTCATTTCCTTCAAGAATATTTTTTACTTTTTTATTTCCCTCAACTTCAAAAACTCCTTCAACTATAGATTTTTGAGCACCCTTCCGCACAACTTCGGTAGAAGCACGCTCTCCCAGCAAAAGGCTCATTGCGTCTATCAATATAGATTTTCCTGCGCCCGTTTCACCGGTGATAATATTCAGGCCCCGTCCAAATTCCACATTTATATGGCCAATCAGAGCGTAATCTTTAACTAACAGAGATTTTAACATAAATTCTTCGATTTAAGGTGGGAATAATTTAGTCTATTTTAGCTGCAATTTCAAAAACTATCGTGCGTTTATATAGTGATTTATTTTAGATTCTTATACATATAAATTCCGCAAATCGTTTTGGAATCTTTGATTTCACTTTTTTTTATTTTTTCTTCGATTTCGTCAAGAGAGTATTCAAGAATCTGCATTCCAAACTCACCTTCTTCTCTATTATGTTTTCCCGCTTCAAGGTCTTTTGCGAGATAAATATGCAGTTCTTCAGTACAAAATCCCGGTGTAGTAAAAATTGAACCAAGCTTTTCAATTTTGCCTGTTTTGTATCCTGCCTCTTCTTCCAATTCCCTAACAGCACAATGCATTGGATCCTCGTTCTTCTCAAGCTTTCCTGCAGGCAGCTCAATTAAAGATTTGTCCAATGGATAACGATATTGTTTTACAAAAATTATCTTTCCGTTTTCTTTTACTGCAACAACAACTGCACCACCGGGATGAATCGCAACTTCTCTTATCCCCTCGTTTCCACTGTCGTAAACTATTTCATCTACTTTAAGATCGAAAACCTTTCCTCGAAATTTTATTTCGCTGTGTTTGATTTTAAAATTCATTCCTTATTCCCTGAGAATTTATTCTATTATTTCTTTTACCCTTCCAACTTCGCCGCTTTTCAACCTGACTTTTATACCATGTGAGTGAAAAGAAGAATTAGTTAAAATATCCTCCACAATTCCTTCCGTGAGGTTTCCCGATTTTTGATCTTTTTTCAATACAATTTTAACTTTTAAACCGAGTTTTATTTCGGAACGCTCTTTACCGTTGTCATTCATAAATAAAATTTTAGAAAAGTAAAACTCAGAGGTCTTCTGAATTAGGCGTCTCTTTTTCTTCAGGCTTATTAAATTTCGATTTTTTATAATTTAAATAACTCTTAATGAACCACCCCAATAAGAAACCTATTAGTAGGTTAATAACTATAAGCAGAGCAAGCGAAATTGAAACGCGCCAGAATAACAAATTTACTTCAACTACAGCCACATTTTGAGTAATAAAAATTGCAGCAACTATAATCAGGGTTAATATTGAAAATACTTTCATATGATTCTCCCAATAATAGAGGTTTTGTTTTTTTATCTAAAAACACCAAAATGCAGTGTTATCAATTTTAAACTTCTAACTTCTATACCCGGGATGATAATATGGAGTAAGTTCACTACCGAGAAATTTCAATAAAGCTGTAATAACTCCGAGATCATCCAAATACCCGACCAGCGGGCTGATATCCGGAATTGCATCTATTGGCGAAATAAAATATA
>Ga0315540_10000005_pt1 | contig 98075 bp, 92 predicted proteins | sample SalMarSW160110MG_FD_203677 | JGI IMG/M metagenome (GOLD analysis project Ga0315540, IMG submission 203677) | Salt marsh sediment microbial communities from the Plum Island Ecosystem LTER, Massachusetts, United States - Salt Marsh Sediment SW1601-10 ...
TTCCACGGTGCCGCCATCGGCATTGCGGGGCTCCTCTGCCTGGCGATCGCTTGCCTGTTTATCCTGCGCCCATTGCCGGTGTTCGCGGCCGCGATGTTGTTTGCCTGGCCGGCCCTGGCGTTTCTGGTGGACGAGTTCGGCTACCTTTCCGGCGTCTCCGCCATGCTTTCCGATGTGCCGTTGGCCGCCTTGAAGCTGCAGGTGACAATCGAGGCGCTGATGCTGGCGGGCCTGTTGAGCCTGTTCATGAGTTTTACCGCCTTGCGCCGCCGCCTGCCGCTGGCCGGGCTTGTGCTCGCGGCCTTGCCGGTGGCGGCCGCCGGGCTGGCAGTCTATGGATGGTTTGCCCCGCAATTTGCCATCGCTACCGTGCGCACGGCTTTCGTGGTGGCGGTCATCGGCGGATTCGCGGTATTGGGCGTGCTCTCCGGCCACGGCGCGACCAGGGTGCGCGCCACCATGCTGGCGTGGGTCGCGGTGGCGATCTGGACGCTGGCGGCGATGCTGTCGTGCCTCGGCACGGTCGTCTCGGAAATCCTCGGCGCCGGCATTTCGGCGGGTCTGGTGCTGGTGATCATGGTGGTGACCATCGTAGCCGCGCGCTTTGGCTTTGCCGACCTTGCCGGCAACGGTCATGGCCGGGCGGAGATGTCGAGGCGGATCCTCGCCTTGTCGTCGGCCGAGCAGTCGGTGTGGGAATGGCTGCCGGACCTTGCCAGGCTGCACGTGGGCCCCGAACTCGAGCGCGCCCTCGGCCACAAGGCCGGGAGCCTGTGCGGCGATGGTCTGGAATGGCTCGAGCAGATCCACCCCGACGACCGGGCCGGCTATGAAAGTGCCATCGCGGCAGCCGTCAATCGCGGACGTGGCACCTTCGCCCACGAGTTCCGTCTGCGCCGGGCCGACGGCACCTATCGCTGGTATCAGTTGCGGGCCCGCGCCTTCGATAGTGACGAGAAAGGCAGCCGGCGCCTCATCGGGACGCTCGGCGACGTCACCGCTTCACGTCGCTCGGAAGACCGCATTCTCTCCGATGCGGTGCGCGACCGGGTGACCGGCCTGCCCAACCGGGCGCTGTTCATCGATCGGCTGGAGCGCGCCATGCATCGCGCGGTGAGCGAGGCCCAGCCCAATCTCTATGTGCTGACCATCGATCTCGACCGCTTCAAGAGCGTCAACGACGGCCTCGGCCATGAGGTCGGCGACAGTCTGCTGAACATCATCGCTCGCCGCCTGGCGCGCCGCATCGGCCCCGACGATACCCTGGCACGATTACCCGGCGACCAGTTTGCCATCATCTTCAACGGCGACAAGCCGCCGCGCGACGTGGTGGATTTCGCCGATGCCGTGCGCAGCGATATCTCCGTGCCGGTCAACCTCAGGCCGCGCGAGATATTCATCACCGCCACGCTTGGCGTAGCGGGCTTCGATGGCATGGTGGCAAATCCCGACGATTTCCTGCGCCACGCCGAGATCGCCCTGTTCGAGGCCAAGCGCCACGGCAAGGACATGATAGAGTTCTTCAGTCCCGACATGCTGCAGGAGCGCTCGCACCTCATCTCGCTTGAACAGGACCTGCATCGGGCCATGCAGCGCGGCGAGATCGAGGTCGTGTATCAGCCGATCATGCGCCTCACCGACGGCGAACTTGCCGGCTTCGAGGCGCTGGTGCGCTGGCGCCATCCGCATCACGGCCTGCTTGAGCCGGGGTCATTCATGGGGCTGGCCGAGGAGACCGGCATCGTTCGCGAACTTGGGCGCTTCGTGCTCGATGAGGCGGTGCGTCAGCTTGGTGTCTGGAAGCGTGCATTCCGCCCCTCCGATCCGCTGTTCGTGTCGGTGAACGTGTCGTTCGCCCAACTGCTCAACTATGAGCTGGTCGATGAGGTGCGTACTCTGCTGGCCCGCGAGGACATACCGGCCAGCGCCCTCAAGCTGGAGATCACCGAGTCCTTGATGATGGAGAACCCCGAACTGACGGCGCGCGTGTTGCAGCGCATGAGCGAGCTCGGGGTGACGCTGGCGTGTGACGATTTCGGCACCGGATATTCCTCGCTGGTCAACCTGCACCGGCTGCCCTTCGATACCCTCAAGATCGACCGCGCGCTGGTCGATGCCTCCGACGCTGACGAGCGGGCCGGCGTGGTGCTGAATGCCATCGTCACCATGGCGCATGGCCTTGGCCTGTCGATCGTCGCCGAGGGGGTGGAGACCGATGCCCAGTTGCGCCGCCTGATGGCACTCGGCTGCGACCTGGCGCAAGGCTTCCTGGTCGGCCGGCCAGTGACCGCCCGGCAGATCGCCGAGGCCTTCGGCGGCGTGTCCTACACCGTTGGCCGGGGCGAGGGAGGCTTTGCCGGCTTCTGGCGCCGGCTCATGGGTGGAAGGGCCGGCGATGATCGCCATCCCGCCTATCCCGACAACGTGGCTGTGCCTGAGACGACCGTCCGCATCGAGGCCACCAGCGTCGCCGATGAGGAAGATCTCGAGCCATGGGTGCCACCCGCCGATGATGCCTCGCTGCCCGACCTGGAAGCCCGCGCCCGCGATGAGGCCGACGCCGCAACGATTGCCGAGGCCGCGCCCATCGACGTGACCGGCCTCATTGGCACCCATGCTAATGAGCCGCCACCCGAAGAGGTGGAATTGCCGCCACTGAAGATTGAGGATCGGACGTCCGATACCGACATGCCGGCCGAGACGATTCCGGGGCCCGAGGCAGAGCAGGAGACAGAAGCGATATTGGAGGAGGCCGAGGCAGAGCAGGAGACAGAAGCGTTATTGGAGGCCGAGGCGGTGCTGGAGGCCGGATCGGCGCTGGAGGCCGAGACGGATCGAGATGACGCTGAGGCTGTGCAGGAGGTGCAGGATGATGCCGCTGCGCCCGCCTCGGAAGACGGGGCCATGACAAGCCAGCCGCCGCGCCCGGCCAAGCGCGCCGCCGCTGCCGGCAAGCTCGGCCAGCGCCTGCGCCGCCGCACCCGCGGCACCAGCAAGATTGCGTGAAGGGCAGCTTCTTGCGGGGCCTGGGCGGGCCCGTCAGGCGTGACCGGCCTGGGTCGATAGCATGCGCGGGTCGACGCCGATCTTGCGCAGGGCGTGTTCGTACTTGGCATCGAGATCGCTGCCGAACAGCAGTTCATCATCGGGCTCGCAATGCAGCCAGCCGTTCTGCTTGATCTCGGTTTCGAGCTGGCCCGGCCCCCAGCCGGAATAGCCCAGCGTCAGCAGCACATGGCGCGGCCCGCGCCCCGAGGCAATTGCCCTGAGGATCTCGAGAGTGGCCGTAAGGCCGATCTTTTCATCGATGGGCAGGGTTGAATCCTTGAGGAAATAATCGGCACTGTGGATGACGAAGCCGCGCCCGGTTTCCACCGGCCCGCCGAAGTGTACATGCACATGATCGGCATCGGCCGGCAGCTCGATGTGGTTGTCGGCGGGGATGATATCGAGCCGCGACAGCAACTCCTTGAAGGTGATGTTGGCGGCCGGCTTGTTGACAACGAAACCCATGGCCCCGTCACCATTGTGGGAGCACATGAAGATAACCGACCGTTCGAAACGCGGATCGCCGATGCCGGGCATTGCCACGATCATCTGGCCATCGAGATACTTCGTCGGGTTCACGTCCTTGACCGGGTCCTTGTCAGCCATGTTCCCAGCCTAGCGCGGATCGGCGTCCTAGAAAAGGTTGGGCCGCTCGATTGCGTGTGACGGGAACGTGACTGTGATTCGGCCGCCAAATCTGGCATCTATGGCCCTCTACCCCGATTTTGCCGCGACAAAGAGACACTATTTGTGACGATCGCCTGGAAAACCCGATGGATTTGCCTTTGTGCGCTGGTGCTTGCCGGCTTCGTGGCGAACGCTGCAACGGCTGGTGCTGCGTCCGGCGACTGGGCCAGCCTCGATCACAGTGCCGTGCGGCTGATCGCCGGCGAGGCTTCGGGCGATACGCGTGTGGCCGGGCTTGAAATCAGGCTCGCCGAGGGCTGGAAGACCTACTGGCGGATGCCGGGCGAATCGGGCGCGCCGCCTGACTTCGACTGGTCCGGCTCAACCAACGTGGCCTCGGTCGATGTCGCCTGGCCCGTCCCTCACCGCATGCATGATGAAGGCGGTGAAAGTATCGGCTACAAGCACCAGGTGGTGTTTCCGCTGACCGTGCGGCTCGACAAGCCCGGTCAGCCGGCCCACCTCGATCTCAAGCTGTTCTATGCCGTGTGCAAGGATATCTGCGTGCCGGCCAACGCCGTGATCAGCCTTGATCTGGGCTCCGCGCCGCCCTCGACGGAGGACGCGGGGCTCATCGCTCGCTATCGCGCCCTGGTGCCGATCGACGACAAGGCCGGTAAGGAGATCATCGCCGCCCATGGGCTGATGCAGGCCGGCAAGCCCTATCTGGCCGTCGTCCTGGCTGACGATGTTGCCGCAAAGGATGTCGCCGATATTTTTGTCGAGGGTTTCGACAAGGCCTATTTCCGCAAGGCAATGCCTGGCGCCGCCACCAGCCGGGGGCACGAGTTGCTGCTGCCGGTCGATGGCATCACCGATGCCGCCGCCCTGTCGGGCCAAAAGCTGCGCATCACGGTGGCGGCCGGCACCCGAAGCTTGTTTCGCGATCTCAAGGTGGAGTAGAGAGCCGCCTCAGCATCAATTCGACCATCAACTGCGAGAGGAATTCCCATGACCATCAAGACCGGCGACATGCTTCCCGATGCCTCCTTCACGACGATGACCGCCGAAGGGCCCTCCAAGCTCTCGACCGCCGATGTTTTCGGCGGCCGCAAGGTGGTGCTGTTCGCGGTGCCGGGCGCCTTTACCCCGACCTGCCACATGAAGCACCTGCCCGGCTTCATCGCGCGTGCCGACGAACTCAAGGCCAAGGGCGTCGATACCATCGCCTGCGTCTCGGTGAATGACGTCTTCGTCATGGACGCCTGGGCCAAGAACACCGGGGCGGGCAACAAGGTGTTGTTCCTCGCCGACGGCAATGGCGATTTTGCCCGCGCCATCGGCATGGATCTCGATGCCTCCGGCTTCGGCATGGGTACCCGCTCAAAGCGCTATGCCATGATTGTCGACAACGGCAAGGTCACCGCCCTCAATGTCGAGCCGTCCCCCGGCGAGGCGGTCGAATCCGGTGCCGACAAGCTCATCGATCTTATCTGATCAGCCTGCCCGGCGCAGTTCGCGTCGTGACCGGGCAATGATCTGCAGGGATGAATTGAGGAACAGCCCGGCCATCACCGCCGCCACCGCGAGGTCCGGCCAGGCGGTGTGGCTCGCCCATACGCCGAGCGCTGCCGCCATGACGGCAATGTTGCCTATGGCGTCATTGCGCGAGCACAGCCACACCGAACGTACATTGGCATCGCCATCCCTGTAACGCATGAGGAGGGCAACGCTCGTCACGTTGACGATGAGCGCACACAGGCCCACCAGCCCCATGACCTCAGCCTGCGGAACGCTGTGCACCACGACATGATAGAGGGTGGACAATAAAATCCATACGGCCATGGCGAACAGGCTCGCTCCCTTGACGAGGGCGGCCAGCGCACGGGTCCGTGCCGCTGACCCGATCACCGCCAGCGTCAGCGAATAGGTCGCCGCATCACTCGCGAAGTCGAGGGCGTCGGCCTGCAATGCCTTTGAACCCGAAAGCTGTCCGGCCACCATTTCGGCCAGAAACATCGTCGTGTTGAGTCCGATGACAATCAGGAGGCGCCGTCGGTAGTCGGCAGTAGCGCCGGTGAAATCCTCATCGTCATCGCCGCAGCAGGCGTTCATGGGTCCCGGCCTTAGCGCGCTTGCCGCTTGGGGGACTTCGCGTCAGATAGCCGCACCGCCGCGGTTTCGCTGCCATCGTCCGGCCGGCGACGGCGCTTTTTCTTCATGAAGGGGGCCATGGCGATGCGCGCCAGTTCGTCGGCGCGCTCGTTTTCGGGATGGCCGGCGTGGCCCTTCACCCAGTGCCAGGTGATGTCGTGCTGGCTTGAAAGCTGATCGAGCCGCTGCCACAGGTCGGCGTTCTTGACCGGCTTCTTGTCGGCGGTGCGCCAGCCGTTGCGGCGCCACGAATGGATCCACTGGGTGATGCCGTTACGCAGATAGGATGAATCGGTATAGAGATCCGCCGCGCAACGCCGCTTCAGCGCCTCCAGCGCACCTATCGCCGCCAAAAGCTCCATGCGGTTGTTGGTGGTGAGCGCCTCGCCGCCGGAGAGTTCGCGTTGCGTTTCGCCCGCCCGCAGAATGGCTCCCCAGCCGCCGGGGCCGGGATTGCCCGAGCAGGCCCCGTCGGTAAAGATTTCCACCCGGGATTGCCCTCCCGTCAAGCCGCGACCTCGCCAGCCTCGCCCTTGCGCAGCTCACGCGGCAGCTTGAACGACACGTGCTCATCGCGCACATGCACCAGTTGCACGTCCACCTCAAAGCGGTCCTTGAGCGCCGAGATCACCTCGTCCACCAGCACTTCCGGCGCCGAGGCCCCGGCGGTGAGGCCCACCGTGGTGCCGGGCAGGATGTGGGTCCAGTCGATCTCGGCGGCGCGCTGCACCAGCATGGATTCCGGGCACCCCGAGGTGCGCGCCACTTCCACCAGACGCTGCGAGTTGGAGCTGTTGGGAGCGCCCACCACCAGGATCAGGTCGCAGCGGTCGGCGATGGCCTTGACCGCTTCCTGGCGATTGGTGGTGGCATAGCAGATGTCTTCCTTGTGCGGGCCGATGATGTCCGGAAAGCGGTTTTTCAGGGCGGCGATGATGCCTTGCGTGTCATCCACCGACAGGGTGGTCTGGGTGATGTAGGCAAGCCCGGTGTTCTCCGGCGGGGTAAAAGCCATCGCCTCCTCGTCGGTCTCGACCAGGGTGATGGCGCCTTCCGGCAACTGCCCCATGGTGCCAATCACTTCCGGGTGCCCGGCATGGCCGATAAGCACGATGTGATGGCCGTCCTGAAAATGTCGGGCGGCCTCCATGTGCACCTTGGAGACCAGCGGGCAGGTGGCATCAAGGTAGAACATGTTGCGCAGGCGGGCTGCCTGCGGCACCGCCTTGGGCACGCCGTGGGCGGAAAAGATCACCGGCCTGTCGCAATCGGGTATCTCGTCCAGTTCCTCCACGAAGATGGCGCCTTTCTTGCGCAGATCATCGACCACATAGCGGTTGTGGACGATCTCGTGGCGCACATAGACCGGCTGACCGTATTTTTCGATGGCCTGTTCGACGATTTCGATGGCCCTGACGACGCCGGCGCAAAAGCCGCGCGGGGCCGAGAGCAGGACCTTGATCTGGGGCTTGGCGGTGGTCATGGGCGATGCATCTTTTTGGGGGTTCCAATCAGGCCACACATGGGGGGAGGGTGGGGTCAATGTCAAGAACCCAACGCCTTTGCGGCAGCGGCGCTTGACATGCCAATGCCCATCTGTAGGGTGACGATATTCTGCCCGATCCAGGCGGGAGAGACCGGGTTCGACCCCGGCGCCGAAGGAGCAACCGCCCCGGAAACTCTCAGGCAAAAGGACCGCTGGATTTGAACGCTCTGGAGAGCAGTGCCGCTAAAGGCACTCACCGAAGGGGGTAAGTCCGATCGCAAGACCCGGTCGGACGAAATCTCTCAGGTCGTCTGACAGAGGGGGCCGGTCCGGCCATCGCCCGGAGCGTGCGACCTTTACCATGAGCGAACCTTGAGAGGCTTCGAGACCCCGTGACCGACAGCGCTTCGCCCCCGATGCTCAAGACCCCGCTGCATGCCATGCACGTGGCGCTGGGCGCCCGCATGGTGCCTTTCGCCGGCTATGACATGCCGGTGCAGTACCCCACCGGCATCATCGCCGAGCACACCCATACCCGGAACCAGGCCGGCCTGTTCGATGTCTCCCACATGGGCCAGGGCTGGCTCATCGGTCCCGACCACGAAACCACTGCCCGGGCGCTGGAAACCCTGGTGCCGGCCGACATGCTGGCGCTTGAAGTCGGCCAGCAGCGCTATTCCCAGCTCCTGAACGATGAGGGCGGCACCATCGATGATCTGATGGTCTCCCGCTCGGCCCTCGAGGGGACCGAGGGGCGGCTCTATCTCATCGTCAACGCCGCGCGCAAGGCGGTCGATTTTGCCCATTTGCGCGATCGGCTGCCGGCCGGCGTCAGCGTCGCCGAGCGGCCCGAATGGGCGCTGCTCGCCTTGCAGGGCCCCACGGCGGCGGGGGTGCTGGAACGCCTCCTGCCGGGCGTGTCCGGGCTTTCGTTCATGACGGGCCGGCCCTTCAGGCTCAATGTCGCCGGGGCGTCCGGCAACGTCTATATCACCCGCTCGGGCTATACCGGCGAGGACGGTTTCGAGATCACTGTCGCCAATGGGAATGCCGCGGCCTTGTGGACGGCGTTGATCGATGAGCCGGAGGTTCTGCCCATTGGCCTCGGCGCCCGCGATTCGCTGCGCCTCGAGGCGGGGCTTTGCCTTTATGGCCACGAACTCGACGAGACCGTTTCGCCGGTCGAGGCCGGCCTGGTGTGGTCGATGCAGAAGCGCCGGCGCCTGGAGGGCGGCTTTCCAGGCGCCCAACGCATCCAGCGCGAACTCACCGAGGGGCCAACGCGCATCCGAGTCGGCATTCGCCCCGAGGGCCGCGCACCGGCCCGCGAGGGCACCGAGATCGTAGCTGAGGACGGCAAGCCCGTCGGCGTCCTGACGTCCGGCGGCTTTGGCCCCACCGTCGGTGGACCGGTGGCCATGGGTTTCGTCGACCCCGCCTTCAAGGCCCCCGGCACACCGCTCACCTTGATGGTGCGCGGCAAGCCGCTGCCCGCCCAGGTGGTGGCATTGCCGTTCGTGCCGAACGGTTACAAGCGTTGACAGGCTTCAATCAGCAAGAGGAACGGCCCATGAGCGTTTTTTTTACCAAGGACCACGAGTGGATCAGCGTCGATGGCGATAACGCCATTGTCGGTATCACCGCCTTTGCCCAGGAGCAGCTCGGCGACGTAGTGTTCGTCGAACTGCCGGCGGTCGGCAACAGTCTCGACAAGGGCGCCGAGGCGGCGGTGGTCGAATCGGTGAAGGCGGCGAGCGAAGTCTACGCGCCGGTGTCCGGCGAAGTGATCGAGGTCAATTCGGCGCTCGATGACGAGCCCAGCAAGGTGAACGAGGACGCCGAGGGCGCTGGCTGGTTCATGAAATTGAAGCTTACCGACAAATCCCAGCTTGACGGCCTCATGGACGCCGAGGCCTACAAGAAATTCGTCGCCGAACAGCACTAACCGAAAAAGGCAAAGATCCATGAGTGTGCCGCGCCTTCGCCTGACCGACCTGCAGTCGGGAGCCAATTTCATCCACCGCCATATCGGCCCGCGCAACGGTGAAATCACCGCCATGCTGGAAACCGTCGGCGCCACCTCGCTGGATGATCTGATCGACCGCGCCGTGCCCAAGGCCATCCGCACCAAAGGCCCGCTCGAGTTGCCCGAGGCGCTGAGCGAGCGCAACGCCCTTTCCGACTTGCGGCGCATGGGCGGGCGCAACCGCGTTTTCACCGCCATGATCGGCATGGGCTACTACGGCTGCGTTACGCCCAAGGTGATCTTGCGCAACGTGCTGGAAAACCCCGGCTGGTACACCGCCTACACCCCCTATCAGGCCGAGGTCAGCCAGGGGCGGATGGAGGCGCTCCTCAACTACCAGCAGATGGTCTGCGACCTGACCGGCCTGCCGCTGGCCAATGCCTCGCTGCTCGATGAGGGAACGGCTGCCGCCGAGGCCATGGCCATGGCCCACCGCCTGTCGAAGTCGAAGGCTCAAGGCTTCTTCGTCGATGCCGACACCCATCCCCAGACCATCAAGGTGATCGAGACTCGGGCTGCCAATTTCGGCTTTGAGGTGATCGTCGGCGATCCGGCGGCCGACCTCGATGCCGCCAAGGTGTTTGCCGCCCTCATTTCCTATCCCGGTTCATCCGGGGCCGTTCGCGACTATCGCGCAACCATCGCTTCGCTGCATCAGGCCGGCGCCTTGGCCATCATGGCGACCGACCTTATGGCGCTCGCCCTCATCACCCCGCCGGGCGAACTGGGGGCCGACATCGCCATCGGCTCGTCACAACGGTTCGGCGTACCCATGGGCTATGGCGGCCCGCATGCGGCCTTCTTTGCCACCCGCGATGAATTCAAGCGCTCCCTCCCAGGCCGCATCATCGGCGTCTCGGTGGATGCCCAGGGGCACCCTGCCCTGCGCATGGCCCTGCAGACCCGCGAACAGCACATCCGCCGCGAGAAGGCGACCTCGAACATCTGCACCGCCCAGGTCCTCCTGGCGGTGATCGCCGGCATGTTCGCCGTCTATCATGGCCCAGAGGGCATCGCCAAGATTGCCGCGCGTATCCACCGCTTCGCCGGCATCTGCGCCCGCGCCATTGCATCCTACGGCTATGAGGTGGAGACCTCCGCCTTCTTCGATACCATCACGGTGAAGACCCCGGGCCGCGCCCGCGCCATCGCCGCCAGGGCCCGCGAACAGCAGATCAACCTGCGCATCGTCGATGCCGACCATCTCGGCATCTCGGTCGACGAGACCACGCGGCGCTCGGAGGTGGAAAGGCTGCTTCAGTGCTTCAAGACGGGGGCGCTGAAGGGCACCAACCTCGATGAGATCGACGCGGGCGTCATCGAGTGCATCCCCGATGCCTTGTGCCGAACATCGGATTTCCTCACCCATCCGGTGTTCTCGCTCTACCGCAGCGAGACCGAGATGCTGCGCTATCTGCGCCGCCTGCAGGAAAAGGACATCGCGCTGGACCGCGCCATGATCCCCTTGGGCTCGTGCACCATGAAGCTCAACGCCACCACCGAGATGATCCCCATCACCCAACGCGAATTCGCCCAGATGCACCCCTTCGTGCCGCTGGAGCAGGCGCAAGGCTACCAGCAGCTTTTCGAGGAACTGGAGGCGATGCTGTGCGCCATCACCGGTTTCGATGCGGTGTCGCTGCAACCCAACGCCGGCTCACAGGGCGAATATGCCGGTCTTCTCACCATCCGCGCCTTCCATGCCTCGCGCGACGAGAGCCATCGCAATGTCTGCCTTATTCCCGTATCCGCCCATGGCACCAATCCGGCTTCGGCGTTCATGGCGGGGCTTGAGGTGGTGGTGGTCGCCTGCGATGCCCAGGGAAATGTCGATGTGGCCGATCTGAAGGCCAAGGCCGCCGCCCATGCCGAGCACCTGGCGGCGCTGATGATCACCTACCCCTCCACCCACGGTGTCTTCGAGGTGGCGACCAAGGAAATCTGCGACATCGTCCATGCATCGGGCGGTCAGGTTTATCTCGACGGTGCCAACCTCAATGCCCTGGTGGGCTTCGTCAAGCCGGCCGAGATCGGTGCCGATGTCTGCCACATGAACCTGCACAAGACCTTCTGCATTCCCCATGGCGGCGGCGGCCCCGGTGTCGGCCCCATCGGCGTGAGGGCGCATCTGGCGCGCTTCCTGCCCGGCCACGCGGTGATCGACGGCGTCAACCCGGCCGCCGGCCGCAACCATACCATCGGCCAGGTGTCGGCCGCCCCCTGGGGCTCGGCCTCCATCCTGCCGATCTCCTGGGCCTATATCGCCATGATGGGGGCCGAGGGACTGAAGCAGGCGACCCAGGTCGCCATCCTCAACGCCAACTACATCGCCAGGCGCCTGGCCCCCCATTACCCCATCGTCTACACCGGTCCCGGCGGCTTCGTGGCGCATGAATGCATCATCGATCTGCGCGGCATCAAGGAGGCCTCCGGCATCAGCGTCGACGATGTGGCCAAGCGCCTGGTCGATTACGGCTTCCATGCCCCCACCATGTCGTGGCCGGTGCACGACACACTGATGGTCGAACCGACCGAATCGGAAGGAAAGCGCGAGCTTGACCGGTTCTGCGATGCCATGATCGCCATCCGCGCCGAGATCGCCGAGGTGGAGGAGGGCAAGGCCGACAAGGCCGACAACCTGCTGGTCAACGCCCCCCATACCCAGAAGTTGCTGATCGCCGACTGGCACAAGCCCTACAGCCGCGAGCGCGCCTTCTTCCCGTTGAAGGGCCAGAGCGAGGACAAGTACTGGCCCCCGGTCGGCCGCGTCGACAATGTCTACGGTGACCGCCACCTGGTCTGCACCTGCCCGCCGCTGGAGGCCTATCGCGAGGCCGCGGAGTAGGCGGCACGTGCCACCTTCCTTCCCCGTGTCATCGTCGGGCTTGACCCGGCGACCCAGGACACCTGCGCAAGTCCTTGCCGTTGACCTCTTGATCCTCGGTGTCAAACACGAGGACGCCAAACGCCGACGATGTGGTGGGATCAGTTGAGTTGTGACTTGACGGTGGAAATCGAGGTGTCCACCAGCTTGGCGGCCTTTTCGCCCTTGACCTCAGAAGCGATGATCCGGGCGGCCGCGGCGATCGCCAGATCGCTGGCAGTGGTGCGTACTTCCTTGATCGCCTGGGCTTCGGCCTGGGCGATCTTCTGTTCGGCATTGGCGGTGCGCCGCTCCACCGTTTCCGCCATCTTGCGCCGCGTCTCGACGGCATAGGCCTCGGCCTCGGTCTTGGCCTGGGCGACGATGTCGGCGGCGACCTGTTCGGCTTCCTCGCGCTTGCGCTCGTATTCGGCAAGCAGCGCCTGGGCTTCCTCGCGCAGCTTTTGCGCTTCGGCCAGTTCCTTGGATATGCGTTCGGCGCGCTCGTCCAGCGCCTTCGTCATCATCCCGGGAACGCCCATGTAGATCAGGACGCCCACGAAGATGAAAAAGGCGACGCCGACCCAGAATTCAGGTTCTGAGAACATGTCCTGCGCGCTCCCTCACTTGCCGCCGCTGCGGGCGAGGGCCTTTTGCACCTCGGCCTTCGATACCTTGAGGCCGGCAAGCTGGGCGACGATGTCGCCCGCCACCCCGGCGGCGACGTCGCCGACCTGGCCCAACGCCTTTTCGCGGGCGGCCTGGATGGCCTTTTCCGCCTTCGCTACCTTGGCAGCGATCTCCTTGTCGAGGCCGGCGCGTTCTGCGTCGATCTCGGCCGTCAACGCATTTCGCCGCTCCTGCACGATGCCATGCGCCTTGGCGCGGGCCTCGGCCAGTTCGCTCTCGTAGGTAGCGATGGCCCGATCGGTATCGTCTTTCAGCTCCTGTGCCCGGTCGAGGTCGGAAGCGATACGCCCGCGCCTTTCCTCGATCATGCCGCCAATGCGCGGCAGCGCCATGCGCAGCATGATCTGGTAGAGGATGACGAAGACGATCAGCAGCCAGAAAAGCTGTGACGGGTAGGAGTGGAAGTTGAGCTGCGGCATGCCCTCCTTGGGCTGCGCCAGACAAGGCGTAGCAAGGAAGAATGACAGCGCAAGTAATCTGAGCCGTAGCATGCCGGGTTCCCGTTCTAGGCGATGTGCCGATCTTTTTGCGTTTCAGCGGCCACGAGGCCGGAAAAGATGGCTGATCAGAACACGAACAGGATGATCAGCGCCACCACCAGGCCGAACAGGCCGGTGGCCTCGGCAAGGGCAAAGCCAAGCAGCAGGTTCGGGAACTGGCTCTGGGCCGCCGCCGGATTGCGCAACGCGCCGGAGAGATAGTTGCCGAAGATCAGGCCGATGCCGATACCGGCGCCGGCGAGTGCGATGGCGGCAAGGCCGGCACCGATCAATTTTGCAGCTTCTGCGTCCATGAGATCGAACTCCTTTTTGGGTTGAATTGACTTGATAAGGGGCTTTGCCTGACGCCTCAATGATGCATGTTAAGGGCGTCGTTGAGATAGATTACAGTGAGAACCACGAAGACATAGGCCTGCAGGAAGGCAACCAGTGTCTCCAGGCCGTTAAGCGCCACCATGATGGCGAGCGGCCCCCAGCCGCCGAGGAACCCCAGGCCTACCACGAAGGCGCCGAACACCTTGAGCATGGTGTGGCCGGCCATCATATTGGCGAACAGACGCACCGAGAGTGACATCGGGCGGGTGAAATAGGAAACGATCTCGATCACCACCAGCAGTGGCAACAAGAAGATGGGCACGCCGGAGGGCACGAACAGCTTCAGATAGCCGGTGCCGTGGACGATGAAGCCCACCACGGTGGCGCCGATGAACACCACCGCGGCCAGCGCGAAGGTGATGATGATGTGGCTGGTGACGGTGAAGGAATAAGGCACCATACCGAGCATGTTGCTCGCCAGCACGAACATGAACAACGTGAAGACGAAGGGAAAGAAGCCGCGGCCGGTATTGCCGAGGACGTCGCGCATCATGCCGGAGATGAACTCGTAGGCAAGCTCGCCCACCGACTGCAGGCGGCCCGGCACCAGCCGGTTGGGACCGCTCAACAGCACCAGGCAGACCAGCACCAGACCAATCACCATCCACAGGCTGGAATTGGTGAAGGAGAGATCGAGGTTGCCGATCTTGATGGGGATGATCGGTTGCACCACGAACTGATGCATCGGATCGATGTGGAGGCCACTCGCGGCATGCTCCGCCGCTGCTGCTGTATCGGTGGTCGCCACTTTGTCCCGTTCCCTCTCGAACCTGCGCCTCAGGGCGTCTCAGTCGTCATCATCATCTTTGACACCGGGCACGCCATTGGCCCGGGTTTCCCGCAGATAGCGCTCGGCTTCGGCCGACTGCGCTGCCCGTATCACATTCAGAATCCCCGCCGCCATGCCGATGGGCGTGAAGATCAACAACAACCATGGCGAAGTACCGAGTAGTTTGTCCAGCCCCCAGCCGATAAAAAACCCCGCCATGACCCCGACCACCAGATCGGCGATCAGCCGGAATCCGAACCCGTACGCGGAACCACGGCCCCCCGTCTTGTTTTCGCGCGCCTCGATCGAGGACCTCTCGGCGTCAAGACGTTTTTTGAAGCCCCTCAGTCGATCGGACGAAGGACCCTTGTCATCGTCCATTGGCGGCCTCGAGAAAACACATCGTAATGCCCCGCCGCAGCCCCCGCGAAGCCGGCGCCAAAATAGATACGCCCCGGTTTCCTGTCAAGGCGCGAGAGCGATATTTAATGCCTTGATATTGTTCCTATTTTTCAATCGGCACGACTTAACGGCAGTTTGCCCGGCAAAACCCGGTAGCGCCCTCAGCCGGCCTCGCGCAGGGTCTCGGCGGTCTGCAGGTCGACCGATACCAGTTGCGATACGCCCCGCTCCATCATGGTGACACCGTACAGGCGATGCATGCGCGCCATGGTGAGCGCATGGTGGGTGATGATAAGAAAGCGCGTGTCGGTGCGCTGCAGCATGGCTTCCAGCAGGTTGCAGAAGCGCTCGACGTTATGGTCATCGAGCGGTGCGTCCACCTCGTCCAGCACGCAGATCGGCGACGGGTTGGTGAGGAAGACGGCAAAGATCAGCGCCATGGCGGTCAGCGCCTGCTCGCCGCCCGACAAAAGCGACAGCACCTGCGGGCGCTTGCCGGGCGGGTGGGCGAGGATTTCGAGGCCCGCCTCCAGCGGATCGTCGGACTCGACCAGTTGCAGTTCCGCCTGCCCGCCGCCGAACAGCGTGGCGAACAGCGAGCCGAAATTGCCGTTGACCATCTCGAAGGCCTCGATCAGCCGCTGCCGGCCTTCGCGGTTGAGGCTCGAGATGCCCTGCCGCAGCTTGGCGATGGCGGCCACCAGGTCGTCGCGCTCGGCGGTCAGCCCGTCGAGTTGCGTTTGCACCTCGCTTGCCTCTTCCTCGGCCCTCAGGTTGACGCCGCCGAGACGCTCGCGCTGGTCCTTCAGGTCCTGCAGCTTGCGCTCCACTACTTCCGGTTCCGGCAGCTTCGATAAATCGATGCCGGCCTGTTCGGGAATGTCGGCGGGCGCGCACATGAGCTGGTCGCGGATGCGTGCTTCGCTTTCGTTGAAGCGTTCGTGCGTCGCCTCCAGCCGCGCCTCGGCGCGGGCATGGTCCTCGCGCGCCGTGGCCAGCCGGTCCTGGGCCTCGGCGAGGTCGTCCTCGGCGGCCTTCACCGCCGTCTCCGCCTCGGCCAGCCGGTCGGCCGCCTGACGCCGTTCGGCCTCGGCATCGGAAAGCGCCGACAACAGCTTGCTGCGCCTTTCGGCAAAGCGGGCCGGCAGGCCGGCGAGGCCGGCAAGCTCGTTGCGGGTCTCGGTGGCCCGTTTTTCCAGGGTTTCGGCCTGCGTGCTGGCGCGCGCCGAACGTTCGCTCCACTGCTGGCGCTCGGCGGCGATCGACTTCAGTCGCTCGGCGCGGCCGCGCGCCTCGCGCTCGAGACCGTCATGGCGAGCCCGCTGCTCGGCATAATCGGCCCGGTCGCGGTCGACACCTGCCTTGAGCTGGCTGAGCTTTTCAGTCAGCGTGGCAGTATCGGCCAGGCCCTCAAGGTCGGCCTGAACGCGCTGCTTGCTGCTGCTTGCCTCACCCAGTTGTTCTTCGATGCGGCGCACCGCTTCGTCCATGGCGCTCACCTGGCGCAGGCGCTCGCCCATGGCCCTTTCGTGCTGCGACAGCGCCTGGCGGGCCGTTTCGATGGCGGCGGTCGACTGGCGCCAGGCCTCGCGCGCGGCACGTTCGGCGAGGCCGGCCTCCTCGTGAGCGGCGCGGGCGGCCTCGAATGTGGCTTTCAGGCCATCGGCGCGCCGTTGCGCCTCGATGCTTTCGGCTTCCAGCGCCCCCAGTCGATTGCGTTCCGCCAGCCGCTTGGCGGCGGCCGTCGGGGCATCGGCGGCGGCGCTGTAGCCGTCCCAGCGCCACAAATCGCCCTCGCGGCTGACCAGCCTCTGACCCGGAGATAAAAGGCCTTGCAGACGCTTGCCGTCAGCGCGCGCAACGAGGCCGGTATGACTGAGCCGCCGCTCCAGCGGGGCGGGCGCGGCAACAAAGCGCGACAAGGGCTCGGCGCCTTGCGGCAGGCCATGGGGGGCCGCCAGCGGTCCCAGGTGGCGCCAGTGCACCGGCGAGGCCTCGTCGATGGGGGCATCCAGCTCCTCGCTGAGGGCAGCGCCAAGGGCGGCCTCGTAGCCCTGTTCCACCTTCACCGCATCGATGAGTGGCGGGAACAGGTCGCCGTTGGCCACCGCCAGGAGCTTGGCCAGGGTGCGCACCTCGGTTGCCAGTCGCTCGGCCTGACGGCGCGCCTCGTCATGCGCCTGGCGCGCTTGCGCCTCGGCCGCCGCGCTGGCTCGCGCCGCGGCTTCTGACGAACCGGCCTCGGTCTCGGCGGACGATGCCGCCGCGCCGGCGGCCGTCACGGCCTCGAGCAGCCGGGCACCTTCATCACCCTCATCGGCCACGACCGTCAGCGCCGCCCGCTTCTGAGTGACCGCGGAAAGCTCCGATTCCAGCCGCGCGATGCGTTGGTCATGCTCACCCACCGCCCGCGTGAGGGCGTCATGCCGGGCGACCAGCGCCGATAGCGCCGCCGATGCCTGATCGGCGGTATCCTGCGAGCCCTTCAGGCGGTCGGCGGCGGCTTGCAGGTCGTGGGCGGCGGCGCTGCGCTCGGCCGCGGCATTGTCCTGCATCGCCGCCAGTTCTGTTGCCTCGGCCGTGAGCCGTTCGAGCACGCTGCCGGTATCGTTGAGGATGTCGCTTTCGCGCTCAAGGTCGGCGACGATCTGCGCCAGCCGGCTTTCCAGTTCGGCGACCCGCTGGCGGCCTTGCGCTTCTTCCTTGTCGAGGCCCTCCCGCTCGATGGTGAGCCGTTGCAGCACCGCTGCGCGCACCGTCTCGGTCTCGCGCAATCCCGGCAGGGCTTCGCCTGCCACATCGCGCGCCCGGGTCTTTTCAGAAACCGCGCGGGTCACCTCGGCCAGCCGCCGGGTGATCTCGTCGAGGCTTTGCGCCTCGCGCCCCACCGCGCCGTCGAGGTCCTTCCAGGTGGCATACAGCGTGGTTGCTTCCAGCCGCCGGATATCGGCGGAGAGATGCTTGTAGCGAGCGGCCTGGCGAGCCTGGCGCTTGAGGCCGTTGAGCTGCGTCTCGAGCTGCGCCACCACGTCGTCGATGCGTTCCAGATTGGTTTCCGCCGCATGCAGCTTCAGCTCGGCCTCGTGGCGGCGGGTATGCAGTCCGGTGATGCCGGCGGCTTCCTCGAGGATGCGGCGCCGCGCTTGCGGCTTGGAATTGATGATCTCGCCGATCTGGCCCTGCTTGACCAGCGCCGGCGAGCGCGAGCCGGTGGAGGCATCGGCGAACAGCAGCTGCACATCGCGCGCCCGGGCATCGCGGCCGTTGATGCGGTAGGCCGACCCCGCCTCGCGCTCGATGCGCCGGCCAACCTCGATGATTTCACTGTCGTTGAAGGCAGGCGGTGCGGTGCGGGCGGAATTGTCCAGCGCCACCGTCACCTCGGCCATGTTGCGCGACGGCCGCGTCGAGGTGCCGGCAAAGATGACGTCGTCCATGCCGGAGGCGCGCATGCTCTTGTAGGAGCTTTCGCCCATCACCCAGCGCAACGCTTCCAGGAGGTTGGACTTGCCGCAGCCATTGGGCCCGACGATGCCGGTGAGACCGGACTCGATGACGAACTCGGTCGGCTCGACAAAGGACTTGAATCCCGACAGCCTGAGGCGGGTGAATTTCATGCCGTCCCGCTCCCTCGCGCGGTTATCCCCTGAACGAGCCAATCTAGAATGATTCGGCACCGCCGTTGAAGCCGCCAATGCAACCCCGGGCCCGATCTGCACAGCTCAATGCAGATCATCGCGGATGTCGCTCGTGGCCCAATCAGGGCCCGGCCGCAGTGCCAACGCGGCGCCAACCCCTCCGCCGCGCTCACCCCAGGGCGGCGTCGAGCATCGTGCGGAACTGCTCGATCGGCTGGTTGCCTTGCAGGATCTTGCCGTTGATGAAGAAGGTCGGTGTCGAGTTGACGCCAAAATCCTTTTCCGCCTTGTCGCGGCCCTGGACAATGCCCTTGGCCACTTCGGTGTTCTTGAGACAGGCGTTGAAGCTTTCCTCGGTGAAGCCGGCGAGCTTGGCGATCTTGAACAGCTCGGCCTTGGGATCGTTGTGCGTCCACTTCTGCTGCTGCTCGTAGAGCACCTCGATCATCGGGAAGTATTTGTCCTTGGGGGCGCAGCGGGCCAGCATGAAGGCGGCCAGCGCCAGGTCGTCGAAGGGAAACTCGCGGAAGATGAACTTCACCTTGCCGGTGTCGATATATTCGGCCTTCAGCTTGGGAAAGGTGTTGTTGCTGAAATGGGCGCAGTGCGGGCAGGTGGCCGAAGCGTATTCTATCATCGTCACCTTGGCGTCGGGATTGCCGAGCACCCGGTCACCCAGCGGTGGCGGCACCATCAGCTTGGCGACATCGACGCTGGTTTCCTGGGCACTGGCAGCGGTTGCCGCAAGCCCCGGCAGGACAGCGAGGGCAGCACCAAGGCTGAGGATATGTCTGCGATTGAGGTTCTTCATCATGACTCTCTGATTGAATGAGGTGGTTAAACCAACGGTACTCTTTGGCGGGGCTGCGATGCAACGGGCACCAACCACGCGGCAGCTCAGTCCTTTCTGGCGGCCAGCACGCCGCGGCCCAGGCGTTCCAGCGCCGCCTTCAAGGGCTCATCGGCGATAGCCTCGAGGTCGCGGTGCAGGCGCTCGGCCTCGGCGGCCGGCACCTGGCGCCTTTCGGGCGGCGGGGCACTGGTCCTTTTCACCCGTGTCTGATGGATTTTCAGTGCCGCGATCGCCTCATAGCCGTAATAGCCGTTGATGCGCTCGACGATGCGCGGCGCCTCGTGCTGTACCTCGATGGCCATACCGGGCTCCACCGCGATCACCAGGGTGCCGCCGCGCCCGCGCCCACCGGTGCCTTCGCCGCCGCGCGGCCAGCGTACGCGCTCAGGCGACGAGCCCTGAGCCAGGGCCTCGCCGACGATGGACGCCCAGTTGGCGATGAGCTCACCATAGGCAAAGCCAAAACGCTCCAGCGCCTTGCCGGCCACGGGGGTGAAGTGTTTTTCCAGTCTGTCCAGCATCCGACTTCCTGTGGTGCCGTAAATGGTCTTTCGCGCGATCGCTGCGCGCCATATTAATGGTAGGCGCCATGACAGGACAGTTACAAGTTGTTGATGCAAGCGATGGGCCTGTGGGCGCCGACGGCTTCGCGCCTCGGCTGCTCGAGTGGTATGACGTGAACCGCCGCGACTTGCCGTGGCGAGCAAGGCCCGGCGTAGCGCCCGATCCCTACCGGGTATGGCTGTCGGAGATCATGCTGCAGCAGACCACGGTGGCGACTGTCGGGGCCTATTTCAGGCGCTTCACCACTCGCTGGCCGGGCATCGCCGATCTGGCAGCCGCCAGCCTCGATGACGTGCTCCGGGAATGGGCGGGGCTCGGTTATTACGCCCGCGCCCGCAAGCTGCATGAATGTGCCCGCAAGGTGGCGCGCGATCTGGGCGGGCGGTTTCCCTCAGACGAGGCCGGCCTGGTGGCGCTGCCCGGCATCGGGCCCTACACGGCAGGCGCCATCGCCGCCATCGCCTTCGATCAGCCCGCGGTCGCGGTCGATGGCAATGTGGAGCGGGTGATTGCCCGGGCGTTCGCCATCGAAACGCCGCTGCCCGCCGCCAAGCCCGAGATCAGGGCGCGCGCAGCCGCGCTCGTGCCGTCTGAAAGACCCGGTGACTTCGCACAGGCCCTGATGGACCTCGGCGCCACCATCTGTGCGCCGCGCCGCGCCAATTGTCTCATCTGCCCGCTGGCCGGCGATTGCGCCGGCCGGGTGCAAGGCATCGCCGATCAGCTGCCGCGCCGCGCCGCCAAGAAGCCGCGACCGGTGCGCCATGGCACCGCCTTCCTCGCCCGCCGCGCCGATGGTGCCGTGTTGCTGCGCCGCCGCCCGGAAAAGGGCCTGCTAGGTGGCATGATGGAAGTGCCCTCGAGCCCCTGGCGCACCGCGCCCGCAAGCACTGCCGATGCCGCACCGATTGCCGCCAGGTGGCAGCGGCATGCGGCAACGGTGGAGCACACCTTCACCCATTTCCACCTTGTGCTAGCGGTGATGACGACCAGCCTGCCGATGGACGCCTTGGCGCCCGAGGGTGCTCGCTTCGTGGAACCCGACCGGCTGGCGGAGGAAGCCTTGCCATCGTTGATGAAGAAGGTCCTGGCGGCGGTGCTCGGAGCGGGCGCGCTCAAGCCGCGCCCAGTTCGGCGCGCACCTGCTGGCGCAGATGATCGATCGGCATGAGGGCCTTGCCCTTCCTGACATGCCAAAAGGTCCAGCCGTTGCAGGCTTCCGCGCCCATCACGTGGGCACCGATCTTGTGGATCGAGCCCGAGGCATCGCGACAGGCGATCGACCCGTCGGCCCTGACCGTTGCGGCATGCCGCTGCATCGGGTCATAGAGCGTGGCGCCCGGCTTGATCAGGCCGCGCTCGATCAGCGTGCCGAAGGGAATGCGCGGCTCGGCCCGTTTGCTGGTCGAGACCTTGACCGCTTCAGGCGGCGCGGCCTCAGTTGCGTCGATGCGCTGCAGGGCGAGAGCGGCATAGGCCGGATCGCGCTCGATGCCGATGAAATGCCGCCCGAGGCGCTTGGCCACCGCGCCGGTGGTGCCGGAGCCGAAGAACGGGTCGAGCACGATATCGCCGGCATTCGATGAGGCGAGGATCACCCGGTGCAGCAGCGCCTCCGGCTTCTGGGTCGGATGCAGCTTGACGCCGTCTTCATCGCGCAACCGTTCGGGCCCGCCGCAGATCGGCAACAGCCAGTCGGAACGCATCTGCAGGTCGTCGTTGAGAGCCTTCATGGCGTCGTAGTTGAAGGTGTAGGTCTTCTGGCCGGCATCGCGCGCGGCCCAGATCAGCGTCTCGTGGGCATTGGTGAAGCGCCGCCCGCGGAAATTGGGCATCGGGTTGGTCTTGCGCCAGATGACGTCGTTGAGCATCCAGAAATCCAGATCCTGGAGGATGCTGCCGACCCGGAAGATGTTGTGATAGGAGCCGATCACCCACAAGGTGCCGGTGGGCTTCAGCGCCCGCTTGGCCAGCTTCAGCCAGTCGCGGGTAAAGCGGTCATATTCGGAAAACGAGGCAAAGCGATCCCAGTCATCGTCCACCCCGTCGACGCGGCTCTGATCCGGCCGGTGCAGCTCGCCGGTGAGCTGCAGGTTGTAGGGTGGGTCGGCGAACACCAGGTCCACCGACTTCGCCGGCAGTTTCTCCAGTTCTTCGAGACAATCGCCCACCAGCACGCTGTCGATCAGCGGCGCGATATCCGGCCGGGCATTGAAGCCCATGGTCCAGCCCCTTTTGACGCCTACGCAAACACAACAGTCTTCTTCTTGAGGATTCACCATGAGTCCTCTTCGGCACGGATGAAACTGCAAACGCCAGAAATGGTTAACGCGGCAGGTCGAGGAGGGCGCTTACCGGCTTGAAGCTCTTGCGGTGCAGGGGTGAGGGGCCGAGGCGCTTGAGCGCTGCTTGGTGGGCGGCCGTCCCGTAGCCCTTGTGGCGGGCAAAGCCGTAGCCGGGGATTTCGGCATCGAGACGGGTCATGAAGCGATCGCGCGTCACCTTGGCGATGATCGAGGCCGCCGCGATGGACAACGACAGGCCATCGCCGCCGACCACGGTGCACGCCGCCATAGGCAATTGGGGCGCGCGATTGCCGTCGATAAGGCACAGGCAGGGGCGCACGTCGAGCTGCGCCACGGCTTCGGCCATGGCCCACAAGGTGGCGGCAAGGATGTTGTCGCGGTCGATGCGTTCGACATCGGCCATGGCGACGCCGACGCGCGCTGTCGCCATGATCTCGCTATAGAGTGCCTCACGCCGGGCGGCGCTAAGGGTTTTGGAATCGTCGATGCCGGCGGGGATGCGGTCGCGGTCGAGGATCACCGCCGCCGCCATCACCGGTCCCGCCCAGGGGCCGCGTCCGGCCTCGTCGATGCCGGCGATGAGCCGTGCGCCGGACCGCCGGGCGGCATCCTCCAGCTCGAGTGTACAGGTAACAGAATCGCCACGGGCCATGGCCCAGTGTGATGCGGCACCTAGAGAAGCGTCAACTGGTCGCCGGGCTGCGGGGGCCTGCGGAAATGCTCGGCGGTCAAGCGAAGCTTCCTGTGGTTGATTTTCAGCCGCCGGCAGGCCAGTTCGAAGCGCCGACCGGTGGTCCAGGCAATCGGCCCCGAACCCTTCTGGCGCTGGCCGAAGGTTGCATCGTAGTCCTTGCCCCCGTGCAGCGATTGCGTCAGCGATATGACCCGCCGCGCCCGGTCCGGCTGGTCGGTGATGAGCCATTCACGAAACAGCTCCTTGATCTCCAGCGGCAGGCGCAGCATCACATAGCCCGCCTCGCTGGCGCCGGCCTCCTTGGCGGCCGCCAGTATCCCTTCGATTTCCGCATCGTTGAGGCCGGGGATGATGGGGGCTGCAAGCACCGCCACCGGGATGCCGGCAGCGGCCAGCGCCGCAATCGCCTTGAGGCGTCGCTCGGGGCTCGATGCGCGCGGCTCCATCGAGCGCGCCAGCCGGCGATCGAGCGTCGTCACCGAAATCGCCACCTTGACCAGACCCTTTTCCGCCATGGGTGCGAGGATGTCGATGTCACGCTCGATCAGCGCCGACTTGGTGACGATGCCCACCGGATGGCCGAATTCCGCCAGCACCTCGAGAATCCGCCGCGTCAGCCGGTAGCTGCGCTCGATGGGCTGGTAGGGGTCGGTGTTGGTGCCCAGTGCGATGGTCTTGGGCTCATAGCCCGTCTTCAGCAGTTCACTGCGCAGGACCTCGGCCACGTTGGTCTTGGCGAACAGCTTCGATTCGAAGTCGAGCCCCGGCGAAAGACCCATGTTGGCGTGACTCGGCCTCGCATAGCAGTAGCTGCAGCCGTGCTCGCAGCCGCGATAGGCATTGATCGAGCGCTCGAAATTGAGATCGGGCGATGCGTTGCTGGTCATGGCCGAGCGGGCAGCTTCCACCGTCACCGTGGTCCTCAGCGCCGGCATCTCCTCCAGCGACTGCCAGCCGTCGTCGAACAGCTCGCGCGCCAAAGCCTCGTGGCGCCCCGAGACATTGGAGCGCGACCCGCGTCCCCGCCGCCGCCCTGGCAGGCTGGTCGCCGCCATGCGGTCGAGGCGGTAATGGTTGTCGGCAAACGTTGTCTGGTGCACCGTGGTCATGCTTCATTGTGTAGCACGAGTTAGAGAACAAAGGAAGAACATTTGTTGAGCATTGTCATCCCCACACTCAACGCTGCCGACCATCTGGCGGCGACGCTTGGAGCGCTGGTGCCCGGCGCCATCGACGGGCTGGTGGCGCAACTGGTGATCGCCGACGGTGGCTCCGGGGATCGAACGCTCGACATCGCCGAGCAGGCCGGCGCCGACATCGTCAGCGCCGATCCCGGGCGCGGCGGCCAGTTGCGGGCCGGCGCCGCGGCGGCGCGGGGGGCGTGGCTGCTGTTCGTGCATGCCGATACCCGGCTTGAGCCCGGCTGGGTCGAGGAGGTGAGGGCCTTCATCCGCGACGCGGGCACCGGGCGGGCAGGCTATTTCCGTCTCGCCCTCGACGACGACCGCTTGCGGGCGCGTCTGGTGGAACGGGCCGCGGCCTGGCGTGCGGCGCTCTTTGCACTGCCGTATGGCGACCAGGGCCTGTTGATCTCGCGTGCCCTCTACGATGAAATCGGTGGTTTTGCCCCGCTGCCACTGATGGAGGACGTCGACATTGTCCGCCGCCTCGGCCGCCGCCGCCTCAAGGCCCTTTCGACTCGTGCCCTCACCAGCGCCGCGCGCTATCGCCGCGACGGCTATGTGCGCCGCCCTCTGCGCAACCTCGCCTGCCTCGCCGGCTACTTTGCCGGTATTGCACCCGAGCACCTGTCGCGCCTTTACCGATGAGCCCGAGCCGTCATCTGGTCATCATGGCCAAACAGCCGGTCATGGGCCGGGTGAAGACCCGGCTGGCCGCCGCGGTCGGGGCCACCGAGGCGACACGCGCCTACCGGGTGATGCTGGCGGACATCCTGCGCCGCCTGGCACCCGACCGGCGCTGGAGCGTCTGGCTCGCCGTCTCGCCGGACATGGCCGCCCGTCCGGCCTGGTGGCAAGGCCCGTTCCGGCCACGCCTTATCGCGCAAGGTTCGGGCGATCTCGGCTCCCGCATGCAATCCCTCATGGACCGCCTGCCGCCGGGGCCTGTTGTCATCATTGGCAGCGACATACCGGCCATCGCAGCCGACGATATCGCCCGCGGCTTTCAGGCCCTTGCCGGCCATGATGCGGTTTTCGGCCCGGCGAGCGACGGCGGCTACTGGCTGGTGGGCCTCGCCCGCCGCCGCCTGGAACGTCCCTTTGGCGGGGTGCGCTGGTCGAGCCCTCATGCCCTCGCCGATACCCGTGCCAACCTCGCTGGCCGGCGCGTGGTCTTGCTGCGCACACTTGCCGATGTGGACACCGCGGAAGATCACCGCGCCTGGCGCCGCAACGGTTGCCGCCTTATTCCGCTGCCTGCGCCAGCGCCGCGCTACGCGCCTTCACCCAGTAGGTGACGGCGGCCGCGGCGATGGCTGCGGCGAACAGCGCCATGACCGCATAGACCGGCCCCAGCCCTGCCCTGGGCGTATAGAGCCAGGCAATGAACGGCACCACGCTGGCCGCCGTGGTGAAACCCAGGAGATAGCGCAAGGCATAGGCCCGCGCCCGCCACTGGTCCGGCACGGTGCGCGCCACCAGCAGGTCGTTGACCACCACCTGGCCGTAGACGGCGGCAAGGATCAGCGCCGCCGCGCCCAGCACCGCGGCTCCCGAAAGGCTTGCCACGGCCACGAAGCCGGAAAGCTGCATCAGCGCCAGCGTCACGAAGATGCGCTCGATGGCGATCTTGTCGATAAGCCTGCCGACAACGATCTGTGTCATCGCCCCGGCCAGATATATTGCGGTCGCCAGCCCTCCGACAAGGACGGGTATGGCGGCGATGGCCGGCGTTTCCTCGGCCACCAGTTTGGGCAGGGTGATGGTGATGGTGTTGAAGGTGAAGCCGCCGGCTGCCACCGTGATGCCGATCGCCACGGCGACAAGCAGGAAATCGGGTGCGCTGTTGAAGCGTTCGTGGCCGGCCGCCTTGCGCACCGCCTCGCCGGTCCCCGCCGGCACCAGCGCCAGGTAGGCAAGGCCGATGGCGATGAGCACGGCCCCCGGCAGCGCGAAGGCCCAGCGCCAGCCGAGCGCCTGCACCAACCCGGCGGTGAACAACGGCGCAGCCGCCACGCCGAGGTTGCCGAAGACCCCGTTGAGCCCGAAGGCCCGCCCACTTGCGCCCTTCACCGTCGACATCATCGCCGTGCCCACAGGGTGGTAGATGGCCGAGAACACGCCGACCAGCGTCAGCGCCGCCGCCAGCGACCAGATGCCCTGGGCGAAGGAGGTGGCGATGAGCGCCGCGCCGCCGCCGAGGAAGAACATCCCCAGCATGTTGCGCCGGCTCCAGTGATCGCCGAGCCAGCCGGCCGGCAGTGACAAGAGCCCGAAGCACACGAAGGTCCCGGTGGTGATGGCGATGCCGGCACCGTAGCCGATGCCGAACAGCGGGGCGAGCGTGAGGACCGCGGTGGGGTAAATGAGCAGCATGTAGTGGTCGCAGAAATGCGCCGCATTGATGAAGCTGAAGGCGCGCCGACCGCTGCTCATGCCGCTAAGGCTACTTGCGCCGCCGGTGCTCGTCAATTCTCGGCATGATCTCGACGAAGTTGCACGGGGCGTGGCGCAGGTCGAGCTGCTTCACCAGCAACTCGTTCCAGCCGTCACGGCAGGCGCCGGGCGAACCGGGCAGGCAGAACACGTATTTGTTCCTCACGATGCCGGCGACAGGGCGCGACTGCATGGTGGAGGTGCCGATCTTCGGCCACGAGATCATGTGGAAGGTCATCGCAAAGCCTTCGATCTCCTTGTCGAACAGGCCGCGCATGGCTTCCGGCGTCACGTCGCGGCCGGTGAGCCCGGTGCCGCCTGTGGTGATGACTATGTCGATGTCGGCGCGGTGGGCCCATTTCCGCATCTTGGAGCGGATCTGCCTTATGTCGTCCTTGATGATGGCCCTCCCGGTCAGTTCATGGCCGGATTGGGTGATGAGATCACAGAGCACCTGGCCCGACTTGTCGTCCTCCAGGGTGCGCGTGTCGGAAATGGTCATTATCGCTATATTTAGCGCGACGAACGCGCGATCGGCAGTCACACCCGTCATCTCTCAAATCTCCCGTTGCACAACCGCCAGCGATCTGATGGCCGCCCGCCTCAGATGAATGTTCTTGTGAACAGAAAAGCCGCGCGGAGACGTCAATGTTCCCGGTTGCGTACTTTGGATCCCCCCGCACAACATCCCCACCTGAAACGTTAACAAAGAATCGGTTTTCCTGAAAGGCACGATTATGTCGCGTGTGGAACTTTCGAAAATCCGCTCTTGCTCCGCTTGCCGACCATCGATGCGAGAATGTCTATTTCGTCAGGCGCCGCCGTCGAGACGTTCCCTGATGCTCAGAAAATCGCGCCAGGCGAGGCGTTTTTGCGCCGGCTGGCGCAGCAGGTAGGCGGGATGAAGCGTCGGCATTACGGGGATGGCCTGGTCATCGGCCGAAATGCTGGTCCAGCGTCCGCGCAGACGCAGGATACCCTCCGACGTGCCGATGAGGCGCTGGGCGGGCGTGGCGCCGAGGCAAACGATGAGGCGCGGGCGCACGAGCGCGATGGTGCGCTGGACGAACGGCATGCACATCAAGGTCTCGGCTTCCGTCGGCTTGCGGTTGCCGGGTGGCCGCCAGAAGATGACGTTGGTGATGAGCACCGCCTTTTCGGGGTCGTCGGCGTGGCGGTCGAGGCCGATCGCCGCCAGCATGCGATCGAGAAGCTGGCCCGAGCGCCCCACGAACGGCTTGCCCTGCAAATCCTCCTCGCGCCCCGGCGCCTCGCCGATCAGCAACACCCCGGCTTCGGGGTTGCCGTCGATGTAGGCGAGATTGGTAGCGGTGCGCTTCAGCGGGCACTGGTCGAAGCCGGCCAGCGCATGGGCGATGTCGTGGAGGCTCATGCAGCGCGCCGCCAGCACCTCGGCGCTCACCGCCGGCTCGCGCGGCGGTGCGGCCTCGACTGGCCTCGCGGCCGGCGCGACAGCGCGAGCGGTTCTGACCGGCGCCGGCGCCGGCGCTGGTGGCGGTGACAGGCGGTCGCGCGGCACCTCCGCGATGGCCTCGTCGGCGCCCATCTCGATCTGCCACATGAGGTCTTGCAGCCGCCGGGCCTTGTCGTCAGGTGCGCTGTTCAATGTCATGGTCCCAGTTGTGGCCGCTGTTGCGCGGGCCGACGCCGCAAAGGAGTTTTGCGTGCGGCAATGGCCTCCACTATAAGGGGGCGCGTGGTGAAGGTTAAGATGCTGGAGGGGTTTCACGAGATGAGCGATCAGGACACCGTCCAACGCGAGTCGATGGACTATGACGTGGTGATCGTCGGGGCGGGCCCTGCCGGTCTCTCGGCGGCCATCCGCCTCAAGCAGCTGGCTGCCGCCGCGGGCAGCGAGATCGCCGTCTGCGTGCTCGAAAAAGGGTCCGAGGTCGGCGCCCATATTCTCTCCGGCGCCGTCGTCGATCCCATCGCCCTCAATGAACTGATCCCCGACTGGAAGGAAAAGGGCGCTCCCCTCAACACCCCAGTTACGGAGGATCGCTTCTACATGCTCGGCGCTGGCGGCGGAATGCGGCTGCCCAACTTCCTCATGCCGCCCCTGATGAGCAACCACGGCGCCTATGCCGTCTCGCTGGGCAATGTGTGCCGCTGGCTGGCCGCCCAGGCCGAGGAACTGGGCATCGAGATCTATCCCGGCTTTGCCTGCTCCGATCTGGTGATGCGCGACGACGGCTCGATCAAGGGCGTGGTGGCCGGCGTCTTCGGCCTCGACCACGACGGCAACCCCAAGCCCGACTACCAGCCGGGCATGGAACTGAACGGCAAGTATGTGCTCATCGCCGAAGGGGTGCGCGGTTCGCTCGCCAAGAAGCTGATCAACCGCTTCGATCTTTCCGCCGGGCGCGGCCCGCAAAAATTCGGCCTCGGCATGAAGGAATTGTGGGAGGTGAAGCCGGAAAACCACAGAGCCGGCCAGGTCACCCACACCATGGGCTGGCCGCTCGGCCTGAAAGCCGGCGGCGGCTCGTTCATCTACCACCTGGAAGATAACCTGGTGTCGGTCGGATTCGTGGTGCATCTCAACTACGAGAACCCCCACCTTTACCCCTACATGGAGTTCCAGCGCTTCAAGCATCACCCGATGATCGCTGCAGTCCTCGAAGGCGGCAGGCGGGTCGCCTATGGCGCCCGCGCCATCACCGAAGGCGGCCTGCAGTCGGTGCCGAAGCTGACGTTTCCGGGCGGCGCCCTCATCGGCTGCTCGGCCGGCTTCGTCAACGTGCCGCGCATAAAAGGGACCCACAATGCCATGAAGACCGGCATGCTGGCGGCCGAGGCCGCCTTTGCCGCCGTCGCCGAGGGCCGCGAGGGCGACGAACTGACGGCCTATGAGGAGTCTTACGAGAAATCATGGGTGCATGCCGACCTGAAGCGGGTGCGCAACGTCAAGCCCATGTGGTCGAAACTCGGCCTCATCGGCGGCCTGGCGCTCGGCGGCCTCGACATGTGGACCAACCAGATCTTCGGGTTTTCGCTGTTCGGCACCCTCAAGCACGGCAAGCCCGACTATGCCTGCCTCAAGCCGGCGAGCCAGTGCCCGGTGATCGACTATCCCAGGCCCGACGGCGTTCTGTCCTTCGACCGGCTCACCAACGTCGCCTTTTCAGCCACCAACCATGAAGAGGACGAGCCGGTCCATTTGAAGCTCAAGGACCCGGCGATCCCCATCGCCCGCAACCTGCCGGAATATGACGAACCGGCCCAGCGCTATTGCCCGGCCGGCGTCTATGAAGTGCTCAAAGATGATCAGGGAAAGCCCTATTTCCAGATCAATCACCAGAACTGCGTGCACTGCAAGACCTGCGATATCAAGGACCCGGCGCAGAATATTGACTGGCAGGTACCACAGGGTGGCGAGGGTCCAAATTACCCCAACATGTGAGGATTCTTCGGGTTTCTTGCGTCGTCTTTGTCGCCGGTAACCAAAATAATCGCTTTCTGCCGCAATCTTGCCCATCATCTGGTAGCAGTATTGTCTGGTTGAGGGGGCGGTTTGTTGCGGTTGAGGTGGGCGTGGTGACGAAAGCCACACGAGCCATGATGGTCATGCTGGCGCTGACGCTGGCCGTGCCGGCGGCTGTCGCCGATGGCGCACACGAGCAGCCGTGGAACGAGCCCGCCGCTCAGGCCCAGTCCCGCAACAACGGCGAATCCTTCTGGCAGCGGCTCGTCCCGTCCTTTTCCACTGACGGTCGCGCCAAGGTTGAGGGCGACCTGACACCCACCATCAACTATACCAATCAGGACCATGCCGCGGCCCCCAAGCGCCCCGTCGTGGTGCACAAGGCGCCGCGCAAGATTATCCCGGTAGCGACGACCCACAAGACCCGCACGACCCACAGGGTCGCCGGCGCCAAGGCGGTGCCAAAGAAGAAGACCACCGAGGCCTGGTGGTGGAAAAATGTCGGCAATCCCCCGGTGGACAAGCTGCGCGCCTGCATCGGCATATTTGCCGCCGCCGAAGCGGTGCGCGATACCGCTGCCCGGCCCGACGCCATCATGACGAAGGCCATCGGCTCGAGCTGTCGGAGCGACTACACCGCGATGGTTGATGTGCTGAGCCATGGCCTTTCCAGGGCGCGCTACGACGCGGCCATGAAGGAATTGCAGCGCACCACGTTCTTGCCGGCGGCGACCACGGCGACCGAAACTGCGCGCGCCCAGGCCCGCCGCAAGGCAAGCGTCGCGGTGAGCGAGCCGCCCGACCTCGCCCGCGCCAAGCAGGCGATGTTCGACTGCTTCAACCGTCAGGCCGACAACCTGGCGCTGCAAAATTCCGCCGCCGCCCGGCTTCTGGCGCGCGAGGTGGTGGCGCGTTGCGACGAACAGACGCGCGGCTTCTTCGATACCTTGTTTGTTGCCTACCCGGTCGACAAGAAGAGCCATGATGCCTCCATCCGCATCGCGGTGGAGCAGAACTACATGCCGGCCATCGCGGATCGCATCCGCATCGTCCGCCAGGGCCAGCCGGTGATCGACACCAACACCTCCGGCAACGCCGCCGATACGCCTGCCAACACCACCGTGGTGACCAAGCAGTAGGCGTTATCGCTATTTCACCCCGGCGTGGCCGAAGACCTGCGGCCCCGGCCAGCAGTCGACGGCAAGGCGGTATTTCTTCTCGTAAAGGCCGGTGGCGATGCGGGTGCGAAAGCCGATGAGCCCATCGACCGTATCGCCGATGTTGTAGCCTTCGGCGAGGAACTTCCTTTGCAGCGCCGCGACCTTGGTGCGCGAATAGGTGCTGATGCCGCCCCACGGCGCCACGAAACCGTCACCCTTGCCGGCGATGCGGTCGGCGAGCTGGCCGATGAAGATGACGTAGAGATCGCTGTTGTTGTAGGTCTTGATCACATAATAGTTGCGGGTCCCCAGGAACGCCGGACCGAAGCGGGCAGCCGGCAGGGTGAGGAAGGCTTCGTCCTTGAGCCTTTGCGCCGGGATGGTGTGCCCGGCCACTGGGGCAAGCCCCATCTTCAGCCATTGCGCGATGCTGCGACCATGATCGATGCCCTCCAGGGTGCAGTCGAAATGCGGCGGCATGGTAATCTCGTAGCCCCAGGTCTCGCCCCGCCGCCAGCCGCTGTCGGCGAGCAATTTGGCGGCGCTGGCCAGTGCATCGGGCACCGAGCCCCAGATGTCCGCGCGCCCGTCACCATCGAAGTCGACGGCCTCGCTGAGGACCTGGCTCGGCAGCATCTGCATCAGGCCCATGGCGCCCGCCCACGAGCTTTTCATCTCGCTGCGCCTGATATGGTCTTTTTGCAGGATGTCGAGGGCAGCGAGCAGTTCGGGTCGGAAGGTTTCCGGCCGCCGGCCGATGAATGACAGGGTGGCAAGGGTGCGCACCGCGTCATAGGGGATGGCGGCGCGGCCATAGTTGCTTTCGCGCGCCCACAGGGCGATGAGGATGCTGCCCGGCACGCCGTAGCGCTTCTCGATGCGATCCAGCACCGGCCCCCAGCGCTTTGCCTCGGTGCGGCCGCGTGCCGCAAGCGTGGCGATGGAGGCCTCGTTGAAATAGTCTGCCGGCGCCTGGAACTCCGCCTGGCGCTGGGCCGGCGCCTCCGGCTTGCCGGTGAACCTGGGATCGAGGTCGGGCAGCGACCAGTCGAGGGTAAGGCCCTTGAAGGCGGCATCGAAGACCGCCCGTGAAACCCCCAGCCCATGCGCCTTGGGCCAAAGTCCGGCGAGGAAGCGGGAGAAATCGCGCTCGGTCGCGGCACGGGTCTGGGCGAGGCAGGTGCCGCAATGCAGCAAGATGAGGCAAGTCATCGCCAGCACGGCCATCAGGCGGCCGCGATTGAAGGGTGTGCTCATGGCGAAAGCCTATCGCGCCGGGGGGGGCGCGGCCAAGCCCGCCATCTTGTTGCCGAAATGTTTACCGCTGATGACGCAACGTTGATCGCCGTCGCGGCGCTTGCGGCGCAGGATAAATGGGCGCAAATTGCCGCCTTACACCATATTCATTGCATAAGGCGCCCCCGGCGGCGCCCCATGCATCTGGAGGATTGAACGAAATGCGTCGTGGCTTGCAGGCAGGTTTGATGGCTTTGGCGGTTGCCATGGGCAGTGGAAGCGCTTTGGCGACCCAGTCGCTGGACCTCAAGGGACTGGAATATTCCTCCCCCTCTGGCGCCTATCTGGCGGGGCGTTACGCCACCAAGGTGCACGATGTGGAATATGCCGCGGAATTCTTCGCCCGCGCCCTCGACGAGGATCCCGGCAATCCGGTGCTCATCGAGCGGGCCTTCCTGCTTGATCTGTCGGCCGGCAATTTTACCCGTGCCGAGGCATTGGCCGCGCAGATCGTCGCTACCAATCCGCGCCATCGCGTCGCCCAGTTGCTGCTCGGGGTGAAGGCCGAACGCGAGGGACGCTGGATGGCAGCCCGGACTTTCCTCGCCAATACCGCCTACACGCCGGTCGGTGAGCTTTCGGCCTCGTTGCTGACGGCCTGGAGCTATGCCGCCGAAGGCAAGTATGTCGATGCCGACAATGCCCTGAAGCCTCTCGATCAGAATTCGGCGCTGAACAACTTCCGCCTGTTCCACAAGTCGCTCATCGCCGACCTGTTGGGCCATACCGCCGATGCCGACAAGTATTTCCGCCAGACCTATGACGCGGCGGGCACCTCGCTGCGCGTGGTCCAGGCCTATGGCAACTTTCTCGAGCGCACCGGTCACGCCGATGAGGCCATCAAGATCTACTCCACGTTTCTCAAGAAGACCCAGCGCAACCCGCTGATCGTTACTGCGCTGGCGGACGCCAGCAAGGGCATCAAGCCGGGGCCTTTTGTCCCCGACGCAACCGCCGGTGTCGCCGAGGTGCTGTTCGGTATCGCCAGCGCCCTGTCGGATGAGCAGTCGGTCGACATCTCGCAGGTCTACGACCAGCTGGCCCTGTGGGTGAGGCCCGACTATCCCGTGGCGCAGATGCTGCTGGGCGAGATCTACGAGGACATGAAGCGCCCCGACAAGGCGGTCGAAGCCTTCCGGTCGCTGCCGCAGTCCTCCCCGCTTACCCCGGCGGCCGAACTGCGCATTGCCAACGATCTTGATGATCTGGGTCGCACCGATGAGGCGATCAAAGGTCTGGATGCGCTGATCGCCCGTGACCCCGGCAATTACGATGCCCTTTATAGCCGCGGCAACATCCTGCGCGGCCATGAGCGCTGGAAAGAGGCCGCCGACAGTTACACCAAGGCCCTCGAACGCCTCAAGACGCCCAACAAGCAGCAATGGACGGTGTATTATTTCCGTGGCATCTCCTACGAGCGTAGCGGCGAATGGCCCAAGGCCGAGGCCGATTTCAAGACGGCGCTGAAGATGCAGCCGGACCAGCCGGCGGTGCTCAACTATCTCGGCTATTCGTGGATCGAGAAGCGCCAGAATCTCGACGCAGCCCTTGCCATGGTGAAGAAGGCCGTCGATCTCCGCCCCAACGACGGCTATATCGTCGACAGTCTCGGTTGGGCCTATTTCCACCTGGGCGATTTCGAGCAAGCCACGAAATATCTCGAACGGGCCGTGCAGTTGCGCCCCGAGGACCCGACCATCAACGATCACCTGGGCGATGCCTACTGGCGCATCGGGCGCAAGCTGGAAGCAAAATTCCAGTGGGCGCACGCCCGTGACTCCAAGCCCGACCCGGCCGATCTGAAGGTCATCCTCAAGAAGCTGAGCGACGGGTTGCCACCGTTACAGGAACTGAAGCCTGCTGAAAACGGCAAGGAACCGAACCGCACGTGATCTCAGGTGTGACGGCGCTTGAGGAAGCCGCCCCCGCCAAGGTCAATCTCGCTCTTCACGTCACCGGCCGGCGGGCCGACGGCTATCACCTGCTCGACAGTCTGGTGGTGTTTACCAAGCTGGGTGATCGCCTCACCGCGAGCCGCGGCGATGGCATCACGCTCAGCCTCGAAGGCTCCATGGCCGCAGGTCTCTCCACCAGCGACAATCTGGTGGTGAGAGCCGCCGAGGCGTTGCGTCTTGCGGTCGGCGACCCGCAGCTCGGTGCCTGGCTGGTGCTGCAAAAGCACCTGCCCGTCGCCTCTGGCATCGGTGGCGGTTCGGCCGACGCTGCCGCCGCAGTCCGCCTGCTCACCCGGTTGTGGCGACTCGATACAAAGACTGTCGAAATTGCCCGGCTGGCTGCCAGCCTCGGCGCCGACGTACCGGTGTGCATGGCCAGCCGCCCGGCTCGCATGAGCGGCATCGGCGAAATTCTCGAACCGTTCGAAGGCTTGCCCGACCTGCCGCTGGTGCTGGTCAATCCGCGCCGCGCGGTGTCGACGCCCGAGGTCTTCCGCCGCCTGGCGCGCCGCGACAATGCCGGGCTGCCTGCATTGCCGTCAGGGTTTGCCGCTCCCCGCGACGTGGCGGACTATCTCGCGCGGTGCCGCAACGACCTCGAAGCGGCCGCCATGGTACTCGAGCCGCTCATCGCCGAGGTGATCGCCGCTCTTGCCGCCTCACCGCACTGCCTGATCGCCCGCATGTCGGGATCCGGCGCCACCTGTTTCGGCATCTATCCCGACGCCACCGCCGCCGCTACGGCCGCTGCGGCACTGGCCGCCCGCCATCCCGGCTGGTGGGCGGTCGCAACCGTTGCCCGTGGCGAGGCCTGATGCGCCGCAGCTAGCTGGTGCGCGATACGCAAAAGGCAATCGCTTCCTCCAGCGCCAGGCGATGGGCGCTGTGGGGAAAGATCTCCAGGGTATCGAGGGCGATGGTGCCGTAATGCCGGGCACGGTCGATGGTCGCTTCCAGCGCCGCGTGCTTTTGCATGAGGCTAACCGCCTGCGTCAGGTCTTCGTCCACCTGATCGCAGTCCTCGATGGTGCGCTTCCAGAATCGCCGTTCCTCGGCGTCGCCGCGGCGGTAGGCGAGCACCACCGGCAGGGTGATCTTGCCTTCGCGGAAATCGTCTCCGACGCTTTTGCCCAGAAGCGCCTGGCGACCGGTATAATCGAGCGCATCATCGACCAGCTGGAACGCGATACCGAGGTTGCGGCCATAGGATTCGAGCGCCGAAACATCTTCGCGGGGCCTGCCTGCCACCACTGCGCCCACTTCGGCGGCGGCCGCGAACAGCACCGCCGTCTTGGCGCCGATCACCTGCATGTAGTGATCCTCGCTGGTGGAGATGTCGTGCTGCGCGGCCAGTTGCATCACCTCGCCCTCGGCGATGATAGACGCGGCATTGGAGAGAATACGCAAGGATTCCAGCGACTTGGTCTCGACCATCATTTTGAACGCCTGGCCCAGAAGATAATCGCCCACCAGCACGCTCGCCTGGTTGCCCCAGATGAGGCGGGCGGCCTGCTTGCCGCGCCGCAAGTCGCTTTCATCGACGACATCGTCGTGCAACAAGGTTGCCGTGTGCATGAACTCGACCGCCGTCGCCAGCTTCACATGGGCATCGCCGGCATAGCCGCACATCTGGGCTGCCGCGATGGTCAGCATCGGTCTGAGGCGCTTGCCGCCGGAGTTGATCAGATGGCCGGCCAGTTCAGGGATCAGGTCAATATGGCTGTGGGCCTTGACCAGGATGGCGTTGTTGACCCGCTCCATGTCATGCTCGACCAGTCCCACCAGCCGTTCGATGCTGGCGGTCCGGTTGTCCTTGCCTTCAAATGCGACGACGACACCCAATGATCGGTCCTTCCCTGCGCTTGGCGTTTTGATCGGGCCGGGAGGATAGGGGTAGCGCTCGCTGTCGGCAAGAGCGGGTAAACGATGTCTGCTTTGCGTATCGCCGGCAGCGCAAATGCATTAGGCTTGCCGCAACGACAAGGAGCCCCGATGCGCGAAGTTTTCCGCACCAACAACCTGGTGGATCTGAGTTTTGCGCTGCATGTGTTGCGCGAGGCGGGTATCGAGCCTTTGGTGCTGGATGAGCACATGGCGGCGGTGGAGGGGTCCATTGGCGCCCTGCCGCGCCGGGTAATGGTGGAAAGTGGTTACTATGACAAGGCAATGCGTGAACTTGGTAACGTCTCGCTAACCAAGCGTGATTGATAATACCCTTAATATGCAGATGAGCGCGCTTTCATCCACGACACCCCCACCCCCGCCGCCGCCTGCGGCGGGTGCGTCTTCGTCATTGACCGAAGACGCCTTCCTTGGCGGCCGGGTCGTTGCGCTGCAACCGGAAAAGGGCTTTCGCGCCGGCATCGACTCGGTGTTTCTCGCCGCCACCATCCCGGCCAAGGAAGGTGAGACGCTGTTCGAGGCGGGCATTGGCACCGGGGTTGCCTCGCTGTGTGTCGCGGCGCGGGTGCCGGGCATCCACATCACCGGTGTCGAAGTGGCTGTGCGCTATGCCATGATGGCCGAGCAGAACGCCAAGCGGAACAGCCTCGATGGCGCCATCCGCGTCATCAAGGGCGACGTCAAGGATGCCTTGCGGCGCGACCTCGCGCAGTTCCCGGCCCACGGCTCGTTCAATCACGCCTTCGCCAACCCGCCGTTCTTCGACAACGACAAGGTGACGCAGCCCTCGACGTCCCTGCGCGCCGTCGCCAATACCTTCGGGCCGGAAGATCTGGAAACCTGGGTCAAGGTTCTCGCCACCATGGTGGCGATGCGCGGCACCGCCACGATGGTGCACCGCGCCGACAGCCTCGGGCGGCTGCTTACCGCCATGGGTGAGCGCTTCGGCGACATCCGTGTGGCGCCGCTGTTCGCCCGTCCCGGCATGGCCGCTTCGCGGGTCATCGTGCAGGGGGTGAGGGGATCGCGGGCGCCCATGCAGTTGCTTCCCGGCCTGGTGCTGCACAACGACGGCTCCTCCTTCACGGCTGAAGCTGAAGCCATCCTGCGCGACGGCATGGCCTGGCGCCTGCGCTGACACTGAGATGCAGCTTGCGGCGGGCCGCAAAGCACCCTATCTGACCCCGTCATGGCGTCATCCTCCAAAACATCGCGTTTCCCCTGGTCGTGGTTCAGGCGTTTTCGCCGCAACCGCCCCGTCGTCACCGTGGTGCGGCTTTCCGGCGTCATCGCGGTGGGCTCGACGCTCCGGCCCGGCCTCTCCCTGGTGGCCGTCAATGATGTCCTCGAACGGGCCTTCAAGCCGCGCTCCAGAGCGGTCGCGCTGGTGATCAATTCTCCCGGCGGCTCGCCCGTCCAGTCGGCCCTCATCCACGATCGCATCCGCCAGCTGGCCAAAAAGCACAAAAGGCATGTCATCGTCTTCTGCGAGGACGTGGCGGCCTCGGGCGGTTACTGGCTGGCGCTGGCGGGCGATGAAATCCATGCCGATCAAAGTTCCATCATCGGCTCGATCGGCGTGGTGGCCGCCGGCTTCGGCTTCGTTGATGCCCTGAACAAGCTCGGCATCGAGCGTCGCGTCCATACAGCCGGCCACTCGAAGGTCATTCTCGATCCCTTCCAGCCGGAAAAAAAGGCCGACGTTGCTCGCCTGAAAGAGCTGCAGGAACAGATCCACGAAAGTTTTATACGCCATGTTCGCGACCGCCGCGGCGAGCGCTTGAAGGGCGACGACAAGGAACTGTTCTCGGGCGCCTTCTGGACCGCAGAAAAGGCCCGCGAACTGGGCCTCATCGACGGCCTCGGCCACCTGCACCAGGTGCTGGAGGAAAAATTCGGTGCCAAGGTCGATATTCGCCCGGTGCGCGCTTCGAGCGGCTGGGGCTTGAGGCGGCTGCTTGCCCCGCGCGGCGAAGCGCCCGGCATCGCCCTGGATGCCGCCGGCCTTGCCGAGGGGCTGATTGCCGCGGCCGAGACCCGTGCATTATGGCAGCGTTTCGGGTTATAATGGCGCTTAGAGGTATGAGACCATGCTGACCAAGTTACTCATTGCGGTGATCGCCATACTGGTAGGCTGGATGCTGGTTCGCCATCTGGGCGAGCCGCGCCGTGACGCACCCGCCAAGGCCAAGGCCCCGAAGGCGAGCCAGCCGGCCGAAAAGATCACGACTCTGGAGCGCGATCCCAAGACCGGTATCTACCGCTGAAGGTGAGATTCCTGACCCCTTGCTTGCCGCTTGACCCGCCCGGGCATCGCTCATAGTTTGCGCCCGGTCCCGGCGCCGGGACTTCAACGGATGCCGCCATGACCGCTAGCGGGCTTCAGCCCAAGAAATCCTTTCAGGACCTCATCCTCACCCTGCACCAGTATTGGGCGGGCAAGGGATGCGTGATCCTGCAGCCCTACGACATGGAAGTGGGCGCCGGCACCTTCCATGCCGCCACCGCCCTGCGCTCGGTCGGCCCGAAACCATGGCAGGCCGCCTACGTGCAGCCTTCAAGGCGACCCAAAGACGGGCGCTACGGCGAGAATCCCAACCGGCTGCAGCACTATTACCAGTACCAGGTGATCATCAAGCCCTCGCCCCCCGACTTACAGGACCTCTATCTCGGATCGCTCGATGCCATCGGTATCGATGCCTCGAACCACGATATCCGCTTCGTCGAGGACGACTGGGAGAGCCCGACATTGGGCGCCTGGGGCCTTGGATGGGAGGTGTGGTGCGACGGCATGGAGGTCTCCCAGTTCACCTACTTCCAGCAGGTGGGCGGCTTCGACTGCCATCCGGTGTCGGGCGAACTGACCTACGGCCTCGAACGCCTCGCCATGTATGTGCAGGGCATCGACAATGTCTACGATCTCAATTTCAATGGCCGCGACGGCGCAAACCGCGTCACCTATGGCGATGTCTTCCTGCAGGCCGAGCAGGAATATTCCCGCTACAATTTCGAATTTGCCGACACCGAAGCACTGTTCGCCCAGTTCGCCGCCGCCGAGGCCGAATGCCAGGCGCTGTTGCAAAAGGGTGCCGCCGGTGAACACCATCTGATGGCGCTTCCCGCCTATGACCAATGCATCAAGGCCAGCCACGCCTTCAACCTGCTCGATGCCCGCGGGGTGATTTCCGTCACCGAGCGCCAGGCCTATATCCTGCGCGTGCGCGACCTCGCCAAGGGCTGCTGCGAGGCCTGGCTGAAAACCGCCGGCGGCGGCGGCGCCTGAACCCCCTCATCAAGGAGTACCAAGATGCCCACCCCCAACATCGCCCAGAAAGCCCCCTTCGCCGTCGAGGTAGAGGAAGGCAAGAGCTATTTCTGGTGTGCCTGCGGCAAGTCGAAGAACCAGCCGTTTTGCGACTCGAGCCACAAGGGCTCCGAGTTCCGCCCGGTGAAGTGGACCGCCGACAAGTCGGGTCGCAAGTTCTTCTGCGGCTGCAAGCACACGAGCGGCCAGCCTTTCTGCGACGGCACCCACAAGACCCTGTGACCGCTTGATGTCCGAACTCCTCATTGAACTGTTTTCCGAGGAAATCCCCGCCCGCATGCAATCAAGGGGCGCCGAGGACCTGAAGAAACTCGTCACCGACGCGCTGGTGGACCAGGGCCTCACCTACGAGGGCGCCCAGAGCCACGCCGGCCCGCGCCGTCTCGTCCTTTCGGTGGAGGGCCTCGCCGCCGCCACCCCCGACAAGTCCGAGGAGCGAAAGGGTCCGCGCATCGACGCCCCGGAAAAGGCCATCGAGGGCTTTCTCAAGTCCGCCGGTGTCAGCCGCGACCAGTGCGAGGTGCAGGAGGACAAGAAGGGCGCGTTTCTGGTAGCGAAGATTGCCCGCAAGGGTCGGCCCACCCCCGAAGTAATCGCCGAGATCGTGCCCGCCGTCATCCGCCGTTGCCCGTGGCCCAAGTCCATGCGCTGGGGGTCCGGCAGCTTGCGCTGGGTGCGCCCGCTCAAGTCGATCCTTTGCACCTTCGACGGCGAGGTGGTGGCGTTCGACGTCGACGGCATTGCCTCGGGCAACCGGACCTACGGCCATCGCTTCATGGCCCCAGCGGCGATCACCGCCCGGCGCTTTGCCGATTATAGCGCGCAACTTGAAAAGGCCCGTGTCACGGTTGATGCCGGCCATCGCGCCCGCACCATCCATGCCGACGCCAAAACGCTTGCCTTTGCGCAAGGATTCGAGCTCATCGAGGACGAGGCGCTGGTTGCCGAGACCGCCGGGCTGGTCGAATGGCCGGTGATGCTGATGGGGGCATTCGATGAGAGCTTTCTCGACCTGCCGAGCGAGGTGATCCGCGCCACCATCCGCGCCAACCAGAAATGTTTCGTGCTGCGTGACCCGAAATCGGGAAAACTGGCCAACCGCTATCTGCTGGTCTCCAACCTCATCGCCAAAGACGGCGGCAAGCAGATTGTCGAGGGCAACAACCGCGTCATCGCCGCCCGCCTGTCGGATGCCCGCTTCTTCTGGGACCAGGACCTCAAGGTGAAGCTAGAGGGCCGGCTGGAGAGCCTGAAAGCCATCACTTTCCACGCCAAATTGGGCAGCCAGTACGAGCGCGTCGAGCGCATCGAGCGGCTGGCGGGCGAAATCGCCAAAATCATCGGCGCCGATGTGCAAAAAGCCAAGCTCGCGGCACGCCTGTGCAAGGCCGACCTGGTCACCGGCATGGTGGGCGAGTTCCCCGAATTGCAGGGCCTGATGGGCGGCTATTACGCCCGCGCTGAAGGCCTCGATGAAGGGGTGGCGGACGCCATCGCCGAGCATTACAAGCCGCAAGGCCCTTCCGATTCCGTGCCCGAAGGCAAGGTGGCGCAAGCCGTAGCGCTGGCCGACAAGATCGATACGCTGGTCGGCTTCTGGGCCATCGACGAAAGGCCGACGGGCAGCAAGGACCCCTATGCGCTGAGGAGGGCGGCGCTAGGGGTGATCCGGATAGTGCTGGATTCAGAAATTAGATTGGAATTGCTCTCCCTATTTGAAACCGCATTTATCGCGCAATTTTCCCAAATAGAATTGGCTTTTATAGGAACAGTTAAAATTGGTTTTGAGGATGCATACAGCGAAATTGAGGTTGAAGAATCATTGAAGAGTGGCGTCCATAGAATATTTTTTGACTATGATGGACTGCTTACCAAAAACGTAAAATGGTTTAATTTGCTTAGAAAACACGATGCAGACGCAAGAGAGGAAGAGAGCGGGCTTTGGGAATTTTGCGAGTTGCTCACTCAGCGCGCGATAGCGGTTGATCGGATTTTGACGAACCTCAACCTGATTGCAGGCGAAGAAAAAGTGGTCAATCTGCGCTCCGGATCCAACTACGGTGAATACGAGTTGGAACTAGTTGCCACGGCTTTGGACCAACTCAGAGATTTCCTCCTCGCCTTCTTCGCCGACCGCTTGAAAGTCCACCTGCGCGAGCAGGGTGCGCGTTACGACCTCATCGATGCCGTGTTTGCTCTCGGAAGCGCGGCCAGCGCTCCCTCCCCCCTTGTGGGGGAGGGTCGGGGTAGGGGGTCTTCTAGCAAAAGAGCGACCCCCACCCCCAGCCCCTCCCCACAAGGGGGAGGCGAGCAGATGGACGATCTCCTGATGATCGTCCGCCGCGTCGAGGCGTTGGGCAAGTTCCTTGACACTGACGACGGCAAAACCCTGCTCGCCGGGGTCAAACGCGCCACCAACATCTTGCGCATCGAGGAGAAAAAGGATGGGCATCCCTATGACGGGGCGCCCGATCCCAACCTGCTGGTGCAGGGCGAGGAAAAGGAACTCAACCGCGCCATCGCCGCCGCTGAGGCGAATGCGAAAAAGGCCGTGGGCGAAGAAGACTTCGAGGCCGCCATGCGGGCGATGGCCAAGCTGCGCGGTCCTGTCGATCGTTTCTTCGACAAGGTGACGGTCAATGCCGATGACCCTTCGTTTCGCGAGAACCGCCTGAAGCTCCTGTCGCGCATCCGCGCCGCCACCCTGACGGTGGCCGATTTCTCGAAGATCGAGGGCTGAACGGGCAGGTTGCCCCTCATACCTCTCTCGTCATGGCGGGACTTGATCCCGCCATCCATTCCGCTGGCACTTCGACTTGCCGTGAGACTGGCGGCATGGACCCCGGGATCAAGCCCCGGGGTGACAAGTGCACGGTGGTGACGCCGCCAAGCTAGCGGTGACCGGTCGCTCCAGGATCGAGGGTTAACCACAGCCTTTCGTTGCGGCAAATGGGGGGCTTGACCTCAGGGTGAGACTCGCCTTCATGTGCGCCGCAACAAATCCGTCACAACCGTTCGCAACGGGGGACTACCCATGGGCAGCGCGAAATGGGTCTATCGCTTTGGCGCCGGCGGTTCAGAAGGCCGCGCCGACATGCGCAACCTGCTCGGCGGCAAGGGCGCCAATCTGGCCGAAATGGCCAATCTCGGACTGCCGGTGCCGCCCGGCTTCACCATCACCACCGAGGTGTGCACGGCGTTTTATGAAAACAAGAAGAGCTATCCGACCGGCCTGAAGGACGATGTCGCCGTTGCCGTCGGCTTCATCGGCGAAACCGTGGGGCGCGGCTTCGGCGATGCCGAAAATCCGCTGCTGGTCTCCGTACGCTCGGGCGCCCGCGTCTCCATGCCGGGGATGATGGATACCGTCCTCAATCTCGGCCTCAATGACGAGACGGTGGAGGGTCTCGGCCGCCTGTCGGGCAATCCGCGCTTTGCCTATGACAGCTACCGCCGCTTCATCCAGATGTATTCCAATGTGGTGCTCGGCCTCGGCCACCACGATTTCGAGGACATCCTCGAGGAGTACAAGGAGACCAAGGCCTTTACGCTGGACACCGAACTGGATGCCGACGACTGGATGAAGGTGTTGGAAAGCTACAAGGCCTGCGTCATCGAACAGACGGGTGAGCCGTTTCCGCAGGACGTGAACGACCAGCTGTGGGGCGCCATCGGAGCGGTGTTCGGTTCCTGGCAATCGCCGCGCGCCATCACCTACCGGCGCCTCAACGACATTCCCGAGGACTGGGGCACCGCCGTCAACGTGCAGGCCATGGTGTTCGGCAATCTGGGCGACACCTCGGCCACCGGCGTTGCCTTCACCCGCAACCCGTCGACCGGCGAGCATGAGCTTTACGGCGAGTTTCTGGTCAACGCGCAGGGCGAAGACGTGGTGGCCGGCATCCGCACCCCGCAGAACATCACCGAGGCGGCCCGCATTGCCGCCGGCTCGCGCGAGCCGGCGCTGGAAACCTTGATGCCCGAGACCTTTGCCGAATTGATCGCCGTCTTCGCGCAACTGGAAAAGCATTATCGCGACATGCAGGACCTCGAATTCACCATCGAGGACGGCCGCTTGTGGATGCTGCAGACCCGCTCCGGCAAGCGCACCACTCGGGCGGCGCTGAAGATCGCCGCCGACATGGTCGCCGAAGGGCTCATCACCAAACCTGAGGCGGTGGCGCGCATCGAGCCGGCATCGCTGGACCAGTTGCTGCACCCCACCCTCGATCCGAAAGCCGAACGCCACATCATCGCCACCGGCCTGCCGGCCTCGCCGGGCGCGGCCTCGGGCGAGATCGTGTTCGATGCCGATGAGGCAGATGCGCTCAAAGTCGCTGGCCGCAAGGTTATCCTGGTCAGGGTCGAGACCAGCCCCGAGGACATCCACGGCATGCACGCCGCCGAGGGCATCCTCACCACCCGCGGCGGCATGACCTCGCACGCCGCCGTGGTCGCCCGTGGCATGGGCAAGCCGTGCGTTTCGGGCGCCGGCTCGCTGTATGTGGATTATGCCAACCAGCGCATGACCGCCATGGGCGAGGTCTTCCAGAAGGGCGCTGTGATCACCATCGACGGCGGTACCGGTCAGGTGATGAAGGGGGCCATACCCACCATCCAGCCGGAATTGTCGGGCGATTTCGGCACCATCATGGGCTGGGCCGACGACATCCGGCGGCTTGGTGTCAGGGCCAATGCCGACACCCCCGCCGATGCCCGCCATGCTCGCGACTTCGGCGCCGAGGGTATCGGGCTGGTGCGCACCGAGCACATGTTCTTCGATGCCGACCGCATCATCGCGGTGCGCGAGATGATCCTCGCGGGCGACGAAAAGGGCAGGCGGGTAGCGCTTGCCAAGATATTGCCCATGCAGCGCGACGACTTCATCGAACTGTTCGAGATCATGACCGGCCTGCCGGTCACCATCCGCCTGCTCGATCCGCCACTGCACGAGTTTCTGCCGTCCGGCGAGGATGAGATCGACGAGGTGGCCGAGGCGACCGGCGCCGACCCGGAGACCCTGCGCGCCCGCATCGCCGAACTGCACGAGTTCAACCCCATGCTCGGGCATCGCGGCTGCCGCCTCGCCATCTCCTTCCCCGAGATCGCCGAGATGCAGGCGCGCGCCATCTTCGAGGCCGTCGTAGAGGTGGCGAAGCGCACCGGTGAGCCGCCGATCCCCGAAGTGATGGTCCCCCTCATCTTCTCGCGCGCTGAGTTCGACCTCATCAAGGATCGCATCGACGCCCAGGCCAAGGCCGTCGAAAAGGAATCCGGCCGGCAGATTGCCTATCTGGTGGGCACCATGATCGAATTGCCGCGCGCTTGTCTGATGGCCGCCGAGATCGCCGCGACGGCGGAGTTTTTTTCCTTCGGCACCAACGACCTCACCCAGACCTGCCTTGGCATCTCGCGTGACGATGCCGCCCGCTTCCTCGGCGAATACACCGCCAAGGGCATCCTGCCCATCGACCCCTTTGTCTCCATCGACACCGAAGGGGTGGGCGAACTGGTGAAGATCGGCACCGAGCGCGGCCGGGCCACAAGGCCCGATCTCAAGCTCGGCATCTGCGGCGAGCATGGCGGAGATCCGGCCTCCATCCGGTTTTGTGACGAGGTTGGGCTCAATTATGTGTCCTGCTCGCCGTTCCGCGTGCCGATCGCCCGGCTGGCAGCCGCCCAAGCCGCCCTCGCCGTGGCCGGGGACCGGCAATGACCGGCGCCGTTCGATTCACCTTGAATTACCGGCGTCACGGCAATCGGCCTGATTCCGTCAGGATGACTACAGATTGCCGCAGGGGTAGAATTTGCCTTGTTGAAACAGTCTGTTAACCCTTTCTTCAGGATACCGTTTCAGGGGGTGGATATACCTATTCTCAGGTTGTCGGTATGGTTAACCTATGCTAAACGCTATTTCACTAGACTTCAGCCGATTAGCAGTCTGTAAGGCCCATTGAGTCGGGAACGTGGCCGTGATGCGAAGCAATCGACGGAAGCCGGGGGGAGCTCGGGGTAAGCAGCTTTTCGAGGACGAGGGTAAGTCCGCCGGTTTCTCCCAGGTTTTGTCCTACACGCTGGCCGGCATGGCGCTGGTCGGCGCATTTGCGTTCGCTGGGCTGGAAATGGGCAAGAATGCCAATGCCCGCAGCGTATCGAACAGCGATTGGGTCGACGTCGTTGCCCCGGCCACCAATCTGATGCGCAAGTCTTCGCTTATTACATCGCCCCCCTCCAGCGATCTGATGATCGAGCCGCAGGCCCGCCAGCAGGCGGTTCTGGTATCGGCCAAGGCCGACATGCTGGTCGATGACAGTCTGGTGACCAACCCGACCGACCAGTCCGACCGTCTTGATACCCTAGTGATTTCGCCCTCGGTATCGAAGATCGAGCAGACCTGGCTGCTCGGCAAGGAGCAGAAGCAGAAGATTCTCTCAATGCGCCGCAAGCGCCTCGCCCAGAAGGATTGCCTGGCACGGGCGGTTTATTTCGAAGCGCGCTCGGAAACACCGCTCGGCCAGTACGCCGTCGCCCAGGTGATCCTCAACCGGGTCAGGGACCCGAATTATCCCAACAGCATCTGCGACGTGGTTTACCAGGGTTCGGACCACAGGAATTCCTGCCAGTTCTCTTTCGCCTGTGACGGGGCACCCGATACGCCCAAGCCGGGCGATGCCTGGACCGAGGCCAAGACAGTCGCCGCCAACGCCATGAACGGCGAAGACAAGGTGCAGATCATTTCCACCGCCACGCATTATCACGCCGATTACGTCAAGCCGCGCTGGTCCGACAGCCTCAACCGCCTGATCAAGATCGGCCACCATATCTTCTATTCCGACAGCTAGGCCGTATCGCGCAGCGTTAATCACGCTTGCCTTGCGGCAATGCGCCATGAGCGCAGAACGGGCACTGCCCGGTCGTAACCCGCAGCGCCCCGATTTACCTGCAAGCGCCGATCCCGCTCGCCCGCTCGAATTGCCACGGAGGCCTTGATGACCCCCGAGAGCCTGATCAGCGGATATTTTGCGCGGGTGGTCAAGACCGGGACGCTCACCATCACCTACGCCTCGGGCCGCATCCAAAGCCTCGGTGACGGTACCGGCAACCCGGTGGCTGTGCGTTTCAGCGACAATGGGGCCGAATGGGCGATGATGCTCAATCCACCCCTGGCGTTCGGCGAAATGTACATGGATGGCCGTTTCGTCATCGACGAGGGCAGCGTCTTCGACTTCATCGCCATCATGAAGGTGAACGGCTTTCGTCGCTACATGCCGAGGATCTTCGCGCTGATCGGCTTCCTGCCGCATCTGGCGCGCGGATTTCGCAACCGCTTGCGCGCCGCCGCCGAGCAGCGCCAGGTCGCTCACCACTATGATCTCGACGGGCGCCTGTTCCGGCTGTTCCTCGACAAGGACTGGCAATATTCCTGCGCCCTCTACGAGAACGAGACGATGACCCTGGAGGAGGCCCAGCTTGCCAAGAAGCGGCACGTTACTGCCAAGCTGATGGCGCGGCCGGGAGAGCGGGTGCTGGATATCGGTTGCGGGTGGGGCGGGCTGGCGCTCTATGTCGCTGAATTGACCGGTGCGCATGTGACCGGCGTCACCCTCAGCGAGGAACAGGTCGCGATGGCGCAGCGCCGGGCCGTGGCGCGCGGATTGGCCGCGCAGACCGAATTCCGCTTGCAGAACTATCGCAATGTGACCGGCAGCTTCGAGCGCATCATCTCCATCGGCATGCTGGAGCATGTGGGCAAGGGCAACCACCGCATTTTCTTTCGCAAGGCCTTCGACCTGCTGCAAAAGAAGGGGGTCATGGTGGTACATTGCATCGCTCGCCCCCTGCCGGTTCCCTCGCAAAGCCCTTTGAGGAGAAGTACATCTTTCCCGGCGGTTACATTCCGGCGGTATCGGAGGTGGTAGTGGCGATCCAGAAGGCCGGGTTCCTCATCAAGGACATCGAGATTTTGCCCATGCACTACGCCTGGACGCTCAAGGAATGGCGCCGCCGCTTCATGCAAAATCGCGATGAGGCGGCGCGCATCTACGACGAACGGTTCTGCCGCATGTGGGAATTCTATCTGGCGGTTTCCGAAACGGCCTTCTCGCACGACCGTATGTTCGTCATGCAGTTGCAGCTGGCGAAATTCCAGCATGCCGCGCCGTTTACCCGCGATTACCTCACCGAGGCCAAGGCCGAACTGCGGCGGCCGGAAGCCGAACGCCTGACCCGGGATGATGTAGTGCTGTAAACCCTGGGTCGTTTGGTCCGTTTCCTTTCACCGCCAAGCGCACTAAGGTTTCGCCATAACATTTGCAAACGACAGGGACAGGGGCCCCTCATATGACCGCATGGACTTTCTTCAAGGGTGAATGGCACGAAGGCAATCCGATGATCATGGGGCCCATGACCCACGCGCCGTGGCTCGGCTCATGCGTCTTCGACGGGGCGCGGTCCTTCGAGGGGGTGGCCCCTGATCTCGACCTGCACTGCCAGCGGGTCGTGCGCTCGGCCGAAACCTTCGGCTTGAAGCCCATGTATCAGGCCGCTGCCATCGAGGAACTGGCGCGTGACGGCATTGCAAAGTTCCCCAAGGGCGCCGGTCTCTATATTCGGCCGATGTTCTGGGCCGAGGAGGGTTTTGTCGCCCCTGAGCCCGACAGCACCCAGTTCTCGATCACCGTTCACGATTCGCCCTTGCCGCAGCTCCCGAGCTTTTCGGTATGCCTGTCCACCTTCCGCCGTCCGAGTTACGAGACCTTCCCCACCGACGCCAAGGCCGCGTGCCACTATCCCAATTCCGCCCGCGCCATGCGCGAAGCCAAGGCCAAGGGCTTTGACAACGCCGTGATGCTCGACCCCATGGGCCATGTGGCCGAACTGGCCATCGCCAACATCTTCTATGCCCGCGACGGCGTCGCCCACACCCCCATACCCAACGGCACTTTCCTTGACGGCATTACCCGCCAACGCACCATCCAGCTTCTGCGCAAGGCCGGCATCGCCGTGCACGAGCGCACCATCTCATGGGACGAGGTGATGGCCGCCGATGAAGTGTTCTTCACCGGTAATTTTGCCAAGGTGGTGCCGATCACCCGCACCGACGAGCGCGAATTGCAACCCGGCCCCATCGCCGCCAAGGCCCGCGGGCTCTATTGGGAATTCGCCCACGCCGGCAAATAGGCGAGACGCTCAGCCCAAGCAACTTCATGCTTCGGGCGACAGGGCATCGAAGCGCTTGGCATCGTCGGTTGTGTCGAACCAGCAAACGCGTTCCGCGAAAAACACATGAGCCCGTGGTTGAAAGCCTTCCGGCTCATCGAGGCTGCCGGTGTGGACGTGGATTTCGCCCGGATACCTGTTCGCCCGGTAGGTGAGCGGGGTGCCGCAGCGCCCGCAGAACGCGCGCCATACGCCGGGCGAGGATTCGAAAACCTGCGGCGCCCCGGCCGTGTAGCTGAACTGTGCTTCGTCGAACCCGGCAAAGGCGGCAACCGGCGATGCGGTCGCCCGTCGGCAACTGTGGCAGTGGCAATAGACGGTCCACTTGACCTTGCCGCGCACCGCATAGCGCACCGCCCCGCACAGGCAGCCGCCGCTTGCGCGGGGTGCATCGCTCATCGCTTTACCGGCCATTCGAAGAAATTGCCCTCGTAACACATGGCGCCGCGTCCGATCGCCTCGACAGCCCGCTCCATGCGGCCGCGCCGCCCCATGATATCGTCGGCAAGCGCGATGATGCGCCTGTTCGGGGTGGCCGACGGGGAGATGGTCCTCAGTTCACGGGCGAGATCGGCCTCGTCCTCTTGCGGGTTGAGCAGGCACATGGCGGTATAGGCCGCCGCCGTCGAGCGCGATACGCCGGCCCAGCAATGCACGATCATCGGCGCGGAAAAATCCCAGTCCTCGATGAAGTCGATGATCCGCTCCACATGCGCCCGCCCCGGCAGGATCATGCCGTCAGTGGGCTCGCTGATGTCGTTGAAGGTGAGCTTCAGGTGCGCTTCCGGCGGCAGGTCGGGGATGACCGGATGCTCGAATTCCGGACCCAGCAGGCCAATCACCCGCCGGGCGCCATATTCGCCAGCGAGGCGGGCGACGACATTTTGCGGGCAGACGATGATCATGACCTTGAACTTAGTGCGCTGGCGTTGGAGCGCAATGGGGATCATGAAAGCTGGTGGAATTTCTTCATGAAGGCAGCCTTGGCCCGCTCCGGCGCCAGTCCTTCGAGAGTGAAGAAGCCGCCATGGATGTCGGGCTTCAGGCCGGTCGGCCGGCCGAAGAAGGTTGCCGCCTCCTTGTGCCCGAAGCCGGCAAGCTGCGTGGCCTCGAGAAATGCCGCTGCCTTGTCGGCCCGCTTGATCAGCTTCGTTATGGCCTCGGGCAGGTGCGAGGGCAGGGAAAAGCGCACATGGATGGCCGCCAGGAGACGGTTTTCGAAGGCCTTGTAGTCATAGCCGATGGCCGCCTTGAACGGCGAGATCATGTCGCCCACCACATATTCGGGGGCATCGTGCAACAGCACCGCCCGCCGCCAGGCCACATCGAGGCCGGGCTTGAAGGTTGCGGCGATGGCTTCGACCAGCAGCGAATGCTGCGCCACCGAAAAGGCATGCGGCCCTTGCGTCTGACCGTTCCAGCGTGCCACCCGCGCCAGCCCATGGGCGATATCCTCGATCTCGATGTCGAGCGGCGAGGGATCGATGAGGTCGAGGCGCCGGCCCGACAGCATGCGTTGCCAGGCGCGCGGGGGCTTGTCAGCCATTGGGGTGCGCCAGCGCCGCGCACGGGCCGTGGCGGTGGCAGTCGATGAGGTGGTCGTTGACCATGCCCACCGCCTGCATGAAGGCATAGACGATGGTCGGTCCGCAAAAGCGAAAGCCCCTGGCCTTCAGGTCCTTGGAGATGGTCGTGGCGAGCGGTGTGGCCGCGGGTATCTCGCTGCCGCTCGAAAAGCGGTTCTGCACCGCTTCGCCGTCGATGAACCCCCACAAGTAGGCCGCAAAGCCTTCGCGCGCCTCGATGTCGAGGAAGGCGCGGGCGTTGGTGATCGACGCCTCGATCTTGGCGCGGTTGCGCACGATGCCGGCATCGCCCATCAGCCGCTCGACGTCGGCGGTGCCCCAGCCCGCCATGATTTCGGGGTTGAACCCGGCAAAGGCGGCGCGGAAATTGTCGCGCTTCCTGAGGATGGTGATCCACGCAAGGCCGGCCTGGAAACCGTCGAGCAGCAGCTTTTCAAACAGCGCTCTCCCATTGCGTTCCGGCACCCCCCATTCGGTATCGTGATAGGCCACATAGAGCGGGTCTTCGCCCGGCCAGCCGCAGCGCTTCAATCCGTCGTCATGGGTAATAAGCGTATGTGCCGCCGCCATCATTCATTCGCCTTTTTCTGCCGTGACGCTCCAGTGCGCCCAGTCTGGCCGCCTGAGATGAAGGCGCGCCGTACCCGCCATGATGGCGACACCGTTCTGCCCCGCCGCTTCGGCCCGGTCGAGCCGGACTAGGGCAAGGCCGTCCTTGCCGGCCACCGACAATAACATGCCGATGGGGCGATCGCCCGCCGTCACCGCCAGGCCCGGCCCCGCCTCGCCGTCGAGACCGACCGGCACCATGCGCGAGCGCGCCGTGCCGCGATGCTGCATGCGCGAGACGACTTCTTGGCCCACATAGCAACCCTTGGAAAAGCTCAAGGCCCCCAACTGGTCGAGATTGGCTTCATGCGGAAAGACTTCGGCCGAACCGATATCGTGGGCCTCGGCCAGCCCCGCAACGATCCGCCGCGCGTGATAGGCCGCCTCATCGCACGTGGCGAGCGGCTGAAGGACGCCGGGCGGGGCGATGAGGCGGGTGCCGAAGCCTTCGACCCGCGGATCCGCATAGGCCACAATGCCTTCGCCCTCAACGTCGCCATCCCAGGCCGCGGCCACGCCCAGGCCTTCCTCCTTCTTCAACGCCACGTTGGCGCGCAGCCGGTAAAGCGTCAGGCGTTGAAGCAGCGCCGCCGCCCCGGCGGCGGCGCAGTCGATCAGGAACCTGTCCCCGTCGGCCAGGATGAAGAAGTCGAAAAGGATCTTGCCCTGCGGCGTCAACAGCGCCGAATAGCGCGCCTTGCCGTCGCCCAGTTGCTCGATGTCGGCGGTCACCAGATTGTGAAGAAAGCGCCGCGCCTCGGGTCCCCCCACCGACAGAACGGCGCGTTCGCTCAATGGGGTTATGGAAGGGGTCGCGGTCATGTGGTCGATACGCCTTGCCTCGCCTTGAAGTTTTACGTAAGCCGGGTGCGCCCCGCAAGGAGACGCCAGCCCATGCCTGAGAGATATGATCTCGTCTTCGCAAATGGAACCCTCGTCAATCACGATGGCGTGGGCGAACGCGATGTTGCCGTGACGGGCGGCCGCATTGCCGCCATCGGTTCGATCGACGCCGGCAGCGCCGCCGAGGTGGTGGACTGCACCGGACTGCATATCCTGCCCGGCGTCATCGATACCCAGGTTCATTTGCGCGAACCCGGCGCCGAGCACAAGGAGGATCTCGCAACCGGCGGGCGCGCCGCCGTCATGGGCGGGGTCACCGCCGTCTTCGAGATGCCCAACACGTCACCGCTGACGGTGACGCCTGAAGCCCACGCCGACAAGATTGCCCGCGCCACCGGCCGCATGCAATGCGATTTCGCCTTCTTCTTCGGTGGCACGCGCGACAATGCCGAGACGCTGAAATCAGCCGAGCGGCTGCCCGGTTGCCCCGGCGTGAAGGTATTCATGGGCTCCTCTACCGGTGAACTGCTGGTCGATGACGATGCAGGCATTGCGCACATCCTCAAGCACATCACCCGCCGCGCCGCCTTCCATTCCGAGGATGAATTCCGCCTTGAAGAGCGCAAGCCCCTGCGCCGTCCGGGCGATCCGTCGAGCCATCCCGAATGGCGCGATGTCGAGGCGGCGCGCCTGTGCACCGAGCGTCTCCTGAGGCTGGCGCGCCGTGCCGGCAAGCGGGTGCATGTGCTGCATATATCTACCGCCGATGAAATGGAGTTGCTGGCCGCAGCGCGCGATGTCGCCTCGGTGGAGGTGACGCCACAGCACCTGACCCTGGCGGCGCCGGAGGCCTATGAGCGCCTCGGCAGTCGTGCCCAGATGAACCCGCCGATCCGCGACGAGCATCACCGCCAGGCCCTGTGGCGGGCGCTTGCTTCAGGGCTGGTGGATGTTTTGGGTTCCGACCATGCCCCCCACACGCTGGAGGAAAAGGCGAAGGACTATCCCGCTTCCCCCTCCGGCATGCCGGGGGTGCAGACGCTGGTCCCGGTGATGCTCGACCACGTCAATGCCGGGCGCCTCAGCATCGAACGCTTCGTCGACCTCACTAGCCATGGCCCCATGCGGCTGTTCGGCATCGCGGCGAAGGGTCGCATCGCCCGCGGCTACGACGCCGATCTGACCATCGTCGATATGAAGGCCCGGCGCACCATCACCGATCAGTGGATCGAGAGCCGTTGCGGCTGGACCCCCTATGACGGCATGACGGTGACCGGCTGGCCGCTAGGCACCGTCATCCGTGGCCGCCGTGTCATGTGGCAAGGCGAGATCATTGGCGCAGCCCACGGCCGCCCGGTGCGCTTTCTGGAAACCCTCGAACCGACCGACTGAGAAGGATACCCCCGATGACCGATACCTTTCGCGCCCTGAGGATAGACAAGACCGACGCCTGCCAGACCGTTGCCATCGTCGATCTCACCGAGGACGACCTGATGGAAGGCGATGTGACCGTCGCCGTCGCCAACTCCACCGTCAATTACAAGGACGGCCTGGCGATCACCGGCAAGGCGCCGGTGGTGCGCAAGTTTCCGCTCATCCCCGGCATCGACTTCGCCGGCACGGTGACCGCCTCCACCCATGCCGGCATCAAGCCCGGTGACAAGGTGGTCCTCAACGGCTGGGGCGTCGGGGAAAGCCATAACGGCGGCCTGGCGGGCCGCGCCCGGGTCAAGGGCGACTGGCTGGTGCCGCTGCCCGAGGGCATCGACCTCGCCCATGCCATGGCCATCGGCACCGCCGGCTATACCGCCATGCTGTGTGTCATGGCGCTTGAGGAGCAAGGGGTTGAGCCCGGCTCCGGCGAGGTGCTGGTGACCGGGGCGGCCGGCGGTGTCGGCTCGGTTGCCGTGGCGCTCTTGGCAAAGCTCGGCTTTACCGTCGTTGCCTCCACCGGGCGGACGTCGGAGGAGGCCTACCTCAAGGGGTTGGGGGCTTCGACGGTCATCGACCGGGCCGAATTCGCCACCCCGGTCAAGCCGCTGGCGCGTTCGCGCTGGGCCGGCGCCGTCGATGTCGCGGGCTCCACCACGCTCGCCAACGTCTTGTCGCAGATGAACTATGGCGGCACGGTCGCTGCCTGCGGCCTCGCCCAGGGCATGGACCTGCCCACCTCGGTCGCCCCCTTCATCCTGCGCGGGGCAAAACTCATCGGCATCGATTCCGTCATGTGCCCCAAGCCCCGCCGCATCACCGCCTGGCAGCGCCTGGCGCGCGACCTCGACATGGCCAAGCTGGACGCCATGACCACCCACATCGGCCTCGACGATGTGCAGAAGGCGGCCGCCGACATCCTCGCGGGGAAAATCCGCGGCCGGCTGGTGGTCGACCTCTAGGACACCCTTGGCGCCCCGACCTGCGCCGGAGTGACGATAAAGGAGAGCCGTGGGCGCTACTGCGTGGTGCGCGCCACGGTGAACTCGCCGGTGCGGATGCGTTCCGGCAGGCGCTCGGTCATTTTGGCGACCGGCTCCTCGCCATAGGTGGCGATCATGTCGGAAAGCGCGGCGAAGATTGCTGCGGTGGCGATGCAGTCGGGATCGATGCCTTCGTAGATGGCTTCTTCCCAGGCATCGAGAATGTAGCGCAGCGCCTGCTGCTTGGGTTCGGCCTCGGCGGCCATGGCACCGTACTCCGCGGTAGCCTTGTAGATGGGCGGATTCTTCAAAGTTTTTGCTTCCCCTGATGCAGCCGCTGCCACGTCCTGCCGCCGCAGTGCCGTTGCAGGAGACTTTAGCATAACAGCCGCGCGGCGCAGCCTCGGGCTTAAGAAAGGGTTAACTCCCACCTCTGAAATTAGCGTGATTTGGCGTTAAAATGTTGGTTTTGCGTGACAATTTACGTGACTGATGGCATGTAAATTACCTCATGTGACGTCGGAAGTACCAAAAAATTCGCTACTCAACGAAGTCAATTCGCGCATTGAAGCTGCCGGAAGGCAAACGGACGATGTTCGTGACAATCCCTCATACCTTCGGCTTGACGGTGACCGTTGGCAAGACGCGCAAAACCTATTGGTCATTTCTGCACCGCCGCGGGAAGGTCAGCAAGAAGAAGTTGGGCTCCGCTTACACGCTCAAACTCGAAGAGGCCGCAGAGGCCGCTCGCCGCATCGCCGTGATGGTGGACACTGACGGCCTCATCGTCGACACGGCTGAAACGCTTGCGGAGGCGATTGAGGCCTATTGCAATACATGGACGATCCCCGGCAAGAAGAAGATGATCACGGCCAGCACTGCGGCCCAGTACCGCCGTCTCTTCTACCGCCTTGTTCCGTTGCATTTGCAGAAGACGCCGCTCGCTCACGTCTCGCGCAAGGATTTAGGGGAACTGTTCGACCGCGTGCACGCCCGGACTCCGTCGACGGCAACCTTGCTCGCAAACGTTCTCAACGTCGTCTTCAAGTGGCGGCGCATGCCACAGGCGATCTGATCCGACTACATGACGAAGTCGAAACATCGCGAACCGAAGTGCACGCTTGAGGAATGGATCACAGTCGCCGTCGACGAGCCTGCACCATATCGGCAGATGATGCTCTTCACCGCCATGACTGGTATCCGCTTGAGCGACACCGTGACCCTGATGTGGGACGACGTCGACTTTGAGGGAGGCACCATGACGATCCGGACGAACAAGGGTATACCGACTACTTCTACATCGAGAACGACCAAGATACGGAGTCGTTCGCAGAACGGGCATTCAATCTTCTTTCTAAAACTTGCGATAGCATCGAGAAGGAGGGCGACGAGGTTCTGGGTGGGCGTACGAACGCCACACGGCACGGCGCAGCGTTTCTCGTGCTCTTGCTGGTGCGCGAGTTGGCTATGCATTTCCACGAGAACGGATGGGACCCGGAGATCGCGAAGCATTACTTCGAAGACTACGGCATCGCTCCTTACCTACCGACGTCAAACGTCTATCACCGCAACTCGGCAGACGAGGGCATGGCGTTCCTCGAGAATACGCTGAACGAGAATCCACTCTCGGAAGGGGCGCAGTCAATCCTTGGCGAACTGGACGATGAGGTTCCGTTCTAAACAACATCTCAAAGGAGATTCAACATGGACGACGACGAACTGATTAGAGCGATATGCTCACGCGATCAGCGCCCCGCAGCCCCGTCTTCGCGCCCGCAATGCCTACCGCTGGACCCTAGCGCTTGCCCCCTTCGCCGCCATGGTTTTGGTCGCCGTCGCCATCGTCGGCTTGTGATGAGACACATTGGCGGCTGACCTCGCATCGTTTTGCGATCTCAATGAGGTGTGCAGACTATACGGACCGCGGAGAACGCAGGCACAAACGGCGGGTGCCTTGCACCCGCCCCGGATTTCGTGTCAGCGATAGTCGCCCTTGCCGGCCGGCTTTACGATGGCCAACGTGGCGATCCAGTAGACAAGCCCACCCACGACCGCGGTTGGGAGCGAAGCCGTGAGATACTCATACGGTGAGTGACTAGCATAGCTCACGGGGTTCAGCAGGTAGAGATAGGTGGCGAAGCCGGCGATCATGCCGAGGATCGCAGCCGGATTGAATCCGCCCCAATAGTGGTAGGCGGTGCCTTCGCCGCTGGTGAAGACCCCCCGGATATCGATCCGCTGCTTCCTGAGCAAGAAGTAGTCGACGATCTGAATCGCGCACAGCGGCGCAAAGAAAACACCGATGAAGGCGAGAAATGTGCCAAAATTGGTGAAGAACAGATCCGGCAGGAAGACGCCGATCGCGGCCACCGGAACGAGTCCCAGAAGCAGAATGGTGAGCCAGCTTGCGTTTGCGAGGAATGGCACCTGACGCAGGCCAATGCCCGTCGCATAGACGCCCGCGATCGCCGTACCGAGATTGGCCGCGATCACGAACAGCAGAGCAATCACGCCGTAGGTCGGGCCACCGAGTTTGACCAGCCATGCCGCGGGATCCGACACTTGCAGCGCGAGGATGGCCGCAAGACCGACCACACTGAGAAATGGTACCGGAAGGCCCATCCCCAGCATTGAGGGAAGCGTGGCAGTATGGGCATCCGGGGCCTCGCGCACCATAGCGCCGATATAAGGCCACCAGCTGAGCAGGCTGACGATGCCGATCTCTATGCCGGTGACGTAATCCCATTGCAGGCTTCCCGAAGCATAGGCCGGTTTGGCTGCGTTGATCGCGTCGGACTGTTTGATCAAAAGTATGATCGCCATCCACAACCCGATACCGACAATGAAGAAGAACAGTACGCTCGACACCCGTTCGAGCCCGGTCGCGCCGCGCAAGAGCACGAGCAACACGACAATGCAGGCAATGGCCGAGACCCCTCGAACCAGCATGGGCGCGGTGTCGGCGCTTGCAACGCCAAGCGTTATGAGAAGCTGCGCAACCGACTTGCCGAAGAAGATGAGCAGCAGGGAATTCCAGCCAATAATCGATACGTATTGCAGGAACACGGTGATGACCCAACCGCGGTCGCCGAACTGCGGCTTGGCCGATGCGATGGAATCAATGCCATAGCGAGTCGCCGCGGGCACGACCGCGAGCGTCACGATCAGCATGCCGATCATCGAGCCCGCCGTCATGGCGGCGAAGCCCATCTTGAGGTTGAGGTAGTACCCGACGTATTCGCCGATGATGTAGCACCAGGTCGCCGCGGCCGCGACGAGCAGGACCACGAAAAGCTGGCGTTGCGTCCAGTGGCGGTCGGACTTGGCAAGCGGCCAGCCGGATTGTTCGATGCCTTTGTCGGTCGCGCTCATCACATCCACCCCCAGATCAGCAGCAGCACGGGGCCGACCACCCCAAGCAGGATCAACCACATCCAGTCAATGCCGGTGAACCCGGCGCCCTGATTTGCCTCGGTCTCGAGTTCCGCGATGCGGCGCTCGAGATCCGGATGCAGGCTTTGCGCAGACATATCTCTTCTCCCATGCAGTTGTTATTTCCGATTACAAGTCACTCCGACGTCCATTGAGATGACGACCGGAAGGGTCAACCAAGACCAGTCATCCGAACCAACGCCGCTGTCTCGGCTGTCCATCCATTCCAGCACGGCGAGACGCCGTTCCGGTTCGCGGTCAAGTCTTCCAGTTGCAATCGCATTTCCTCCTGTTGCCTCTTGTTGATCTTGTCCTGAGCAGCCGCCCTCGCAGTTGCTTTGATTGTTCCTATCGGCGAACGCGCTCGCCCTTCGGGTCGTACCAGGGCTGCAGTTGCACCTGCACCGGATAGCGCTTCCAGGCCACCTCCACCTCCATTCGCCCCGAGGCGAGCCAGTCGTCGCTAACCCCCTCGTTGCATTCGACATAGCCCATCCCCAGCGAGGCCCCGATGCGGTAGCCATAGGCGCCGGATGTGACGGAGCCGACGATCACCCCGTCGCGCAGGATCGGTTCCTGATGGTAGAGCATTGGCGCATCTGGCCCGGTGGGCAGGCGCAGCTGCACCAGCCGCCGCCGGATTGGTTCTTGCGCCTTTTGCCGAAGAAGAGCCTCGCGCCCGATGAAGCCGCCCGACTTGTCCAGCGCCACGGCGAAGCCCAAGCCCGCCTGATAGGGCGTGTCTTCCTCGCCGATGTCATGGCCCCAGTGACGATAGCCCTTTTCCATCCGCAAGGAGTTGATGGCGAAATAGCCGCCCATCCGCAGGCCGAACGCGGGCCCGGCCGCGGCGATCCGGTCAAAGACGTGGGTCGCAAATTCGGCCGGTATGTAAAGCTCATAGCCCTGCTCGCCCACATAGGTCAGGCGGCTGGCGCGCACGCGGGCATAGCCCAGGTCGATCTCGCGGCTGGTGCCGAAGGGGAGGGCCGCACCCGACAGATCGTCGGGCGAGAGCGTGGACAACAGTGTCCGCGCCTTGGGGCCCATCAGCGCCAATATCGGCAGGCCCGAGGTGATGTCGCGCACGAAGACATGCGCACCTGCGGGGATGTGGCGGGTGAGCCATGCCAGGTCGCGGCGCTGCGAGACGGCAATGCTGACCACAAGAAACGATGCTTCCGACAGTCGGGTGACAGTGACATCGGCCTCGATCCCGCCCGCCTCGTTCAGCATCTGGGTATAGACGACCCTGCCGGGCGCGACGTCGATGTCATTGGCGCAGACACGGTTCAGCAGGCGCAGCGCATCACAGCCATCGACGGCGTATTTCACAAAGCAGCTGTGATCGAACAGCGTGACGTTCTCGGCTGTGTTTCGGCATTCCGCACCACAGGCGTCAAACCAGCTTTGGCGCCCGTAGGAATAGCTGATTTCCGCTTTGCTGCCTGAAGGGGCAAAGAAGCCGGGGCGCTCCCAGCCCGCGGCTTCGGTCATGAATGCGTTGGCGGCGAGCAACCGGTCATGGAACGGGCTGCGGCGGATGTCGCGGGCGGTGACGAACTGGCGATTGGGCCAGTGCATGTCAAACAACAGGCCCAGCGTCTCGGTGGTGCGGTCTTCCAGATACTTTCGGTTGCCCTGAAAGCTCTGCACCCGCCGCACATCGACATCGGCCAGATCCACCGGAGGGCGGCCATCGCGGATCCAGTCGGCCAGCGCCTTGCCCACCCCGCCCGACGACAGAATGCCAATCGAGTTGAACCCCGTGGCGCAGAACAGCCCCGGCACTTCGGGGGTCTCGCCCAGGAGATAGCGGTCATCGGGGGTGAAACTTTCAGGCCCGTTGAAGAAAAGTTGCACACCGGTGCGTTCCAACACCGGCACGCGGCGTGTGGCGGCCTCTAGCAGCGGCGCGATATGATCAACGTCTTCGGGCAGTGTATCGAAGCAGAAGCTTTCTGGAATGCCCTTCTGGCCCCAGGGCTTGGCATTGGGTTCAAAGAAGCCGACCAGCAGCTTGCCTGCATCTTCCTTGTAATAGGCCCACTCATCGCCCAGGAACAGCACCGGCAGGTCGCGCGGCAGGCCCTCGACCGGCTCGGTCACGATGTAGAAATGTTCGGCCGCGTGCAGCGGCAGGGTCACACCGATCCTGGCCGCCAGATCGCGCGACCACATGCCACCGCAGATCACCACGGTATTGGCGCGAATCGGCCCCTTGTCGGTCATCACCCCGGCGGCGCGGCCATTCTCGACCAGAATCTGCGTAACTGGCGTATGCTCCAGGATACGTGCGCCACCCATCCGCGCCCCTTTGGCATAGGCCATGGTCACATCGGCCGGGTTCACCTGCCCATCCTGCGGGAACCAGAACCCGCCGACGATGCCGTCGGTATTGATCGGGGTCCAGCGTTCCTTGATCTCGTCGGGGCTGACGGGTTCCACCGGCAAGCCGAAGTTGCGCCCCATCGAGGCTCCGCGTGCCAGTTCCTCATAGCGCGCTGGCGTATTGGCCACCCGCAACGAGCCGCGGCGCTTGAAGCCGGTAGCCTGTCCGGTTTCCTCCTCCAGCCGCCCGAACAACTCGCCGGTATATTTGGCAAGCTCGGTCATCTGCCGTGTCGCGCGCAGTTGCGTGACCAGCCCCGCCGCATGCCAGGTGGTGCCGCAGGTCAGCTGTTTACGCTCGCACAGCACGACATCGGTGATGTCGACCTTGGTCAGATGGTAGGCAATCGAGCAGCCGGCAATGCCGCCGCCGATGATGACTGCCTCTGCCCGACCTGGGATATTTTCCGCCATGCTGGCCCCATAGCTATATCGGTCGTGCCGTTACCGCGTGCCAGGGAAGCTTTCTTCCTTGGCATAGGGGAACCACCAGAAATCCTGGCGACTGGCGCTCGGATCGATCATCACGAACTTGGTATTCTGGAACTGCGACAACCCCTCCGGCCCCAGCTGTCGCCCGTTTCCCGACAGCTTGCGTCCGCCGAAGGGCAGCGCGTCATTGTCCAGAAGCGGCGCGTTGATCCACAGGATCCCGGACTGGATCTCGCGCACGGCGCGGAAGGTTTCGTCGGTATCGCGGGTGTAGAGATTGGCCCCCAGCCCGTAGTCCGAGCGGTTGGCCAGCTCAATCGCCTCATCAAAGCTGGAAACCTTGCAGATCGGGGCCGCTGGGCCGAAGGATTCGCCCTGCAGGATCTCCATGTCGGGCATCACACCCGTCAGCACGGTCGGCTCCACATACCAGCCCTTGTTGAGTCCGGCAGGCCGCCCGCCACCCGTGGCGACCTTGGCCCCCTGCTTGCGCGCGTTGGCCATCAAAGTCTCGAACCGGTCACGCTGGCGGACCGTCGCCATCGGCCCCATGTCCACCTCGGTCAACCCGTTGCCGACGCGCAGCTTCTTGGCCTCGGCCACCAGAAGGGCGACGAAATCGTCGTGAATGTCCTGATGGACATAAAAGCGCTCTCCTGACGTGCACACTTGCCCGCAGTTCAGATAGGCGGCAAAGGCAGCACCCCGCGCCGCGATGTCCAGCGGGGCGGAAGGCATGACAATGAAGGGGTCATTGCCCGATGCCTCGATAAGACAAGGCTTGAAGGTCTCGGCGCAGGTACGCGCCACCGCCTGGCCCACGGCAACGGACCCGGTATAGGCCACACCATGAGTCTTGCGGCTGGCCACCAACCGCTGTGCCACCCGCGCAGCCCCGGTGACGACCTGAATGAGTCCTTTGGGCAGGCCCGCGAACACCTCCATGAATTTCAGCGTGGTGATGCTCGTCTGCTCATGCGGCTTCACGATGACCGCATTGCCCGCCGCCAGCGCGGCGGCGGCCTCCCAGCACAGCAGCACCAGCGGATAGTTGAAGGGTAGGATGATGACGACGGTACCCAGGGGCTCCTTGACCGCAAAGTGGAACTGCCCAGGCACGGTCGCCCCCGCGATCCGGCCCGCCTCGTGCCGCGCCACTTCGGCGTAATAGTCCATCGCCGTGGCGCACCACGACACCTCGTCGAGCGATTCCTTGAACGGCTTGCCCTCTTCGCGCGTCATGTATTCGGCATAAAGTGCTTTGTCGCGGCGCATGACGGCAGCGATTTCATGCATCACCACCGCGCGGCTGCGCATGTCTGCGGCGTTCCAACCCCGGCCGGCCTTCAGCGCGATCTCGATCGCTTCATCCACCTCGGCGTCGGTTGCATCGGCAATCTGGCCAATCCGTTCCTCGGTCGCGGGTTCAATCACGTCGAGATGCGTGCTCGCCGCGCTTGCCTTATAGGTCCCACCCATGAAAAGTTTGCCCGAAAGCTGTGCAAAGGTCTCCAGCGTAGCCATCTGTCCGATCTCCCGACCACGATATTATGTTTGTATTTTTTGCACACTGTCATAGAATTTTTAACGTGGCAAGCCGCCACGGAGCCTTCCCGGCACCCCGATTGACGAGCCGGATTTACGCGGGCATAGCCATCGACATTGGCGAAGGCGCCGGAAGTTGAACACAATGCAGGACGCTGGCGACTAGGGCATGTCAAAGGCCAAATCTAATCCTCGGTCGCGCAAGGAGGCCAATGATCTGGAGATCGGCGCGCGTCTGCGCGCAGTGCGCGAACGGGCAGGCCTGTCACAGCGCCAGCTTGCCAAACGGGCAGGCGTGACCAATGCAACGGTGTCCCTGATCGAACAAGAGGCCCACGCCCCGTCGTTGGCCTCGCTGCACCGCATCCTGTCTGCGGTGCCTATTTCGATCGCCGATTTCTTCGCCCTGCCCACTTCGCAGCAGAATGTGCTCTTCTACGATAGTGACGATCTGGCCGTGGTGGTGCGCGGCGAGGCCGATCTGCGCGTGCTTGCAGCCGAACGGCGCGACAAAACCTTGCAGATGTTCATTGAGCGCTACCAGCCAGGTGCGGGCACCGGCGACGACCCCATCTCGCATGATGGCGAGACAGCCGCAGTTGTCTTGCGTGGCATGGTCGAGGTGAGCGTGGGAGATGTGACCCGGATCCTGCGGCAAGGCGGCGGCTATCATATCATCGGCAAGCAGCCCTATACGTTACGCAATATCGGCAAGACCGTCGCCGTGGTCGCCTGCGCCTGCACCCCGCCGATGTTCTGATTTCGGCGCGGATAAATCCGCATCCGATCAGTGCACTTACCGCTTTGTCAGACCTACAAGACGTCGGTAAGGCCTTCCTATAGCCAATTCGCCGATCTGTATGGTCGCCTGATGCCTCAGTACGCGTTGTCACGCCGCCGTGGCAGAGACCTATTTCAGCCTGACGAGCGCCATCTCTCGTGGTCGCGCAGAAGCCCGTTCGCAAACATTCAATGTCCAGAACTGAGCCACTCCTGCAGCTTCGACCAACGCCGCCTGCCGGACACGTTTCGCACAGCGATGGCGACCGCCTTCTTCTGGCCCACCAGCACGACGAGGCGCTTGCCGCGCGTGACACCGGTGTAAAGCAGATTGCGCTGCAGCATGGTGTAGTGCTGCGTCATGACGGGAATGACGACCGCGGGATATTCTGATCCCTGGCTCTTATGAATGGTGGCAGCATAGGCCGGCACCAGCGTGTCGAGTTCGCCAAAGCCGTAGACAACGTCGCGCCCATCGAATCTAGCTCTCAGCTCGCCAGTGTCAGGATCGACATCCTCGATGAACCCGATATCGCCGTTGTAGACTTCCTTGTCGTAGTCGTTTTCGATCTGCATGACCTTGTCGCCTGGGGCAAACGTCCAGCCGAAGCGCTCGACCTTGCGGTCACCGGCAGGATTGAGCGCAGCCTGCAGTCCGATGTTCAACGAGCGCGCGCCAACACCGCCTCGGTTCATGGGGCACAACACTTGGATGTCGTGCACGGGATCGAGACCGAACCGGCGCGGAATGTGCGTGCGCACCAGGTTTATGATCTGGGTCACAGCGGTTTCGGGCTCATCGGCCTGCACAAAATAGAAGTCGCTATCGCCCTCTGGCTTGGCAAGGTCAGGCATCTGCCCCTGGTTGATGCGGTGGGCCGAGGAGATGATCCGGCTCAGGGAAGCCTGACGGAACACCTCGGTCAACCTTACAACCGGTACCGCACCGGAGGTGATGATGTCGGCCAGCACCTGGCCGGGACCAACCGAGGGAAGCTGGTCAATATCGCCGACGATCAGCAGGGCAGCATGGTTTGGGACTGCCTTGAGCAGGGACTGCATCAGCAGTACGTCCACCATGGATGCTTCGTCGACCACCAGCAAATCGCAGTCGATTGGATTATCGCCATCCCGCTTGAACGATCCGCGTCGGGGATCGACTTCCAGCAGTCTATGGATGGTCATGGCCTCAAGTCCGGTTGCCTCGCTCATGCGCTTTGCCGCACGGCCGGTGGGGGCGCATAGCTTGAGCTTGACCCCCTTCACGGTCAGGATGCGCAGGATGGAATTAACGATTGTCGTCTTTCCCACCCCGGGACCACCGGTGATTACCAGCACCTTGGAGATGAGCGCCAGCCGTACCGCCGCGGTCTGGCTTTCGGCAAGGGAGAGCCCGGTCTGCTGCTCGATCCAAGGCAAAGCCTTATCGGGTTCGATATAGGACCATGGCAAGGTGCCGTTCACCAGGCGATGGATGCGCTCAGCGATGTTGATCTCGGCGCGATACAGACCAGCCAGGAAGACGCATTGGGTCTCGCCAACAGTGTCAGCGACGATGCTGCCGTCCGCCAGCTCGAGTTCGCGCGCAGTCTGAACCAGCTCTTGGGGAACCTCCAGCAATTCGACCGCCAGCGAGCTGAGTTCGTCCGTTGGCAAGCCGCAGTGCCCATCGTTCATGGCTTCTGACAGCGCGTAGGAGATGCCGGCGCGCACCCGAACCATGGCGGTCTTTTCGATGCCGAGCTTCATGGCGATGGCGTCGGCCGTCCTGAAGCCGATACCACGGATGTCCCTGGCAAGCCGATAGGGGTTCTCGCTCATCACCTGTACGGCATCGGCACCATAGGTCTTGAAGATGCGAACTGCCCTCGCTGTGCCCACGCCGTGGCTATGCAGGAAGACCATGATCTCCCGCACGACCTTCTGTTCTGCCCAGGCCTCGGTGATGCGACGGGCGCGTACAGGACCAATGCCACTAACCTCATGCAGGCGGTCAGGGGCGTTCTCGATGACGTCGAAAACCTTGTCGCCAAAGCCCTTCACGAGCTTCTTGGCGTAGACTGGTCCGATGCCGCGGATCATGCCTGAGGCGAGATAGCGCTCGATGCCGTCGGTGGTGGTCGGGGCCGAGGTCCGCACAAACCGTGCTCGGAACTGCTGACCATGGGTTCGGTCATTGACCCATTCGCCGGACGCCGTGATCCATTCGCCGGCCGAGATGGTCGCCGCGTGCCCGACGACCGTGATCAGGTCACGATGGCCCCGCGCCTTCACCCGCAGCACGCAAAAGCCGTTATCCGCGTTGTGAAACGTGACCCGTTCAACAGAGCCGGCGAGGACTTCGCTGGTTGACTGTTCGGGCTGATGCTTCATGGGCTACCAACTTCCAGAAGCTTGCGCCCGAGCCCTGTCTCAATCTTCTGGGCGCGGCGCTACTGCAGACTGGATCGACGTCTGATCACTAGATTCTAGAAGCAGCGATGCTGGTCGTTCGCGTCCGAATGGTCAATGGAGATGCTGGCCAACGTGCCGGGGAGATCGCGGAATATCAGGCCATCAACGATTGACGCATCGCCACCCTGTCGACGGCAGCCAGAAGGTTGGCTTGGATGAGGGCGAGAGCGTGGGCACCTATGTATAGCCGATAGAGGCGAAACTATATTTAACTATTTGAAATTGCTTATTTTATTGGCATACTAGAGTGTTTTTCGGCTTCCTAACTTTCACGCAAACATCGGCACCTCTTGGAGGTGCGAACCATCTTGTCGACGGGAGAAGGATGGTTTGGATGAACGAAGGTGATAACGCCGTGGGAGACGTCAAGGTCCACATGTGCGACTTTGTGGCGAAGGTCGAACATTCGCAGAAGCCTACTACCGAAGTTTCGTCCACTCTGGAGCGCGTTCCGCAAGGTGGTCTTGGCTAAGACGGCAAGGTGCGCAATCATCAGGATTCAAAGTGCGTAGCTGCTCTCACGAAAGAACGTGGCGTCAAGCCAACGCACAAATGAAAATGTACCAAAACTATCGCGCAATACCGCATAAAAAGGCCATTCGCGCGAATAGAAAGGGTTAACGCAAGCGCATGCAATTGAATTGATTTCAGCGGGCCAGCACGCGGGCTATGAAATCGGCGGTGCCGGGGGTCATGGCAAGCTCCGTCAGCTCGCCGGCAGACGCCCACATCACAGCCGCGGCGTCATCGCCCGCCACCGCCTCGCCGCCGGTCCAGCGGGCGCCGAAAATGCTGATGACGTAATGATACTCCAGGTCCCCATGCCGGGACTTGTTGATGATGTCGATACAATCGATGAGGCCGGTGATTTCGGCCTCGATGCCGGTCTCCTCCGCCAGTTCACGCAAGGCCGCCTGGCGCAGCGTCTCGCCCAGTTCCACATGCCCGCCGGGCAGGCTCCACAGGCCAGCTGGCGGCTTGGCGCGCTTGACCAGCAGCACCTTGCCATCGCGCACCACGAGGGCGCTCACCCCGGCAACCGGTCCGGGAGGGCTTGGGGTTTTGTCGGCAGGCCTGGTCATGGCAGGATGATGGGATTTTCGAGGAGATGAAGCGATGTGTGGTCTCTACAGCCTGCGCAAGAGTGAGGCAGAAGTCCGCGCCACCTTCGGCTACGGCGGCGAAGCCGTCCTTGGCCCCCGCGACTATGTCACACCAGCGGGACCCATGGCCATAGTGCGCGTCGAACGGGCGGGCCTGCGGCTGGCGTGGGTGCGCTGGGGGCTGGTGCCGTCGTGGATGAAGGAGGTGAAGGCGGCCAAGCCGCTGATCAATGCGCGTAGCGAAACGGTCACCCGCAAACCCTCCTTCCGCAACGCCATGCGCCGCCGTCGCTGCCTGATACCGGCTGATGGATTTTACGAATGGTCGGGCGATCAACCGGGCAGGAAGCAGCCCTGGCACATTCACCGGCCCGACAACGCCGTCTTCGCCTTTGCCGGCATCTGGGAGGAATGGATGGGTGCCGACGGCAGCGAACTGGAGACCGCCTGCATCATAACCACGGCGGCCAACCGCTCGATCGCCGCCATTCACGACCGCATGCCGGTGGTCATCAACCCTGAAGCCTTTGCCCTGTGGCTCGACACCGACAACGTCAAGGCAGACGAGGCCGCCGCCCTGCTGGTGCCGACCCCGGATAGCTATTTTGTAATGGAAAAGACCACCATCAAGCGCAGCGCGCCGCCGCCCCGACCGGTTGAGTCGCCCAAGGCGGACGGTGGGCAGATGAATCTGCTCTGACGGACCCGCCGTGGTAGGTCAGGTTTCTTCCGTCTCGGCTTCCGGCGGTTTGCCGATCGGGGTTAAATGGCGGTTGAGTTGCACAACTGTCGAAAGAGCGCACCCGACCAGACGTTGCGCTTGGTCGGCCAGTGCACTGGCGGGCAGCGTATTGGCGGCGACGTCGAAGGCAGCAGCGCGACGGGCAAGTTGCGTGGTGACCGACGCGAGTGGCAATACGTCGATTAGGGCCTTGACGCGGATCATGAAGTCTTTGTCGCCAGCGGCGATTGCTTGATCCAGATTGGTGGCGATTTCGCGCAATTGACGTGTTGTATCGCTGACAAGGGCGATCCAGGCTTCGCTTTCGGCCTTGTCTCGCTGCAATTCCAACATCGGCGTATTGACGACAGGGCACTCGCGATAGCGCTCATCCACCATGTTCGACCGCTTGACCAGTTGCGATGCTGGCAACAAGCCGACGATCGCTTCAAGCAATTGGTGGCGACTGACCGGCTTGGCGATGGTGGCATCAAACAGTCCCTGCCAGTCGTCAGCCCCTGAAAATTCATTCAGGTAAGCCGACATGGCGACGATCAGCGGCTTGCCGCCCATATCCCGGATCGTTTTGAGGTCACGTGCCGTCGAAATCCCGTCAATGACCGGCATGTCGATATCGAGGATCACCATGTCGTAGGCGGTTGCGCGCGCGCTGTTCAAGGCCTCTTCGCCATTCGCCACGGTATGAACGTCGAAACCCATGCGCCTGATCAGCGCGGATGTGAGAACACGGGCCGCTACGCTGTCATCTGCAAGGAGAATCCGGTGCTTGGATCGGTCATGTTGCACCGGACCGCTACTGGCGGCCTCATGCTGTTCGTCAAGCTCGTGGGCCTGGGGTTCGCTCATTTGCGTCGTCCGCCAAAGCTATGATCTTTTGCCAAATCCCATCGACTATAGGCCGAGAGGGTAACTAAAATGCCTACAAAAGCCGCACCGCGAGGACGCGCCCCGGATCATTCCGGCAGTCCGGCGGCGCACAGATCGACGTCGAGGCTCTGAGCCTCAAGGTGCGATCAGCTTGCGCGCCATGCTCAATCGCGGTTCCACTTCGTAGCCGAGGCTCTCGTAAAAGCCGCGTACCGCGTCATTTTCCGGCCTCACCAGCAGGTTGAGCTTCCAGATGCCGTGGGCCTTCAGCCAGCCCTCCGCTGCCGCCATCACCTGACGCCCGTACCCCCGGCCCTGTATCGCCGGATCGACGCTGACGTAATAGGCGATGCCGCGGTGGCCGTCGTGGCCGACCATCACCGAGGCCACCAGACGCTCATCGAGCAGCGCCACCAGCACCTCGGAATTGGGCTTGCCGCGGGCAAACGCGATGTCCTTTGCCGGATCGTTCCACGGCCTGACGAGGCCGCAGGCCGACCACAGCGCAATCGTTGCCTCGACATCGTCATCGCCGATGGGCCGGAAGACGAGAGGGCCGGTCATTTTCCCTCCGGCGGCAACAGCTTGCCGGGATTGAGGATGCCGTTGGGATCGCACAGGCGCTTGATGCCGCGCATCAGTTCAAGCTCCAGCGGCGATTTCACCACCGGCATGAGATCGCGCTTCATCACCCCGATGCCGTGTTCGGCGCTGATCGAGCCGTCGAGGTCGTGCACGATGGCATGCACCGCTTCGTTCACCTCGTCCCAGCGGGCAAGGAACTTGTCCTTGTCGGCGTCGACGGGCTGCGCCAGGTTGAAATGCACGTTGCCGTCGCCGACGTGGCCGAAGGCGATGACGCGCGAGCCGGGGATCATGGCGGTGGTGGTCGCCGATGCCCGCTCGATGAATTCCGCCACACGCGACACCGGTACCGAAACATCTTGCTTGATCGATCCCCCCTCGCGCCGCTGCACTTCCGACAGGGTTTCGCGCAGGCGCCAGAAATCGCCGGCCTGTACGCTGTTGGCGGCAATCGCCGCGTCTTCGATCAACCCGCCCTCCATCGCCTGCCCGAGGATGTGCTCCATGTCGCCGGTGGGGCCCGAAATCTCCAGCAGCACGTACCAGGGGTGAGTACTGGTGAGTGGGTCGCGGGTGCCGGCATGGCGCATGGTGAACTCGACCCCGATGCGTGGCACCAGTTCGATGGCCGTCACCCGATCGCCGCTCAATTGCCGCGCCAGGGCTAGCAGCGCGAGAGCGTCGCCAGGGCTGGCGAGGCCGATCCACGCGGTGGCGGTCTCGCGCGGCGGCGGAAAAAGCTTCATCACCGCCGCGGTGATGATCCCCAGCGTTCCTTCCGAGCCTATGAACAGGTCTCTCAGGTCATAGCCGGTATTGTCCTTGCGCAGCCTTCTCAGGCCCGACCATAGTCGCCCGTCGGCCATCACCACTTCGAGCCCGAGGCACAATTCGCGGGCATTGCCATAGGCGATCACGCCGACGCCGCCGGCATTGGTGGCGAGATTGCCGCCGATGCGGCAGCTTCCTTCCGAGGCAAGGCTCAAAGGGAACAGCCTGTCCACCTCGCTTGCCGCATCCTGCACGCCCTTGAGGGTGACGCCGGCTTCGACGGTTATGGTGTTGTCGACGGCATCCACGTTGCGGACGCGGTTGAGGCGATCGAGTGAGAGCACGATCTCATTGCCGCTTGCCGACGGGATCTGGCCGCCCACCAGTCCGGTGTTGCCGGTCTGCGGCACGATGCCGGTGAGGGTGTCATTGGCGAGCGCCATGATCTTTCGCACCTCATCGACCGTACCGGGCCTGAGGATGGCGGCGGCGCGGCCGCGGTACAAATCGCGCGGCTCGCTGAGATAGGCGGCCATGTCAGCTTCATCGACGATGGCGTGGGTGGTGCCCACCAGCGCGGCAAAACGGGCGATGAGGTCGGGTGAGGGGGCCTTGAGCGGGGCGTTCATTTGGCACCTGTAGGATGGCGGCGCGGCGCGGCGGCGCGGCGCAGGCGGTCGTTGATGGCTTCGCCGAGACCCTCATCGGGTATCGGCATCACGGCGATGGCGGCGGGCTGGAGAGCATCCAGCCGGTGCAGGGCGGCAAACAGGTTGGCCGCCGCCTCGCCCGTATCGCCGCCAGGCGACAGGTTTTCCATCGCTCCGGCATGGGCAGGAATGTCGGCGCCGAAGGCCAGCAGTGCCTCATTGGGTCCGGCTGATGTGGCAGCGAGCCGCAACGGGGCGTGCGGGGCATAATGACTTTCAAGCTGGCCGGGCGACAAGAGCGCACCGGGGGTGGCCTCGGCCAAACGCAACGTCATCCCCAGGGCCTCTTCGATGCGGCAACGTGCCAGCCCGCCGGGCCTCAGGATGACCGGCTCGGCCCCGAGGCACGAGACCACCGTCGATTCGACCCCTACCGTCGATGGGCCGCCATCGAGAATGGCATCGATGCGCCCGCCGAGGCTGGCGAGCACATGCGCCGGGGTTGTCGGGCTGATGGCGCCGGAGCGATTGGCGCTGGGCGCGACCACGGGGACGCCTGCGGCCCGGATCAGGTCGAGCGCCAGCGGATGGGCCGGCACGCGCAGCGCGATGGAGGAAAGCCCGGCGCTCGCCAAGAGGCTGACCGGACAGCTCTCTTTGCGCTCCAGCACCAGCGTCAGCGGTCCCGGCCAGAAGTGTTTGGCAAGACGCATCGCAAGGGGGGAGAATTCGGCCAGTGCCCGCGCCGCCTCGATGCTTTCCACGTGGGTGATGAGCGGGTTGAACTGCGGCCGGCCCTTGGCGGCAAACACCGAGGCCACGGCCTTGTCGTCGAGCGCGTTGGCACCGAGGCCGTAGACGGTCTCGGTTGCAAACGCCACCAGTCCGCCGCGCCTGATAATGGCGGCGGCAACGGCGACATCGCGGGTCAGCAAAGTATCGGGCAAACCGGCCCCCAGCGTGATTGACGTTCATGGCTCGGGGGCTACAGTGCCCCCGGAACCATTGAGACGATTGGCTGTGGCGGCTTAGGGGCGCGCCTGTCAACCGTCAAGCCACAGGTGAGCACCAATGTTTGAACCCCAAGTCGACGATCTCAGGGCGACGCTAGAAGATGTGGCGGGGCTTTCCGGTCTCATCGAGGCCGGTCTGTTCCCCGATCTCAGTGCCGATCTGGTCGATGCCGTTCTCACCGAGGCCGGGCGCTTCGCCGCCGAGGTGCTGGCGCCCCTCAACCGCGAGGGTGACAAGGTGGGCTGCAGCCTCGATACCTCGACCCATGCCGTCACCACCGCGCCAGGCTGGCGCGAGGCTTACCGGCAATGGTGCGAGGCGGGCTGGGCGGCCCTGCCGTGCCCGCCCGAACACGGCGGCCAGGGCCTGCCCATCCTCATGGGGCTGGCGGTGCAGGAACTCTGGAATACCGCGGCTTCGGCCTACGGCATCGGTACGCTGCTTACCCAAGGCGCCAGCGAGGCGATCGAGGCCCACGGCAGCGAGACGTTGCGCGCCACCTGGCTGCCCAACATGGTCTCCGGGCGCTGGACCGGCACCATGAACCTCACCGAGCCGCAGGCGGGATCGGACTTATCCGCCATCCGCACCAGGGCCGAGCCGGCGGGCGACGGCACCTACCGCATCACCGGCACCAAGATCTTCATCACCTACGGCGAGCACGACTTGACCGACAACATCGTGCATCTGGTGCTGGCGCGGCTTGTCGGCGCGCCAGAGGGTACGCGCGGCATCTCGCTCTTCCTGGTGCCGAAATTCCTGCTGGATGACGCGGGCGAACCGGCCCAGCGCAACGATGTGAAGTGCATCGGCCTTGAAGAAAAGCTCGGTATTCACGGTTCGCCCACCTGCACCCTGCAATTCGGCGACGAAGGAGGGGCCGTGGGCTGGCTGATCGGTGAGGTAAACCGCGGCCTCAATTGCATGTTCACCATGATGAACAACGCCCGCCTGCATGTCGGCATGCAGGGCGTGGCGGTGGCCGAGCGGGCGACCCAGCAGGCCGTCGCCTTTGCCCGCGAGCGCCGCCAGGGCAAGGAGGCAGGCGAGGTGGTCACCATCGTGCATCACCCCGACGTGCAGCGGATGCTGGCCGACATGGAAGTGAAGACTCAGAGCGCCCGCGCCATCTGTTACGCCACGGCCCGGGCACTCGATTTGTCGCGGCATGCCGCCAGCGAGGAACAACGCGCCGACAATAACGGGCTGGCTGCCCTCTTGACCCCCGTCTCCAAGGCCTACGGCACCGATACCGGTTCCGAGGTCGCCTCGCTCGGGGTCCAGGTGCATGGCGGCATGGGCTATATCGAGGAAACCGGCGCTGCCCAGCATTTGCGCGATGCCCGCATCTGCCAAATATACGAAGGCACCAACGGCATCCATGCCATCGATCTGGTGACCCGCAAGCTGCCGATGGAGGGGGGTAAGACCTTTGCCCGCTGGTCGGCCGGCGTGAAGCAGACGCTTGGCTCCCTCAAGGGCCATGCCGAGACCGCCGATGTTGCCGCCGAACTGGCCTCGGCGCTGATGTTGCTGGAAGAGACGACGGGACAGATGACGGACTGGCTGGCTGCGGGCGATCAGCGGGCGCTGGCCGGGGCCACGCCTTACCTGCGTCTCTTCGCGTTGGTGGCGGGGGCCGATGGGCTGGGCCGCGGGGCGTTGGCCGCCCTTGCCCGCAATGACGTGGCACCTGGTGACCGGCGCTTGTGGCGGGCGCGCTATTTCGCGGCCAATCACTTGCCGCTGGCGGGCGGCCTTGCCCGCATCGTCACCGGCGGCGGCGATGCCCTGGGCGCCGGCGCCGGCCTCCTCGCCGGCAACGGCTGACGGGAGAACCGGCATGACCAGCCTCAAGGGCAAGACCTTGTTCATCACCGGCGCCAGCCGCGGCATCGGCCTCGCCATTGCCCTCAGGGCGGCAAGCGATGGCGCCAATATCGCCATTGCCGCCAAGACCGATCGGCCGCATCCGAGACTCGAAGGCACCATCCACACCGCCGCCGCCGAAATCGAGGAAGCCGGCGGGCGCGCCTTGCCGCTCATCGTCGACGTGCGTGACGAGGCGAGCATCGAGGCCGGCGTCGCAGAAACCGTCAAGGCCTTTGGCGGCATCGACATCTGCATCAACAATGCCTCCGCCATCCAGTTGACCGGCACGCTCGAAACCGAGATGCGGCGCTACGACCTGATGCACGGGGTCAACGGGCGCGGCACCTTTGCCACTTCGCGGGCCTGTCTGCCGCTTCTCCTGAAGGCCCAAAACCCGCATATCCTGATGTTGTCGCCGCCGCTCGATCTTGCCCCACGCTGGTTCGGTCCGCATGTCGCCTACACCATGGCAAAATACCAGATGAGCCTCATCGCCCTGGGGTTGGCGGCAGAGTTCAAGGGTCGGGTGGCGGTGAATGCCCTGTGGCCGCGCACTACCATCGCCACTGCCGCAATCCGCAACCTCCTGGGCGGTGACGAGATGATGGCCCGCTCGCGTTCGCCCGAGATCATCGCCGATGCCGCCCACGCCATCCTGACGCGGGGGGTGGACTTTTCTGGCAACTTCCTTATCGACGATACATTCCTTGCCTCCATCGGCGTCAGCGATTTCAGTCGCTACCGCGTGGATGCAACCCGCGATCTCGCCCCCGATTTCTTCGTGCCGGATGCATCGCCGGCGCCTGAAAGCCTGAAAGCTCTCAAATGACCACACTCTTGCTGACCCATCCCGACTGCATCGCCCACGCCCCGCCGCAAGGCCACCCCGATCGGCCCGATCGGCTGCGCGCCGTCAACGCGGTCCTCGCCCATGAGGCCTTCAAGGCGCTCAGGCGCGAGGAGGCCCCGCTGGGCGCGCGCGAGGCCATCCTGCGTGCCCATCCCGAATCCTATGTCAACATGATCGAGGAAAAAGGTGTCGAGGCCGACGACGGCCTGGTGCCGCTCGATCCCGATACCTGGATGGGACCGGGGAGTCTATCCGCCGGCCTGCATGCGGTGGGTGCGGCGACGCGCGCCGTCGACGCCGTGGTTGCCGGTGAGGCGACCAATGCCTTCTGCGCCATCCGTCCCCCCGGCCACCATGCCGAGAAAACCCGCGCCATGGGCTTTTGCCTGTTCAATTCGGTTGCCGTTGCCGCCCGCCATGCCATGGCCCGTCACGGAATGCAGCGGGTGGCCATCGTCGACTTCGATGTCCATCACGGCAACGGCACCCAGGATATCTTCTGGTCGGACAAGGACGTGCTTTATGCCTCCACCCACCAGTCGCCATGGTATCCCGGCACCGGCGCGATATCGGAAACCGGCGTCGGCAACATCTTTAACGCCCCCTTGCGGGACGGCGACGGGTCCGAGGCGTTCCGCCAGGCGATGACCGGGCGCATCCTGCCGGCGCTGGAGGATTTTCGCCCCGATCTGCTGCTGGTCTCGGCCGGCTTCGATGCCCACCGCGACGATCCCCTCGGCGGGCTTGAACTGGTGGAGGCCGACTTTGCCTGGGTGACGCTGGAACTGATGGACGTGGCAGACCGCCATTGCGGCGGCCGGCTGGTGTCGCTGCTGGAAGGCGGCTATGACCTGAAGGGCCTTGCCGGCTCGACGGCAGTACATGTCCAGGCCCTCATGCGCGGCACGGGCATTGGTGATAAGGTGGACCTTGAGGAGGCGACATGACTGCTGAAGCCCATGCCGACATCGAAAAGATGTCGTTCGAGGCCGCGCTCGCCGAACTGGAAGGCATCGTTGACCGGCTTGAGGCCGGCAAGGTCGACCTGGCCGATTCCATCGCCATCTACGAGCGCGGCGAGAAGCTGAAAGGCCATTGCGAGAAACTGCTGCGCGACGCCGAGGCCCGTATCGAGAAGATCACCCTGAAGGCGGACGGCTCGGCGGGAGGCACTGAGCCGCTGGATGTCGGTTGAGCCGCCGCCGGCTTGACGCCGAACTGGTGGCGCGCGGCCTCTATGCCTCGCGCTCGCGGGCAAGCGAAGCGGTGAGGCGCGGTGCCGTGCGAATTGCCGGCCGGGTGGCGAACAAGCCCGGCGATCTGGTGGCCGCCGACGTTTCAATCGGCGTCGACGATCCGGCGCGCCACCTGGTCTCGCGCGGCGGCCTGAAACTGATCGCCGCCCTCGATCACTTCGCCATCGACGCAAGCGGCCTCAAGGCCCTCGATATCGGCGCCTCGACCGGCGGCTTTACCCAGGTGCTGCTGGATCGCGGCGCCACCCACGTGATCGCCCTCGATGTCGGTCATGGTCAACTGGCGCCTGCCTTGCGCAGCGATCCCCGCGTCGGCGTTCTGGAAGGGGTGAATGCCCGCGACCTGAAGGCCGGCGACCTGGCGTATTTGCCCCAATTGGTGGTCGTCGACGTGAGCTTCATTTCCTTGCGTCTTGCCCTGCCGGCGGTGCTTTCGCTGGCGCCATCGGGCGCGCTGCTTGTCGCCCTGATCAAGCCGCAGTTCGAGGCCGGCCGCTCAAAGCTGGGCAAGGGCGGCGTGGTGCGCGATCAAACGGTGCATGAGGAGGTGTGCGCGATGACCTCGCATTGGCTGGAGAGCGATCAGGGCTGGCAGGTTCTCGGCCTCATGCCCTCGCCGCTCGAAGGCGGCGACGGTAACCGTGAATTCCTCATCCATGCGCAAAAGCTTTGAAAAAGCCCGGTGCGGCGGCCAATCTTGATGACATGTTGAGCCCGCTCGACCGTTTGGCCTACGTGGCGCGCCAGGGCACCCGTGTCGCCTGGTACATGGGGCACTATTTCGCCTCGCAGCGCTATCACAAGGCCCGCGACGACACCGATGTGCGGCGCCAGAAGCCGCGCGCGCCCGGCCCCGGCACCAACCGCGTGCTGGCTGATCTCGCCCGCCTGTTCGAGCGCGATCTGGCCAATGTCGCAGCCGGCCATTACCCCATGCCGCGCGACCGCGACGGGACGCTGGCGGAATTGCTTGCCCGCTCGCGCGCCTATTTCGCCGATTTACCGGCGGCGGCCGAACGCAAGGCCGAGCGGCGCGGCAGCGAGGTCATGAGCCCTGAGTTGCGCCAAAAGCTACCGGCCTATTTCCTGCAGAATTTCCATTTCCAGACCGGTGGCTACCTGACCGAGGAATCGGCCGGGCTTTACGACATGCAGGTCGAAATCCTGTTTTCGGGATCGGCCAGCGCCATGCGCCGCCAATGCCTGGTGCCGCTTGCCGCCTTCATGCATGGCAAGGACCAGCGCCACATGGCGCTGCTTGATGTCGCCTGTGGCACCGGGCGTTTTCTCGCCACCGTGCGTCAGGCCTACCCGCGCCTGGGGCTCATCGGCAGCGACCTGTCGGAAAGCTATCTGAGCGAGGCCCGCCGCCATCTGGCGTCCTACAGGGCGTGCAATTTCGTCATGGCCAATGCCGAAAGGCTGCCCTTTGCCGATCGGTCATTCGATGTCGTCACCTCGATCTATCTGTTCCACGAGGTGCCGCCCAAGGTGCGCCGCGTCATCGCCGCCGAATTCGCCCGGGTGCTGAAGCCCAGCGGCCGGCTGATCTTCATGGATTCCCTGCAGCAAGGAGACGTGCCGGCCTATGACGGCATGCTGCAGTCGTTCCCGCTGAATTTCCACGAGCCCTATTACGCCACCTATACCCGCGAGGACCTGGCCGCCCTGTTCGCAGGGGCGGGACTTCAGGCGGTGTCGAGTGAACCGGTGTTCCTCTCCAAGCTGGTGGTCGCCGACAAGCCCGCCTGAAGATCAGGCCTTTTCGGTTGCCACCCTGCCGCCACTGGTCCCGCGCGCGGTGATCTGCGCCTCGAAGGCCCTGAGGCGCTTGAAGATCGAAATCAGCACGACAATGGTTGACCAGGCGTTGACCAGGTACTGGAACGAGTCTTCCACCCGTCCGAAGGCGCGTACGATCTGTTGCATCACTCCGAGCGTGATGACGCCCGAGACGATGGTGGGGCCGAGCGCGATATAGGGCACCAGCACCCCGAACTGCAGGTAGGAATAGCGTGCCACGTCGAAATAGAGAAAGTTGAGGAACAGCCGGAAATAGTTGTGGCGGATATGGCTGAAGAGGTCGGCTACCGTCATCGGCTCGGCTCGCTTGGCATCGTCCTCGCCATACACCAGTTCCTTGCGGTAGGCGGCCTCCACCAGCTGGTTCTGAAACTCCAGGTGCGGCAATCGGATGCCCACCAGCGCCAACGCCACCGTCCCGCACAGCGCAAACCCGATGGCCACCCACACCAGCGACTTGGGTACGGCACCGATCCACGGCAATTGCGTCACCTTGTCGGAGAGCACCCACAAGATGGGCAGGAACGCGAAAAGGGTCATCAGCGAGCGCATGAAGCTGACGCCCAGGTCCTCCATGATGCTGGCAAAGCGCATGGTGTCTTCCTGCACCCGCTGGGCGGCACCTTCGATATGGCGCACCGTCTCCCAATGATCGATGTAGTAGGCGTTCATCGCTGTGCGCCAGCGGAAGATATAATGCTTGATGAAAAAGCCCAGCACAGTGGCGATCAGGATGTAGACGCCGGCAATCCGCCCGAAAGTCATGAGCTGGGCCAGGAACGCGTGGAAGGTCACCGCGCCCGGCTTGCCGAGGGCTTTCTGCACCAGGTTGTAGAATGTCCCGAACCATTCGTTGATCTGCACATCCAGCTCCACCTGGTACCAGGTGGCGACGAGGATGAGGGCGCTGCCGGCGATCGACCACGGCCACCATTGGCGATTGAGAAAGAACGAACGGAACATGGGGGAAAGTCCTCTTGTGAAGATGCGCCGCCGTCAGCAACCGAGTTGGCGGGCCAGGTCGATGAAGTCGCCAGCCGCCAGGTCGGCGTTGGCCGGCTTTGAGTCGGTTTTGCCGCCGGGCCCGAATTCGAGCGGGCGGGCGACAAAGGCGGTCCTGAGGCCCGATGCGCCCGCTGCCGCGAGGTCGCCCGCGTGGGCTGCCACCATCATACAGCGCTCGGGCGGCAGATCGAGGGCAGCCGCCGAAGCCAGATAGACTTGCGGCTTGGGCTTGTAGGTGTGGGCGATTTCCGCCCCGAGGACGGTGTCCCATGGCAGTCCGGCGTGTCTGGCGATATCCACCATCAGTCGGATATGCCCGTTGGAGACCGGCGCCACAACGTAACGTTTTTTAATCTTCCTGAGACCGTCCACCGCGTCGGGCCATGGATCGAGCCGGTGCCAGCATTGGGCGAGTTCCCGGCGCTCCATTTCGTCCGGTACCGGCAGCCCCAGGGCCTCGAAGGCATCGGCCACATTTTCCGTTTGCAACTGATCGAGCTTGGTCCAGGCGCGGCGGCCGGCGCGCACCTCTTCCATGTAGGGGTCATAGAAGGACCGCCAGGCGTCTGCCAACCGTCCCCAGTCGGCTTCGATCCCCCTGCTGGTACCGTAGCTTTCAAGGCCGCGCGCCACTGATGTGCGCCAGTCGACGACGGTGCCGAAGACATCGAAGAACAAGGCAGCGATATCGGCCATCAGCCGGTCAGCCCTGTCTGGCCGCGATGGCGCAGATAATGGTCCGCCAGCACCAGCGCCATCATCGCCTCGCCCACCGGCACCGCCCGGATGCCGACGCAAGGGTCATGGCGGCCCTTGGTCACGATCTCGGTTTCTTCAGCCGAAGCGGTGATGGTGCGCCGCGGCGAGAGGATGGAAGAGGTGGGTTTGACGGCAAAACGCACCACCACGTCCTGGCCCGAGGAAATGCCGCCGAGGATGCCGCCGGCGTGGTTGGAGAGGAATTTTGGCGCATTGCCGTCAAGGCGGATTTCATCAGCGTTTTCCTCGCCGCTGAGCGCCGCTGCGGCAAACCCCGCGCCGATCTCCACACCCTTCACCGCGTTGATGCTCATCATCGCCGCAGCCAGGTCCTGGTCGAGCTTGCCATAAATGGGCGCCCCCCAGCCGGCCGGAACCCCCGAGGCCACAACCTCGATGACGGCCCCCACCGATGACCCTTTCTTGCGGATGCTGTCGAGATAATCCGCCCACAATTCGGCAGCCTTGGCATCGGGGCAGAACAGCGGGTTGCGCTCCACCTCCGCCCAGTCCCAACGGCCGCGATCGACCTTGTGTTCGCCCATCTGCACGACGCACCCGCGAATTTCCACGCCCGCAATGATCTTGCGCGCCACCGCGCCCGCCGCCACCCGCGAGGCCGTCTCGCGCGCCGAGGAACGCCCGCCGCCGCGATAGTCGCGTACCCCGTATTTCGCCATGTAGGTGAAATCGGCATGGCCGGGGCGATATTTGTCGCGGATGTCGGAATAGTCCTTGGAGCGCTGGTCGACGTTGTCGATAATCAAGCAGATGGGCGTGCCGGTGGTAACAGGCTGAGCCATGCGCTCATCGCCAAACGTGCCCGACACGATGCGCACGGTGTCCGGTTCGCGGCGCTGGGTGGTGAAGCGCGACTGGCCGGGCCGGCGGCGATCGAGGTGGTGCTGGATGTCGGCCTCGGTGAGGGGGATGCCCGGCGGGCAGCCGTCGAGGACGCAGCCGATGGCGATCCCGTGGCTTTCGCCAAAGGTCGTCATGCGCAGCATATGGCCGAAGGTGTTGTGGGACATGGCGCGTCCTGGCGGAGAGACAGAATTGCTGGTGAAGCTATTACGTGTCCCGGCCCCGCGCGTCAAACCAATCGAGTCCGCCATCGACAATGCGGAAAAACCGGTCCTGCGGCACCTTGAGCTGCACGATCTGGTACTTGGGAAGATCGAAGACGAGGCCGCGCACGATGCGGCTGATGCCGCCGTGGGCCACCACGATGGCGGGTTGATCGAGGCTCGCCAGCCATTCCCCCACCCGCTGGCGGGCATCGTCATAGCTCTCGCCACCAGCCGGGCGCCAGTCGTGATAGTGCTCGGGATCAACCTCCGGGTTGACGCCGAGCGCATGTACATCGGCCCACGCCGAGCCCTCGACCTCGCCGAACGACAGTTCGCGCAACCGCTCATCCATCCGCACCGCCTGTTCGCCAAGGCCATAGGCGTCGATGACCGCCGCCATGGTCTGGCGGGCGCGGGCGAGGGGGCTTGAAATAAATCCGAACCCTTTGGGCGAGGGCAGGATCTCGGCCAGTTTTCCAGCCATGCGGCGGGCCTGCTCGCGTCCCGTGGCGTTGAGCGAAATGTCCGTCTGGCCCTGGATGCGGCGCTTCAGGTTCCAGTCGGTCTCACCGTGCCGCAGAAGATAGATCGGCGGCAGCCTTGATGGATCAATCACCGTCGCCAACGACCGAAATGTCGGGGGCGGCCGGGTTTTTCATGCCGACGATATGGTAGCCCGCATCCACATGCAGGATTTCGCCCGTCACCCCGCGACCCAGGTCGGAGAGCAGATAAAGCCCGGTGTCGCCGACCTCGTCGGTGGTGACGGTGCGCCGCAACGGCGAATTCAGTTCGTTCCACTTGAGGATATAGCGGAAATCGCCGATCCCTGAGGCAGCCAACGTCTTGATCGGGCCGGCTGAAATGGCGTTGACGCGGATGTTCCTTTCGCCCAGATCGGCCGCCAGATAGCGCACCGAAGCCTCCAGCGCCGCCTTGGCGACGCCCATCACATTGTAGTGAGGCATCCACTTTTCGGCGCCGTAATAGGTGAGGGTGAGGAGCGATCCCCCCTCGTTCATCAGCTTTTCGGCCCGCTGCGCCACGGCGGTGAAGCTGTAGCAGGAGATGAACAAGGTCTTGTGGAAATTGTCCGCCGTGGTGTCGACATAACGTCCGTCGAGCTGGTCCTTGTCGGAAAAGGCGATGGCATGCACCACGAAGTCGAGCTTGCCCCAGGTCTTTTTCAAGACCTCAAAGGCGGCATCGAGCGAGGCGTCATCGGTCACGTCGCACGGCAGAACGATCTTCGAGCCGATGCTGGCGGCCAGCGGCTCGACCCGCTTCTTGAGCGCATCGCCCTGGAAGGTGAATGCCAGTTCGGCGCCATGCCGGGCCAGCGACTGAGCGATGCCCCAGGCGATGGAGCGGCTGTTGGCCACGCCCATGATAAGCCCGCGCTTACCGGCCATAAGCGGTCCGGGTTCGCTCATGATATTCCTCTCAAAGTCTCGAATTCGGCATTGATGCCCGCTGGGGCGGGGTGCAATTTACATAAATTGCCCGCCCGGTCCACCAGAAAGCGGCAAACGCAGCCTTGAGGCGTGGCACAATTGCGGTTGATCGACTATGTAAAGGCAAGAATTTTCCCAAAGTGCGCCAACCAGCCCCATGTTCAACGTATTAGATACACTCTCCATCATCACCGCCGCCTCGGGTTTTACCGAGCGTGACGATCCCTTGGCGCTGTTCGGCGAATGGATGGCCGATGCCGAGAAATCCGAGCCCAGCGATCCCAACGGCGTTTGCCTGGCCACCGTCGATGCCGACGGCCTGCCCGATGCCCGCATGGTGCTCCTCAAGGGCTTCGATGAAGCAGGCTTCGTCTTTTACACCAACTACGAAAGCGCCAAGGGCCGCGAGATCCTGCAAAATCCCAAGGCCGCCCTGTGCTTCCACTGGAAGTCGCTGCGCCGCCAGGTGAGGGTGCGCGGGCCCGTAGAGCAGGTTAGCAGCCAGGAGGCGGATCAATATTTTGCCTCCCGCCACCGCGAGAGCCGCATCGGTGCCTGGGCCTCGCAGCAGTCGCGCCCGCTGGAGAGCCGCTTTGCGCTGGAAAAGGCGGTAGCGAAATTTGCCGCACGCTTCGCCATCGGCGAGGTGCCGCGCCCGCCTTACTGGTCGGGCTTTCGCATCCGCCCCGTTGCCATCGAATTCTGGCACGACCGGCCGTTCCGGCTGCACGACCGGGTGCGGTTTTTTCGCGAGACACCTGAAGGACCGTGGTCCAAGGTGCGTCTCTATCCGTGAAAGTCGAAGCCATGAACCAGACACCTGACGCTGAGCGCAAGACACTGCTTTTGACCGGCGCCTCGCGCGGCATCGGCCATGCCACGGTCAAGCGCTTTTCCACCGCCGGCTGGCGGGTCATCACCTGTTCGCGCCATCCCTTCCCCGAGGACTGCCCCTGGGAGGCCGGTCCCGACGACCATATCCAGGTCGATCTGGCCGACATCGCCGATGTCGACCGCGCCATCGGCGAGATCGGCGCGCGGCTGAAGGCGCAAGGTAGCCGCCTGCATGCCCTTGTCAACAATGCCGCCGTCTCCCCCAAGCTGCCGGGAGGCGGGCGCATGAACACTCTGGAGACCGCGGTTGGCGACTGGAAGACCATCTTCCAGGTGAATTTCTATGCCCCCATCATGCTGGCCCGCGGTCTTGTCGAGCAACTGAAGGCCGCCAAGGGCTCGGTGGTGAACGTCACCTCCATCGCCGGCTCCAGCGTCCACCCGTTCGCCGGCTCGGCCTATGCCACCTCCAAGGCGGCGCTGGCCTCGTTGACGCGCGAGATGGCCGCCGACTTCGGTCCCTTCGGCATCCGCGTGAACGCTATCTCGCCGGGCGAGATTGAAACATCCATCCTGTCGCCGGGAACCGAAAAGATCATCCCGCAGATCCCCTTGCGCCGCCTTGGCCAGCCCGAGGAGGTGGCAAAGGCCATCTACTTCCTGTGCACCGATGCCTCCAGCTACGTGAGCGGGGCTGAACTGCATATCAACGGCGGCCAGCATGTCTGAGACCGACTTGCGGCCGGAAACCGTCGCCGCCCACGCGCTGGAGGCGTATGACCCGGCAACCGGCGCGGTGGTGCCCCCCTTGCATGCCGCCACCACCTTCGCCCGCGATGCCGACTATGGCCTGCGCATGGCGTCGAGCTATCAGCGCAACGGCCACCCCACGCTGTGGCAGGCCGAACGCATCATAACGGCGCTGGAAAAGGGCGCCGAGGCGCAACTTTTTTCTTCCGGCATGGCAGCGCTGGTGGCCCTTGTAGAGACGGTGCCGCAGGGCGCCCATGTGGTGATGCCGGAGATCGTCTATTACGGCACCCGCGACTGGCTGAAACGCCAGGAGGCAAAGGGCCGCCTGAGTGTCTCGACCTTCAAGGCGGGTGAGGCAGGCGCCCTTGAGCGCGCCATCGCGGGCGGCAAGACCGATCTGGTATGGGTCGAAACCCCGGCCAACCCCACCTGGGACGTGATCGATATTGCGCAAACCGCCCGTCTTGCCCACGCCGCCGGAGCCATTCTGGCGGTCGATTCAACCACCGCCGGGGCGGTGACCACCCATCCCCTGACGCTCGGGGCCGATATCGTCTTCCATTCCGCCACCAAGTATCTCAACGGCCATTCCGACGTGCTGGCCGGTGTCCTGGTGACCGCTGAAGTCAACGACCGCTGGAATGAGGTGAAGGCCCTGCGCACCCAGTTGGGCTCACCGCTCGCCCCGTTCGAGAGCTGGCTGTTGATCCGCGGCCTGCGCACACTTTTCGTGCGCTTCCGCCAGGCCTCGGCCAATGCGCTCAGCCTGGCCCGCCATTTCGACAGCCACAAAGGGCTGGAAGCGGTGCTCTATCCGGGCCTGCAGGGACATCCCGGTCACGAGATCGCCCGCCGCCAGATGACCGACGGCTTTGGTGGCATGATGTCGCTATTGGTGCGCGGCAACCTGGCCGACACCACTGCCGTCCTCAAGCGCCTGAAGGTGTTCACCCCCGCCACCTCGCTGGGCGGTGTGGAATCGCTCATCGAGCACAGAAAGCTCATCGAGAGCCCCTCAAGCCCGGTGCCCGACAACCTGTTGCGGATTTCCGTGGGCATCGAGGCGGTGGAAGACCTGATCGCCGACCTGGAGCAGGCACTGGGCTGAACCTCGATGGTGTCATCCTCGGGCTTGACCCGAGGACCCACGGCCCCCGCCTGAGCATTGGCCCCTGGGTCGTCGGGTCAGGCCCGACGATGACACCTCTTGTGTCCAGCCTCAGGCCGCCCGCAAGCCTTCCTTGCTGACCCACGCCTCGGTCTGGTCGATGGCCTTTTCCACCATGTCGAACATCTCGTGGGTCTCGGCCTCGGTGATGATGAGCGGCGGGCACAGCGCCACCGCATCGCCCATGGCGCGGTTGATGAGGCCAAGCTCCTGCAGGAACTGCACGCAGGTCGGGCCCACCTGCTGCTTGGGATCGAAGGCGCGCTTGGTCTTCTTGTCGGCCACCAGCTCGATGGCGCCCATCAGTCCCATCGAGCGCACCTCGCCCACCAGCGGGTGATCCTTGAGCCGTCCCATGCGCTCGGCGAAGGTGGTGGCGACGCTCCGCACATGCCCGATGATGTTGGTGCGCTCGTAGATCTCGATGGCCTTCAGCGCCACCGCGCAGCCCACCGGATGGGCGGTATAGGTGAAGCCGTGGCCGAAGACGCCGATCTTGCGGCTTTCATCCAGCATCGCCTGATACAGGTCTTCCTCGATGGAAATGGCGCTCATCGGGAAATAGGCCGAGGTGATGGCCTTGGCCATAGAGACCGACGAAGGCTTGATGCCGAGCGACTGGGCGCCGAACCAGTTGCCGGTGCGCCCGAAGCCACAGATCACTTCATCGGAAATGTAGCGCACGTCGTATTTCGCCAGCACCTCGTTGATCTTGGGGAAGTAGCTCATGGGCGGGACGATCACCCCGCCAGCGCCCATGATCGGTTCGGCGATGAAGGCGGCCACCGTGTCGGGGCCCTCGCGCTGGATCATCTCGTCGAGATCGTTCGCCATGCGGGTGGCGAATTCGTCTTCCGTTTCGCCTTCCTCGCCATAGCGATAAAAGTGCGGGCACGAGGTATGCAGGATGTTCTTGATCGGCAGATCGAAGTCGGCATGTACGGGGGCAAGGCCGGTGAGCGAGCCCGAGGCGATTGTCACCCCGTGATAGCCCTTCATGCGCGAGATGATCTTCTTCTTTGCCGGCTTGCCCCTGGCGTTGTTGTAATACCAGGTAAGCTTGATCTGCATGTCGTTGGCTTCCGAGCCGGACGTGCCGAAGAGGATTTTCGAGGCCTCGCAGGGCACCATTTCCTTCAGCTTTTCCGAAAGCTCGATGACCATGTCGTGCGACTTGCCACCGAACACGCTGGTGAAGGAAAGCCGCCGCATGGCATCGGCGGCGGCTGTCACCAGTTCCTCGTTGCCATAGCCCAGCGCCGTGCACCAAAGCCCCGCCAGCCCCTCGATGTAGCGCTTGCCGTCGGGGTCGTAGAGATAGATGCCCTTGCCGTGATCGATGATCAGCGGGCCAGTCTCGCGGAACTTGGCGAGATTGGTATAGGGATGGATCACCGTCTCGATGTCGCGAACGGCCATGTTTGAAAGCTGGACCATGTTGGTCTCCTTGAGAACCTCAGTGTATCAGTTGCCTAAAATGGCCTTTTCGAGGATGTCGAGACCCTCATCGATCAGTTTCTTCGAGGCGGTCAGCGGACACAACAGCCTCACGGTATCGCCGTAGACGCCGCAGGTGAGGATGAGGAGGCCGCGCTCCAGGCACTTTTGCGCCAGCGCCTTGGCGCCGGCCGCGTCGGGCTCATTGCCGCCATGCTTGGTGACGACCTCGAAGGCAAGCATCGCCCCGAGGCCGCGGATGTCGCCCATCGGCATGCCCTTGCCCGTGGCCTTGATGGCCTCCAGACGCGCCATGATCTGCTTGCCCTGGGCGACCGACTTCTCCAGCAGCTTGTCCGCCTCAAACGCCTCGATGACCCCCATGGCGGCGGCGCAGGCGACCGGGTTGCCGGCATACGTACCGCCCAGACCGCCCGGCTCGGGCGCGTCCATGATCTTGGCGCGACCCACCACGCCGGCCAGCGGAAAGCCGCCGGCCAGCGACTTGGCCACCGTCATCAGGTCGGGCTCGACGCCGTAATGCTCCATGGCGAAGAATTTTCCCGTCCGCCCGAACCCCGACTGGATTTCATCGGCGATGAGGACGATCCCATGCTCGTCGCAGATCTTTCGCAAGGCGACCATCAATTCCTTTGGTGCCACGTAGAAACCGCCCTCGCCCTGCACCGGCTCGATGATGATGGCCGCCACCTTCGAGGGCTCCACGTCGGCCTTGAAGATCCACTCGATGGCGTGCAGCGTGTCTTCAACCGTCACGCCCTTGTGGGCGACGGGGAACGGCACATGCCAGATGCCGGCCGGGAAGGGGCCGAACTTCGCCTTGTACGGCACCACCTTGCCGGTCAGCGCCATGGTCAGGAGGGTTCGGCCGTGAAAGCCGCCCTGAAAGGCGATGACGTCGGTTCGCCCGGTATAGGCGCGGGCGATCTTGATGGCGTTCTCCACCGCCTCGGCGCCGGTGGTCACCAGCACCGATTTCTTCTCGCCGGAGATCGGGGCGAGTTCGTTGAGTTTTTCCGACACGGTGACGAACGATTCATACGGCATCACCATGGCACAGGTATGCGTCACCCGCTCGAGTTGCTCGTAGACCCGCTTCATCACCAGGGGGTGGCGATGGCCGGTATTGACCACCGCGATGCCGCCGCCGAAATCGATGTAGCGGTTGCCTTCGACATCCCAGATCTCGGCATTCTCGGCGCGCGCCGCCATGACGGGTGCGCCCATGCCGATGCCGCGCGCCACGGCCTTGGCCCGTCGGGCCACCAGGGCCGCATTGCCGCCCTTTATCGGTGCATTGACATTCATGTTGGTTCCTCCGCAAAAAGGGGCCGGACTGACCCCCCGTGAAAGTGAGCGCTTTCTAGCCCCGATGACGGTCATCCGGCAAATGGTTTCGAGGGGTGTGCGACAATGGAGAGGATCGATGGTGGACGACCTGATCGGCAAATCGGCCGTGGAAGTGGTGGCGCTGCTCAGGGCCGGCGAGGTCTCGCCGCTGCATCTGCTCGATCACCTGGAGCGCCGCATCGCCGCCGTCGACGGCCAGGTGAACGCCCTGCCGACCCTGTGCTTCGAGCGCGCGCGCAGTGCGGCCCGCGGCCTGATGGCGAAGCCGCTGGACGAGCGCGGCCTGCTCTGCGGCCTGCCCGTGCCGATCAAGGATCTGACCGCTGTCGCCGGCGTGCGCTCGACGCAAGGATCGCCCATTTTCGCCAATACCGTTCCAAAAAAATCCGATCTGCTGGTCGAGCATCTGGAGGCCGCCGGCGCCATCGTCTATGCCAAGTCCAACACGCCTGAATTCGGCGCCGGCGCCAACACCTTCAACGAGGTGTTCGGGCCAACCCTCAATCCGTGGAACCCGGATCGCTCGGCCGCCGGCTCGTCGGGCGGGGCGGCGGTGGCGCTGGCCACCGGCATGGCGTGGCTGGCGCACGGCTCCGACATGGGCGGCTCGCTGCGCAATCCGGCAAGCTTTTGTTCGGTCGTCGGCTTGCGCCCGTCGCCCGGCCGGGTGGCCGAGACAAGGACGACCAAGATCGACCCCAATCTCGGCGTCGAGGGGCCGATGGCCCGAAATGTCGAAGACTGCGCCTTGTTGCTCGATGCCATGGCGGGCGAGGAACCGGCCGATCCCGTATCGCTGCCACGCTATGCCACCTCGTTTCTCGAGATGGCCCGGTCCGGCTGGAAACCCAAGCGCGTGGCGGTGAGCCGCGATCTCGGCATCACCCCCGTCGATCCGGAAGTGGCCGATATCGTCACGGCCGCCGCCCGCCGGCTGGAGGCGGCCGGCGTCATCGTCGAGGAGGCGCATCCCGACCTTTCCGAGGCGCATGAGTGCTTCCAGACGCTGCGCGCCCTGTCATTCGCCACCGGCATGAAGCCGCTGCTTGAAACACACCGCGACAAGCTCAAGCCGGAAATCATCTGGAACATCGAAAAGGGCCTGGAACTCACCGCCACCGACATCATCAGGGCCGAGCACCAGCGCGTCGCCATGTTCCAGCGCACGCTCAGCTTTTTCGAGACCTACGACCTGCTCTTATGCCCGGCCACCATCGTGGCGCCGTTCCCGGTGGAGGAGCGCTATGTGACCGAGTGCGACGGGCACACCTTCTCCAACTACGTGGAATGGCTGGCGATTGTCTATGCCATCACCAATGTCATGTGCCCGGCCATTTCCATCCCGGCGGGCTTTACGGCCGAAGAATTGCCGGTCGGCATCCAGATCGTCGCTCCGCCGCGCGCCGATGGCCGGCTTCTGGCCGGCGCTCGCCTGCTGGAGGGCATTCTGGGTCTCTCTGGGCTGGTCCCCATGGACCCGCGCCCCTCGCGCTGATTGCAACGCGGCCCGTTCTGTTGTTCTAATCTCACCAGACCCGGCACAGACCGGACCGAGGAAACATGCTTCAAGGGGAGACCTCATGCGCGGATTGATGCAGGACTGGCCGCTGCTCGTTCACACCATCCTCGACCACGCCAGCAAATGGCATGGCGACCGCGAGATCGTCTCGCGCACCGTCGAAGGACCCATCCATCGCTATACCTATGCCGATCTCGCCCGTCGCTCCCGCCGGCTCGCATCCGCTGCGGAAAAACGCCTGGGCATCAAGCTCGGCGACATGGTCGCCACCATGGCCTGGAACGGCTATCGCCACATGGAGACATGGTACGCCATCATGGGGCTGGGGGCGGTCGTCCACACCCTCAATCCGCGCCTCTTCCACGACCAGCTCACCTATATCATCAACCACGCCGAGGACGGCTGGATCTTTACCGACACCACCTTCGTGCCGATCTTCGAGAAGCTGCAATCAGAGTTGAAGACCGTCAAGGGCTACGTGATCATGACCGACCGCGATCACATGCCGGCCGAAACCAGCCTGCCGAATGTCGTGTGCTACGAGGACCTGCTGGCCGAAGGCGATGACGGCTTTGAGTGGCCGAGCTTCGATGAAAACACCGCCTGCGGCATGTGTTACACCTCCGGCACCACCGGCAACCCCAAGGGCGTGCTCTATTCCCACCGCTCCAATGTCATTCACGCCATGGTGCAGACCGGTGGCGACGCCATGGCGCTGTCGAGCCGCGAAACCATCCTGCCGGTGGTCCCGATGTTCCATGCCAATGCCTGGTCGCTGGTATTTTCTGCCCCCATGTCGGGTGCCAAGCTCGTTCTGCCGGGCGCCCGCATGGATGGCGAGGCGATCTACCAATTGCTCGATGGCGAGAAGGTCACCTGCACCGCAGCGGTCCCCACCATCTGGCTGATGCTCTTGCATCACCTGGAAAAATTCCCCGATCTCAAGCTGCCCCATCTGAAACGGGTGATCATCGGCGGCGCCGCCTGTCCCGAGGCCATGATGAGGACCTTCGAGGACGTCTATGACGTTCAGGTGATCCACGCCTGGGGCATGACCGAGATGAGCCCGCTGGGCACCTTGTGCGTCAAGAAGGGCAGCCTTGCCGACATGGACGAGGCCGCCTGGAAGAAGCTGAGCCTGAAGCAGGGCCGTCCCGCCTATTCCATCGAGATGAAGATCACCGACGATGACGGCAAGGAACTCCCCATGGATGGCAAGACATTTGGCCGTCTCAAGGTCAAGGGCCCGGCGATCGCTTCGTCCTATTTCAAGGGCGAGGGGGCATCGGCCTTTGATGACGACCTGTGGTTCGATACCGGCGACGTGGCCACCATCGACGAATACGGCTACATGCAGATCACCGACCGCTCCAAGGACGTGATCAAGTCGGGCGGCGAATGGATTTCCTCCATCGATCTGGAAAATGTCGCCGTCGGTTGCCCCGGTGTCGCCGAGGCCGCCGCTGTCGGCATGCCGCATCCCAAATGGTCCGAGCGGCCGCTGATGGTCATCGTGAAGAAGCCTGATGCCGAGGTGACGCGCGACCAGGTGCTGGCCCACCTCGACGGCAAGGTGGCCAAGTGGTGGATGCCGGACGATGTGGTGTTCGTCGATGAAATCCCCCATACGGCGACCGGCAAGATCTCCAAGCTCACACTGCGCCAGCAGTTGAAGGATTACAGCTTCCCGTCGGCAGCCGAGTAAACGCTGTCGAGCGATGCCTCGCCCTCGGACCTGACCTTGCCCTGCGCGATCAGATGCTCGATGTGGGCCAGGGTCGACAGGCCGGCGGCTCCATGTAGGCGCGGATCGACATTGGCATAGACGGCCCTGACGATCTCGGCGATGGTGGTATCACCCGCCTTGATGCGTTGCCAGATGGCGGCCTCGCGCATCTGGCGGTGGGACAAAAAGGCCCTCACGAAGCTCTGCGGCTGGCGCCGTTCGGGGCCATGTCCGGGCCAGTAGACCGTCTCGCCGCGACCGATCAGTTTTCTCAATGAGGCAAAATACTGCGCCATGTTGCCATCCGGCGGGGCGATGACGCTGGTTGACCAGGCCATGACGTGATCGCCGGAAAACAGGGCGCTTTCCTCCTTGAGGGCAAAGGCCATGTGGTTGGCGGTGTGGCCGGGGGTGAACACCGCTTCGAGGTGAAAGCCCGAGCCGTCGACGACATCGCCGTCCGAAAGGCGTACATCCGGGACGAAATCGACATCGCCCGCCGCATCAAGGCGCAACGTCCCGTCATCGAGCCGGCCGCCGCCATGCGGGCCTTGCGCATAGGTTCTCGCCCCCGTCATCGCCTTCAGCCGGGCCGCCAGCGGCGAATGGTCCCGGTGGGTATGGGTGATGAGGATATGGCTCACTGTCTCGCCGGCAACGGCGTTGAGGATGGCCTGAAGGTGCTCTTCGTCCTCGGGCCCCGGGTCGATCACCGCCACCTTGCCGCGCCCGACGAGGTAGGTGGAGGTTCCCTTGTAGGTGAAGGGGCCGGGATTGTCGCACACGATGCGCCTGACCAGCGGGCTCAAGGCTACCGCCTCGCCCGGCCGGGCATCGAAGTCGCGCGAAAACTCAATGTCGGTCATTTTCGGCCAGCCAGCCTGTTGCTTGTCGATGGTGTTCACGGTGACTATACGGGGCATGGCGCCGTCAGCGCCAGCAGGCAAGAAATTCGGCGACGCCCCATGAACATTCTGCTTATCCACCAGAATTTCCCCGGACAATACAAACTGTTCGCCGAATGGCTCGCAAGGACCGGCAAGCACCGGATCGTCTTCCTCACCCAGCGCCGCAAATTTTCACCCATCGAAGGCGTGACCGTCATCCCCTACACCCCCCGGCACAAGGCGGCCGAAGACGCCTATGCCCTGTCGCGATACTACGAGGACTGCTGCGCGGCGGGTTTTGAAGTGGTGCAGGTCTGCAACAAGCTGGCCGCGGACGGCTTTGTGCCCGATCTGGTCGTCGGCCATTGCGGCTGGGGCGAGATGCTGTTCATCAAGGACGTGTGGCCCGACGTGCCCATGATGTGCCTGTTCGAATATTTCTTTACCGCTCAAGGCGGCATGATCGGCTTCGATCCGGCCATTCCGGCAACACCCAATGCCGCCTTTCTCTCCCGCGCCCGCAATGCCGTTCATTACATGAGCTACGGCCTGTGCGATGCCGGGCACGTGGCGACCGAATGGCAGCTCGGCACCTACCCGGAAATGTTCCGCTCCAAGGTCAAGGCCATCCACGAAGGCATCAGGACCGACGTGCTCAAGGCCAATCCCGAGACCCACATCAGGCTCGGGCGCATCGAACGGCCGATAACCCGCGACGATGAGGTCTTCACCTACATGGCCCGTAATCTCGAGCCGGCCCGCGGCTTCCACCAGGTGATGCGCGCCCTGCCGCACATCCAGCGCCTGCGGCCCAATGCCCGGGCGGTCATCATCGGGGCGAGCGGGGTCTCCTATGGCAGCAAGCCGGGCGAACCTGGCGGCTTCAGGGCGATGATGGAAAAGGAAGTGGGCGCCGAACTCGACTGGGAGCGCATCCATTTCGTCGGCCAGGTGCCTTATGAGCATTATGTCTCGGCCATCCAGGTGTCGAGCTGCCATATCTACATGACGGTGCCCTTCGTCCTGTCGTGGTCATTGCTGGAAGCCATGGCGATGGAAGCCACCATCGTCGCCTCCGACACCGCCCCGGTGCGCGAGGTGATGGAGGACGGCAAGACCGGCTTCCTGGTGGATTATTTCTCGCCTGCAGCGATTGCCGAAAAGGTGGCCGACGTGCTCGCCCACAAGGACCACTACCGCGATATCGGCAGCGCCGCCCGCCGCCATGTGGTTGCCAACTACGATTTCGCGACCGTCTGCCTGCCGCAGTTCCTCAACCACCTGAACGCCATCCTGCCGCGCCAGCACCAGTTGCTGATCAACGGGTGAGGTGGGCCGGATCAACCGAGCGCGTGCTGGCGCATGTGGTCGGGCAACCATGTGGCGATATCGGGAACGAAGATCAGCACGAAAACCATCACCACCATGATGAGGAACATCGGCAAGGCTGCCTTGGCGATGTAGTTCATCTCGTGGTTCGTCATGCCCTGCAGCACGAACAGGTTGAAGCCGATGGGCGGGGTGATCTGGGCCATCTCCACCACCACCACGATGAAGATGCCGAACCAGATGACATCGATACCGGCCTGGCGGATCATCGGCTCGACGACGGCCATGGTCAGCACCACCGAGGATATGCCGTCGAGAAAGCAACCGAGCACGATGTAGAACACCAAAAGCGCCATCAACAGCTCGAAGCGCGTCAGCCCCAGCGAGGCGATCAGGTTGGCCAGATCGCGCGGCAGGCCGGTAAAGCCCATGGACAGCGACAGGAACGAGGCGCCGGCCAGGATGAGGGCGATCATGGCGGAGGTGCGGGTGGCGCCCATGAGGCTGGCGATGAAGGTTTTCAAGCTGAGCGATCCCTGTCCGGCGGCCAGCAGGAGCGAGCCGATCACCCCGAAGGCGGCCGCCTCGGTGGCCGTCGCCAGGCCCAGGTACATCGACCCGATGACCACCGCGATGAGGCACAGCACGGGGATGAGGAAGCGCGAATTCTTCACCTTCTCGGCGAAACTCATGACCGGTTCGGGTTTGGGATGATAGTCGCGCGAGATTTGCGTGCTGATGGCCACGTAGGCCATGAACATGGCCGCCAGGATGAGGCCCGGCACGATGCCGGCGATGAACAGCTTGGTGATCGATTCATTGATCGTCACCCCGTAGACGATGAGGGTGAGGGATGGGGGGATCATCAGCCCGAGCGTCGCTGCCCCGGCCAGCGTGCCGATCACCATGTCTTCGGGATAGTCGCGCTTCCTGAGTTCCGGGATCGACATCTTGCCCACCGTCATCAGCGTGGCGGCGGATGAGCCGGAGACCGCGGCGAATACCGTGCAGCCGACGATGTTGGTGTGGATGAGGCCGCCCGGCAGACGCGCCATCCACGGCGCGAGGCCGCGGAACATGTCCTCCGAAAGCCGTGTTCTATAGAGGATTTCGCCCATCCAGATGAACAGCGGCAACGCCGTCAGCGTCCACGAAGACGACGATGACCAGATGGTGGTGATCATGGCATCGCCGGGCGGGCGGACCGTAAACATCTCCATACCCACCCAGGCGACCCCGAGCAGCGCCAGTCCCACCCACACGCCCGACCCGAGCAGTGCGAACAGCACGAAGAGGAAAAGGACGATGGGGGCGATATCCTGCATCTTCCGTGCGCCTCTATTCGCCGTGGCTCTGGTCGGCGAGATCGCTGCGGATGCCATGCTGGCCGGTGAAGACGAGACGCACCAGATGATCGCAAAAGCACACCGCCAGAACGATGGTGCCGACCGACATGGCGATCTGCGGTATCCACATGGGGGTGGCGTCCTGGCCCTGGCTGATGTCGTGAAGCTTCCAGGAATACCAGGTGCCTCTGACCGCGTACCAGGCGAAATAGGCCGTCGTCACGCTGCCGATGCCGAAGCACCACAGCTCCAGCCAGAAGCGCCGGGTGCCGAGCGCGTTCAAGGCGATGGAGACGCGGATATGGGCACCATGGTTGAGAGCGTAGGCAAAGGCCAGGAACGAGGCCGCCGCCATGCAGTAGCCGGCGTAGTCGGTGGCCCCGGGAAACACATGCCCCGTCCATCTGGCCAGCATCTGCAGCACGATGATGACCAGAATGGCGATCATGAACCCCGCTGCAAGGACGCCGCCCGCCAGATAGAGGCCATCAAGGATGCGCCGCAACGCCCGCCCGGCCGCCAGCATCGAAATCCCTCCCCGAGATCGTTCACCCCAACGATGAGGGCCGGAGATGCACCTCCGGCCCCGGCGGTGTTACATCTTCTTGTAGGCGTCGACGATCTTCTGTCCCGGCTCGCCGGCGCTCTTGAGCCATTCCTTGGTCATCACTTCGCCGATGGCCTTCAGTTGCTTGACCAGTTCGGGGCTCGCCGGGCCGACCTTCATGCCGTGCTCGCGCAGGCCGTCCAGCGTCTTCTGGGTATAGCCCTCCGCCAGCTTCAGTCCATCGGCGCGCGCTGTCTCGGCGCAGTCGCTCACCACCTTGCGGGTGGCGTCGTCGAGGGCGTTCCAGGCGTCCTTGTTGGCGAACACCGTGTTGCGCGGCAACCAGGCGTCCACTTCGTAGAAGTAGTTGAGCTGTTCCCACACCTTGCGGTCATAGCCCGTGGCGCCTGAGGAGATGAAGGCTTCCGCCACCCCGGTGGCCAATGCCTGCGACAGTTCGGCCGCCTCCACCTGCACCGGCAGCATGCCCGTCAGCTCGGCCATGCGGGCGGTGGTGGCGTTATAGGAGCGGAACTTGATGCCCTTCATGTCGGCAACCGAGTTGACCGGCTTCTTGAAATAGAAGCCCTGCGGCGGCCACGGCACCGAATAGAGATAAACCAGGTTCTGGTCGTCGAGGACCTTCTCGATCGTCGGCCGCGCCGCCTTCCACAGCTTTTCGGCATCGTCGAACGAGGTGGCGAGGAACGGGATGGAATCGACCCCGAAGATGGGATTCTCGTTCTGGTGGGCCGACAAGAGACGCTCGCCGATCGGCGCCTGGCCGGTCTGCACCGCCCGCTTGATGTCGTTGCCCTTGAACAGCGAGCCGGAAGGATGGGTGATGATTTCCAGCTTGCCGCCGGTGCCCTTGGTCACGCAGGCCGCGAAGTTGGCAGCATTTTCCGAATGATAGTTGGAGGCCGCATAGGCCAGCGGCATGTCCCATTTGGCCGCCCACGCGGCGTTGGCGCCGACGGCGGTGAGCGCCGTCGCGGCCATGAGCAAGGCAAGTCGTTTCATCATTTCTTTTCTCCCTGATTGGATCGCAAGTATCGGGTGCCGTCTCCATTCAAACCGCGAAGCCCCCCCGGGCGCAAGCGCCATAATGCAATGGCGGGCTACAATTTGCGCGCGCTTGGCGCCAGGCTATGCTCTAACAGCGAAGGGCAACGGTGATCGGGGTTTCCCATGAAGGCAACCGGCGGCAAGGCGATCTACGGTGCATCTGTCGGCATCTTGATGCTGGAGGCGCGGTTTCCCCGTATTCCGGGCGACATGGGCAACGCCCTCACCTGGCCGTTCCCGGTCCACTACAAGATCGTGCGCGGGGCCTCGCCCGACCGGGTAGTGCGCCGCGGCGCCGAAGGGCTGTTGCCGGCCTTCATTTCAGCGGCGAAGGAACTGGTCGCCGACGGCGTCGACGGCATCACCACCAATTGCGGCTTCCTGGCGCTCTTCCAGGCCGAACTGGCCGCCGCCGTGCCGGTTCCCGTCGCCACCTCCTCGCTCATGCAGGTGGGGCTGGTCAACCGCCTGCTCGCCCCCGGCCGCCGCGCCGGCATCCTCACCGTTTCGGCTGCCGCCCTGACTGCGGAGCACCTGGAAAAGGCAGGTGTGCCGCCCGACACCCCCATCGCCACCACCGAAGGCGGTCGCGAGTTCACCCGCGTCGTTCTCGGAAACGAAGAACAGCTCGATGTCGAGGCAGCGCGCGCCGACAACGTCGATGCGGCATGCGCTCTCAAGGCGCAGCATCCAGAGCTTGGCGCCATCGTGCTGGAATGCACCAACATGGTGCCCTATGCCGCCGACATTTCCGCCGCAACGGGCCTGCCGGTGTTTTCCATCGAGAGCTTCATCACCTGGTTCCAGGCAGGCCTTGTGCCACGCCGCTTCACCGCATGAGCGCCACAGATCCACCGATGCACTTGACAAAAGACAAGGGCCGGCACCGTGGCGCCAGCCCTTGTTTTTGCCATTGGTCGGAGTGGGCAGATTCGAACTGCCGACCCCCTGCTCCCGAAGCAGGTTGTCCGTACCTCATCGGACCATATCGGACTAGAAATTTAGCAAAATATCTCGTTTTTAGCGGGAAAGTTGTCTATTATTGTTTGATACAATCTTTTTTGATCCGGCGCATTGTGGTACCCATTTGGTACCCAAGCTATTTGAGGCAGGAAAACCGCCCATGTAGGTTAGGCTGACAGACCGATTCGTGGACACTGCAAAGCCGCAAATGGGATCGGATAGGACCGACTATTGGGACACGGCCAAAGGAAGTCGCCTAGGCTTGCGGGTGTCGGCTCGTAGTAAGGTCTGGCTGGTCATGTACCGTCGTGCTGCGGATGGCACGAAGCGCCGCTATAAGCTCGGCTCCTATCCTTCCCTGTCTCTGGAACAAGCCCGCAAGGCGGCAATCGTTGTCATGGCGAAGGTTGGGCAGGGGCTGGACCCAGCAGGCGAGCGCGAGGTGATCAAAGCGGAAAGTTCGTTTGCCGATCTCGCGGCCGACTACATCGCGCGATATGCCAAACAGAACCGGCGCTCATGGAGTGAGGATCGGCGGAGGCTCGAAAAGTCAATCCTACCAACCATCGGGATGATTAGGATGGGGCAAGTATGTGCTGCCGACGTAATCCGGTTGCATGACGCGGTGACGGCTAGGGGCGCTCCTATCGAAGCTAACCGGCAGGTGGCGCTCGTGCGCCGCATCTTCTCATGGGCGATAGGTCGCAGGATGCTTTCAGATAATCCAGCCGAACGACTCGAATGGAATCCGGAACGTTCGCGCGACAGGGTGTTGAACGCGGATGAACTTCGCCAGTTTTGGCTTGGGCTTGACAGTGCCAGCATTGCCCCTGCTACGCGGCTTGCACTCAGGCTTCTGTTGCTGACGGGCCAGCGAGCCGGTGAAATCACCGGCTGCAAGGTGTCGGAGATCGACTCTGAGCGGATGCAATGGTCCATCCCCGGAGACAGAACAAAAAACGGATTGGCGCATTCTGTGCCGCTTTCGCAGTGGGTTTGTGATCTGTTCACGCAGGCAATCGATGACTTCGGCGAAGAGTATGTGTTTCCGGCGCGCAAGGGCAGTGGCGCAATGACACGGCGCGCATTGTCCCGCGCGGTGTCGCGCAATTTCGCAACAATGGGGTTGGAACACTTCACTCCTCATGACCTGCGGCGGACTGTAGCCTCACAGATGGCTGCCGCAGGCATTGATCGGCTTGTAGTCGGCAAGGTGCTCAATCATGCAAGCATTAACCGCGACACGGTGACGGGCATGGTTTACGACCGGCACGGTTATGAGCCAGAGAAACGACGCGCACTGGAAAAATGGGCCGATCGGCTTGCAGACATCATCGGTCACGAAGAGCCAATGGCCCGGTATTATGGCGCAAATGCCACAACTTTTCGCTTGAAGATAGCTCACCTGCCGTTATCCCAATGGCATGAACACACTCGGAAATAAGTACGCCTTCAAGGCACTTCGCGACAAACGCGCCGAACTGTCGGCACAACTCAAATCGCTTGGAAAACAGGTCAAAGCAGTCAAGGCCGAAGTCGCCCACCTGGACGCCACGCTACGGCTTTTCGATCCCAACTTTGACCCGCGTTCCATAAAGCCTGCGAAGGCTGCACGGCTGCATCTATTCAAACAGGGTGAGTTGGGGCGGCTCATTCTGGACGCGCTTCGCAGGGCTGATGGCAAGCCGTTGCCCACGTCTGCGATTGCGGATTCAGTTGCGGATGCCATCGGCCAGCCGGAGGCGCGGGCAATCATTGCGCGACGAGTGCGGGCGAACTTGGCCTATTTCGGTTCACGTCTACTACTACCTGCGGCGCTGGCAGCGTGAGGGCGTTTGGTCTCGGATCCATCATGGCCTTGTCATGGCCGACCGGGAACGCGCTGGACGTGAACCCAGCCCCACTGCCGCCATCCTCGACAGC